>Ga0207930_1000089_pt1 | contig 22613 bp, 13 predicted proteins | sample NGESurshal092012_7_FD_184477 | JGI IMG/M metagenome (GOLD analysis project Ga0207930, IMG submission 184477) | Arctic peat soil microbial communities from Barrow, Alaska - NGEE Surface sample 210-3 shallow-092012 (SPAdes) | ecosystem: Environmental > Terrestrial > Soil > Wetlands > Peat ... | reverse complement strand
CGGGCCCGGCTCGAGGGCGACCGCGAGGTCGTGCTCGTCGACCTCCCGGGCGTCTACAGCCTGTCGCCGCACTCGGAGGATGAGCGCGTCACGCACGACGTCCTCAAGGGCGAGATGGAGGGCATGGCGAAGCCTGACGCCGTGCTTCTCATCCTCGACTCGACGAACCTGAACCGGCATCTCGTCCTGGCGGCTCCCATTCTCGCTCTCGGACTTCCGACCCTCGTCGTCCTGAACATGGCCGACGAGCTGTCGAGCCGCGGCGGCGCGGTGGACGCGGAGGCGCTCGCGACCCGTCTCGGAGTGCCGGTCGCGCTCATCAGCGCATCCAAGGGCGAGGGCCTCGAGATGGTGCGCGAATTCCTGAGCGGGGCCGTGGGCGTCCCCGCGTCCCTCGACCTGCCGGTCCTCGCCGACATTCCGAAGTGCCGGCAGTGGGCCGTCGCGATGGGGGACGAGGCCCGCTACGCCGCGCCCGCGCCGCCAGTCTGGACGCGCCGGCTCGACGCGGTATTCCTGCATCCCGTCGCGGGCCCGCTCATCTTCCTCGCGGTGGTCGTGGCGGTCTTCCAGACGATCTTCTCGGCGGCGCGCCCGCTCATGGATGCCATGGACTACGCCGTCTCGGCGTCGGGCGCGTGGCTGTCGGGCCTCCTCCCGGCGTCCCTCTTCAAGTCGCTGCTCCTCGAGGGCGTGTGGGGCGGCGTGGGCTCGGTCGTGATCTTCCTGCCGCAGATTCTGCTGCTCTTCCTCTTCATCGGCCTCCTCGAGGACTCCGGCTACCTCGCGCGCGCCGCCCTCATCGCAGACCGCACGATGCGGAAGGCGGGCCTTCAGGGGAAGTCGTTCCTGCCGCTCCTCTCGGCGTACGCGTGCGCCGTGCCCGCCGTCCTGGCGGCCCGGACGATCGAGAACAAGCGCGACCGCATCGCGACGATCCTCATCGCGCCGTTCATGACGTGCTCTGCGCGGCTGCCCGTTTACACGCTGATCATCGCGGCCTTCCTTCCCGAGCGTCCGCTGCTCGGCCCGTTCCTCGGCACGCGCGCGGCCGCGATGCTCGGTCTCTACCTTCTCGGCTTCCTCGCGGCCTTTGGGACGGCGCGGCTCCTGAAGTCGTCCGTTCTGAAGAGCGACGGAGCGCCGTTCCTCCTCGAGATGCCGCCTTACCGGCGCCCCACGTTCCGTCAGATCGGCCTGAGGATGTACGACCGCGCGAAAATCTTCCTCCGCCGCGCGGGCACGGTGATTCTGGGCGTCGCGATCGTCCTCTGGGTCCTCGCGCACCTGCCGCTCTCCGGCGGAAAGATGCCCGAGATCGCCAACAGCGTGGCGGGCACGATCGGCCGCGCGATCGAGCCGTTCGTGAGGCCGCTCGGCTTCGACTGGCGCATCGGCATCGGCATCGTGATGTCGCTCGCGGCGCGTGAGGTCATCGTCGGCACGCTCGGCACGCTCTACGGCATGGACCCGAAGGCGGGCAGCGAAGGCCTGCAGGCCGCGCTCCGGCACGACCTCACGGCTGGCGGCGCGGTCGCACTCCTCGTCTTCTTCGCGTTCGCGATGCAGTGTCTCTCCACGGTCGCCGTCGTGAGGCGCGAGACGGGCGGCTGGAGATGGCCCGCGATCCAGTTCGCGTACATGGGCCTTCTCGCGTATTCCGGCGCGTACGTCGCGAACCGGATCGTGACGTTGCTGGTGAGCTGAAGAACCTCAGGCGACGGCGGATTTCCGTCTCCCGAGGGAACCTGCCCGTGAGGCCTCGCTGGCGGCGATTGCCGTGTCGCAGTACATCCCAAGCTCCTGCAATATCTTACAGGTCTCAGTGCCGAAGGCCGGGCACTCGGTGCAGGTATGGTGTTTCACCTCGAGAGGGGCCTTCCGCCTGTTACTTCGGGGGCTCTGGGCCGGCTTGCCTGTACCGCTCATGTTCACCTCCGCTGAGCACAATATACGGCTTATTACGCGCTGCGTCAAATCCCAAAGCCGCTCACGGCTTTGCGCGTCCGTATTGCACCGGCCAGTCCACGTCCGCGCCGAGCTCCTGTGCGGCGTGGAACGGCCAATAGGGATCGCGCAGGAAGGCGCGCGCCATGACGATTGCGTCGGCCCGCCCCGTGGCGAGGATCTCCTCCGCCTGTCGCGGCTCGGTGATCATCCCCACGGCCGCGGTCGGGATGCCAGCCTCGCGACGGATCGCTTCCGCGAACGGGACCTGATAACCCGGTCCGACGGGGACCTTCGCGTACGGGACGAGGCCGCCGCTCGAGCAGTCCACGAGATCCACGCCCTCCGTCTTCAGGAGCTTCGACAGCTCGATCGACTGGGGGAGGTCCCATCCGCCTTCCGCCCAGTCCGTCGCCGAGATGCGCACGAAGACGGGGCGCTCGGCAGGAAAGGCCTGTCGCACGGCCCGCGCGACGCGGAGGGGGAAGCGCATCCTGTTCTCGAGCGAGCCGCCGTATTCGTCCGTGCGGCGGTTCGAGAGCGGCGACAGGAACTCGTGGAGGAGATAGCCGTGCGCGGCGTGCACCTCGACGACGCCGAAACCCGCCTCCACGGCGCGTCGCGCGCCCGTGGTGAACTCGTCCGCCACGCGGTCGATGTCGGCGAGCGTCATCTCGTGAGGCGGCGGGAAGCCCCGGTCGAAGGGGATCTGGCTGGGCCCGAGGGTCGTCCACGCGCCCTCGCCGGCCGCGAGCGGGCGTCCGCCCTTCCAGGGCACGTCCGTCGACGCCTTTCTCCCCGCGTGCGCGAGCTGAATGCCCGCGACCGCCCCTCGGGCCGCGACGAAGTCCGTGATCCGCCTGAACGCCTCGACCTGCCGGGCGTTCCAGAGGCCGGTGTCTCCCGGCGAGATCCTGCCTTCGGCGGAGACGCCCGTCGCCTCGGCCATCACGAGCGCGGCTCCGCCGACCGCGCGGCTGCCGAGGTGCACGAGGTGCCAGTCGTTCGGCACGCCGTCCTCGGCCGAATACATGCACATGGGCGAAACGAAGATGCGGTTCCGGAACGTGACGCCGCGGAGGCGAAGGGGTTCGAAGAGCCTCGTCATGCCGGGGCTCAGCTGCCCGCGGCCGCTGCGGCCGGATGGACCGCGTGGGGGCCGGTGTCGGCCTTCGTTCCGCGCCGGCCCTTGATCCAACTATCGAGATGGTCCATGTAGACGTAGAAGACCGGCGTGACGTAGAGCGTGATCATCTGGGAGAAGACGAGGCCGCCGACGACGGCGAGGCCGAGCGGACGCCGCGACTCGGCGCCCGCTCCGAAGCCGAGCGCGATCGGAAGCGTGCCCATGAGCGCGGCCATCGTGGTCATCATGATCGGGCGGAACCGCACGACACAGGCCTCGTAAATCGCGTCCTCGGCGCTCTTGCCTGCGCGGCGCCCTTCGACGGCGAAGTCGACCATCATGATGCCGTTCTTCTTCACGAGGCCGACGAGCAGGATGACGCCCACGAACGCGTAGATCGAGAGTTCCACCTTGAAGATGAGGAGGGTGAGCAGCGCTCCGAAGCCGGCGAAGGGAAGAGCCGACAGGATCGTGAGCGGGTGCAGGAAGTCCTCGTACAGGATGCCGAGCACCATGTAGATCACGAGGATCGCGACGAGGAGAAGGAGACCGAGTCCCTTCTGCGAGTCTTCGAAGGCCTGGGCCGTCCCCTGGAAGGTCGTTTGAATGGTGGCGGGCAGCGTCTCGCGCGCGACCTTGGTGATCGCCGCCACCGCCTCGCCGAGCGAAACGCCGGGCGGCAGGTTGAAGGAGATCGTGACGGCAGGAAGCTGACCCACGTGGTTGACGGCTAGAGGACCCACGGTCTTTTCGAGCTTCGTGATCGCCGAGAGAGGGATGAGGTCGCCCTTTTTCGACCGCACGTACAGGAGCTGGAATGCCGACGGGTCTCGCTGGAACTGCGGCATCAGCTCCATGATCACCTGGTATTCGTTGTTGGGAGAGTAGATCGTGGAGATCTGGCGCGAGCCGTACGCCGTGTAAAGCGCGTCCTCGATGGATTCCGGCGTGACGCCGAGCGCGGCCGTCCGATCGCGGTCGATCGTGAGATAAGCGGTCGGGTTGCGGAGCTGAAGGTCGCTGTTGACGTCCTGGAGCCCTTTGATTCCGCGCATCTTCTCCTCGAGAAGGGGCGCGGTCAGGTAGAGGTCCTTCGTGTCGGACGCCTGCAGCGTGAACTGGTACTGCGCCCGCGTGAGCGCTCCTCCCAGCCTGATCGGCGGCAGGTTCTGGGGATAGACCCGGATTCCGGGTACCTGCGCGAGCTTCGGGCGCAGCTCCTGGACGATCTGGTCGGCCGAGAGCTTGCGCTCGTCGCGGGGCTTCAAGCGCATGAAGAGCGTGCCCGAGTTTCCGCCCTGGACGTTGTTGCCGCGGTTGCCGCAGCTCGACATGAAGCCTTCGATGTTCGGGTCGCCCCTCACGATCTCCGCGGCCGCCTGCTGGTGCTGGACCATGGCCTCGAACGAGATGCCCTGAGCGCCCTCTGTGGGGGCGAAAATTTGGCCCGTGTCGTCGCTCGGAATGAAGCCCTTCGGAATGATCAAAAAGAGCCAGATCGTGGCGAGAAGGATGAGAGCCGAGAAAGCCAGCATCAGGCGTTTCCGCTTCAGAGCCCGCTTCAGGCCGCGCTCGTAGAACGCGAGCGACGCGTCGAAGACGCGTTCGGAGGCTAGGTAGAGGTAGCCGTGCTGTCTCTCCTCGTCATGCGCCTTCAGGTAGCGGGCGCAGAGCATGGGCGTGAGCGTCAGCGAGACGAAGCCGGACACGAGGATCGCGACCGCGATCGTGACCGCGAACTCGCGGAACAGCCGCCCGATGATCCCGCCCATGAAGAGCAACGGAATGAACACGGCGGCGAGAGACAAGGTCATGGAGAGGATCGTGAATCCGATCTCCTTCGTGCCGTTCAGGGCGGCCTCGAAGACCTTCTCGCCCATCTCGATGTGCCGGACGATGTTCTCGAGGACCACGATCGCGTCGTCCACGACGAACCCCACCGAGAGTGTGAGCGCCATCAGCGACAGGTTGTCCATGCTGTAACCGAGCGCATACATCGCGGCGAAAGTCCCGGCGATCGAGAGCGGCAGGGCCAGCGACGGGATGACGGTCGCCGAGAGGTTCCTCAGGAACAGGAAGATCACGAGGACGACGAGCGCGAGCGTCAGCCACAGCGTGAACTTCACGTCGGAGACGGACTCCCGGATGGACTGCGAGCGGTCGAAGAGGATGTTGAGCTTCGCCGAGCCCGGGAGCATGCTTTGGAACACGGGGATCAGCTTCTTGATGTTCGAGGCGACCTCGACCGTGTTCTCGCCGGGCTGCTTCAGGATCGCGAGGACGATGCTCCGGGTTGGGCCGTTCTTGTCGACGTACCACGACGCCGTCTTGTCGTTTTCGACGCTGTCGATGGCGCGGCCGATGTCGTTCACTCTCACCGGCGACCCGTTCCGGTAGGCCACGATGAGCGGACCGTACTCGGCCGCCTCCGTGAGCTGGCCTGTGGCCTGTACCGTGTACGCCGTGTTCGCGCCCCAGAGCGTCCCCGTCGGGATGTTCACGTTCGCGGCGGCGACGGCCGCGGAGGCCTCGTCGATTCCGATCCCCCGGTAAGCGAGTGCGCGCGGGTCGACCTGGACGCGCACGGCGTATTTCTGCGCGCCGTACACAAGCACTTGCGCGACGCCGGAGATCGTCGAGATGCGCTGCGCCATGATCGTCTCGGCGTACTCGTCGAGCGTCGAGAGGGCGAGCGTCGGTGTGGTGAGGGCGACGTAGAGGATGGGCTGGTCCGCCGGGTTGACCTTCTGGTAGGTGGGGGGGCTCGGCATCCCGGGAGGGAGCTGGCGCGAGGCGGCGCCGATGGCGGCCTGCACGTCCTGGGCTGCCGCGTCGAGGCTGCGGCTCAAGCTGAACTGAAGAGTCACCTGCGTGACGCCGAGGATGCTCGTCGAATTCATGTTATCGAGGCCGGCGATCGTCGTGAACTGGCGCTCGAGCGGCGTCGCGATCGCGGAGGCCATCGTCTCGGGGCTCGCTCCCGGGAGCGCCGCGGTCACCTGGATCGTCGGAAAGTCCACGTTCGGCAGGTCCGAAACCGGGAGGAGCCGGTAGCCCACGATGCCGAAGAAGAGGATCCCCACCATCACGAGCGTGGTGGCGACCGGGCGCCGGATGAAAAGCTCGGAAATATTCATCGACGCCCTCGCCTTGCGGCTCTCACGATCTCTTCTCCGCGGGAGCGGCGGAAACGGGCGCGGCGTCGGTCTTGATGGCTACCTTCGCCCCGGGCGCGAGACGAAGCTGTCCGTCGGTCACGACCCGCTCGCCCGGTAAGAGCCCCTTGTCGATCACGGACCACTGCTGCCAGGTGCGGCGCACGACGACGATCCGGTTCTCCACCGTGTCGTCCGGCTTGATGACGTACACGTAAGAGCCCTGCTGCCCGGCCTGCACCGCCGGCGTGGGCGCGACCACCGCGTCCGCTTCTATCGCGAGCGTGAGCGAGACGTTCGTGAACTGTCCGGGCCAGAGCGCGCGGTCGTGATTCGGGAACGTGGCCTTCAGGTTGATCGTGCCGGTGGTCATGTCCACCGTGTTGTCGATGAAGGAGAGCGTGCCCTCGGAGGGCGTCAGGCCTGGTCCGTTCGGCAGCGCGCTCACGTTCAGCGCGCCAGCCGCCGCACGCCTCTTGATGTCCGCGAGGACGGCCTCGGGCAGGGCGAACGTAACGTAGATGGGCTCGACCTGGTTGATGACGACGAGAGCGCGGTCGTCGTTCGCCTTGATCATGTTGCCGGAGTGGACGAGCAGGCCGCCCGTCCGGCCCGAGATCGGCGCGGTGATCCGGCAGTACGAGACGTTCAAGCGCGCCGTCTCGACGGCGGCGTCGTCCGCCTTCACGGTGGCCTTAAGGGCATCCGCGTTCGCCGTTGCCTGAGAGAACTGCTCCTGGGTGACGTAGTCCTTCTTGACGAGCTCGGCATAACGCTTCAGGTTCTCGTCCGCTTCGCGTGCGCGGGCGCGATCCCGCTCGAGGTTCGCCTCGGCCTCGGCCAGCGCGGCCTGGTAGGGCCGGCGGTCGATCTCGAACAGCAGGTCGCCAACCTTCACGTCCTGGCCCTCGCGGAAGCCGACGCTCGTGACCTCGCCGCCCACCCGCGTCCGCACCGCGACCGTGGAGAAGGCGTCCACGTGTCCGACCGCAACGGCCTCGAGCGGCACGTCTTTCTTCTCGACGACGCCAGCGGTGACGGGAATGCCCGGTGGCGCCGCCGCCTTCTTGTCCTTCACGCCGCAGGAGGCGGCGAGAAAGACGATCGAAACGAGAGCGGCGAGACCCCGGAGCTTCATGGAGTTCCCTTCTTTTCGGGCGCGCCGGGCCCGAGATCGACGGTTCCGGTGTCATGCGCGAGCTGTGCTACGCCCAGAAGGAAGCCGGCACGGCTCCTGACGTCCTGCGCGAGCGCGGTCGCGAGGGCGCTTTCTGCGGTCAACAGGTCGAGGATGCTGCCGACGCCCTCCTTGTAGCGGCCCCGTGCCACTTCCGCAGATTCCTTCGAGCTCTCGAGGAGATCGCGAGTGGCCAGTACCTGCTGCACGGCCGTCTGGAGATTGTAGTAGCTGCTCCAGACCTGGTAGATGACCTGCTGAGCGGCGGTCTCGGCCTGGGCATCCGCGGCCTCGGCGAAGGCTTCCGCCTGCCGAGTGTCGTACGCCGTCTTGAACCCGGTGAAGACCGGCCAGTGGAAAAAGAGGCCCAAGGAATAGTTGTCCCCGTAGCTCGCAAGGGCATCCGAGCCTTCGAACCACGTGCGGTTGATCGAGGCGCCGAGCGAAAGCGTCGGAAGGCCGCCCGACCTCACGGAGCGGACGTGGCTCTTGGCGGCGAGGGCGCGGGAGCGCGCGGCCGCGAGGTCTGGTCGAAGCCGCTCGGCGTCCGCGATGAGGATGTCGACGGACCGCACGACCTCGTCGACGTTCTCGTCCTCGGGGAGCGGTGCCGCGTCCAAAGGCAGGTCGATGGGCACGCCGAGCGCCGTCGTGAGCTGGCCGCGCAGCGTCTCGATCTGTCCCTTGACGGTCTCGTATGAAAGGCGCTGCTGCGAGAGGGACGTCCGGGCCTGGAGGACGTCGGCGATCGTCGCGACGCCGGCCCGGTGCCGCTCGGTTGCCGCCGCGTAATTCTCCTCGGCCTGCTTGAGGCTCGCCTCCTCCGCCACGAGAAGCGCGCGGACGCCCTGGTAGCTGTAGTAGCTCTGGGCGACGAGGAGGATCAGGTCGTTCATCGCGGCGTTGTGCGTGAAGTCGGCCGCAAAGAGCGACTGCTGCGCTTCCTCGATGTCTGCCGATCGGCCGCCCAGGTCGAGGACGAGGAAGCTCAGCGACGCCGTGGGGCCGTACGTCGTCAGGAGCGTCGAGAGGTACGCGCCGGAGGAGGTCTGCTTCTGCCTCCCGGCCTGCGCGTCGACCGCGACGGAGGGGAAGAGCGCCGACCGCCGGCTCCCGAGGCCCGCCGCGGCGGCACGCGCGAGTAGCCAGCTCTGCCTCGTGACCGGGCTGTTCCGGAGGGCAACGTCGACAGCCTCGGCGAGTGAGATAGTTCGGCCCGTGAGCGTCTCGGGCGCGAGCTCCGGCGGCGGCGGCGCGGGCCTCGGCGCGGGCGCGACGGCCTCAGCCGGGGGAGTCCATCGCGTCGCAGGCGTGTCGGGTGCGTCGGCGCCCCGATGGGCGCATCCAGCGAGGAGGACGACGAAGCTGGCGACGGCGAAAGAGCGAACGGCAGGGCTCGTCACGGTCCCGTTTTACCATTGCCGCGTGGCGCGGCGTCCCATCGCCCAGTCCGGGCTCATCGTCGTGGCAACCCTTGCGGTGGCCTGCGGCGGCACCCGGCCCATGCCGACGCTCGAGGATTACTCGCTTGGGACTTCCGAGCTGGTAGAAGAGTTAAGAGAGAATTTCTTAGAAGGTAAGAGGGGAGAGGGCGTCGGCGCAATCGGCGTCGGCGCGATGGAGGCAGCGGCGACAGCGCCTCTGCGAGAGCTTTCAGATCGGTGGCGAAGCGCTTGCCGAGCTCGGTGCACTTCGGCCGTCCGAATCATCGACCTTCAGAAGAAATCCTCTTCGGACGTTACCCTGCGCGTCGAGTTTCGATTGCAGGGCTGGGCGCGCGAGGATTCTCCCGAGCGCGTGGCGACTCTGGCCGTCTTCGATCTCTCCCTCTTTCGCAGAAAAGCCCCCGAATCCTCCCGGAACGCCGGCTGGGAGTTGCGCTCCGCCCTCGCCGTGAGCGGTCCTGCCGTCATTCAGCGCGCCGTGCCGCACCTCTTCGAGGAGGCCGCGTCCCGCGGCCTCCTCGCGCCGCACGAGACCCTCGATCCCGTGGAGTCGACGAATCTCTGCCTCCCCGCCACGCACCACCACCCGGGAGTTCTCCTCGTGGACGTCGATGGAGACGGCGCCGTGGACGTGATCGTCCCGAATCGCCACCCGCGGCTCTTCCTGAACGACGGAACCGGCCATTTTCGTGACGCGACGGCCGGCTCGGGGCTCGACCTCCTGCCGGAGATGGAAGCTTCCGGCGGTGTCGCGGCCGACGTGGACGGGGACGGGCTGCCGGACCTCTTTCTCTCGAATCACATTTCTCCGTGCCGCCTCCTGAAGAATCTCGGGCACGGAAAGTTCCGCGACGTCACCGAGGAGTGGGGCCTCGGCGGCCTCTCGGGGCCGTTCACGTCCGCGGTGTTCTTCGACGCCGACAGGGATGGCCGCGTCGACCTCTTCGTCGCGAGCTACGGAGACGCGCGCGCCACCGGCCCCGCCTACGACGGCGTGAACGGCGCCGGCGACCGCTTTTTCCGGAACGTGGAACGAAACGGGCATCCCTTCTTCGTGGACGAAACGGCAGCCTCCGGCCTCGGCGACATGGGATGGGGCTTCGCCGCCGAAGCCTGCGACGCGGACGACGACGGCGACGATGACCTCTACGTCGCGAACGACTTCGGCAAGCACGCGTTCTTCGAAAACCGCTCCACCCCCGGCCACCCGTTCTTCGTGAACATCGCCATGACGAACGGCACGGAGGACGAGGGCTATGGAATGGGCGTCGCTTGGGGAGACTATGACGGCGATGGCCGGTGGGACCTGCATGTCTCCGATTACTGGACGCCTTATCGCTGGATCCTGCGCGATTCGCGCTGGCCGATGCCGCCGCTTCCGGGCGCGGGCCTCGTGCGCCCGCATATGGCGAAGATCATGCACCGGCGCTCCGGCGGAGATGGCCTCTTTCGCAATCTCGGGGGTCTGAGGTTTGAACGCACGTCGGAAGCGGCCGGGGTCGCGGACGGCGGCTGGGCCTGGGGCACGGAGTTCGTGGACCTCGACGGCAAGGGCCGCGAGGACCTTCTCGTCGTGAACGGCATGTTCCGGGCGACGACGGGCGTCGACGACGAGATTTCATTCTGGAACGCGATGGGGCGCGAAGGCGTGAATTTTCACGACGGCGTGTGGGGAGGCATCGACTTTGGCGTCAACGGCATGGCCTCGCAGACGCCGAAGAAGCTTTTCTGGAACCGCGGCGACGGCACGTTCGAGGAGCGCGCGTTCGTGGAAGGGTTCGACACGCTCGAAGACACGCGCGGCCTCGCGTACGCCGATCTCGATGGCGACGGCGCGCCGGAGATCGTCGTCTCGTGCTTCCGCGGTCCGCTGCTCGTCTATCGCAACGGCTGGGGGAGCAGCGCCGGGCGCGTCGTCGTCCGGCTCTCCGCCGATGGCGGCATGAACCGCGACGCCCTGGGCGCCGTGGTACGCCTCATCGTGAACGGCAAGCTCCAGCTCCGCGAGGTGCGCGCGGGCTCGTCGTACCTCTCACAGTCGTCACACGATCTCCTCTTCGGCCTCGGCGGCGCGAAAGCGGCGGACCTCATCGAGGTTCGCTGGCCGGACGGCCGCCGGGACACGCTCCACGACGTGCAGGCCGGCACGCTCGTGACGTGGGTCGAGGGAAGGGAGCCGAAGAGAGATTCCCTTAGAAGGTGAATAGGGGAACGTGACCCGACGAGGCGCGCGGATTCTCGATCTGCCGCGGGCAGCCGCGCTCCGGCCATAATCCCCTTTCTATGAAACGGTCTCTCTTCGAACGCTTCCCGTTGCTCGCCGCGACCCTCCTGGCTGCGGCCACGGTCATGCCGTCTTTATCTTCAGCAGAAATCTCCTCTTCTCCCCGATTCTCCCCCGAGCAGGCGTCGCGCATCCTGACGCTGCGCAACGTGGGCCTCGCGCAGCTCGAGGAGGATAGGGCGAAGGAGGCCCGGGCGACCTTCGCGAAGCTGGCGGACGCGGTGCCGGGTGAAGCGCTGCCGCTCGCGAACGGCGCGATCGCGGCGGTTCGCGAAAAGGACCTTCCGGGCGCGGAGGCTCTCCTCGGCAAGGCGCTCGCGCTGGGGGATCGGGCAGACCTTTATGCTATTCGCGCGCTCCTCGAGAACGAGCGAAACCGGCCCGCCGCCGCCCGCGCCGCTCTCGAGAAGGCCGCGTCCCTCGACCCGCGCGACCTCGAGTCGCGTTGGCGTTTCGCGCGAAGCGTGGAGACGGACCCGTCCGCGTCGCCGGCCGACAAGGCTGGCCGGCGCGCGCGCCTTGCCGAGATCGTCGTGCGCTCGCCCTCGAACCTGCCGGCGCGCCTGAAGCTCCTCGTCCTCGAAGGGGAGGCGGGAGACGGGGCCGCGCTGTCGAAGGGTCTCGCGGAGCTGGACCCGCTCGTCTCGGACGGCGACGCACGCTCGCGTCAGTTTCTCGGGGAGTCGAGGACGCTTCTCGGCGGCGGCGACATCAAGGGCGCGACCGTCAAGGTCCGCGTCCTCGAGAACGTCCTGCGCGTCACGCCGCGCTATCAGCAGTCGCTCGGAGAGGTGTTCACGCAGGTCGTTGGGCTGCCCATCGAGAGATTTTCTTCGAAGGTGGAGGAGGGACTGCGCGCGGGCGCGGGCCCGGTGATTCCCGTGACGTTCCGCGCCCCAGCGGCGTCCGAAGAAAACATCGAAAGAATTCTTCGAAGAGTGGATCTGAAGAACTCGGGCACGCCTGAGGCGTATTCCGTACCCGCCCCGTTCGCCGCCGCGGCTTTTTTCGACTTCGACCTCGACGGCGACCTCGACGTCTACCTTTTCGGCGGCGCCAGGCCCGATCAGCTTCTTCGCAACAACCTCGACGGCACGTTCACGGACGTGACGGCGAAGACGGGCGACGCGAAGTTCACGTCGAAGAAAGCCGTCGTCTCCGACGTGGACCGCGATGGCGACCCGGACCTCGTCACGATCGACGCGAAGGGCGACCTCGTCCTCCGGCTGAATCTCCGCCAGGGGGTCTTCAGGAACGTCCCGCTCGGCGTGTCGGGCGCGGTCGACCTCGCGGTCGAAGACGTGAACGCGGACGGCATCCCGGACATCGTCGTCGCCACCTCGAAAGGGTTGCGGCTGCTCTTGGGGAAGGGAGATGGGAGCTTCTTGGAAGGCACGGGTCAGGAATTCGCAGGGGCGCCCGGCGGCGCCGCGTCCACAGCGGCCGTGCGGGCGGTCGTCCTGGCGGATTTCGACAACGACGGCTTCCCGGACGTGATCGCCGCAACCGCGAACGGCGAGCTCCGCGCCTGGCGAAACGACGGAGCCGGTAGGTTCACGGACTGGCCAGTCTTCTCTTCCCCTTCTAAGAAACCTTCCTCTTCATTCTCTTCGGACCTGGCAGGTGTCGATGCCCTGCTTGCCGTCGACGTCGACAAGGATGGGGATCTCGACCTCCTCGTCTCGGCCGGTGGGAAAACCAGAGTGCTCATCAACGGTGGCGGGAACGCGAACGGCTGGCTGGACGTCGTTCTCGAGGGGCTGCAAACGGGCTCGGGCAAGGTGAACAAGCGCGGCGTCGGAAGCCTCGTCGAGGTGAAGGCGGGGAATCTGTACGTCGCGCGTACCGCGGGGCTCCTGCCGACGCACTTCGGCCTCGGCGCGCGCACGAAGGCCGACGTCGTGCGGGCCACGTGGACGAACGGCGTGCCGCAGAATCTGTTCGATCAGAAATCGAAATCCGTCGTGAAGGAGGTCCAGCAGCTCAAGGGCTCGTGCCCGTTCGTGTACGCGCTAAACGGCGAGACGGGGGTCTGGAATTTCATCTCCGACGCCCTCGGGCGCTCTCCGATCGGGCTTCTCTACGACGGCGTCCACCTCGCGGGCGCGGACACGCGCGAATGGCTCTTCATCGGCGGGGACGCCCTGAAGGCCGACGCGGACGGCCGGCTCCAGCTCGACTACACCGAAGAGCTGTGGGAAGTGGCGTTCCTCGACGAAGCGACGCTCGTGGCCGTCGACCATCCTGAGGGCACGGGCGTCGTCCCGAACGAGCGGATGATTCCGGGCGTCACGGAGAAGAAGCTCTTCACGGTGGTGCGCCCGCGGCCCTTGCGCGCCGCCTTCTCGGACGCTTCCGGTCGCTCCGAGGACGTGACCTCTCGCCTCGCGCGCCGCGATCAGGTCTATGTGGGCCCGGGGCCCGAGATGTTCTATCAGGGCGTGAGGCGGGAGCACTCTCTGGTGCTGGACCTCGGCGACGTGAAAGCGGGAGATCGCATCGTCCTCTTCCTTTCGGGCTGGATCTTCTACACGGACACGTCCATCAACGTCTCGATCTCGCAGCGGAAGGATTTCGCGCATTTCCCGCCGCTCCTCGAGGTGCCGGATGGTGCGGGCGGCTGGAAGGTCGCGATGGAGTCGTTCGGGTTCCCGGCGGGCAAGACGAAGACGATGCCCGTCGACCTCACCGGCCTCGTCGACCCGAAAGACCCGCGCGTGCGCATCCGGACGACGATGGCGATCTTCTGGGACGAGGCCTTCGTCACGGTGAACGATCCGGCCGTCGACGTCGTCACGACGCCGCTTGCGCCGTCCTCGGCCGTCCTCTCCGAACGCGGCTTCCCGCGCGGCGCCCGCGAGACGCCGGACGGCCCCGAAGTGTTCGACCACGGTGACGTCTCGACCGCTCCGCGCTGGGAGGACGTGCCCGGCCGCGTCACGCGGCTCGGCGACGTCACGGAGCTGCTCGCGAAGACCGACGACCGCTGGGTCGCGTTCAAGGGCGGCGACGCGATCCGCATTGTGTACGACGCCTCGAAGCTGCCGGCGCTCGCGCCTGGCTGGCGCCGCGACTACATCCTCGTCTCCGACGGCTGGGACAAGGACTTCGACAAGAACACCGTCACGGGCCAGTCGTACGAGCCCTGGCCGTTCCACGCGATGTCGGCGTACCCCTACCCTCCGTCCGAGCGCCATCCCGATCCGAAGTTCCTCGAGGAGACGCTTACGCGAAAGGTCGGGCCGGAGCGCTTCCGGAACGCGCTGGGAGAAAGATAGTTTTGCTCGCTCGTGAACCGGGCCGATTGCGACAACCTACAGTGGGGCTGGTGTAAGGGTGTTTTTTCTTAGAAGTGTGAATTCTCTGACAGCAGCCGCACTCGCCACGCTTCTCCTGTCGCCCGGCCCCTCTTACCCATTCATGGAATCTTCCTCTTCCTCTTCTCTTTCTCTTTCCCCGATCCGCTTCACTGACGTGACGAAACGCGCGGGGCTGAGCTTCAGGTTCGCTACCGACCTCCGCCGCGGGCGAAATCTCGCCACCATGGGTGCGGGCGTGGCGATGGGGGACTTCGACGGGGACGGATACCTCGACCTCTTCTTCACGGGGTCCGTCTCGAACGGCAAGAAACCGGAGGCGGGGCCGTGCGGCGTCCTCTACCGCAACCGCGGCGACGGCACGTTCGAGGACGTCACGGCGCGCTCGGGAATCCGATCGTGCGGCTGGACGATGGGTGCCTCGTGGGTGGACCTCGAGGGCTCGGAACGCCTCGACCTCGTCGTCACGGGCGTGGGCAAGACGACGCTCTGGAAGAACCTCGGGGACGGAACGTTTCGCGAGGAGGGCGCCGCCCGCGGCCTCGTCGTGCCGGGTTACGCCGTGGGTCTCGCGGCGGGTGACGTCGACGGGGACGGGCGCGTCGGCCTCTACGTCGTCGGGTATCTCGACACGGACTACGGGAGAGAACAGTCCTTTCCGCAGCTCCAGGTTCGGATGCCGGAAGACTATTCCGGCCAGCCGGCGACACTTCTCGTGCAGGATGCCGAGGGGCTTTTCCACGAACGCGCGAAATCCGCGGGCGTGACGAATGCAGGAGGCCGCGGGCTCGGCGCAGTCTTCTTCGACTACGACGGCGACGGCCGGCCCGATCTCTACGTCACGAACGACCGCATGCCGAACGTGCTCTACCGCAACCGCGGAGACGGCACCTTCGAGGATGTGACGGTGGAAGCTGGCGCGGGCGCACGCGACCAGAAGATCGCGCGCGCCGGCATGGGGCTCGCCGTGGGCGACGTCGATGGCGACGGCCGGCCCGACATTCTCGTCACGAACTTCGCCGGAGAGCCGGACACGCTGTATCGAAACGTAGACGGGGTTCTCTTCGACGACGCGACGGAATCCTCCGGCGTCGAGCGCGCGTCGCTCCCGTACGTGCAATGGGGGACCGACTTCGCGGACTTCGACGACGACGGCCACATGGATCTCGTGGCGGCGTCCGGCCACCTCGTGCCGCGCATTCTCCTCACGTTCGCGAAGTTTTTCCGTAAGAACGGCATGGGCGTCTACGGCCTCGGCGACCACTCCTACAAGCAGCCGCCGCTCGTGTGGAGGAATGAAGGGCACGGCCGCCTCGCGGACGTCACGGCCAGATCGGGCGACTGGGCGGCCCTACGCCTCTCGGCCCGGGGGCTCGCGGTGGGCGACGTGGACGGCGACGGGCGGCTCGACGTCGTGCTCGCAGCGGTTTCGGGCGGCATCCGCCTCATGAAGAACGCGACCGCGTCGCACGGTCACGCGCTCGAGATCCTACCGGTCGCGGGGGCGGACCGCCGGACCGTCCTCGGAACGAAGGTCGTCGTGACCGCGGGCGGCGTCCGGCAGGTACAGGAGTTCATCCTCCGGCCCTCATACGCCTCGGGGGCGTGGGTGCCGCTGCACTTCGGGTTGGGCGAGGCGACGATGGCCACGGTGGAGGTAATCCCGCCGGGGAAGACGGCCCCCACGCTGAGCTTCGAAGCCGTCGCCGCCGACCGCCTCTACACCCTGCGCGACGGGAAGCTCGAAGAGAAGAGGAGTTTTCTTAGAAGGTAAGGAAGGCGTTCCACTTCGTTCTTATTTGGTGCCTCAACGATCCAGCAGGCTCAGGGCTGGAATCAGGTGGCCGCCTGGTACGCCCGCAACAACATCGATACGGACGAGGCGCTTGCGTGGGTGGACCGGCGCGGTGGGACTCGATGCTGGTTGTCCCTCTCGAGGCCGAGAGCGAGGCCCAGTCAGAAGAGCGTCGCGAGCCCTTCCATCTCGTCGGCGGCGTAGATGTGCGTGCCGGCCGGGCGCTCGCGCGCGACATAGACCATCGCGCGCGCGACCGTATCGGCCTTGATCGGCCGGTATTTCCGGGCGGGCCCGACGAGGGCGATGGAGAAGAAGCGCGCGGCCGCGATCCCGAACTCTTCGCCCGGCCGTTTTTCGGGCCGGTGGCCCAAGAGGAACGACGGCCGAAAGATGTGGAGTCCCGCGAAGCCGAGCTTCGCGACGGAGTCCTCGGCCTCGCCTTTCACCCGGCTGTAGAAGACACGCGACTTCGGGTCGGAGCCGACCGCGCTCACGAGATAGAAGTGGTCCGCGCCCGTGCGGAGGGAGGTTTCCGCGAGGCGCACGACGTATTCGAAGTCGACCTTTCGGAACGCCTCCTCGGAACCGGCCTTCTTCATCGTCGTACCGAGGCAGCAGAAGACGTCCTGCACGCGCGGGAAGGCCGACATCCGGCCGAGCCGCTCGTAGTCGACTGTCCGCTGCTCGAGCCGCTTGTGGGTCACGTTGAGCGGGCCGCGAACGAACGCGACGACGTGCTCGTGCAGACCGCTCGCGAGAAGGCGGCGCAGGCAGTGCGCGCCCACGAGACCGCTGGCGCCCGCCACGATGGCCGTGCGTCCCGACATGATGTTGCAGACCGATTGTAGGCGAGAATCGGGAATGCGCACGGTCGAAACGATCCTGACGCTTCTCGTCCTCACGACCGCGCTCGCATTTCTGGCGCGCAAGGCGAACGTGCCGTATCCGATCTTCCTCGTCCTCGGGGGGATGGGGCTGGGTTTCGTCCCTTCTCTTCCCGCCGTGATGCTCGACCCGCAGCTCGTCTTCCTGCTCTTTTTGCCGCCGATCCTGTACGCCGCCGGGTACTTCACGTCGTGGCGCGACTTTCGGATGAATCTCTTCTCGATCACGCTCCTTGCCGTGGGCCTCGTCATCGCGACGATGACGGCGGTCGCGGCGGCGGTCCATGCGCTCGTCCCGGGAATCGCGTGGCCCGTCGGCCTCGTGCTCGGCGCGATCGTCTCGCCGCCGGACGCCGTCGCCGCCACCGCGATCGCGCAGCGACTGCGGCTTCCGCGACAGATCGTGACCATCCTCGAGGGTGAGAGCCTCGTGAACGACGCCACGGGCCTCGTGCTCCTGAAATTCGCGACGGCCGCCGTCGTCACGGGCTCGTTCTCGATCGCGTCCGGCGTTCTCGAATTCCTAGCTTTGGTCGCGGGGGGCCTCGCGGTGGGATTCGCGATGGGGCACCTCTTCGTCTTCGTCCAGCGCTTTCTCGACGACCCGATCCTCGCGACGACGGCGTCGATCCTCGGCTCGTTCCTCGTCTACATCGTGGCGGAACGCCTGCACGTCTCGGGCGTCCTCGCCGTCGTCGTGGCCGGGTTGCTGCAGGGGCGCTACGTGCCGCACATCTGGTCGTCCGCGACGCGTATCGAGGGAGCCGCTGTCTGGCAGACGCTCGTGTTCCTGCTCAACGCGCTCGTATTCGTCCTCATCGGCCTCCAGCTCCCGATGATCCTGCGCGGCCTCGACCGCCCCTGGCCCACCGTCGTGGACGGCGTGTTCGCGGCGTTCGGCGCCATGGTGCTCGTCCGCCTCCTCTGGATGTTTCCGGGCGCGTATCTCCCGCGATTCCTCTCGGCGCGCTTCCGAAAGACGCATCCGTACCCGCCCTGGCAAGCCGTGACGATCGTGGGCTGGGCCGGGATGCGCGGCGTCGTCTCGCTCGCGGCCGCGCTCTCGCTGCCGCTCGCGCTGGCGGACGGAAGCCCGTTTCCGGCGCGCAACTTCCTCGTCTTCCTCACGTTTTCGGTCATCCTGGGCTCGCTCGTGATCCAAGGCCTCACGCTGCCGCCCCTCATCCGTTGGCTGCGCGTCGCGGAGGACCGGACCGCCGAGCGCGAAGAGCGCCACGCTCGTGTCGCGCTCGCCGAGGCTGCGATCGGGCATCTCGACGGAAAGCTGGACACGGGCGCGCTTCACGCGCACCAGGTTCATCCCGTGAGGCAGGAGTACCTGCAGAGGATTCGCTCGCTGAAGGGACTCGAAGGCGAGGCGCCGGCGTCCGGGCTCGCCACGATGGACGCCACGAAGGCGCTGCGCCGCGAGGCCCTCGACGTCCAGCGCGATCAGCTTCTCAGGCTCCGGAAGGAGGAGGTCATCGGCGACGACGTGCTGCAGCGGATCCAGTACGACCTGGACCTCGAGGAGATGGCTTTAAGATGAAACTAGCATTGATATGTCTATCTGATATGCTTTAGCATATGAGAACGACGATTCACCTCGACGACACTCTTTACCGCGACGTGAAAACCGCCGCCGCGGAATCCGGACAGACCATCACGACGCTCATTCAGGACGCGCTCCGGCAGCGGCTCGCGCGCCGAAAACGGAGCACGGGGCGAAAACGACTCCGCCTGCCTACGTGGAAGGGAAAGGGCCTTCGGCCCGGCGTCGACCTGAACGACAGCGCCTCGCTCCTGGAGCGAATGGAGCACGACGCGTGATCCTTCCGGACGTCAACGTTCTCGTTTATGCCTTCCGGGAGGATGCGGAAGACCACGAGGCTTATCGGGGGTGGCTGGAAGAGGTCGTGTCTCGTGACGAGCCATTTGCCCTCGCCGACGTCGTCCTCTCGGGGTTTCTCCGCGTCGTCACACACCCACGGGTCTTCAGGGACCCGGCACCCGTCAAACGAGCCGTCGAGTTCGTCGAAGCGCTTCGGGGGCAGGACAACTGCGTCGTGCTCGCGCCGGGGCGCCGGCACTGGGGGCTTTTCACTGGACTCTGCGTCGAAGCGCATGCGACAGGCAACCTGATCCCGGATGCATTCCTCGCGGCTCTTGCCATCGAAGCCGGCTGCGAATGGATCACGACGGACCTGGACTACGCGCGATTCCAGGGGCTTCACTGGAGGCATCCGCTGCGCGAAGGCCGGGCGCCGCGTCCGTCGCGTGCGCCTCGTTCCACGCGCTAGCGTTTCACCGCCGCCGGGGCCTCTCCTTCGACCCAGCGGTAGAGGCCGGGAGCGAGGTCCTTCGCCGAGGCGGTCGTGCCGTCCGGCCAGCGGACGTCGACCGCATCGGCCACCGCCGCCGAGCCGAGGCCGATGACGATGGTTCTCTCGCTCGCCGAGAGATAGCCGTCGCCGCCCGAGACTTCGTCGACGCGCTTGCGGCCGCCCACTGTCGAGACGATGCGGGCTCCGAGGGCGCCGCGATTCTTCACTTTCGTCGCGAGCTGTAGCCTCACGGAACGCGCGGGTGTGTCGGTGACGTTCCGGAAGACGCGCGCGGGGCCTCCATTCTCGGTCACGACGAGGTCGGGCCGGCCGTCTCCGTCGAGATCGGCCACGGCGAGGCCGCGCCCGACGATCGGGACGGCGAAGCTCGCGCCGGCCTGGGACGACGCGTCGGCAAATCGGCCGGCACCGAGCCCACGGAAGAGGAGCGGCGGCTGGCGGTACGTCACGGTCGGCTGGACGTCCTGGACCGAGTTTTCCACATGTCCGTTCACGCCCACGAGGTCGAGCACGCCGTCGAGGTCGAAGTCGGCGAACGCGACGCCGAACGTGAGCGGCAGGAGGGACGTCCGCCCGATGCCGCTCTGGACGGACTCGTCCACGAAGAAATCTCCCTTTGGCCCGGCGCTCCACACGGACCACATCTCGTTCGAGAAGTTGCCGATCACGAGCGAGACTCCGCCGTCGTTCTTCGTGTCTCCGAACGCGGCGCCCATCGCCCCGCGCGCGCGGCCGTCTTCTCCAACGGCGACGCCGGCCTCGACGGCCACGTCCCGGAACACCGGGATTCCGTTCACGGTCTTCTCGTTCCGGCAGAGGTTGTTTGGGGACGTGTCGTTCGCGACGACGAGGTCGATGCGGCCGTCGCCGTCGACGTCGCGCACGGCCACGCCGAGGGCCTTGCCAAGCGGGTTCACGAGGCCCGCTTCTTTCGTGATCTCCCGGAAGCGCCCGCCGCCAAGGCCCTTGTAGAGGCGGGATGGGACGCCGTTGTAGCGCTCGGGCGTGCAGTACGACTTCGTCTTCCCGTCCAGCGAGCAGTACATGTCCGTCTTCGGAGTCCAGTTGACGTATTGGCCGACGAAAAGGTCGAGGACGCCGTCGCCGTCGAAGTCCGCGAACGCCGCCGACGTGCCCCAGCCCGTGCCGACGAGGCCGGAGCCTTTCGTCGCGTCGTGGAAGTGACCCTTGCCGTCGTTCAGAAGAAGGCGGATGTCGTCGAGACCCGTGATCACGAGGTCGGGAAAGCCGTCGTCGTTCACGTCGCCGACGGCGACGCCCATGCCGAAGAGAGAGATCGCGAGCCCGCTTTCCACCGTGCGGTCCTCGAAGCGGATCTCGCCGCCGGGTTCCGTGACGTTGCGGTAGAAGGCGAGCGTGGGCTGCCTCACCGCGCCGCGGGGATCGCCCGGCCAGTAGCGGCCGTTTACGAAGAGAAGGTCGATGCGGCCGTCGCCGTCCGCGTCGAACGCGGCCACGCCGGAGCCCATCGTCTCCGGCATCCACTTCTTTCCGGCGGCGCCGTTCACGTGCGTGAACACCACGCCCGAGGCTTTCGTCACGTCCTCGAAGCGGATGGAGGAGACGACGCGCGTGGGTTCGGGAGCGGGAGTGGGGGAGACGGGCTTCGTCTCGGGCTTCCGGCAGGCGGCGACGAGCAAGCAGAGGGAAGCGGAGATGAAGACGAGAAGATTTCTTCGAATGGTCATAAGACCGAAAATGTTACTCCAAGGCAGCGCGGCCCGATTCCATCGTAAAGTCGGCCGCATGAACCGAGCGATCCGAAACCCTTTCTTCGCGGCAGTCTCTCTTTCCGCCCTCGCCTTCGGGGTTCCCGTCCACGCAGCCGACCCGCAGCCCCCGACGCTGCGCCTCCCCGCGGACGCGGTTCCGACGCGCTATGCGGCGGAGCTGTGGATCGATCCTTCGAAGGACACGTTCAAGGGAAAGGTGGAGATTCGGATTTCCTGGAAAGGGGAATCCGACACGCTGTGGCTGAACGCGAAGGAGCTCGCGATCGAATCGGCGTCGGCCGTGCCGGCGACCGGTCCCACCGAGGCGATTCCGGCCGAGGCGTCGGCCGTGGGCACTGACTTCGTCCGCATTCACTTTCAGAGAAATCTTCCGGCGGGCGAATATGACGTGACGCTCGCCTATACGGGCCGCCTCGACCTCAAAGACACCGAGGGCCTCTTCCGGCAGCGGGAGGGAGACGACTGGTACGTCTTCAGCCAGTTCGAGTCGATCTTCGCGCGGCGGGCGTTCCCCTGCTTCGACGAGCCGGGATTCAAGGTCCCCTGGCAGCTCGCGCTCCACGTTCCGAAGAGTCTCGTCGCCGTGTCGAACACGCCGGTCCACTCCGAGACGGACGAGGGCGGCAGGATGAAGAAGGTACTCTTCGAAGAGACGAAGCCGCTTCCCAGCTATCTGATCGCGCTCGGAGTCGGCCCCTTCGACATCGTGCCCGCAGGCAAGGCCGGCAGGAACAGGGTGCCGATCCGGATCATCGTTCCCAAAGGGCGGGGCGCCGAGGCGCGCTGGGCCGTGGAGTCCACGGGACCGATCCTCGAGCTTCTCGAGAGCTACTTCGACGCGCCGTACCCGTACGAAAAGCTCGATCACCTCGTGATCCCGCAGACCGTCGGGTTCGGGGCGATGGAGAATGCGGGCCTCGTCACGTACGCCTCGACGTCCATCCTCGCGAAGCCTGACGACGAAACGATCCGCTTCCGGAGGGGCTACGCGAGCGTCTGCGCCCACGAGACCGCCCACCAGTGGTTCGGCGACCTCGTGACGATGGCTTGGTGGGACGACGTGTGGCTGAACGAGGCCTTCGCGACGTGGATGGGAAGCAAGATCATCGGCCGCTGGAAGCCAGACTGGGGGTCGAGTGTGGCGCGCGTCGGAACGCGCTCGTTCGCGATGGACGTGGACTCGCTCGTGTCGGCCCGGCGCATCCGCCAGCCCATCGAGTCCGACGACGACATCGAGAACGCCTTCGACGGCATCACGTACCAGAAGGGCGGAGCTGTCCTCGAAATGTTCGAGTCGTGGGTCGGCGAGGAGACTTTCCAGAAGGGCGTGCACCAATACCTGAAAGCTCACGCGTTCGGCAACGCGACGGCGGCCGACTTC
>Ga0207930_1000088_pt1 | contig 22762 bp, 17 predicted proteins | sample NGESurshal092012_7_FD_184477 | JGI IMG/M metagenome (GOLD analysis project Ga0207930, IMG submission 184477) | Arctic peat soil microbial communities from Barrow, Alaska - NGEE Surface sample 210-3 shallow-092012 (SPAdes) | ecosystem: Environmental > Terrestrial > Soil > Wetlands > Peat ... | reverse complement strand
CGTCGGGGCGTGTGTTCCTCGAAAAAGAACCGAGGGACGCGATGGTGAGGTGCAAATGATCTGGCGTGGACAGTGCAAGAGACCCGGTTATAAAGTCAGTAAACATCGGAAAACAGTAGTTTTGTATATCTCGTCGGTTGCTGTACAATCGGGAGCTGTTACATAGCAGTTAGATCTTTATTGTGCCTGATAAGTTCAAAATTGAACCCGAGTGGGCCACTTTGCTGACGGTACTGCTAGAGTTCCGGAGGATTGAGAATGGCGTTTTGTGATGGAGTTCCGAAACGGCTTGTAGCGACTTCGATCGCGCTTGCGTTTGCGGTTTGCTTTTTGAGTTCATTTGCCGCAGCGCAAATTACTTTGCAGCCGAGAGCGGAAGTGTTCGGGGGCTATTCGTGGTACCACCCGAATGGCTACGTTGACTGGGGCAAAGTCCCTGACATCGCTCACGGCTGGAATGTGTCCAGCACATTCTATTTCCCCAACGCACGTAATTTGGGCGTGGTAATTGATGGCAGTGGCCACTACAACGGCACCTATTCCAATAGCGGCTTTGGGTTGGCAGGATTGCAGTATAAGTTCCGCAACAATCAATTTTCACCATTCGTGCGCGTGTTGGTTGGCGCCACGAAGATCAGCCCCGCGGCCCTCAACTCAGAGTGGCGCGCGACAGTTGGGGGCGGCGGCGGTTTCGACCTGACCCTCAGCAATTTGATCTCCCTGCGACTGGCGCAGGCGGATTATCTATACACCAGCTACAATACCCAGACCTTCATTGACCACAATTCAACGTGGAACAGCGTTCGCCTGTCGGCTGGTGTGGTGTTCAACCTGGGCAATTACTACACTGCCCCGCTGGCAGCGGCTTGCTCGGCGAGCCCGACAACACCTGTTTTTGCCGGCGAACCGGTAACGGTCACCACGACCGGAACGAACTTCAGTCCCAAGCACACTTTGGCGTATGCCTGGACCGCCACGGGTGGCAAACTTGCTGCCCCGAGTGCGGCAAGCTCGGCCGTCGATACGACGGGCCTGGCGGCTGGCACCTACACCGCGAACGCGACTATCACCGATCCGAAGTGGAAGAAGAACAACTCGGCGAGCTGCTCGACGAGTTTCACGATCAAACCGTTCACTCCGCCTTCGGTAACGTGCTCGGCGAGTGTGACAACTGTGAAGTCGGGTGAGACAGCCACCATCACGGCGAATGCAACCAGCCAGGATGGCGCCCAGATCAGCAACTATGCCTATACAACTTCGGCTGGCAAGATCACTGGCAACGGGACCTCGGCGACTCTCGACACGACGGGTCTGCCTGGTTCGACGGTCAGTGTGACGGTCACCGCAACCGATTCGCATGGTCTGTCCGCTAGCTGCACCGCTTCGGTGGGTGTGGTTGAGGAAATTAAGTGCGTCAGCATCGAGGATTGGGGCGAGTGTACCTTCGAGAAGAACCCCAAGAAACCGTGGCGTGTTGACAACGATTGCAAGGACACGCTCGACAAACTGTCTCTCCGTCTGCAACAGATGCCCTCCGGTAAGGTGGAAATCGTTGGTTACACGGACGAGAAGGAATCTGTCGACGTTAAGCAACTCGGTGCTCAGCGCTCCGTCAACGTGAAGTACTACCTGACTACGGATGGCCCAACCAAGTCGGACGCCACCCGTATCGAGCCTCGCGATGGTGGGACAAAGGGTAAGGCGACTCACTTCTTCTATCTGCCCGACGGAGCCCTGTGCTCTGGCCAGGCGGTCGAAGGAACGCCGGTTGACGAAACCCAAGTGCAGCCGCAGTCGCGTAACGCGCCTGCTCCTGCGAAGAAGCACAAGGCGAAAGCCAAGCCTGCGGCGCCCCCAGCGCAATAGCTGAAGTGCCGTAGTTCGACTCAAGCCGGTGAGAGGGAACCCTCTCACCGGCTTTTTCCTGAAGCACGAAAGAACTGGAGCTTTCGGAAATGGGGATCGTGGATTCCCGGTAATTCCCAGCGGACCGAGATTGCCGGGCATTGGTTGGCCACATTGCGCGGACCATCTTTCTCAAGCGAGTTGTGTCCGCGGTTGGACTTTCCATATCCCACCCCTGCGAGCCGGCAGGCATGTGATTTGGCACTGTGCGCCGTGCCCTGTGAGCGCATAAGATTTAGATGTGGTGTCTTCAGTCAATAAGTTACGAAGGGGAGATGTAGTCGTGGGTATGCGGAATCTGGTCGGTTCAGTCGCGAAGCTGGTTGTTGGCTTTGCGTTGCTTTTTACAATTTGCACCGTAACTGCATGGGCTTCGGATTGGCAGTTGATCGGTCCCGATGGTGGCAACGTGCGCTGCCTGGCCTACGATCCCAGCGATCCGAACCGGATTCTTCTTGGAACCAGCGCGGGGCAGTTGTTTAGTTCGCGCGATGGCGGGAATTCCTGGGTCCCGTTTGCGCATCTGGGTTCCGGAGATGACCTGGTAATCGATCACATCGTTTTCGATCCGACCAACCCCCAGACCATCTATGCGGCAGCATGGGGCCTGTACCACGACGACGAAGGAGATGTCTTCCGCTCCGATGACGGTGGGGCCACCTGGCGCACGCTGGCGGGAGTACACGGCAAATCCATCCGCGCCCTGGCGATGGCGCCGAGCGATCACAACACCCTGGTGATCGGGGCACTGGATGGAGTGTTCCGTTCGCAGAATGGTGGGGCGACTTGGGAGAAGATGACGCCTGAGAACCCTGACGTCCTCGAGAACCACGCTTCGATGAGGAATTTCGTATCGGTGGCGGTGGATCCCCAGAATCCAGACGTGGTTTACGCTGGCACCCGCCACTTGCCATGGAAGACCTCCGATGGCGGAAAGAGTTGGCATAACTTAAAAGACGGCATCCTGGACGATTCGGACGTATTCAGTATTATCGTCGATCCCAAAACACCGTCGCGGGTGTACGCAAGCGCCTGCTCGGGGATTTACAAGAGCGACAATGGTGCCGAGTTATTTCATCGCGTCCAGGGACTGCCCCATTCCGCGATCCGCACCAGGGTGCTGAAGCAGGATCCGCAACGGTCCTCCATCGTTTACGCTGGCACCACAGGCGGGATGTGGAAGACAGTGGATGGCGGCACCAAGTGGACGCTGGTGACGTCCGCCGACGTAGTGATCAATGACGTCTTGATCGATCCTCGGAATCCGCAGCGCGTACTCATCGCCACGGACCGGGGAGGAGTTCTGGCAAGCAACGATGGCTTCGCCAAGTACCAGTCGTCAAACCGGGGATTTTCGCACCGCATGGTCGGATCGGTGATAGCCGACCGCAACAACTCGAACCGCCTCTATGTGGGTATCGTCAATGACAAGACCGACGGTGGATTATTCATTACCGACGATGCGGGAAAAAGCTGGCAGCAGGTCAGCAAGGGATTGGGCGACCGCGATGTGCTAAGCCTGCAACAAGCGGAGAATGGCGCCATCTTCGCCGGCACAAACCATGGCATATTCTCGCTCGCCACGTTGAGTGGTGCGTGGCTGCCGGCCACCATGATTCATGGCCCGGTCCCCGAATGGCAACCCATGGCGGAAGCAGTTCCAGAAGCGGCAGCTCAGAAGACGCTGAAGTCAAAGACGGCGAAGGGCACCGCCAAAAAGCCGGCAGTGACGGCGAAGAAGAAAGAGCCAGCCGAGGTGCCGATCCCAATCGCAATCGCACCGCGGGTGCGCTCGATCCAGATCACCAACAAAGCATGGTATGCCGCTACCAACGATGGATTGTTCATCAGCGTGGATGGCGGCAAGAAATGGTATGGGACTCCGATCGATGGTGAAAGCGACTTCCTGGCAGCGAACGACTATCCTGACGGGACCCTTACCCTGGCCAGCATTAAGCGTGCGTTCATTTCTCGGGACGCGGGACGAACCTGGTCCGAGATTGTGGCTCCGACCTACGTGACTGGTCTCTACAACGTCACCATGACTCAGGATTCGTCGCTTTGGCTGGGAGCCAGGGAGGGCGCCATACGTTCCAATGACGGCGGCAAGAGCTGGTCTCATGTCATGAACGGACTGCCACCGAGTTATGTTCTTGGAGTCAAGTACGACGCCAAAGCTCAGCGGTTGCTTGCCACAGCCATGAACTCGCGCGGGGTCTTTGAAAGCGTGGATGGCGGCAAGACGTGGCATCAGACCCCCGAGGCCAGCTTTTCTATTCGGACAGCCATGGGTTATCAGGACCTGCTGCTGGCGATTTCCTGGCACAACGGACTTCTACTGCAGCGCGGCGACAGTACGGCTTCGGTATCGAATGCCGCGGTTACTGTGGGCAGTGCAGCGGTCAAGAGCCAGCAGTAAAGCAGCGTGGGCGCGATAACCCAACCGGGAGGCAACCAGCCTCCCGGTTTTTGCAGCTTAGAAAAGCAGCGGAGTGAGTCGATTTCGTGTTGAGCACATCCCGCCGGGGCCCTCACTTCGCTCCCGATCTGGGAATCGAGCGCATTTTGCTCCCATTCCCGAAATCGGAATTCAAGACGTGCATTTCAGGGTAGTTACAAGCATCTGTCGAAACGTGCTCTCCCGTTTTGAAACTCATTTCGAATCGGCGCTGAGGCAGAGTGTGACGGATTTTCTTGCCGTTTGTTGATAACACATGGCTTGTCGATCGCGTTTGGTTTGGCATCGACCGTGCTTTAGTAGTGTGCGTACGAGCGGAAAATCTGAAGCGAGGGACGGGTCATGAATGCATTTCGAAGTGCGGATTGCGGCGAAAAGGTCGGGACGAATCCGGTAGCTGCCATTGATTGCAACGTGGACCTGTGTGGGCGCACTCGCGCTGGAATTCCCGAGGATGGCTGCAACGATTGCGGCGCGATACTTCATGGATTGAACAACGCTTTGGCTGCGATGCTGCTAAATGCGCAGGTATTGGAATGGAAGCTACCCTCCTACAGCCGATCCAGACGCTATCTCCATGAAATTGAGCGAAATGCGCAACGCGGTGGGGCCTTGGTGAAGCAACTGCTGGGCCGTATGGAAGCAAGGTGCGAGATTGGTCTGAGCGGTTGTCGAATTGACGGAGAGGGGCTGACCTTGGCTGGCGACGATGGCGTCGCGTCGGCTCGGGAACTCGCCACTGTGGGCCAAGTGGAGGAGCCACCGCTGGGACAAACCGCGCGTCCCGCCGGTGTTTTGCTGGCACATCGGAAAAAGGTACCTCACACGATGGTGTGATCCCTGCACTAGCATCAATTTCCCAAAAAGGGACAATGGTTATGCAGACGGCGCCACAACCTCAATCGCGACTGCTTTGGAAATCCAAGCCGTTTGGAAGAAGGCCTGACCGTGCTTACAGTAGAGCCAGTTTCAGCAGTGGAACAGACCGCCGATACGAACCTCCTCAATCTCCTCATCGTGGACGACGAGCGCTCAGTGCGTGAGTCCTGTCGAGAAGTGGCCGTGGCGCTGGGCTTTAACACCCAGATTGCTGACTCTCCGGAGCACTGCTACCACATTCTGGATACGACGAACGTGGACGTCGTGTTACTGGATCTTCGGCTGCCGGGGACGAATGGCGTGGAAGTGCTCCGCGAAATTAAGCGGCACCGGCCAGAGACGGTGGTCGTGATCATGACCGGATTTGCCACGGTCCAGTCGGCAGTACAGGCCATGAAGGCCGGCGCCTATGACTATGTCACCAAGCCTTTCAGCTTCGACGAACTCCGGCTGGTGCTGGATCGCGTGACCGCGCATGTGAGGCTGACGACGGAGAATCGGCTGCTGCGCGAGCAGGTGAAATCGAAGCATGGGTTTGGAGCGATGGTCGGGCAGGCACCGGAGATGGACAAGCTGTACCGCATCATTGCCAAGGCCACACACAGCACCCATCCGGTGCTTATTCTGGGCGAGAGCGGGACTGGCAAGGAATTGGTGGCCCGTTCGATCCATTATTCCGGTCCATTCCGTGACAAGCCGTTCATCCCCGTCGATTGCGGTTCCCTGGTCGCGACACTGATCGAGAGCGAGCTGTTCGGATACGTGAGAGGCGCGTTTACCGGTGCGGTGCGGGCAAAAGATGGTCTTATGGCCGCAGCAGAGGGCGGAACGATATTTCTCGACGAAATCGGCGAGCTGCCGCTGGATTTGCAATCGAAGCTGCTGCGGGCGTTGCAGGAGAAAGAAATTCGGCCAGTCGGCGGCACGCGGGCGATTCCCATCAACGTGCGAATTCTGGCCGCCACCAACCGCGACCTGGAAGCGGCGGTGCAGGATGGCACGTTCCGCCGCGATTTGTACTTCCGGCTCAATGTACTCACGCTCAGGGTGCCGCCGCTGCGCGAGCGCAAACAGGACATACCACTTCTGGCGGGACACATCCTGGAACGCGTGGCCCGCACCACAGGGGTGCAGCGCAACATAAGCGACGACGCCCTCAAACTGATGCTCAACTACGAATGGCCCGGGAACGTGCGCGAATTGGAGAACTGCCTGGAACGCGCGTGCGCACTGACTTCGGGTCCCACCATGCACATTGCTGATCTGCCCACGGCGCTGCAGAACTTTCACACCCAGACGCCGATGGTGCCGGTCAGCCTCGAGTCGACCGGCATTGCGCCTCTGGCGGATTTGGAGAAGCGGGCGATTCTGCACGCTATCACCATTCTGAATGGAGACAAGCTGGAGGCGGCCCGCCAGCTTGGAATTGGCAAGACGACCCTCTATCGCAAACTGAAGGAATACGGCTCAGTGGTGTAATCCACGGCGCGCATTCTTTTCCCAATCAACCTGCATTCACGCGGGACCGGTGAAGTGTGTCCGGATCCGATGACGGGAGAGGTTTCATGGTTATCCTGGTAACGACCTCGCCGCGCGCCAAAGAATGCGCTACGGCGATTGAACAGACGACACATCAAAAAACCCAGATCGCAACGTCGCTGGCGAGGGCTGTCGAGTGCCTGCAGACCCACGACTACGATGCCCTGGTACTCGACGAGTCGTTCAACCATGCGGAGATTGGCGGGGCCAATTTGTTGCTGAACCATGCAGGTTCGGCGATGCCGATTTACGTTAATCTGGCACTGCACGGCACGGAGAGGGTAACCCGCGAGGTGCAAAACGGCATGCTGCGATTTGTGCGGGAGAAGCTGGCCGCCATGCGGTCGGCGGAGAACGTGCTGCGAAGTTTGTTGCGAGGCGAAGTCACAGCCATCCTGCTGAATTCCGAGTTGGCCTTGCGCGAGCCATCACTCTCCGCAAGCATCGCAGAGAAGATTCATATTATGCACGATCTGGCCGAGGGGATGCGTCTGAAGCTGGAAGGCGCGCCGGCCGATGGGATGGGGGAACACACACATATCCCCGCCGCCATCGCTCACGAACCCAGGCCCCGACCCCACTAGACTACAAAGCGACCATGGCTCTGACGTTGGCCAATCAGTTGGCAGCGACGGACAGCAACACTCACTCCGTGCGCAGTGCTTTCATAGGCTCAACCGAGGCGGCCCGTCTCGCAGGCAGCAGAGCGGAGAGCACCACCACGAGCACAATTAGAAGCGTGCCAGCCAGCAGGGTAACCGGATCGAACGAACTCACTCCATAAAGCTGGTTGCGAATCATGCGAGCGAACAACAGCGCGAGCGGTAGCGTGACCGCAATGCTAACTCCCGCCAGCCACATAACGTCTGCAAGCACCATGCGAACGACGCTGATGCGCTGAGCTCCCATTGCCATGCGTATACCGATCTCGCGCGTCCGCTGGACGGTGGAGTATGCCAGCACGCCGTAAAGGCCGATGGCGGCCAGCAGCATCGCCAATACTCCGAAGCTGACGGACAACAGGGCGACCAGCCGTTCACTGGAGAGGTCGTCGGCGATCATCTCGTCCATGGTGCGTAGTTGGCTTAGCGCCAGCTTTGAGTCCAACTGCTGCATGGCGGTGCGTAGAGTACTCTCGGCCGCTGCGGGAGGCTGCCAGGTGCGCACGACGTAAGTGATGAAGTTAGGCTCTGTCGATTGCAAGAGCGAACGGTACACCGTGCGGCGAACCGGGGCGCGTACTCCCTGGTGTTTCGTGTCGCCCACCACGCCCACGATCGTACTGTTGATTGGTTCCTCTGTGGTTCCGAAGTTGATCACATGCCCGAGGGAAGCTTGCGGGCTGCCAAAATAGTGCTGCGCGAAGCTGGCATTGACGATGGTGACACTCGCCTTGCCGACGTCGTCTTCGTCCGTAAACAGGCGTCCGGCCTGCAGTGGCACCTGCATAGTGGTGAAGTATTGCGGCGTCACCCAGGGCTGCTCCGCCTGCATGTCCTCATCCTCGTGTGCGTTGTAGCCCACGATTTTGACACTGCCGCTGTCGTCGTTGTGAGAAAGATCAGGATCGTCGGTGGCGGCGACGGCACGAATGCCAGGCAATGCGGCCAGTGATTCAAGAATTCGCCGGTTCAAGGCATTGACCTGGTCAGGCTGGTACCCCGCCAGACGAGGATTGACGTTAAATCCGAGCAGGTGGTCGGCGGTAAATCCCAAGTCTACGGATTGCAGGTTGCGCAGAGTTCGCACGAAAAGCCCTGCTCCGATCAGCAACAGCAGGCTGAGTCCGATCTGTACACCCACCGAAACCCGTCGCAGGCGCAGCCGCGCACCGGACGCAGTCAGAGTCTGCTGCTTGAGCGCACTGACCAGATCAGGCTTCAGGAAATGCACCGCCGGAGCGAGGCTGAAAGCCAGAGAAACCAGGAACGCAAGCCCGAAAGCGAAGAACAATACCCGAAGATCGGGGTTCGGATTGAACGGAAGTTCCGTGCTGGTGCCTCCCAGCAACCTGCGAATCAGGAGCTGCGACACCGCGGGGGCAAGAACGACGCCAAGCAAACCACCGAGCAATCCGAGCAGAACACCTTCGACCAGCAACTGGCGAACGATTTGCCAGCGGCCAGCACCCAGCGCGTAGCGCACTGAGATCTCTCGCGCCCGGCCGGCAGCGCGCACCAACAGCAGGCTGGAGATATTGACGCACGCCATCAACACCAGCAGGCCGACCATGCCCATCAGCACCATGAGCGGTGTGCTGATCTGGTCGCGCAAAGGTGAAAAGCCGCGGGCCCCGTCGATCAACTGCAATCGCGAGTCGTCAAGAAACCTTTTTCGCCAGCGGTCCTTATGGTTAAAGGTCTTGAATTCCTCGGCCCGCAACGAATGCCAGAGCGGCGCCATCGCCGCTTCGGCCTGCTGTCGGCTGACCCCGGGCTTCAGGCGTCCCGACAACGTCAGCCATTGCGACCGACGGTCCTCCAGGTCTTGCCATCGTGGCGTGATGACGCCCTTCGCCGTGACCGGGACAAATACGTCTTCTACCGACCCTGCGACGATGCTGTGGAAGCCGGGCGGAGCGACACCCACGATGGTGAATGGCTGGGTGTTAATGAAGAGCGTCTGGTTGATCACCGTGGGATCGGAAGCGAAGTGCGTCTTCCAATAGTTGAAGCTGAGCACCGCCACGAGATTCCCATTCAACGCCTCGTCGGACGGCACGAACAAACGGCCGAGCGCGGGACGGATCCCCAGCCCTTCGAAATAATTGCCGGAGACGAGTTCGCAGCTGGCCATGTCCGGTTTATTATTCCAGCGAACGGCAACATTTTGCTGGTCGTTTGCGATTACCGCCTGCATGACTTGATTTGTGTCGCGCAGGTCGCGGTACATCGGATACGAAAAATAATCGGTATCATCGCCGCCGTACGAGTTGAAGTGGCCGGGTGCGTCACCGGTCCAATGCAGACGGACGAGTTGTTCGGGATGGCTCACAGGCAACGAACGCAAGAGGGCCTGATCGAGAAGCGTGAAGACTGCGGTGTTAGCGCCTATGCCCAACGCCAGTGTGAGCACCGCGACAATCGTGAATCCTGGCGCCTTGCGCATCTGCCGCAAGCCCAGTCGAATTTCATGCAGGATCGTTCCCATTATTTCCTCTTCTCGTGACCGTTCAGTTACTCGGCTCGAAGCGCTTTCATCGGTTCAATGGATGCCGCGCGACGTGCTGGGAGATAACTTGCCAGCAACACCGTGGCGATCAATACAGCGGTAGCGGCCAACCAAGGGACCAGGTGCAGCGTGCTCACTCGTCCAGAGGTTCCGGACCGTCCCGATTCCGACAATGCATTGAACCATCCGGGTTGCGTGCGGTGCCAGGCGGGAACCACGCCGCACAACAGAGAGCACAGCACGGCAATCACGACGACGAACAACAGTACGGGCCCCCTGAACGAGAGCTGCAGGTGATCAGCCAGCATAGGTGGCAGGCCGCGCAGCAACAGGGGCGCGACGGCATAGGCCACGACGAATCCCAGCACCAGGCCTGCGACGGTCAGGACCACGCTTTCCGCGAGCGTGAGCACCGATACGATCGCGAATCCCGGCGACTTGGCGAGCTGTCGAATTGCGTAACTAACTTCGTGTGCGATCGAGTGCACGTCGAGTCTCCTCCAACTTCCGCGAATCACCGTCTCGAATCTTGCCCGGTGCGATGAGCACGAGAGCAATATCCGAGAACGATAGGTGCACCCCGGCAGCCACTCTGAGGGGCAAATTCTTCAGTGACTTACAAGCTGTTGAATCAAGACTCTGTCCGCAGATGTTACCCAATGTCCGCTTCCGGACAGGAACCTGACACCGGCAGACTCCGCTACAATGAAGGGACGGCGCTGCGCGCCGAGGATTTGGAGACCAAGCTAATGGCGCAAGTTAAGATTACGGTTCGTAGAGATGGCCCGTTCCGCGTGGAAGCTCCCGAAGGTTCGGTTGAGCTCGTTGATGCCGATGGCACCCCGTATGACCTGACTGGGAAGCCCGCATTTTCGCTGTGTCGCTGCGGCGGATCGGTGAATAAGCCGTTTTGCGACGGAACCCACTCGAAGATTGGATTCCAAGCGGCCGAGGCCGCGGTGAAGAAGATCGACGAGGCGCTGCCCGAGCTACCTAAGAGTTAGTGCACGGTTTTCGTCTTGCGTGACATGTAGTCCATCAGCAAGTACTGACCAAGCGTGTAGGGCGTCGTGAAGTAGGCCTTGCCGCGGCACATTTCCGTGACCTTCTGGACGAACTGCACCAGTCCGTAATCAGATGCCAGCATAAACGTGTTGATCAGGATCCCCGCACGCTTGCACTTCGAGACTTCCTGCAGTGTCTCGCTAACCACCATGGGATCGAGGCCGAAGGCGTTCTTGTAGATGCGCCCATCCTCGAGAGTAAGCGCCGAAGGTTTGCCATCGGTGATCATGACGATCTGTTTCATGTCCTTGCGCTGGCGCTGCAGGATGCGCTGCGCCATGCGGAGTCCCTCGCGAGTATTGGTGTAATAAGGCCCTACCTGGACCCGCGCTAATTGCGACAACGGCACTTCCTCGGCGGAATCGTGGAACAGAACCAGCGAAAGCGAATCCCCCGGATACTGTGTGCGGATCAGGTGCGACAGTGCCATCGCAACTTTCTTGGCGGGCGTAAACCGGTCTTCGCCGTACAAAATCATGGAGTGGGAGCAGTCCAGCATCAGCACGGTCGCACACGACGACTGATATTCGCACTGATTAACTTGCAAGTCGCTGTGCTCGATGTTCAGCGGAAGATGCAGCCCTTCACGCTGGATGGCATTCGACAGCGTCGCGGTGATGTCGAGGTTGAGCGTGTCACCGAATTCGTAAATCTTCGAAGCCCCGCTTGCCTCGATTCCCGTAGCGGTGTCGCGGGTGTCGTGGCGTCCAAAGCTGGACTTGCCCAGCGAGCCCAACAAGTCGCGCAGTGCGCGGAATCCCAAAAAGTCCAGCCCTTTGTCGGTGACTTCAAAGCGGGTCTGAGCCTGGGATTCGCCAGCCTTCCCATCAACCGTAGACGGACGCGAAGGATCGTGCGGCTGATCGATGCTGATGTAGTCTTCCTGCTCCATGCGATCGATGAGCTGCTCGATGAGTTGCTCGAACTGCTCGGCGCTCATCGACTCGATCTGCTCGCGCAATTGCTGGTCGAGCATGTCGCTGTTCATCAACGCTTCGGCGATGGCATTGCGCAGATCTTCCAGCGTTTGCTCGGCGGCGTTCTGGTCGTAGTAATCCATGTACTGCCGCTGAAACCCGCTCTGCAGCAGATGGTCGGAGAGGGCCGCGAGCAGGTCTTCCATGCTCATCTCCGACGCGGGTTCGGGAACGTATTTCTTGTACTTAACGAATTTCATGGGAATTGCAGTTCGCGATTCCGTTCTTTAGTTGTACGGCCTGCGTTGCCGGCGGAAATCCCGTTCCTCGTCTTCCTCGCGCACATTCTGCTTTTCGCGACGCGGCTGCTTCTCGCCCGCGGTAAACACCCGCTCCTCGCTGCGGCCAATGCGCTTGTGCGCGTACAGTCCCTCGAGGATGAACTCAGCCGCCGATACCAGCACTTCGGACGGTTCCTTGCCACTGAGTCCCAGGGCGCTGAGCTTGTCGAGTAGCCCCTGAATTCCGCGCAGCTTGTGCAGCATTTCTTGTGCGCTGGCGCTGTCGCGCAACTGGATCTCGCCACCCAGATCGAACCACTGCACCACCTGGTTCATGTTGTTGTTGCCGTGGAAGTAGTGATCGTAGGTGCGGACAACCGCAGCGCGAATGATATCTCGTGCTACGCTGTCGGCCCCCTTCAACTCACCTTCATACTCCAGTTCGAGCTTGCCGGTGATGGAAGGCATAGCGGCATAAATGTCACCCACACGAGGCACCACCAGCTTTTCGCCCGAGCGAATGGCGCGCCGCTCAGCATTCGAAATCGCATTCTCCAGGGCGCTGATGGGCAGACGCTGGCTCACTCCGGAACGCTTATCCACACGTTTGTCTTCACGCGCGACGAACGCAGTGTGCTCGATAACCTCGCGAATGAAATCGGGAATCTGCAATTGATGTCCGTTGCGCTCGATCCAGGCTTCCTGGTCGGTGATCGCAACGCCTTCCTCCACGGTCGCAGGGTAGTGGGTTCGAATCTCGGAGCCGATGCGGTCCTTCAGCGGAGTCACGATCTTGCCGCGCGCGGTGTAGTCTTCCGGGTTGGCGGTGAATACCAGGGCAACATCGAGTGGCAATCGCACTGGATAGCCCTTAATCTGCACATCGCCTTCCTGCATGATGTTGAAGAGTCCGACTTGGATTTTTCCAGCGAGGTCAGGCAGTTCGTTCACCGCGAAAATCCCGCGGTTAGCACGCGGAAGCAGTCCGTAGTGCACGGTCATTTCACTGCCCAGTTCGTGACCACCCTTGGCAGCCTTAATCGGATCGATGTCTCCAATGAGATCGGCGATGGTCACGTCAGGCGTGGCAAGCTTCTCGACGTAGCGCTCGTCCGGCGTGAGGTAGGCGATGCGCGCTCCTTCAGGATCCTCCGCGACCAACTTCTTGCACCGAGGACAGAGAGGCGCGTACGGGTTGTCGTGGATTTCGCACCCGGCAAGATACGGAACCTGCGGATCAAGAAGAGTGGTCAGCGCCCGCAAGATACGGCTCTTGGCCTGTCCACGCAATCCCAGCAGTATGAAATTGTGGCGCGAAAGAATCGCATTCACGATCTGCGGAACCACCGTATCGTCGTAGCCAACGATGCCCGGAAACACGGAGCCTTCCGCCCGCAGGCGGACCATGAGATTGTCGCGCAGTTCGTCTTTGACGCGACGAGCCCGCAAGTGGTCTTCGGAAAATTGAGGATGACGACGAAGTTCACCAAGAGTCTGAGGAAGATTGCTCAAAGCTGGGATACCTCCAGGGCCACGACCGCCAACCCACTTGGCGGAACGATTCTTCGTATTCTACGCCAGCGGCGGAGAAGACAGTTCACGCGCAAAATCGAGAGATGGTGGATGGCTCTTCAGTCTCCACTCGGTCGTCGAATGCCTCCCAGCTTCGGCGAGAGCGCTTCGAGTTGATTTTCGACGGTCGAATCCAACTTTTGCGGTTCGTTAGATTGCAGCAGGCCAGCCGCGTTCTGGTCGACTGAGCGCAGGTGCAGGTCGCGCTGCGGGAACGGAATTTCGATGCCTGCATCGTCCAATAGCTGCATAACGGCCAGCGCCACTTCGCTCTTGATCTTGACTCCGTTGTTCTCCTGCATCACCCAGAACTGTAATTCAAAATCCAGCGAACTGTCGCCAAAGGCTTTGAAGAGGACCACCGGCTCCGGCTTGGTCAGGACATACTCATGTTTCGTGGCGGCTTCCAAGAGGAGTCGCATTACGATTTTCGCATTCGAGCCGTAGGCAACTCCGACCGGAAGATCCAGGCGTCGCTGGGACTCGGTAAGCGTCCAATTGATGACCTTGCTGGAAATGAAGTTAGCGTTGGGGATGATGACCTCTGCTCCCTGAAACGTCTGAACGGTGCTGGACCGGACGCCAATCCGCGTGACTTTTCCCGTGGTGCCGTCGATCTCAAGAACGTCGTCGATATGGATTGGCCTCTCAATCTGCAGGATCAGGCCAGAAACGAAATTGTTGATGATGTTCTGCAGGCCAAAGCCAACGCCAACGCCAATCGCGCCGGTGAGGACAGTGAATTTATTCAGTTCCACGCCAGCCACGTTCACGGCGGACAGGAACACCATCAACAGAACGACGTAGTAGAGCGTGGCTGAGATCAGCTCCGGCAGGCCGCGGGACAACTGAAATCGTTTGAGGATTTCCTCTCGAAGCCCGAAACGAATTGCGGCTGCGGCGAAATAGCCTACCAGCACGATCAGAAAGAAACCGAGAACGCTGCCGAGCGTGATTCCCGATGCGCTTCCCGCAATGCGAAAGTCGAGGAAACGGCTGACCGCGTCGGTGAAGGATTCGCTGAGACTGAGCAAATCAAGCGTCGCCGTCAGCCAGATGAAGATTCCAGCCCATGACACCAGGCGAGGCACCCATCGAGTGATCGCCGGGCGATGCAGGCGGACCGCTGCGATTCGCTCGGCAGCGGGAGTAGCGATGCCCGCCAGGAACAGCACCGTGAAAACTCGCAACGCGGTGAACGCGCTGATGGCGATGAACGCACTGTAAAGGCATGCCGCTGCCAGAAACTGGGCCAGCCTCACGTAACCAAAAAGGTTGGCGACAATCGATATTCCCAGCGCCGCCAACGCGATATACAAACCCAGAAGCACCAGCCTGCGTACCAGGCTTTCGCCTTTCGCGCGAGCGACACCGAAAGGCTGCAGGACGTACGCGAGGACAACGAACAACGCTGCGTTCGCTAGGAAATGCAGCTCCCGCTTGAGCGTTGGATCCAGAGGAATCCAATTGACAGCCGCATTAAAAGCACTGAATCCGACCAGGAAGTAAAGCATTAACCGGAATCGGCGTTCCAGAAAGGGCGGCAGCAGGAGCAGAATCGGGATAAAGGAAATCAGGATCACGATCCCAATCAGCGACATTGGAGCAGTTGGGACCAGCAGATAGCCAAACATCAGGGGAGGAAGCAAGCCGAGCGCAAACCAGTGATGAAGGATGCGACGTACGGTTGGCTCCAGATCCTGCTCAGGCTTGAGTTCTCGCACCATGAGGTGCAGACGGTAGGCGAGGCCCTGGGAGACGATCAGCAGGACTCCAACGAAGAACAAAGCGCCAGCGTTTTCGTGGAAAAATGCCGCAATCGCGATCCAGCGGTTGTTGATCGAGCCGAAGTTCTGAGAATTTTCCCCAAGCTGTCGCCTGGTAGCGACCTTCCACAGTGGCAAGCTGTCGCGATCGATAAGGTGTCCGGTGAGTTGCTTTCGCGCTTGCGCCAGGCGATCGAGTACATTGCCAGCCATGTCGACACCGGCGCTAGCTTGAATCTGCAAGGTCACGATCAATTGCAGCTCGTCTTTTGCCTGGGCGCGCAGTTTGCGGATGTCGTTTAGATTGTCGCTGATCAATGCGACTACGGGATCGAGATCCTTTGACCCCTGGTTCTCACGCAGCGTGGCGGCCCAGATGGGTTCCTGCTCGTCGAGCTTTTGAATCGCCGCCTGCGCATCGTTGGCCCACGTCAGCAACTGGTCCTGCCAGGTGGCGGTATAGGTCTGCATGCCCCGCCAGTACGTCTCTTGCTCCCTGACCTCAAGCGAATTCGGAGTGGACTTCAGTAGGGCGTCCACCTCCTTCTGCTTCGATTGCAGTTCCGGCGCCAGATCTGCGAGAGACGTGCGTATGGATTCCAACTGCTCACGCGAGGGCAACTTGCTGGATAGATCGCGCAGCGTCTGGCTCAGTTCCTGCGAACGTGCTGCAACCTCAGGAAGTGGGATAACGGACGGAACCGCTGGCTCGGGAATTGCTGCGGGCAGTTCCTGAGGTGCGATGGGAACCACCGGCTTTCCCTTCAAGACCGATGCGAGAGGATTCGTCGCGGGGTTGGCCGGCTTCGCGGTAATGGAGGCTTTTGGTGCTACCTTCCCGCTGGAACCTTGCTGCGCGAGACCGACCGACGGTCCCATCGCAACAATCAGCAACAGCATTCGCAGCAAATGCGAGAACGAGGAACTTCCTGTATAAACCGGAAGGGTCCCTTCGGAATTCGCGAAACTGGCCGGACTTTCTAACCTGAGCATGCTGGCGTAATTATCGCCTATGAGCGCGCCTGGACCAGCGCAAATCTTCATCGAAGCTGATGGTGGCTTATGGCCCCGCGGCACCGTGTTGCGGATTCAGTTTCCATGCTCCAGTTCATCGAGCATGGCCTCCATCTCCGAGAGGGCGTGGCGATTGTTGGTGCGCCTTGCCGATTCGATGCCCTTCAGCAACATGACGCGGGCTTCATCGATGCGCTCGGCGCGAGCCAGCGCCTGGGCCGACATGAAGTATCCATTAGTGTAGTCAGGATGGGCTTCGAGCAACTTCGCGAACTCTGCCAGCGCAGCATCCGTTTCGCCCGCGCCGGAATATTCCAGCCCCAGCGCATAGCGGGCAAAAGCGTCATTCGGGCTTTCTCTTAGGATTTCCTGCAGTGCGGCTACGCGGCTCTCATCGGCCATCGATCGCTTCTCCTGGGTTTCGAACCAACGGGGTTCGAACGAATGGTACAGGAGTGCGTGCGCCAATCTCAACATTCGGCTCCTCCGCTGCGCCAGCGCGGTGCGGCCGGTAGCGCGTGACCATTACAATTACACAACAGCCTTCACTCTGTTGAGTGAGAAGTTGAAGCCTGTTGGTTGTCGAAATCAAGCCACTAAGCCGGATCACCGAGATCAGGCCAGGAAGGGATGACATGGAATCGAGCGAAACAGTTCTGCAGCCGAGGCCGGTGAGTGAGTCGAAGTCCGAGATGATCGAACTGGTGTTGCCGAATGACACCAACCCGCTGGGCGCGTTGCTGGGCGGCCGCCTGATGCATTGGATCGATTTGGCGGGCGCTCTTGCCGCCCATCGCCATTCGCATTCTTACGTTGTCACTGCCTCGATGGATCACATTGACTTTCTGGTGCCAGTGCACGTTGGCGATATGGTTTTGTTCCAGTCGTCGGTGAACCGGGTATTCAAGACCTCGATGGAGGTGGGGGTCAGGGTTTCGGTCGAGAACTACATCTCCAGTTCCCGCCAGAAGGTGGCGAAGGCATACCTCACATTTGTCTCCGTGGACCGTCATGGCCGCCGTTTGCCGGTGAACCCAGTCATTCCGGAAACGGAAGACGAGGAACGCAGATACGAAGGCGCACTGCGGCGCCGTGAAGCCTCAAAGGCCGAGCGTGATCAGCGCAATGCAGAGAAGTCCTAGTCCGGCATTTCCCATGATAGAGTTGCACGGATCGCCCGTCCGCTGAAGGGTCGCAATTTACTTGCTATCGATGGAGAACTGGATGCGCTACATTTGCGCCACGGCTATTTGTCTTATGCTGCTCGTTTGCGCCATTGGACTTGCTGCCCAGCAGAAAGAGTCCCCCGAACCGGCAAAGCCGTCTGAGAAGGGTGCTCAGACTAGCGAGAAATCCGGCAAACTTCCAGCCGATGCGGAGAGGGTCGCGCCAAAAGAAGAGCCGCCGATTGTCACGCACCATGAAATCCACATCGGTGGCCGGGTGCTGCATTACACTGCGACGACTGGCTACATGCCGATTCGCAATGAAGAAGGCACGGAAGTCGATGCCAACATATTCTTCGTTGCCTACACGCTGGATAATCCCTCACCCAAGCGTCCGCTGATGTTTTCGTTCAACGGCGGTCCCGGATCGGCGTCGATCTGGCTGCATCTCGGAGCCATCGGTCCGCGCCGCGTGAAGATGCTGCCCGACGGCGGCATGCCGCAACCTCCCTTCGAACTGGTGGACAACGAGGACACATGGCTCGACCAGGCGGACCTCGTTTTTATCGATCCCGTAGGAACCGGGTACAGCCGGGCAACCAAGAAGGAGCTAGCTAAGAAGTTCTTCAGCGTGAAGGGCGATATCTCGTCGGTTGCGGAGTTCATTCGCCTCTATCTCAGCCGCTATCAGCGTTGGAATGCGCCGCTCTTCATGGTGGGTGAAAGTTATGGCACCACGCGCGCGGCGGGCCTCAGCGGATACCTTATCGAGCACGGGATTGCCCTCAACGGCGTCATCCTCGTATCGTCGGTGCTGAATTTCCAGACGTTGGAGTTCACCCGCGGCAACGACTTGCCCTACATTCTCTATCTGCCCAGCTACGCCTCGACCGCCTGGTATCACAAAAAGCTGTCGTCGGATTTGCAGCAGCGCGATCTCGCCAGCGTACTGACCGACGCGCAACAGTTTGCCGCCGGAGCCTACGCAAGCGGACTGGGAAAGGGCGACAGCCTGTCGCCACAAGAGCGCCAGACTCTGGTTGACCAAGTGTCGCGATTCACGGGGATCGATCGCAGCGTCGTGGACGAGAACGACATGCGCCTGACGCAGGGCGTATTCTGCCGGGAATTGCTGCGCAGCCAGCGTCTCATGGTGGGACGGCTCGATAGCCGCTTCACCGGCGATGAACTCACGCGCGTCCGCGGGGAAGGCCAGCAGTTCGACCCGTCGATGTCGGTGATACGCCCCCCGTTTACTGCGACCTTCAATAACTATGTCCGCAGCGATCTTGGATACAAGACCGACCTTGAATACTATGTGCTGGGCGGTGGCGTTACTGACTGGGATTGGGGATCCGCCGGAGAAGGGTTTCCCGATACCAGCGAGGCGCTGCGCCTGGCCTTCGTGAAAAATCCCTACATGAAATTGTTCGTGGCTTCCGGATACTACGACCTCGCGACGCCATACTTCGCGACTCAGTACACGCTGAGCCACATGAACCTCAACACGCAGCAGCACGCCAAGATCACGCTGGGTTATTACGACGCCGGGCACATGATGTACATCAAGAGCGACGCTCTGGCGCGGCTGAAGCAGGAGGTGTCAGGGTTTCTCAACGGTGCTCTGCAATAGCGTGGTTCGAAAAGCTTAGTCGTACCGCTCGAAGACGATTTGCTTGCGGTCCCAGCCGAGTTCGTCCTTGAGTAGGGCGCGGTTGGCGTCAACCATCTGGTGCAGCCCGCAGATGTAGGCCCGCATGTCAGAGCGACCGGTCGCAATCTCACGCACATGGTCTTGAACGTATCCGCGCAGTCCCTGCCACTCATCGCCACCACGGCTGAGCGTTGGGAGATAGTGGAAGTTGGGGTGCGCCTTTTCAATGGCGAGAAACTCTTCGCGATAATAGAGTCCATCTTCGTGGCGCGTGCCATAGACCAGCCAGAATTCGTGACCCTGGTTGCGCTCGGGGTGCTCAAAGAGCCAGTGTACGATTCCGCGAAACGGTGCGATCCCCGTGCCGGTGGCGACGAACACCGCATCGTGGCGGGGCTCGCGTAGCGTGAACATCCCGTGCGGCCCGTGAAACTCGACGGCCGTACCTTCTTCCAGATCGCACAGCCAATTCGACAGGAATCCCTGTTCCACGCGATTCAGGCAAAGGTCAAATTGCGCGCCCGCGCGCGGCGTGGAAGCGAGCGAATAGGCGCGGGTATGCGTCTTGCCGTCCGGCTTCGGCTGCTGGATCGATACGAACTGGCCGGGAACGAAGCGAAATTCGTTCACGCCCTCCACCGCGAACTCAAGATGCTTGGTCTGGTCCGAGAGGAAGACGGACCGCACGAGGCGCGCGGACAAAAGCTTGCGCTGGCCGGGTTGGCCGACGACAGGGTCGGGCACTGCCAGTGCGGACACTACTGGATTGGAATCGCTCACAGTCCTTAGATGCCCCCGTCGTGCGATTGGCATCACGACCAATCGCTGATCGCCGAAAATTGGATGGTGAACCAGAGAAGGCAGCCAAGTTAGCCGCCTTTGCGACTTCGTTCTTGCGGATCTACTCCACTGTGACCGACTTCGCCAAATTGCGAGGTTGGTCAACGTCGCATCCCCGACGGACCGCGATGTGGTACGCCAGCAATTGCAGCGGCACGACTTCCAGAATCGGGACTAGCAACTCGGGCGCGGCCGGCACATAGAGAACATGGTCCGCCGATTCCTTGATCTCCTCATCGCCTTCGGTTGCTACAGCAATCACCGTTCCCGACCGCGCCTTCACTTCCTTCAGGTTGGAAATCGTCTTCTCGTAGCGCAGCACCGAGCCAGGGTCATCGAGATCGCGCGTGGCCATGATGACCACCGGAAGATCTTCATCGATCAACGCATTGGGTCCGTGTTTCATTTCGCCCGCCGGGTAGCCTTCGGCATGGATATAGGAAATTTCCTTCATCTTCAGCGCGCCCTCGAGGGCGATCGGATAGTGTATCCCGCGTCCCAGGTAGAGGAAATCATGCGCACGGTGGTACCGCTTGGCCAACTCTTCGGTTTCGTCATCGCTGCCCAGGAGAGCTTCGAGTTTGCCGGGAATGAGCGTGAGTTCGGTCAGCAGTTTCTTGGCCTCTTCTGGGCTGATTGTTCCCCGGACCTCGCCGAGATACACCGCGAAAAGGAACAAGGCAGTCAGTTGCGCGGTGAAAGCCTTCGTGGAAGCGACACCGATCTCGGGTCCGGCATGGGTGTAAATCGTGCCATTGGATTCGCGCGCGATCATCGATCCAACGACGTTACAGACGCTCAGGGTTTTCGAACCCTTGGCCCGCGACTCTCGCATGGCCGCGATGGTGTCGGCGGTCTCGCCCGACTGGGTGATCAGAATGGTGAGATCTTCAGGACCAGTCAGTGGATCGCGATAGCGAAACTCGCTGGCATAATCGACCTCAACCGTGACTTTTGCCAGGCGCTCAATCATGAACTTGGCGGCCAATCCGGCGTGCCAACTGGTGCCGCAGGCGGCGATATAGACACGTTGCAGTTTGCGTAGGTCCGACTCGGAGATGTCCATCTCGTCGAGAAAGACCTTGCCGGTATCGAGCGAGACGCGTCCCAGCGTGGTGTCGCGCACGGCGCGAGGCTGCTCAAAGATTTCCTTGAGCATGAAGTGCTTGAAGCCGCCCTTCTCGGCCATGATCGGGTCCCACGTGATGTGCTGCACCTGGCGCGTAATGGGATGGCCATCGAAGTCAGTCAACTGCACGCCGTCGGCTGTGATCACTGCCAAATCGCCGTCGCCCAGAAAGAACAGGTCACGCGTGTGATAAAGGATTGCAGGCACATCGCTGGCTACAAAGTATTCGTCATCCCCCAGCCCAATCACGGCGGGCGGCCCGTTACGCCCGGCGACAATCTTGTTCGGCTCGTCCGACGAGATCACGGCGATCGCGAAAACGCCAGTCAGTTGCTTGACCGTTCGCCGCACCGCTTCTTCCAGGGGAATCTTGTGATCGGCGTCTGCCAGCGATTTCTCGATGAGATGGGCGATGACTTCGGTGTCGGTCTCGGTGCGGAACTTGTGGCCTTCTTCGATGAGCTTCTTCTTCAAGCTCATGTAGTTTTCCACGATGCCGTTGTGCACCACGACGATCTTGCCCGTGCAGTCGCGATGAGGGTGCGCGTTCTCTTCCGTAGGACGTCCGTGCGTGGCCCAGCGGGTGTGGCCGATGCCGTAGGTTCCGTCGAGTGGCTTGAGCTGGATGACCTCTTCCAGGTTGCGCAGCTTGCCTTCCGCGCGGCGCACCTGCAGCCCTTCGCCATTACCAGCCACAGCGATGCCGGCTGAGTCATAGCCGCGATATTCCAAACGACGCAGGCCGTCGATGATGACCGGAACGACCCGCTTCTTCCCAACGTAACCAACAATGCCACACATCTTTTGTGCTCCAGGAAACTGGCTATGTCCGCATTTCGCGGTCCAGTGAATGCCATTGCCCGCGTTCTCGAGCGGATCGCGAGTGACAATTAAATCTTATCCGATCTCGGCGATTGATGGGAGGACAGGCTAGTTACTTTAGTACCCACGAGCTGCTGCCACAACGGCCCAATCCGATTGGATGCAGATTCCGCTAACTAGGTCTCAAGCGTGAAGCGATATTCCTCGATCACCGGATTGGTGAGCACCTCGCGGGCAATGCGCTCGACTTCAGCCTGGGCGTCCTCGCGCCCAATGCTGTCGTCCAACGCGATCTCGAAGTATTTACCTTGGCGCAAGTCGTTGACGCCGCGATAACCCATCTTTTTCAGGGCGCCATGGATGGTTTTGCCTTGAGGATCGAGCACACTTTTCTTGAGCGAAACGTAAACGTAGGCTTTCATAGATTAGTCCTTATTATAACGACACTGTCGCGGTTATTTCAGACTACGTTTCGGTGGCTCACGACGACGGCGTCTTAAACGCGTCGTCGATCTCGACCTGGTATCCCTTGACCAGACGATTGGTCTCGTTGGCCATTCCGACAACGGACATCAACTCGTGAC
>Ga0207930_1000087_pt1 | contig 22791 bp, 19 predicted proteins | sample NGESurshal092012_7_FD_184477 | JGI IMG/M metagenome (GOLD analysis project Ga0207930, IMG submission 184477) | Arctic peat soil microbial communities from Barrow, Alaska - NGEE Surface sample 210-3 shallow-092012 (SPAdes) | ecosystem: Environmental > Terrestrial > Soil > Wetlands > Peat ... | reverse complement strand
CGTAAGTAACGCGAAAGTCAAGCCCCATTGCCGGAAAAAGACCTTCTCGCCCGGCCTCAGGCCGCTGGCCGCGCGATGACGCCGCCGCCGAGGATCATGTCCGGGCGCTCGGGGTCGAAGAACACGGCGGACTGGCCGGGCGCCGCGGCCCGCACCGGCTCCTCGAAGTCGAGCGAGCCGCGGCCGCCTTCCTCGAGCGTGAGATGCGCAGGCTGCTCGGCGTGGCGCGATCGGATGCGGGCCAGCACGGGTACGAGCGACCTCGCGCCTCCACGCAGACGCGCGCTCACGCTTTCCAGAAAGATCTTCTTAGAAAGGAGAGAGGGCGCCGGCCCGACGACCACCCGGCACTCTTCGGGGTTGGTGGCGATCACGTACAGGGGCTGCTTCGCGGCAACGCCGATCCCCTTTCTCTGGCCCACGGTGTAGGCAATCGTCCCCTGGTGCACTCCTACTCTCTCTCCACCTTCTAAGAGAATCTCCCCACGCCGCGCGCCCGCGAAGGCCGGAAGCTCGAGGCCGAGACGTCCCGCCTCGCGCCGGATGAAGTCCGCGGGTGTCGACCCGGTCGGCACGAAGCAGATTTCCTGTGAGTCGGGCTTGTCCCAGTTCGGCAGCCCCGCCTCGCGCGCGATCTCGCGCACTTCGGGCTTCGTCAGCTCGCCGAGCGGGAAGCGCGCGCGTTCGAGCTGCTCCTCTGTGAGGTCGTACAGGAAGTACGACTGGTCGCGCGAGCGGTCGCGAGCCCGGAGGAGGCGTGGCGCGCCCGTGACCTCGTCCGCTCCGATGCGCGCGTAGTGCCCCGTGGCGACGGCTTCACAGTCGAGGGCCGCGGCCTTCTGGAGCAGCGTCTTGAACTTCACTTCCGTGTTGCAGACCGTGCACGGGATCGGCGTCTTCCCCTCGAGATAGCTCGCCACGAACGGCTTCACAACCGCCTCGGTGAACCGCTGCTCGAGGTTCAGGACGAAGTGCGGCACGCCGATCGCCGCGGCCGCGCGGCGCGCCACGGAAAGGTCGTCGAGCGTGCAGCAGCGGCCCGCGCTCGCCCCGGACCCGTCGCGGTCGTGGTTCCAGAGGTGCATCGACAACCCCACCACGTCCGCGCCTTCGCGCCGGAGGAGGAGGGCCGCGACCGACGAGTCCACGCCCCCTGACATCGCGACCGCGATCCGCATCGAAGGGATTCTACGAGTGAGAAGGCGAGGGCGTCAGTTCGAGGAAAAGCGGAGAGAAAGAGGTTTTGTATCCGGCGGGTAGGGGGACGCCAATTCACGGCTGAACACAATCGACATCCGGCTGCCTCCGGGTGATGCCTCGTACCGCCAGGATGCGCCTGGATAGAGTGACGCTTCGATTCCGGGAATCTGCCCCCCAGGCCGTTCGGCTTCCGCCGACCATTCTCTGGAACAGAAAGGTCGAACGCCCATTCGGGAGGCGGTCCGGCGATGAGAAGCGACTCGATTGCATCGAGGGCGCTGCGCTTTTCTTCCAGGAAGCGGATGGCCTCCTCGGACGGTGGATCGATCGACGCCTCAGGTTTCGCGATCTGAGCCAAGAGAAAATCGACCGTGTCCTGGCTCCGGTTCCATTCGGTGGGCAGGCGCATTTCTTCCGGCTCCACAGATCCGACGACCGGCGTCAGGTCGAAGACGGTCCCGCGCGTGAGCGCCTCCAGCCGCTTCGCCGTCTCATTCGTCTCGCGCTTCGGGTACTTCTTCTTCAGATCATCGAGGCTGCCGAAAGTCGCGGTCCAGGCGCGGTCGCACTGGCCTTCTCTGCGCGCCGCCCACAGGTTCCCGCCGACGACCCACAGACCGGCGGCCAGGAGCACGGCCGCGAGCGAGAAGACGACGGCGCGCCGGAGCTTCACGGTTTTCTACTTTACGCTGGGCCTCGTCGTCCGCGCGGCCAGGATCTCGTCGGTCTTCCGGATCTCGAGGGCCGCGATGTTCGCGCGGTGCCATAGCTCGATGAAATTCGGGATCGGGAGAGCATTTCGCACTCCGCCCCGCGCGAGGGTCTGCTGAAAGGCCTCGCCAAGAAAGCGCGGCTCGGGCTCCGCAACCGGGCTCTTCGCGGCGGCATCGATCGTGGCCCGCCACGCGTCCAGGACCGCGGCGGCCTCGACCCGCTCGCGCCAGGCGCCGACGAGCGCAGCGAGACGCCCGGAGAGCGGGCCGGCGCGCAGCTTCACCCTGAGAAGCCCGTTCGCCGCCTCGTGATCGACCCACGCGGAATGGCGCAGGGCCGTGAGCACACCCCCGCGCGGGTCCAGCGTCTTCAGGCGTTCGCGCCAGGCTGCGGCATCGACCGGAATCCGCCGGACCGCCCCGAGCTCGAGGCGCGTCGCGGCGATCGAGACGCCCTGACTTGCGACCTCGGGCCGGCCGCGCAGGGCGCCCGTGAACGCGAACGCGGCGCGAAGAGACTCGTCCGCACGAACGTCCTTCGCCGCCGCCCTAGCCTCGGCTCTTCCGACGAGGACCCGCGCGAGCTGCATCTGTCCGAGGACGTTCGGGGCGGGTGCCGCGTGGAGCTTTGCGAGGTCCACGGCCCAGTCCGGGGCGGGGCCGCCGAGAAGACTCTTTTCGATCGCGTCGAGGGCGGCCGAGTGCGAGGCAAAGTACGCCGCGACCGCTGCGGGCGGAGCCTCCGGCAAGCCCTCTGCCTTCGCGGCCTCGTGGTCCACCCATTTTTCGAGCTGTGCGCGGGCGCCATCCAATTCCGATTTCTTCGGCCGGCCCGGTTCGTCTTCCACGGGCTGCTCTCCGCGAGGGCGAAGCTCGATGCCGAGGCTCCGGGCGGATTCCTCGAGGGCGTGCGCCGCGGCGTTCGTAGGGTGCGCCGGGAACTTCGCCGTGATGCTCTCGAGCGGTCCGAACGACTCGGCCCACGCGGTTTCCACGGTTCGCTCGCGCCGGGCGGCCCTGATCGAGCCCGCGCCGAACCAGACGAGTGCGGCGCCCGCGAGGGCGAGAACGAGAAAACCGATCGCTCGTGCTGTGCGCATTCTGACCCTCCAGAGCCCGGCCTCGCATGATACGAGGCAGAATGCGGCCATGAAGCGCCCAGTAAAACTCTCCGCCGACGCCGCCGACGAACGTCTTTCCGCCCTTCCCGGCTGGACGCGCCGGGGAAAAAAGCTCCACCGCACGTTCACGTTCCGCGATTTCTCGGAAGCCTTCGGCTTCATGGCGCGCGTCGCGCTTCTCGCCGAGAAGCTGGGCCACCATCCGGACTGGGCGAACGCGTGGAACCGCGTTACGGTGGATCTCAGCACTCACGACGCCGGCGGCCTCACGGAGCTCGACTTCCGCCTCGCGGCGGAAATGAATCGCCTCGCCGGAGAGTAGGGCGTGCGGCCCTGCGATGGGCGAGCGGCCCTGCTCAAACTGTCGGTTTCTCCGCATCGCACGGCATGAGCCCTGTGTCGTCGTCGGCGACCGCCTCCGCCAGCTAAATCACCTTCTAAGAGACTCTTGGGTGCTCTTCGAAGGAACCCCGGAGCCGTGGCATGTCGTATGTAAAGCGACAGCATGGGAGACTTGACCGCCATGTCCCTGCGCCCGAGCGCGGGACCACGCCCCAACGCCGAAAGGAGACCTTCGTGATCGGCAAGGCTCTCGCCCTCGCTCTGCTTCTCCTCGCATTGCCGCTGCCGGCCGAGGAGCCTCCCGCTCCCGCCGCGCCCGCGGCTCCGGCCGGCGTGCCGCTCTCGCTAGTCGACGCGACGGCGCGCGCGCTCGCGAACAACAACGACATCGCCATCGAGCGCGAATCGTTCCGCATCGTGGACGCGTCTCTCCTGCGAGCGGATGCGCCCTACGACCCCACGTTCCGGCTGGACGCGCAGTACCGCAACAGCACGGACCCCGCGAACTCCCTCCTTTCCGGCGCGCCGCCGGGCGCGCTCGCTCCTTCGAGCGAAGGCTACTCGGGAGCCGCTTCCATCGGCGCCCTTCTGCCGACAGGCGGTACCGTGAGCCTCTCGGCGTCGGCCGCGCGCGACATCACGAACAACTTCCTCGCCCTGCTTTCGCCAGCGTACAGCTCCTCGCTGGGCATCGACCTGCGCCAGCCGCTCCTTCAGAACCTCTCGGTGGATCCGGCCCGCCGCGCGATCCGAATCGCGCGCCTCGACAAGGACCGCGGCGCGGCCTCGCTGAAGCGCACTGTTGCGGACACCGTCGCGAACGTGGAGCGGGCGTACTGGAACCTCGTCGCGGCGCGCCGCGACGTCGTCGTGCGCGAGTCGAACGTCCGCCTCGCCGCCGAACAGCGTGAGGACACGAAGTCGAAGATCGAAGTCGGGACGCTTCCCGAGACCGACATCGCTCAGCCCCTCGCCGAGCTCGAGCGGCGGAGGGGCGACCTCTACGCCTCCGAGGAGCAGATGCGCCGCGCCGAGCTCCTCCTCAAGCTCCTGCTTCTGAAGGACAGCAGCGATCCCCTGTGGAATCAGACGCTCGAGCCGGTGGACCCGCCGGAGACGGCGATCGTCCAGGTGGACCTCGCCGAGGCGATCCGCAGGGCCGAAAGCAACCGGCCCGAGCTCGCCGAGGCGAGGACCGCGCTCGCCGAGCGCGACGTGGATGTGGACTTCGCGAAGGACCGCCTGAAACCGCAGCTCGATCTCGTGGCAGGCTACGCGCGCCGAGGGCTCGCGGGCAGTCTCAATTCGTATGCTCCGGAAGCGGAGGTTCTCCTCGGCGTGCCGATCGTCGTGCCGGACGCAATGGCCGGGGGATTTGGCCGTTCGGTCGGAACGATCAGCGAGGGCCGCTTCCCCGACGCCTCGATCGGGCTTTCCTTCTCCGTACCCGTCTTCAACCGCGGGGCGAAGGGGGATCTCGCCATCGCCAAAGCGCAGAGAAGCCAGGCCGAGATCCTCGTCGCGCAGCAGAAACAGCGCGTCGCGGTCGAGGTGCGCAACGCGGTCCTCACGCTCGACACCGCCGCCCAGCGCATCGACGCGGCGAAGGCCGGACACTCCGCGGCCGAGACGCAGCTCCGCGCCGAGAAGGAGCGCTACAACGTCGGGCTCTCGACGAATTTCTTCGTCCTCACGCGCCAGAACGACCTCGTGCAGGCCGTTCTCACCGAGACCGCCGCGCTCACCGATTACCGCAAAGCACTCACCGACTTCGCGCGCTCCACGGGGATCCTTCTCGACGAGCGCCGCATCGAGATCCGGGACGACGCTCCGGCCGTGAAGGCCGATGGGGAAAAGTGAACATGGCCCGATCGAACATTTCTCCGATTCTCATGGCCTCTCTCGCCGCCCTCGGCGCGTTCGCCGCCGCCGGCTGCTCGCGAAACGCGAACGGGCGCACGACCGCCGCCGTGCCGGCGCCCGCGCCGATCTCGGTCCGGGCCGCCGCCGTGGAGAGCCGTGTTCTCCCGCGCATCCTCGAGGTCACAGGCGCCCTCACCGCGGACGAATCGGCGGACGTGGCCTCCGAGCGCGATGGGAACGTCGCGAGCGTCCGCGTGGAGCGCGGGACGTACGTCGAGAAGGGCACCGTACTCGCGACCCTCGACGACCGCGATGCGAAGGCACAGCTCGACCAGGCGCGCGCGAACCTCGCGTGGGCCGAATCCGAATACGCAAGGTACGCCGAGCTCCGGCAGAAGCAGGTTGTCGCGAAGTCCGAGAATCAGCGGAAGGAAACCGACCGCGACCTCAACCGCTCGGCGCTCGCCCTCGCCGAGAAGGCGTTCGCCGACTGCGTGATTCGCGCGCCGTTCGCGGGCGTCGTCACGGAAAAGAAGGTCTCCGCGGGCGCCTTCGTGAAGCGCGGCCAGGCGATCTGCGGCCTCGTGAAGATCGACCCGCTCCGCGCCGAGCTCGCGATCCCGGAGTCGGCCGTGTCCGCGATCCAGATCGGACAGAAGGGCGAGCTCAGCGTGCAGTCGTTCCCGGATCGGGCGTTCGACGCCACGGTGCGCTACATCGGCCCCTCGCTGCGTTTCGAGTCGCGGACGCTCGTCGTCGAGGCGGTCGTGCCGAATCCGCAGCACCTCCTGAAGCCCGGCCTGTTCGTGACCGCACGTCTCGCGCTTCCGAAGTCCGAGAAAACACTCCTCGTGCCGTCCGCCGCCGTCCTCACGGACTCGGGCGTCTCGCGCGTCTTCGTGCTCTCCTCCCAGAGGGTCGCCGAGCGCATCGTGGCGCTGGGCGATCGCTACGGCGACTTCCTCGAGGTGCGGTCCGGCGTCGCGGCGGGTGAACGCGTCGTCGTCGCCCCCGACCGCCGCCTCGTGGACGGCCTCGAAGTCGTCCGCCCCAACTGATCGGCGAAAGGAAACCACACCGTGCAGGCCCTCGCCCGTCTCTGTGTCCGCCGGCCCGTCTTCGCGTCGGTCCTCATCATCGCGCTCGTCGTCGTCGGCGGCGTCGGCTACACCCGCCTCGGCGTCGACCGCTATCCGAAGATCGACTTCCCCACCATCGCGGTCATCACCCGGCTGCCGGGAGCCGCCCCCGAGGAAGTCGAAACCGAGATAACGGACAAGATCGAGGAGTCGATCAACACGATCGCGGGCATCGACGACCTTCAGTCGGTCTCCGCCGAGGGCATCTCGCAGATCTTCGTCACGTTCATCCTCGAGAAAAACGTGGACGTCGCCGCGCAGGAAGTGCGCGACAAGGTCAACCGCGTCCTCGCCGACCTGCCGCGCGACATCGACCAGCCTATCGTGGAAAAGCTCGATCCCGACGCGACGCCCGTCCTCTCCGTCGCCCTTTCGGGAAGCCGCTCGCTTCGCGAGACGACCGAGTTCGCCGACAAGGTCCTGCGCCGGCAGCTCGAGTCCGTCAACGGGGTCGGCCAGGCCACGATTCTCGGCGGGCGCTCGCGCCGCATCAACGTGCGCCTCGACACGGAGCGCCTCAAGGCTTACGGCCTGACGGCGGTGGACGTGCGGCTCGCTCTCCAGACGCAAAACGTGAAGATGCCGGGCGGCACGCTCAAGGCCGGCGCGAACGAGGCGACCGTACGCATCTACGGCCGTGTCGCGAACGCGAAGGAGTTCGAGGCCATCTTCATCACGCAGCGCAACGGCCTGCCCGTTCGCATCGGCGACGTCGCGACCGTGGAAGACAGCGAAGAGGACGCCGAGAGCGCCGCGAGCAAGGACGGAGTCCCCACGGTGATCCTGTCGATCCGGAAGCAGTCGGGCACGAACACGGTCGAGGTCATCGACGCGATCAAGGGCCGCCTCGCTGAAATCGCGCCACAGCTCCCGGCCGGCTACACGACCGAGATCGTCCGCGACCAGGCGCAGTTCATCAAGGCGGCCGTCGACACCGTTCAGGAGCACCTCGTCCTCGGCGGCTTCCTCGCGGCGCTCGTCGTCCTCCTCTTCCTCGGCAACCTCCGCTCGACGCTCATCGCCGCCATCGCGATCCCAACTTCCATCATCTCGACCTTCGCGCTCATGTACGCGATGGGCTTCACGCTGAACGTCCTCACGCTTCTCGCCCTGACGCTCGCGGTCGGCATCGTCATCGACGACGCGATCGTCGTCCTCGAGAACATCTTCCGGTTCATCGAGGAGAAGCATGTCGCGCCGTTCCAGGCGGCGATCGACGCGACGAAGGAGATCGGCCTCGCCGTCCTCGCGACGACGCTGTCCCTCGTGGCCGTCTTCCTCCCCGTCGCGTTCATGGGCGGCATCGTCGGGCGGTTCATGAACTCGTTCGGCCTCACGATGGCGTTCGCGATCCTCGTCTCGCTCCTCGTCTCCTTCTCGCTGACGCCCATGCTTTCGGCGAGGCTGCTGAAGAGGAAGGAAGAGAAGAAGGAAGATTCCAAATCCCGCGGGTTCTATGCCGTCATCGACCGCACGTACATGGCGATGCTGAAGTGGTCGATGGCTCACCGCTGGGTCATCGTCCTCGTGTGCTTCCTCTCTCTCCTCACGATTCCGATCCTCTTCAAGGTCGTCCCGAAGAACTTCCTGCCCTACGACGACGAGTCCCAGTTCGAAGTGAATTTTCGGGCGCCGGAGGGAACGTCGCTCGAAGCGACGGCGCTCATCGGGAACCGCATCTCGAACGAGGTCAAGGCGCTCGGCGGCGTCGCCTACACGCTTCTGACGGTCGGCGCCGACGACGCGAAGACCCCGAACCTCGGGAGCGTCTACGTGAAGCTCGTGGACGCCGACAAGCGCAAGGACGCGCAGACGACGGTCATGGACCGCGTCCGCAAGCAGATCCTGCCTCACTTCGCGGACGCGAAGCTGCGCTCGGACGTGTCGTACGTGAACGCGTTCTCGAGCGGACAGAAGAACGCCGAGATCATGTTCGTCGTGAACGGACCGGACCTGACACGGCTCGCCGACATCTCCGACGCGCTCATGAAGAGGCTCTCCCAGGTGCCCGGCATCGTGGACGTGGACTCGTCGCTCATCTTCGGAAAGCCCGAGCTGGGGGTGACGGTCGCCCGCTCGAAGGCGTCGGATCTCGGCGTCTCCGTGGCGGACGTCGCCGAGACGCTCCGCGTCCTCGTCGGCGGCGAAAAGGTCTCGGCCTTCGACGACGGGGGCGAACAGTACGACGTCTATCTCCGCGCGCGGCCGCTCGACAGGGCCGACGAGGCGAGCCTCCGCCGCTTCAACGTACCGTCGAACCGCCTCGGCGCCGTCCCTCTCGAGGACGTGACGTCCTTCCGCGCGGGCACCGGCCCGTCGGAGATCAAGCGCCTGAACCGCCGGCGCCAGGTCACCATCCTCGCGAACATGAACCCCGGCTTTTCCTCGCAGGTCGCCATCGACCTCCTCTCGAGGGAGGCGAAGGCGATGAACCTCGACCCGTCCTACACGTACCGCTTCATCGGCCGCTCCAAGGAGCAGGGCCGTGCCGCACAGAATTTCCTCCTCGCCTTCGCGCTGTCGTTCATCTTCATGTACCTCATCCTCGCAGCCCAGTTCGAGAGCTGGCTTCACCCGATCACGATCCTCCTCGCTCTTCCGCTCACGGTGCCGTTCGCGCTCGTCTCGATCCTCGTGGCCGGGCAGTCCGTCAACATCTTCACGTCGCTCGGCATCCTCGTGCTGTTCGGCGTCGTGAAGAAGAACTCGATCCTCCAGGTCGAGTTCGCGAACCAGCTCCGCGAGCGCGGCATGGAGCGCGACGCGTCGGTCATTCTCGCGAGCCGCGAGCGCCTTCGTCCGATCCTCATGACCACTCTCGCATTCGTGGCGGGCATGCTGCCTCTCCTCGTCTCTTCGGGGCCGGGCGCGGGCACGAACCGCGCGATCGGGTCGGTCATCGTGGGAGGCCAGACGCTCGCGCTCCTCCTGACACTTCTCGCGACGCCGGTCGCATACTCGCTCTTCGACGACGCCCAGCAGGTCGCCGGCCGGCTCGTCCGGCGCCTGAGGAAGACGCCCGCCCACGTGGCCACCTCCGCGCCGGAGACCCGGCCGGTCGTGGCCGCGCTGTAGGAGACGCCATGCGACCTGCGACTCGATTCGCCGTCCTCGCCGCCGCGGCCCTCGCGGCCGCCTGCCGCAACGGCGGCGACCCGAATGTCGTCGTCCTGAGCGGGCGCCTCGAGGCGCCCGTCGTCGACCTCGCGCCAAAGGTCGCCGGCCGCGTCGTCGAGGTGAAGGTGAGGGAAGGGGATCGCGTGAAGGCCGGCGACCTCCTCGTGAAGCTCGACCTCGGCGAGACCGCTCTCGCGCCGGAACGGGACGCAAGAGGACTGCAGTCGGCCGAGGCGCGCTTCAACGACCTGAAAGTAGGCAGCAGGAGCGCGGAGATTGCACAGGCCGACGCGGATCTCGCCGACAAGAAGGCCGCCGTCGAACTCGCACGACGCGAACTGGAGCGCCAGGAGACCCTGCTCTCCAAGAAAGTAGGAACGCAGAGCGACACAGACACCGCCCGCACGACACTGGAACGGGCGGTGGCGAACGCAAAAATGGCGAGCGACCGTCTGGAGCTGCTGCGTGAAGGCTTCCGCCGGTACCAGACCGAGCAGGCGCGCGCGGACGTCTCGCGCGCGCAGACGGTGCTCAAGCAGTCCGAGTCCGTCGCGCGCGAAGCCGAGATCCGCGCGCCCGCGGACGGTGTGGTCCTCCACCGCATGGCCGAGCCGGGGCTCCTCCTCGGCGCGGGACAGCCCGCCGTCACGATGGCCTTCGCGGACCGGCTCTACGTCCGCACGTTCATCCCAGAGACGCAGCTCGGCCGCGTGCGCATGGGGAGCCCGGCGGAGGTCTCCGTCGACGCGTTCAAGGGCCGGACGTTTCCCGCGAAGGTCACGGAGATCTCCCCGGACGCCGAGTTCACGCCGAAGCCCGTCGACACGTCCCGCGAGCGCGTGAACCTCGTCTACGCCGCGAAGGTCGATCTCGACGCCGGTTGGAACGCGCCGCTCGTCCCCGGCCAGCCGGCGGACGTGCGCGTGAAGGCCGCGGAAGGCGCCCCGAAGTGATCCGCGCCGAGAAGCTCGTCCGGAGCTTCGGCAGCCGCCCGGCGCTGCGCGGGATCGACCTGTCCATCGAGCGCGGCGAGATGTTCGCGCTCATCGGGCCCGACGGCGCCGGCAAGACGACGTTCTTCCGGCTCGTCGCGGGCCTCCTCGAGCCGACCTCCGGCCGCGTCGTCCGCGAGGACGTGCCATTCGGGATGGTGCCGCAGCGCTTCTCACTCTACGAGGACCTCACGGTCGACGAGAACCTGGCACTGCGCGCCCGCCTGTACTCCGTGCCTCCCGCCGAGGCCGACCGGCGCGCGCGGGACCTCCTCGCCCGCGTCGGCCTCGACCGCTTCGGCACGCGCCTCTCGGGCGCGCTCTCGGGCGGCATGAAGCAGAAGCTCGCCCTCGTCTCCGCGCTCCTGACGCGCCCCGCACTCCTCCTTCTCGACGAGCCGACGACGGGCGTCGATCCCGTGTCGCGCCGCGAGTTCTGGCAGGTCTTGAACGCTCTCCACCACGAGGGGCTCACGATCGTCGTCTCGACGCCCTACATGGACGAGGCCGAGTACGCCTCCCGCCTCGCCTTCCTCGACGACGGCCGGCTCGTCGCGACCGGCACGCGCGACGAGATCCTCGCGGCCTACCCGCGCGCGCTCGTCGAGATCGCGACGGACGCGCGCGCCGAAACGCGCGAGCGCCTCGCCGCCATGCCCGAGTTGGACGACATCTCCCTCTTCGGGACGAAGCTGCACGTGAGAGGGAGAGAGAAGACCGGGGAACCGGGGAGACCGGGAGATTTCTTAGAAGGTAGAGTCAGCGAGGCGCTCGCGGGGCTCGTCCCAGCGGACAACATTCGCCGCGTGGCGCCGACGCTCGAGGACGCGTTCGTGCTCTTCAGCGAGAACGGCGACGAGTCTGCCCGCATGAGCAACCAGCCCGCTCGCCCTATCCCGCCCTCGCTCCCGCTCTCTTCACCTTCTAAGAAATCTTCTTCTTTCTCTTCTCGCTCGTCCTCATCGGATATTCTTCTCCGCTGCGAGAACCTCACACGTCGCTTCGGCGACTTCACGGCCGTCGACCGCGTGTCGTTCGAGATCCCGCGCGGGAATGTCTTCGGCTTCCTCGGCCCGAACGGCTCGGGCAAGTCCACGACGATCCGGATGCTCACGGGCCTCCTCGAGCCCACGTCGGGCTCGGCGACGGGATTCGGCGGCCTCGACGTCGCGAAGGACACCGAGGAGTGGAAGAAGCGCCTCGGGTACATGAGCCAGAAGTTCTCGCTCTATCTCGACCTCACGGTGCGGGAGAACCTCGAGTTCTTCGGGTCCATCTACGGCCTTTCAGGCTCACGCGTCTCCGTGCGTACACGCGAGCTCGCCGACCGCCTCCGATTCCAGCCGATCCTCGAGGAGCTCACGGAGAACCTCTCGACGGGCCAGCGCCAGCGCGTCGCTCTCGCGGCGGCCCTCCTCCACGAGCCAGAGCTCCTCTTCCTCGACGAGCCAACCGGCGGCGTCGACCCGAAGGGCCGACGCCTCTTCTGGGACCTGATTTACGAGCTCGCGGCCGCACGCGGGATGACGGTCCTCGTCACGACACACTACATGGACGAGGCCGAGCAGTGCGACCGCCTCGCGTTCATTCTCGACGGCAAGCTGATCGCCTCGGGCAGCCCGCCCGAGCTGAAGGGCGCGCTCGCGGGGCGACTCCTCGAGGTGCCGCTCGCCTCGGAACCCTTTGCGGCGCTCGCGTCCGTGCGGGGCGATCCGAGCCTCGAGGACGCCTATCTCTTCGGCCGGCGCCTGAGGGCCGTCGCCCGCGCGGGCGAGGCGGACGTGGCGGCACGGCTCCTCGTGCGCTTCGGCGCGCTGGAGGCCGCCGAGCCCTCGCTCGAGGACGTGTTCGTGTCGCTCGCCCGGAGCGCCACGCCTTCCGGCGCGGCCGTAGCGGCGTGACGGAGGAACGATGAACCGCCTCTTGGCCCTCGTCCGAAAGGAGTTCCTCCAGCTGCGCCGCGACACGATCACGCTCCGGATGATCGTGATCGTGCCGATCCTCCAGACTCTCATCTTCGGCTACGCGATCAACTACGACGTCAAGCACCTCCGGACGGTGGTCCTCGACGAAGACAAGTCGTACGACAGCCGCGAGCTCGTCGCCAAGATGACGGCGAGCGAGTACTTCGACATCGTGAGGTACGTCGATTCCGAGGCCGCGCTGCGCCACGAGATCGACGCCGGCCACGCCTCGGTCGGCCTCGTGATCGACCACGACTACGGTAAGGACAGGCGCCGCGGCGCCTCCGCGAAGGCCCTGCTCATCGTAAACGCCTCGGACACGACGACCGCGAGCCAGGCGATGGCGATCGGGGGTGGGATCTCGAACCAGCTCTCGATGCGGACGCTCGCCGCCAAGGCCGGCTGGAACGAGTCCGGGCCGCCCGTCGACCTGCGCGTGAGGCCCTGGTACAACCCCGACCTGCGCACGGCGACGTTCATCATTCCGGGCCTCATCGCGATCCTCCTGAGCTTCACGCTCATTCAGTTCACGGCAATGGCGATCGTGCGCGAGAGGGAGCGCGGGACGCTCGAGCAGCTTCAGGTCACGCCCGTGACGCGCGTCGAGATCATCCTCGGGAAGATCGCGCCGTTCGTCCTGATCGGCGTCTTCCAGCTCACGCTCATCATCATCCTCATGCGCTACCTCTTCCAGGTGCCGATTGCCGGAAACGTCGTCGAGCTCTACCTCGTCGGGCTGATGTTCATCGCGGCCGTCCTCGGCCTCGGGATGCTCCTCTCGACGCTCGCGAAGACGCAGATGCAGGCGATGCAGATGTCGTTTTTCTTCCTGCTGCCGTTCATCTTCCTCTCGGGCTACGTCTTCCCGATCGACGGCATGCCGAAGTTCTTCCAGTACATCACCTACATCATTCCGGCGAAATACTTCATCCAGGTCGTCCGCGGCATCGTCCTGCGCGGCGCAGGCATCCGCGAGCTCTGGGAGCCGGTCGCCTGGCTCACGTTTTACACGCTGGTCATCATCGGCCTCGCCGTGTCGCGCTTCCACAAGACGGCGGCGTAGGATGGAACCGTGACGACTCCGGGCGCCTTGATTCCGGCCCCGTCCAAGCCCCTCCTCCGGGGCGTCCTCCATGAGGTCGCCGCGTTCGTCGCGGCGATCGCCGGGGGAGTCCTCGTCCTCAACGCCTCGGGGCCGCGCGCGCGCGTTGGAGCGATCGTTTACGGAGTCTCCCTCGTCGCGCTCTTCGCCGTGAGCGCCATCTACCACCGGCCCACGTGGTCCGAGCGGGTCCGCCTGGTTCTCAGGCGCGTCGACCATTCCGCGATCTTCCTGCTCATCGCCGGGACGTACACGCCGTTCGCCTTCCTTCTCGAGAACCGCGCGGGATGGGTCCTGCTCGGCGTCGTGTGGGCGGGGGCTCTCTTCGGGGTCGTTCTGTCCATCGCGTGGGTAGGGGCGCCGAAGGTCCTCGTCGCGGCCGTGTGCGTCCTCCTCGGCTGGGCGGCCCTTCCGATCCTGCCGGCACTGAAAGCGGCGCTCGGAACCGGGGCCGTCGTCCTCCTCGCCTTAGGCGGCATCGTGTACAGCCTGGGCGCGGTCGTCTACGCACTCCGGCGTCCCAATCCCTTTCCGAGGGTTTTCGGATACCACGAAGTCTTCCACGCCCTCGTCATCATCGCGGCCGCCTGCCATTTCGCGGTCGTCGCGGAAGCCATCCGGGCGCTCTGACGACGGCCCGCCCAAGGCGTGGGCGGTCGGGCGGCCGTATCGTCAGTGGCCGGAGCAGGCGGGCAGGGACCCGAGGGAGACCTCGTCCCCGCGATGCTCGAGTTTGCCGCGCGACGCGAGGAAAGCGAGCACCTCGTGGAACGAGAAGCGGTCGCCGTGGCAGTTCCCGTACACCGCATCCGCGCCGAACGCGCCGGCCGCGGCGTTACGGAGAGCTTCGACACTCGCTTTCCCGCCCATCTGCTGGAGAAGGGAAAGCAGGTCGTGGCCGAAAACGGGCGCGCGCGCCGAGAGAGCATCCATTCGAAAAGGCTAACACGCAAAGGACGACGCATCCGCGCATTCCGCGTGATTCAAATGCTCCAGGGACGGCGGGGCTCAGGGAGCGGCTAGTTCTCCTCGAACCCGCGGCCCGCGCCGCAGACGTCCGGCATGCCGCAGGGGCCGCCGCCGCAGGCGGTCGACGCGTCGAAACCGCTGCTCGAGGGCTGTGCCGTCTGCGCCGCGAACGTCGAGAGCAGGCGCGAGACCTTTTTCGAGCCGCACGACGAGCACTTCGGCGGCCGGGCCGTGTCCCCCGCGAGGACGAGATCCTCGGTCCTTTTTCCGCAATCCGAACAGCGGTATTCCAAAAGAGGCATGGGACGCTCCCGTCGCCGATTCTACGACCCCCGTCCCGCCTGGTTCAAATACCCCTTGCAGACGAGCCCCGCGCGGCCCCACGTTCAAGGGGGGTTGAAGAGAGCTCCCCCGAGGAGGTTTCATGCGCGTCCAGGACGTGATGACCCGCCATGTGGAGACGATTGACCGTCAGGAGAACGCGCAGGTCGCGTTCGATTCCATGAAGCTCAAGGGCATCCGGCATCTCGTCGTCAAGAGCGACTCGGAGCTCGCAGGCGTGCTCTCGCAGCGCGACCTCGGTGTGCCCGATCAGTACGACTTCCGCGAGAAGCACCGTGTTGCCGAGCTGATGACGACGCACGTCGTGACGGCCAGCCCGGATATGTCGGTCAAGCAGGCCGCGAACCTGATGCGCGGGCGCACGATCGGCTGTCTGCCCGTCGTCGAGGAGGGGCACCCGGGCCGGCTCGTCGGGATCGTCACGGTGTCCGATCTTCTCGAGCTGCTCGGGCGCGGCGTCGACCGCCCGGCGCAGGGCCAGCGCGTGACTCTGAAGGCCCGCGGCCCACGCGTGGACTCCAAGGCGAAACGAATGCGCTGACGGTTCAAGGTGGAACGCGGCGGAGCAGGAGCGCGTTCGAGATCACGGACACCGTGCTGACGCCGCGACTCAGCCCCGGATTTCCGAGAAGCGCGCGACGCGCACGAACTGGTCGCGGATCGACCGCAGGAGCGCGATGCGATTCGCCCTCACCTCGGGGTCCTCGGCCATGACGAGGACCTCCGTGAAGAAGAGGTCGAGGCTCGGGCCGAGGGACGCCATGATGGAAAGCGCGTCGCGGTACCGGCGGTTCGCCACGAGGTCGTCGAGCATGCCACGCGCCTGCAGATAGTCGAGCGCGAGCGCCCTCTCGGCGTCGTCGGTCATCTTCGCCGGGTCGAGTTCAGCGCCTTCGTCCGGGGCCTTCTCGAGGATGTTCTGCATCCTCTTGAACGCGGTCGCGAGCGGCGCGAAGTCCTGCTCCTTGCGGAGCGTCTCGACGGCTTCCACGCGCTCGGCGGCGTCCGCGAAATCGGGGCACGCGGTCGTGAGGACCGCCGCGACGGTGTCGGGCGCGTGCCCTTTGCTCTCGAGGAGGAAGCGCAGGCGTTCGAGGAAGAACGCCGACAGCTCCTCCAGCAGCTCGTCCTTCGCGCGCGGCAGCCCGCCGTGAAGCGCCGCGGCGTCGGCGCACGCGGCCGGCAGGTCGAGTCGCCATTTCTTGTCGAGGAGGATCCTCACGACGCCGAGCGCCGCGCGCCGTAGCGCATACGGGTCCCTCGAGCCGGTCGGCGCGAGGCCGAGGCCGAAGAGGCCCGTGATCGTGTCGAGGCGGTCGGCGAGCGCCACGGCGCCGCCCACGTCTCCCCGCGGCACGCCGTCATCGGCCGAAGCCGGCCGGTAGTGGTCGTACAGCGCCTGCCAGACTTCCTCGCGCTCGCCGTCACGGCGTGCGTAGAGGCCGCCCACGACCCCCTGCAGGTCGGGGAACTCGCGCACCATGTCGGTCACGAGGTCCGCCTTCACGAGCCTTGCCGCACGCACGAGCATCCCGTCGAGGTGCGAGAGGCCGAGGCGCGCGGCGAGCTTCTCGGTGAGATCCTGGATGCGGCCCGTCTTCTTCAGGTAGTCGCCGAGCGCCTCCTGGAACTGGAGATTGCCGAGCCTCGGGAGGCGGTCCTCGAGCCTCGTCTTCCCGTCGTCGTCCCAGAAGAAGCGCGCGTCCGAGAAGCGCGCGGCGGTGACCCACTCGTTGCCCCGAGCGATCAGGCCCTTCGGGTCGCCCGCCTGGTCGCAGACGGCAAGAAAGTGGGGCGCGAGCTGGCCGCCCGCGCGCACGGGCAGCATCTTCTGGTGCTCGCGCATGGAGGTGACGAGAATCTCTTCCGGCAACTCGAGGAACGCGGGGTCGAACGAGCCGCGCACGACGCCGGGCGACTCGACGAGATGCGCCCACGTGTCGAGAAGGGCGGCATCGTCCGCGGGCTCGCCTCCGACCTCGGCCGCGAGAGCGCGGGAGAGCTCCTCGAAACGGGCCCGCCGGACGGCGAGATCGGGCTCCACGTGCGCGGCGCGCAGCTTCTGGAGCCAGTCGGAGACGCCCATCGTGACGATCCGCCCCGGGGCGAGCGTGCGGTGGCCGTACGTCGTGCGCCCGCTCTCGACGCCGAAAAGCGTCATCGGGATCACGAGCCCGTCGAAGAGCGCGAGCACGGAGTGGACCGGCCGGATCCACTGCGGCGTGCCGTCGCCCCAGCGCATCATGCGCGGGAACGTCATCTTCTCGACGAGCGGCGGAAGGATCTCGCCGAGCACCTCGTTCGCCGGACGCCCGGGCGTCACCTTGCGCGCGACGAGGTAAGCGCCCTTCGGCAGCGACGCGACGCGGAGATCCTCCACGGCAACGCCATGCGCTTTCGCGAAGCCCGTCGCGGCCTTCGTCGGGTTGCCGTCGGCGTCGTAGCCGATCGAGGCCGGCGGGCCGGTGACTTCGGCCTCGGCGTCTCTCTGGTGGTCGGCCACGTCCTCGCCGACGAGGGCGAGCCGGCGCGAGGTGGAGTGCACCGCGAGCGTGCCCCCGAGCCTCGCCTCGGCGAACGCGGCTGTCGCGCGCGCGAGAAGCTCCTCGCGAGCTGCTGGCAGGACTCCGGCGGGAATCTCCTCCGCGAGAATCTCGAACAGGAATTCAGCCATTTCCCGCCTCGTCTCGCGCAGGTTCTGACGCCGGTTTGGGAAGCAGCGGGAAGCCCTGGGCCTCTCGCGAGGCCACGTACGCATTCGCGCAGCCCACCGCAAGCTCGCGCACGCGCCGGATGACGCCGACGCGATCCGTCGCCGAGACGGCGCCACGCGCGTCGAGGATGTTGAACGCGTGCGAGCACTTCAGCGCGAGGTCGTACGCCGGAAGCACGAGCCCCGCGTCGAGACAGCGTGCCGCCTCGGCCTCGAAGCGCTCGAACAGCGTTTGCCAGAGAGCCGTGTCGGCCACTTCGAATCCGTATTTCGAGACCTCGTATTCGTCCTGCCTGCGCACCTCGCCATATGTGATGCCGGGCGCCCACTCGATGTCATACACGCTCTCTCGCTTTGCGAGAAACATCGTGATCCGCTCGAGCCCGTACGTGATCTCGGCCGTGATCGGCGCGAGGTCGATACCGCCGGCCTGCTGGAAGTACGTGAACTGCGTGATCTCCATGCCGTCGAGGAGCACCTGCCAGCCGACCCCCCACGCCCCGAGCGTCGGCGACTCCCAGTTGTCCTCCTCGAAGCGGAGGTCGTGCTCCTTCGGGTCGATGCCGAGGGCGACGAGGCTCTCGATGTAAAGGTCCTGCACGTCGGCTGGCGCGGGCTTCAGGACGACCTGGTACTGCAGGTGCTTCACGAGCCGGAACGGATTCGCGCCGTATCGCCCGTCGGCCGGGCGCCGCGACGGCTGCACGTACGCCGCTCGCCACGGCTCCGGTCCGAGGACGCGCAGGAAGGTGGCTGGATGCATCGTCCCCGCCCCCACCTCGACGTCCCACGGCTGCTCGAGGAGACAGCCCTTCGACGCCCAGTGGGTCGACAACTTCAGGATGACAGTCTGCAGATCCATGTCGTGTGAGCCCGCCTCGGGGCTGCCAAGTGTACCGAATCGGCGCTCAGCCGAGCGCGCCGAGGAACCGGTAGCTTTTCAGCTCGTGGCCGAGGAAGGTCCGACGCGCCTCGCGCGTCAGGCTCTCGAGAGCGCCGAGAGCCGCGGGCGTCGGCGGCTTGAGGGAAAGCGCGATGAGAGGAAGCCTCCTCATCGCCCCGATGAGCACGCGGATCTCTTCCGGCGCGTCGTCCTCGGGCAGGACCCCCGCGAAGCGCAGGAGCCACATTTCGAAGTACCGCGCGGCGAGCGGCGCGGGGACACCCGCCTCGAGGGCGTCGAGGACGTGCCTCACGAGGCGGAAGACGTCGCCTCCCAGCTCGGACTCGGGCACGAACGTGAGCGCGCTCTCGGCGAGATACGGGAGGAGCATCGCCGTCTCGGCGCGCGACGCGAGGTCGAACGCGCTCGCGACGATCTCAAGGCCGTCGACGCGCGCGAGATCGGCGCCCTCGCGCCGGAAATACGTGAGCGAGACTTCCGTGAGGAGCTGCAGCGCGGCGGCCCGCTTCGACTTTCCGCGCGCGCCACGCACGGCCGCGCGCACGACGCCGTGGTCCTTCGTGAGCAGCGCCACGACGAGGTTCTTCTCCGAGAGAGGGTCGACCTTCAGAATGAAGGCCGTGGTGGAGACGAGCGACATGCGAGGCGATTCTGCGCCGCCTTTCCCCGCCCGCGCCCCGCCGCGTAAGATCCCCGTCATGTCAGGACCCGTCTGGAAACGCCTCCGCCTCAAGGGAACCTGCGACGCCTGCGGCGAGACCTGCGACGAGCTTTTCGCTTCGGGCACCGTGGTCGACTTCGCGTTCACGCCCGATTCGCGCTATTGCGCGTCCTGCTACGCCCGCTACGCCGGCCGGTACGACGAGCTGAACCCGAAGGCCGTCGACGAGCAGCAAAACCCGCCCGCTCTCTCGCGCCCCATCGCCAAGGGTGACATGCCGGATTGAGCGTCCTACTGGAGCGTTTCGCCGGCTCGCCGCTCTTTCCGATCGCCGAAAAGGTCGCGGAAGGCCGCCGCCTCTCGTTCGACGACGGCGTCGCCCTGTCGACGTCGCGCGACGTCCTCGGCGTTGGCGCGCTCGCGAACTTCGTGCGCGAGAGAAGGCACGGCAACACCGGCTACTACAACGTGAACCGCTACCTGAACCCCACGAACCTCTGCTGGGTGGACTGCGCGCTCTGCGCCTGGGCGCGCAAGCCCGGCGTGGACGGCGGCTACACGATGTCGATCGAGGAAGCGGTCTCGGAGTCGGCCGCCGGCTGGCACGACGGGATCACCGAGCTCCACATCGTGGGCGGGCTCCACCCGTCGCTCCCCTACTCCTGGTACCTCGATCTCCTCCGCGCACTCAAGACCCGCTTCCCGGGCGTCCACCTCAAGGCGTGGACGATGGTGGAGCTCGACTGGATCGCGCGCGTCGGCAAGCGAGACGTCGTCGACGTCATCCGGGACCTGAAGGCCGCCGGCATGGACTCGTGCCCCGGCGGAGGCGCCGAGATCTTCGAGAAACGCGTCCGCGACCTCATCTGCCGCGACAAGATCTCCGGAGAGCGCTGGCTCGAGGTCGCGCGCCTCTGCCACGAGAACGGCGTCAGGACGAACGTCACGATGCTCTACGGCAGCGTCGAGACCGTCGAGGACCGCGTGGACCACCTCGTGCGCATCCGCGAGCTGCAGGACGAAACGGCGGGCTTCCTCGGGTTCATCCCGCTCGCGTTCCATCCCGAGGAGACGCAGCTCCCCCATCTGCCCCCGGCGACGGGCCTCACGGACCTCAAAGTCATCGCCGTCGCACGCCTCATGCTCGACAACGTCGAGCACGTCAAGGCGTACTGGGTGCAGATCGGCGAGAAGCTCGCGCCCGTGGCGCTCCACTTCGGCGCGGACGACCTCGTGGGCACGGTGACCGAGGAGACCATCACGCACGCTGCGGGCGCGAAGACCGAGTCCGGCCTCTCGCGCGCCGAGATGGAGCGGATGATCCGGGGCGCCGGCCGCGAGCCCTTCGAGCGGGACGCGTTCTACGAGCGCGTCGGGCGGGACGCGGGCGGGCGGGTGCTACGAGCCAACCGGCACGACTTCGCGCCTGCTCTCTCCGCGGCGCCGGCCGGCTCGTCGAGGCACCCCTCTTCCCTGGACGCCGCCCTCGCGTCCAGTTGACCGCCTTTTTCGCTAGCCGCGAGAGCCTCCAGGCCTCCCCGGACCCGCCCGGTCATTCAGGCTTCACGGCCGCGAGGAATTTCAGCGCCTGTCCGTGCCCGCCACCGCGCTGGACGTAGAAACGGACGTACTTGCCTTTCGGCGCTTTCCGGATCTGCGCCTGCATCTCCTCCACCGATCCCACGGCCGTGCCGTTCACCTCGAGGATGACGTCGCCTTCCTGGAGGTTCGCGTCGCCCGCGGGCGAGACCGGCTTGACGTGCGTGATGATGACGCCCTTCTGGAGCTCACGGTCGAGGCCGTACGCCCGGCGCGCCTGCGACGTGAGCTCGTCGAGCTCGAGGCCGAGCATCTTCTGCTTCCCGGCGCTCGAATCCTCCTCTTCCTTGGTCGGCTTCTCGCCGGCTTCCACCCTCTCTTCGAGCGTCGCGACGGCGGTCTTCTCCCTGCCGTCGCGGAGGTACGCGATCGTGACCTTCGTGCCCGGACCCTTGCCCGACACGTAGTCGATGAGGTCGCGGTTGTTCTTCACGGCGACGTCGTCCACCTTCGTGATGATGTCTTCCCGCTTCAGCCCGGCCTTTTCCGCGGGCTTTCCGGCCTCGACCGAGGTCACGAGGGCGCCTTCGGGCGCCTTCAGATCGTAGGTTTCCTGCCACTTCTTGTCGATCGACTCGATGCCGACGCCGAGGAAGCCGCGCACGACCTTGCCTTTCCGAAGCTGGGGCAAAAGGCGCTTGGCCATGTTTATGGGCACCGCGAAGCCGATGTTCTGCGCGCGCGCGATCGCGGTGTTGATCCCGACGACCTCGCCGGCCACGTTCACGAGCGGGCCGCCCGAGTTGCCGAAGTTGATCGCCGCGTCGGTCTGCAGGAGGCTCTCGAAATTCGCGGTCGCGCGGGAAAGGCCCGCGTACCGGCCCTTACCGGAGATGACGCCCACGGTCACGGACTTGTCGAAGTTGAGCGGGTCGCCGATAGCCATGACCCATTCGCCCACGCGGATGCGGTCCGAGTCCCCGAGCTTCACGGTGGGGAACGGCCGGACCCCGTCGATCTTCAGGAGCGCGAGATCCGAGGCCGGGTCGCGGCCCACGATCTTCGCCCCATAGTCGTCCTTGTCGCCGACCTTGACCTCGATCTTGTCGGCCCCCTCGATGACGTGGTTGTTCGTGAGGATGTAGCCGTCACTCTCGATGAGGAAGCCCGTGCCTCCCGAGAGCTGCTTCTGGTCCTCGTCGTCGTCCGAGCCTTTGCGCCTCGGCCCGTCGGGGCCGAAGAAGAACTCGAACGGGTCGGAGCCGTCCGGGCTTCCGAAGTTGTGGAAGCTCCGGCGGCGCTTGTCGGCCTTGATGATGTCCGTAGCCGTCACCGAGACGATGGCCGGCATGACCTGCTCGGCGATGTCGGCGAAGGACGGCAGCGCGATCATCTGAGGGGCGCGGGCGGGAGCGGCCGCCGTCGCGGCCGTCGCGACGGCGGAAGCGGCGGCCGTTTTCTGGGCCGACGCGTGCTTGGTGAAGTCGAGGGTGCCGGCGAGGATCATCCCGAAGACGACCGAGCCGGTGAGGAGAGCCGCGAGAGACAGAACCTTCGTTTTCGTACGCATACCGTCCATAGATGATAGATCCTCGTCGAGGACGGCCTCTGCCGCCCCTCGTTCGCCTTATGGGCAAAGTTCGTGCCGGTCTTTCCGTGTCAAAGCGACATCACATCAAAGAGCGGCATGGTCGCGGTAGATGCAGCGGTCCATCGCCACGGGGATGCCTGCGGCCGCGAGGCGGCGGGCCGCACCCTCGTCCACGACGCCGTCCTGCATCCAGAAGAATCCCACCCCGCGCGCAAAGGCTGCGTCGGCGATCCCGGGCACGAATTCCGAGCGCCGGAAGACGTCCACGATGTCGAGCCGCACGTCCTTCGGAATGGAAGCGAGATCGGGATAGCACGTGCGCCCCAGAATCTCGGTATGGCCGGGGTTCACGGGGATCACGTCGAACCCCGCGCTCAGCAGATAGCTCGCGATCGCGTGCGACGGGCGATTGCCGTTGGGCGAGCAGCCTACGACGGCGATCGTCCGGGCGGTTTTCAGGGCGCGGGCGATTTCCCCGGGGTCGTTGATGCCAGACATCTCGCTTCCTATCGCGGCCGG
>Ga0207930_1000086_pt1 | contig 22898 bp, 20 predicted proteins | sample NGESurshal092012_7_FD_184477 | JGI IMG/M metagenome (GOLD analysis project Ga0207930, IMG submission 184477) | Arctic peat soil microbial communities from Barrow, Alaska - NGEE Surface sample 210-3 shallow-092012 (SPAdes) | ecosystem: Environmental > Terrestrial > Soil > Wetlands > Peat ... | reverse complement strand
CAACGGCCCATCGCCTAGTCGCGAAAAGATGCGCTGCGCAGATTTTCGCGTCTTCTCACTGCGGGTGCAGGGGCCGCAGGCCGTGGCGACGGCAGCGCATTATTAAGCCGTCACTCCTGCCCGCGCGCGATATCGGAGCGCGGCCTCTTAATACTGGCCAGCCGTGCCAACGGCCGCAGGTGATCCTTCCTTCATGCCGCCGCCAACGGAGCGCGGCCTTAACACTGGGTGCAGGGGTCACCCCTGCCGCGAAGCGGGACTCGAAAGAAATCGCCGCGGATGCCAAAGTCAAAGGCCGGGAAATATGCAACGCGGATTGGCATCCAGGCGAAGTTACACGAGGGCGATCTTTCGGACGCACGCGCATCTCGCCGATGAAGCCGCGGGAATCCTCGTCGCCGGCGGCGCTATCGGATGCGCCGTCGCCGGGATGAAGCTGCCGCGCGCGCGCGAGGGTAAGACCGTCGCGCTCGAAGCGTACTTCGATCGGATCTCCGCAAGCGAGCTGTCGCGACTGAGACTCATGATGGAGCGGGCCGGGATGCTCGCTGAAGCCGCGCGCGACAGCACTGGCAAGGGCTCTCGCAATGGGATCGTGAGGAGAATCGTCGATCCGGGATGGTCCACGCTTTGGATGAAACGGTTTGGGCCGTTTCGCGTCGGGCGCCGGATGCTAATCGTGCCGCCGTGGAACCGCGAAAATCAGCGCAGCCGAACCACCATCGTAATCCAACCCGCGCAGGCGTTCGGCACCGGGCACCATCCCACGACGGCTGGCGCGCTGCGCGCGGTCGAATCTATTGTGGGCGCGCGCGCGCCGAAGTCGATCCTCGATGCGGGCACGGGCTCTGGCGTATTGGCGATCGCGGCGGCGATGCTCGCCAAGCGCGACGGCCTCGAGCGCGAAATAATCGCAATCGATATCGATCCGACGGCGCTGGAAAACGCGCGTCTCAATGCGCGCCTGAACGGCGTGGAAAAATCGATCCGATTCTCATCGGTGCCGCTCGCTTCGATTCATCGCCACTTCGATCTGATCGCGGCCAACATTCTGAGCCATACATTGATCGAGCTCGCGCCGCATCTGAAGCGACTCGTCGCGCCCGGGGGGCGACTGATCCTTGGCGGCTTTCTCGCCGACGAGGCCGCCGAAGTGTTGAGCCACTACCGCTCTCCCCTCCGATGTCTCAGCCGCAAGCCGCATCGCGGATGGACCACTCTCGTGATGGCGCGAGCGCCACGCTGATGGCCACGTCGCCGCCGCGTTTTTCTATCGCGCGCGCGCCGGACGCCGCGCGCCTCGCGCACGTCGAGGGCGCAGAGTTGCATCACATGCGCACGGTCTTGCGGATGGCCGTCGATGCGCGCGTGTCGTTGCTCGATCCTGCGGGCGTCGAGCATCAGGGCACAATCGAGCGCTACGAACGCGACCGCGCCGTAGTTCGCATCGAGTCATCGTCGTCGCAATCGCCTTCGCCCGCCCGAACTCGAATCATTCTGGCCGCCGCAATCGTCAAAGGCCCGCGAATGGACTTCGTGGTCGAGAAGGCGGCCGAGTTGGGTGCGTCGGAGCTATGGCCAATCGTCAGTGCGCGCGGATTGGTCCGTTCGCCGGGAGCGGATCGGCTGGCGCGATGGGGCAGGCTCGCGATCGCCGCCGCAAAGCAAAGCCATTCCCCGGCCGCGATGGAAGTGCGATCGCCGATCGGCATCGACGACATGATTCGCGGCGTGCCGCCCCGGACGCTCGCCGTCATCTGTGCCAGCGGCGGCGAACCGCTCGCCGGCGTGATTCGACGCTTGCGTCCGCGTGCGATATTGATAGCGGTTGGACCGGAGGGCGATTTCGACGACGACGAGCGCGCGAAAGCCGCAAACGCCGGATTCGTCGCGGCCGGACTGGGGCCAAATCGCCTCAGGAGCGAGACCGCGGCTCTGGCCGCGGTCAGCATAGCGGCGGGGTTACTTCACAATGCGCAAGGGTCAAGCGAAGATGCCGAAACGGAAGAAAAGGATTAAGACGGTGGCGCGCAAGTTCGCCTTCATCATGGACCCGCTGGAGCGGGTGCTGGTCGACAAGGACACGACGTTCGTGTTCATGCTCGAGGCGCAATTGCGCGGCCATGAAATCTATGTCCTGGGCATTCGCGATCTTTACGCGCGCGGTCCGAATGTGATCGCGAGGGCGCGGCAATGCGAGGTGACGCGCGGGAGTCCTCATCACCGGTTCCTCGACGAGGGCGCCGAGTATCCGCTGGAGACTTTCGATGCGATCTTCATGCGCAAGGATCCGCCCGCCGATGCGGCTTATCTCTACGCCACGATGCTGCTCAGCCTGGCCGACTGCAGGCGCACCTTTGTACTCAACCATCCGGCGGGCCTTCGCGAGGCCAACGAAAAGCTCTACTCGTTAAATTTCCCCGACGCGATTCCGCCAACGCTCGTCACCTATGAAATTCCGCGGCTCAAGACTTTTCTTGACGAACAGGGCGGCGAGATGATCGTGAAGCCGCTGGACGGACACGGCGGCGAGGGCGTGTTTCTCGTCACGACCAAGGATCGCAACCTCGGCGCGATTCTCGAGACGGTGACGCAATACGAGTCGCGTCCAATCATGGCGCAGCGCTATATCCCTCAGGCTCGCAACGGCGACAAGCGGCTGATCGTGCTCGACGGAGAACCTTTGGGATGCACGCTGCGGGTGCCGCGCGAGGACGAGCATCGCGGCAACATCCACGTCGGCGGCACTTGCGTGAAGGCGCCGATCACGGCGCGCGATCGCGATATCTGCCGGATGCTGAAGCCGCGCCTCGAGCGCGACGGGCTGTACTTTGTCGGGCTGGACATCATCGGCGACTACCTGACCGAGGTTAATGTGACGAGTCCGACCGGGGTGCAGGAGATCGATCGGCTCGACGGCGTGAACCTGGAAGGCAAGCTGATTGATTTCGTCGAGTCGCGAGTGGCGGGCCTCAAGCGATGAGTGGGCCGTTGCAAGGCGCGGCAATCATCGGTACGAATGATTCTTTCACCGTTCGCCCCGATCGCATCGGGCGGACGTGACCAAACACGGTGGGCAGGTAGCTCAGTCGGTAGAGCAAAGGACTGAAAATCCTTGTGTCGAGTGTTCGATTCACTCCCTGCCCACCAACCGACTCGCGCGTATTCTCGTAACGGTCCTCTGGCCTGATTCACTCTGTAGATCTTGCAGAGTCGCCCGCGAATTGCGCCTAATTGTCCGCGAAGATTACTGATTCCTGGCGATTTTCTGTGCGCTTGAAACTGGCATTATCGATGCTACGTATTATTCTCGTGAGGCTATCCAGGAGGTACTGGGAATGAAACTTCGAACAATATTCGCCGCCGCTGCCCTGACCGCCGTCTTCGCGGCTGCGCCGGCGGTCTCACATGCGCGAGATTACGGTGATTGGGACGAGCATCACGTATGGCACGACGCGGGTTGGTGGCACGCACACCACCCCGGATGGGTCTGGCACCATCATCCCGAATGGGTCGAGGTGTACCCCCAAGTGGCGCGCCATCGACGGCGATTGGGACGAGCATCACGTATGGCGCGACCGCGGATGGTGGTACGACCACCATCCGGAATGGATCCACAAGCATCATCCGGATTGGGCACGATGGCGTGACTAACGAGAGTTAGTCTGGTGAGATCGTAGCCGACACGGCAACTCCTGGCAGTTTGACGGGGATTGACGTCCGGCGGAAGCAACCTTGCGTCACGAGCCGTGGGAGCCGGCCGGGCCGCGCTAACGCACGCCGTTTGCATGTCGCAGGCTCGACAGCTGGCGATGGCGGCGCATCTGGTAACGCCGCGACGGTAGATCGTTGATTGTCAGAATCCGCAGGCGCGCAAGCAGGCAACGTGGCTCGATGCCAAGCGCGGCGCAAAGATTGTCGAAGCTGAAGATATCCGCGCGCCTGACGGCGGCCGCATCGCCGCCGGCTCCGAACCAGTTCTTGGCCTCGACGAAGTCGCGGCGGCGCTCGCCGTCTTTCGCGTTCACGTTTCGCAAGTAGCATCGAATCGCGTCTTCCAGAACGGCCAGCAAGCGTTTCAGTTCACCCTCGATAACCTCATTGCGCCTGACCAGATCGACGTACTGTCCGGGTAGCAGGAGTCCGGCGTCGATTCCTTTTCCGTATGACATGGAGCCGCATCCATTGGGAATTGCGAAATTTTTCCGCTCCGGAGTTTCGTCTGACATGACATGCCCCCGATGATGCATGGGGCCGCACCAGCGCGAGGCTAAAGTTCGCGCGATGAAGAACCTACCAGACCAGTGTTTCGGCAATATGAATTCGCAGCCCGCGAAACCGCCTACGCCGTGAAGTGAATGACGCCCAAGATTATTTCCAGCAAAATCAGCAGCGCGACAACGACTTCGAGCAGTACCAGGCGGCGGTCGCGCGCGACGTCCAGGACCAGAACCAGCGAGTCCTGGATGCTTTGCAGCTTGCTGGTCAGCGCAGCGTAACGATCGACGAGATCGAATTCATCGCGCAGGTCGTCGTAGATAAGATCCATCGCGGGGTCTTCCCATGCAGCGTCGGGCTTGTCGAGCAGATGTAGCACGGCGAGAACTTCAGTGCGCGACGAAATCGCTTCGCCAATGAAGCGATGCAGAGGAGTAATCCGATACGGCACGGTGCCGTGCGACGCCATCCGATCGACCAACTGCGCGGTCCGCGCGAAGAGGCTGTCCACGATTCGCTCGTAGTATTCCATCGCCGCGCTCTGACCGACCGTCAGCGCAACGATTCCTGCGCGCTGGGAAGTGAGCTTGTCGACCCGCAGCATCCCGGCGGAAATACCGATCGGCGCGGCAGGATCCTCCAGTACGGAGTAATCCTCGCGGATGATCCGGGTGGTGAGTTTGGGCATGGCGCGGGTGAGGCGTGCGAATATGCGTTCGCGATGCTCGACCGGAACGTCGTGCGAAACGATGGCGCCGAAGGGAAAGATGTAGAGGCCGCCGTCGGATTCGATCGGCACGAACATCTCGAGCGGCGATATCCTGGCCTCGGGAAAAGCGGGCGCTATCTGGCGGAGCGAAAAGTTTTCCTCGAAAGCTACCGCGTAGAATTGATGAACCCGGCTCGGCATTCGCGTCCTCCCGGCTGGAACCTCGCCCGACACTCTCTCATCCAATTGCCAATAGTCCCAGCCCGATGCGCGAGATGAAAGCGGCTATGTGTATGTGCTAGGCGGCGTCGTGCATGGGCGCATCGCAATGCCTGGGTACATCGGCGACACCGCAGTTGGGACCCATCCAGCACACCAGCCTGGTTTCGTGGCCGACGCGTTCAGAGTGCATCGGGCGATTGCAATGCGTCGGCATCGCGGTCTCGAAGCCGCATTTTTCGCATTTTAATTTCGTTGCCATTGCGATCTCCTTCTCTTCAGGGACATTGATCCGCGCTTGTGGCGGAGTCGAGGAATTCGGCGCACCAGGTCCATCCCCTGCTTCGACCTCGGCGCGCACTGCCCCCAATTTTAGCGGGCCGGTGAAATTGAGCAGCAGCGCGTTGCTGACGACGCTGACGCTCGACAGCGCCATCGCAAGTCCGGCCAGGGCGGGATTCAGCATGATTCCAAACCACGGATACAGAACGCCGGCGGCGACCGGAATTCCGAGTACGTTGTAGAAAAACGCCCAGAAAAGGTTTTGCTTCACCTTGTTCAGCGTCAAGCGGCCAAGCACGAGCGCACGGACGATGTCGTACAAGTCGTCGCGGGTGAGCACGACGTCGCCGGTTTCCTTGGCGGCGTCAGTGCCGGAGCCGATCGCGATTCCGATGTCCGCGGCGGCCAGTGCGGGCGCGTCGTTGATTCCGTCGCCGACCATCGCGGTAAACAGGCCGGCGTCCTGGTAGCGCTTGACCAGCGCAATCTTGTCCGCCGGCATCAGTTGCGCATGGAACTCGCCGATGCCCAATCGAGCAGCGACGGTCTTTGCGACTTCAGCGTTGTCGCCGGAAATCATCACTGTGCGGATGCCCATCCGATGCAGCGCCGCGATCGCGCCGCGTGCCTCGGCCTTGACCGGATCGCGGAACGCAAGCACCGCCGTCACCTTGCGATCGATCGCGAGAAACAGCGGCGTCGCCGCAGACGCTGCTATGCGAGCCGCCTCGTCGCGGGCGTGAGAATCGACGCCGGCGCCGGCCTGCGTCATCAGCCGCTCGTTGCCAAGCGCGATCTGTTTTCCGCGATGCTCGGCGGTAACGCCCAGGCCCGGTATCTCGCGTGAGTTGTCGGGAGTGAATTGCGGCGCGAGGTTTCGCGCTTGCGCGCTGGCGGTCACGGCTCGCGACAGCGGATGAATCGATCCGGCGGCGGCGATCGCGGCAAAGGACAGCGCACTATTCTCGTCGTGGTCGAGCGCGGCGACCGACTCGAGTTCCGGCCGGCCGACCGTCAGGGTGCCGGTCTTGTCGAACAGCATGACCCGGATTCTCGTGATCAGTTCGAGGGCGGATGCCCGCTTGAACAAAATCCCCGCGCGCAGGCCGAGCCCGCTACCGACCATAAGCGCAGTCGGCGTCGCCAATCCCATCGCGCACGGGCACGCGATCACCAACACGGCGGTCATCGCAGTCAACGCCATCACGAGACTCGGGCCCAACCACATCCACGCAAAAAAAGTGAGCGCCGCGATCCCGATCACCGCCGGCACAAATCGCGCGGCCACCGCGTCGGCGACGCGCTGGATGGGAGCCTTGTCGTCCTGCGCGTCCGCAACCATCCGGACTATCTGTGCAAGCGCCGTCTCAGAGCCAACGCGCGTAGCGCGAACCGTAATCGCAGCGGCGGTGTTGAGCGCGCCGCCGGAGACCTCATCGCCCGCCGACTTGTCCACCGGCATCGACTCGCCCGTAAGCATCGACTCGTCGATAGCGCTGGCGCCGGTGACAATCACGCCGTCAACCGGAATTCTGGAAGCGGGCTTGACCAGCACGATGTCGCCGACGGCCAACTCGGAAGCAGGCACGACGCGCTCCTCGCCGTCGCGCACCACAGTGGCAGCGTCGGGGACGAGGGTCAGCAAGGATCGCAACGCAGCCATCGCGCGGCCGCGAGCGCGCGCCTCGAGAAATTTGCCAAAGCGAATAAAAAGGATCAGCTCGGCGGCAGTATCGAAGAATCGCGGACCCGCGAAAAAGATGGCGGGAAACGTGGTGAGGATTGAGTAGAAGCAGGCGGCGCTGATGCCAAGCGCGACCAGCGTATCCATGTTCGCGGTGCGATTGCGCGCGGCGATCCATGCGCCGCGGTAGAAGGTCAGGCCGGCGGTGAGCATCAGCGCCATGGCGGCGACGAGCGTCGCGATGCGCGCGGCGCTGCTCTCGCGACCCTGCAAATTCATGACGACCGCGGCGCCTATCGCAGTGCAAACTACCCACCGCAGATTGCGGCGCGCATCCTGGCGATCGAGAGCGGATTCGCCCGCGCCAACGCTATTCGACTCGGCGATCGCGCTATAGCCGGCGGCCGCGACCCTCGCCTCGATTTCACCGGCGGCAAGTTTGTTTTTGTTGCTGACACGCGCGGTGAGCGTCTCAGCGGCAAAATTCACATGGGCGTCGATGACGCCGGGGATCGGCGCGACGGCGTTTTCGATGGTGCTCGCGCAATTCGCACAATGCATCCCGCGAATTCGGAACCGTTCAATCTTTTCGTCAGCCCGGCCTTCGAGGTTATGTTGCGCGTCCATGGCCGAGCGCAGGCCGGGTGCCGGCTAGAGCGAGGCCTTGAGTGGCCGGCCGGAGATCACTTCGTCGATAAGTCCGTACTCGACTGCCTGCGCCGCTGACATGAAGTTGTCGCGGTCGGTATCCTTCTCGACTTTCTTGGCATTCTGGCCGGTATGATGAGCAAGGATGTTGTTGAGGATTTCGCGAAGACGCAACGCCTCGCGCGCGTGAATCTCGATATCGCTCGCCTGTCCCTCGAACCCGCCGGAGACCTGATGGATCAGTATCCGCGAGTGCGGCAGCGCGTATCTTCTGCCCTTGGCTCCTGCGGCCAGCAGCAGAGATCCCATGCTGGCGGCCTGCCCCACGCATAGCGTCGAGACAGGAGGCTTCACGAATTGCATCGTGTCGTAGATAGCCAGGCCGGCGGTGACCGAGCCGCCCGGCGAGTTGATGTACATATTGATTTCGCGCTCCGGATCCTCGGACTCGAGGAACAGGAGTTGCGCGGTGACCAGGTTGGCAAGGTCGTCGCTGACGGGCCCGCCCAGGAACACGATCCGGTCCTTGAGCAATCTCGAAAAGATGTCGTAAGAACGCTCGCCGCGGCCAGTCTGCTCGACTACGTATGGTACCAGTACACTCATCATACAAGGGTACTATTTGGATGAAGAGCGGGGAAGTGGCAGGCAGCGGACCGCAGTGACCGGGCGCTGTTGCTTCAGGCGGGCTGCTCGATTCGGCTGACGGCGGCGTCGAGGCGATCGACGGTGCGGCGTTTACCGAGCACCGCGATCACCTCGTAAATCCCAGGGCTGACGGCGCCGCCGGTGAGCGCGACGCGGACCGGTTGCGCGAGTTGCCCGAGCTTGAGGTTGAATCGCGCGAGGACAGATTCGAAAACCGCCTGCACCGACGCCTCGGAGACCTCGCCCTCGATCGATTCGAGTTCCGCAGCCAACGCGCGGATGGGTTCCGCGATTTCCGGCTTCAGGAATTTCGCCGCCGCTTTCGAATCGATCTCGATCTCGTCCTTCAGGTAGAACGACGCGAAGTCCACCAGCTCGACGAGCGTCTTGGCGCGCTCGTGCAGGGTTGCGACCGCCTTTTCGAGCCACGCGTCGTCGCCCGGAATCGCCCATCCGCGCCTGGCGATGAATGGCTTGATCTCAGCCGCCAGTCGTGGGATCGGCCGCTCCTTCAGGTAATGGAAATTGAGCCAGAGCAATTTCTCGGCGTTGAATACGCCGGCTGATTTTCCGCAAGCCTCGAAGCCAAAATAACCGATCAGTTCGTCCCTGGAGAAAATTTCCTGGTCACCGTGGGACCATCCAAGGCGCGCCAGATAGTTCAGCATCGCCTCCGGGAAATAGCCCTTCTCGCGATAGGCGATCACCGAAGTCGCGCCGTGGCGCTTCGACAGCGGAGATCCGTCCGGCCCCAGTACCTGCGGCAAATGAGCGAAGGCCGGCGGCGTGAACCCGAGCGCGTACGCCATCTGCATCTGGCGTGGAGTATTCGAGACGTGGTCGTCGCCGCGAACGATGTGCGTGATGCGCATATCGACGTCGTCGAGGATGCTCGCGAAGTTGTAAATCGGCGAGCCGTCCGAACGCACGATGATAAAGTCGTCGAGCTCGCTGTTCTGAAAGACCATCCGGCCTTTCACCAGGTCATCGACGAGTGTCTCGCCATCCAGCGGCATCGCGAATCGGATCGTATAGTTGCGGGCGGCGGATTTATCCGGCAGCGCCAGATCGGGGGAGAAGTCGCGCCCGCGGCATTTGCGATCGTAAACCGGCCTGCGACGCTCGCGCTCGGCCTGCTTGCGCTTGGCGTCCAGTTCTTCCGCCGAGCAGTAGCACGGGTACGCCTTTCGCTCGCGCAAAAGTTTCAGCGCGGCCTCGCGATGCCGCTCGACTCGATTGCTCTGAAAGTATGCCTCGTCGGGCGGACCTTCGTCCCACTCCATCCCGAGCCACTTCAGGTCCGCGAGGATTTCGTCGAGCGACTGCTTCGTCGATCGTTCGCGATCGGTGTCGTCGATGCGCACGATGAACTGCCCGTGGTTGTGCCGTGCGTACAGATACGCGAACAGCCCCGAGCGGACGTTACCGATGTGCAGCGAGCCGGTCGGGCTCGGCGCGAAGCGTGTGCGAACCGTCACGTCACTCCCACTCTATCGTCGCCGGCGGCTTCGACGTGATGTCGTAAACCACGCGGTTGACGCCCTTGACCTCGTTGGTGATACGGCTGGAGACGCGCGCGAGGAAAGCGGGGTCCAGACGCGCCCAATCCGCCGTCATGCCGTCCATCGACTCGACCGCGCGAATCGCGATCACGCTTTCGTAGCTGCGCCCGTCGCCCATCACGCCCACAGTCTTGAGCGGCAGCAGCACGGCGAACGCCTGCCATAGTTTGAGTCCGAAGCCCGCCGCCGCCGTTTCTTCCATCACGATCGCATCGGCGCGCCGGGTCAGATCGAGCCGCTCGCGCGTGACCTCGCCGACGATTCGCACTGCAAGCCCGGGGCCGGGGAACGGCTCCCGCTCGACGACCTCCGCCGCCAGCCCGAGCCGCCGGCCCACTTCGCGCACTTCATCCTTGAACAACTCGCGCAACGGTTCGACCAGTTCCAGGCGCATCCCCTCCGGCAATCCACCGACATTATGATGGCTCTTGATCACCGCCGACGGCCCCTTGAACGAGACCGATTCGATCACGTCCGGGTAGAGCGTTCCCTGGCCGAGAAATTTCGCGCCCTGAACGACTTCCTCGGATTCAAACACGTCGATGAAAGTGTGGCCGATGATGCGGCGCTTTTGCTCGGGGTCGAGCACGCCCGCCAGCCGCGACAGAAAAAGTTCGGACGCATCTGTAACCTTGAGATCGATCCCGAGCTGGCGCGCGAAGGTATTCTCCATCCGCTCGCGCTCGCCCGCGCGCAGCAGGCCGGTATCGACGAACACGCAATGCAGCCGCGAGCCGATCGCGCGATGAATCAGCACGGCGGCCACGGAAGAATCGACGCCGCCCGACAGTCCCATCAGGACCTTGCCTGCCGGCCCGACCTGCTTGCGAATTTCCGCGAGTTTCGTCTCGACAAAATTCGCCATCGTCCAATCGCCGCGCTCGCCGCAGATTTTCAGCACGAAGTTGCGAAGCACCTGCGCGCCGCACGGCGTGTGCACGACCTCGGGATGAAACTGGATTCCGCGGATCCGGCCGTCGCGCGTTTTGAGCGCGGCGTACGGCGAATTATCGCTGTGTGCGATCGCACATAGCGTGCCCGGAATTGTCTCGACCCTGTCGCCGTGACTCATCCAGACGCGATGCTCCCGCCCGCTGAGCCCTTCGAACAGTACGTCGTCGCCGTCTATTACCAGCGTTGCGGGTCCGTATTCACGCTGTCGCGAGCCCACGCTGCGCGCGCCCATGTGCTGCGCGATCACGTACAGGCCGTAGCAGATTCCGAGCACCGGACAGCCAAGATTGAGCACCTCGTCGGCGATATCCGGCGCATTCTCCTCGTAGAGACTGGCCGGTCCGCCGGAAAGAATTATCCCGCGCGGATTCATCGCGCGGATTTTTTCGGGCGCGAGGTTGAACGGATGGATTTCGCAATACACGTTGGCTTCGCGCACGCGGCGCGCAATCAGCTGGGTGTACTGGCTGCCGAAATCGAGAATCAGGATCACTGAATCCGCTCGACTGTTGTTTGAGAGATCACCGGAATTGCCTTGACAGTGAAATATACCGGAGCCGACGCGCCGTACGAAACGCCATCGCGCCAATGCTCCACAGCCGCAACCCTACGCGCGCGCAGGCTTGGTGCGCGGCGCGGGCCGGTTGCGAGGCTTGCCCCGCGGCCGTCCCGGCGGACTGCCTTGCACCCACGAGCGGCCGGTGCGCCGAAAATCAAGCCGAAGCGGCGTGCCGACAAGTTCCAGGGACTTCCGAAATCGCGTTTCGATGAAGCGTACGTAATGCGCCGGGATGCCGCGTTCGACGTTGGTGAAGAACCGAAGCCGCGGCGGCGCGCTGCCGACCTGCGTCACGTACATCAGGTTCAATCGCCGCCTGTCCACCTGCGGCGGATCCATTGCGGCCGTCGCTTCGGCCAGTGTTCGATTCAGCCGCGAAGTCTGAAAGACTGCGCGCCACGAATCTCCCGCCTGGGTCGCAGCCGGGATGATCCCGTCCACGCCGTCGCCGGTGACCGCCGACGTGAACACCATCGTCGCATAGTCGAGGAACGGGTAGCGCTCGTGCGCGTCGCGGGCGAAAGCCGCCACCTTGCGCCCCTGCTTCGCCGCCACGTCCCATTTGTTGCACACGATCACCATCGCGCGATCGCTGCTGTCCACCAGTCGCGCCAGCCGCGCGTCCTGGTCGGTGATTCCCTCGCTCGCGTCGATCACCAGCAGCACGACGTTCGCGCGCCTGATCGTTTCGATCGCCCGGCCCACCGAATGATGCTCCAGCTCGCCTTCGACGCGCGGCGGCCTGCGTATTCCGGCGGTGTCGATCAACAGCACGTCGCGGCCCTGTGCGGAAAGCCGCACGTCCACCGGATCGCGCGTCGTGCCGGGGCTGTCGTCCACGATCGCGCGCTCGAAACCCGAGAGCCGGTTGAGGATCGACGACTTCCCCACGTTGGGGCGTCCTATAAGCGCCAGCCTCAAGTCAGGGGATGCGGCCACGGCGCCTTCGCGCTCGGGCAGCCGCGCGACGACTTGATCGAGAAGCTCGCCGATTCCGCGTCCGTGCGCCGCTGAGATGAAAAACAACTCGTCGCCGCCGAGCGCGTAGAACTCAGCCGCCTCGGCCTCCTGCCCCGGCCGATCGATCTTGTTGACCGCCATGATCAGCGGACATCCCGTTTCGCGCACCAGCGCGAGCGCCTCGGCGTCGGCCTCGCTCAGCCCGCCCTTGCCATCGAGCATGAACACCACGACGTCGGCCACGCCCACCGCGGCCAGTGCCTCGCCGACGATCCGCTCGGTCATCCGCTCATGCCCGCCAAGCTCGAGGCCGCCGCTATCGACCACGACAAATTCGCGGTCGCCGTGGATCGCGCGGGCGAAATTGAGGTCGCGCGTAGTGCCGGGAATCGCGCTGGTAATCGCGCGGCCGCCCTTGGTGATTCGATTGAACAGCGTGGACTTGCCCGCGTTCGCGCGGCCAACCAGCACTATGGCCGGCACGCCTTCGGCCGCGATCCGCCGCGCCTCGGCGCCGGACGCTGCGCGCGGATTCGTCACAGTCCGAACTCCGCGAGCTTGCGCGGATCGCTCGTCCAATCGCGCTCGACTTTGACGATGATTTCCAAAAACACGTGCGCGCCGAGAATTTCTTCGAGCTCGAGGCGCGCCGCCGTACCGATCTCCTTGAGCGTGCGCCCGCCAGCGCCAATCAGCATGCCTTTGTGTGACTCGCGATCGACAACCACCGTCGCGCCGATCCTCTTGAGCTTGCGCTCCGCGTCGTCTTCGAACTTCTCGACCCTGACGGCGGTCGAGAACGGAATCTCCTGGCGCATCTTGAGAAAAATTTTCTCCCGGACGATTTCTTCGGCGATCATTCGTTCGGTCTGATCGGTGTACTCATCGGGCGACATCAGCGCCGGGCTCACCGGGAGCATCCGCTTCAGAGTCAGCAACAGCTCGTCGATATTCTCGCCGCTCAGTGCGCTGACCGGGACGATCTCGGCGCCGGGAAATCCTTGGTTGATTTCCTCGATCAGCGGCAGCAGTTGAGCGCGCGGGACGCGATCGATTTTGTTGATCGCAACGATCGTCGGCCGGCGCAGCGCGCGGAAATCGACCAGCACCGCGCGATCTCCCGGGTTCAGATGATCGCCCGCTTCCACCATGGCCAGAATGACTTCGCCCTCCGCGATCGCGCGCCGCGCCACCTGCACCATGCGCTGATTCAGTTGCTTCTTCGCCTCATGAAGTCCGGGCGTGTCGATCAACAGGATCTGCGCGTCGGCGTCGCTGCGGATACCGAGAATTCGCCGCCGCGTGGTCTGCGGACGCGGTGTGACGATCGCGACCTTGTGGCCCACGAGCCGGTTCACCAGCGTCGATTTGCCGACGTTGGTGCGGCCGGCGACCGCCACGAATCCGGCGCGATGCTCACCCATGGCGCTCACCGCGCTCTTCTTCTATTCGATCCAGCGCGAGGCGCGCCGCCGCCTGCTCGCTCTGCTTCTTGCTGCCGCCCTCGGCCACGCCGAGATCGCGGCCCGCGATTCTGATTCGGGTGGTAAAGCGCCTGGCGTGATCGGGCCCCTCCGTCGCGATCAGTTCGTACACCGGCTGCGTGCGAAAATAGCGGTACGCGATTTCCTGCAATTCGGTTTTGTAATCGCGCTCCGCAGCCGGTCCGCCGATATCGTCGGTGAACAGGCGCTCGACCACTTGCTGCGCGGGCGTGAGTCCGCCGTCGGTGTAGATCGCGCCGATCACCGCCTCGAACACCGCCGCAAGAATCGAGGTCTTCTCGCGCCCGCCGCTTTTTTCTTCGCCTTTTCCCAGCCGCATCATCTCATTCAATTCAATCGCCTGCGCCTTGAGCGCCAGCGTGCGCGCGTTTACGATCGACGCACGCTGCTTGGACAGCGGGCCTTCTTTCGCGGTCGGAAACTTGCGCATCAGCAGGTCTGCGATCGCAAGATCCAGCACCGCATCGCCAAGGAACTCCAGCCGCTCGTAATGGACGTCGCTGCCGACCGCGGCGCTCGGATGCGTCAGCGCGGTCTCCAGCAGATCCGCTCGCGCGAATGAATAGCCCAGCACCCGCTCGAGTTTAGAGCGGGAACTTTCAGCAGGCTCGGACGCAGGCGGTTTCGTCCGCCCACGGCCGAACAATCTCCCCAACCAGTTGCGCGCCTTCAACGGTTGACGCCTCCACCTCGACTTCGCAATTTGTCAGTTCATCGGGCCCCTGCGTCGATACCCGCACGTAGTTGCGGCTATAGCCCTGCAGCTCGCCACCCGGCCCACGTTCTTCAAGTAATACCTTAAGTTTCGTCCCGACGAATCGCCGGGCGAATTCAACCCGCTTGCGCTCGCCCAGTGCGCGCATCAGCCCGGCGCGCCGCTTGATCTCCACCGGCTTCACCCGGCCGGAAAACTTCGCCGCCGTGGTCCCTGCCCGGACCGAATACGGAAACACGTGAAAATACGCAAGCGGTATCGACTCGACGAAATTGAAGTACGACTCGAAATGCGCTCCCGTCTCACCCGGAAAACCCACAATCAGGTCGGTGCCAATCGCCGCATCGGGCCACGCGCGTAAAACGCGCTCGACGCGATCGCGAAAATAGCCGCGCTGATAACGCCGCCGCATCCGCGACAGAGTTTCGTCGTCGCCCGACTGCAGCGGCAGATGCAGATGCGGGCAGAATTTTCTGCTGCTCGAAATTATTTCCACGATACGGTCGCTCAATTCTTCGGGATCGAGCGAGCTTATCCGCACCCGCTCGAGCGGGCATCGCTCGGCGATCATCTCGAGCAAATCGGCGAGTTCGACCCGCGGCTCGAGGTCCTTGCCGTAGCCGCCGAGATGAACTCCCGTAAGAACGACTTCCTTAAAGCCGCGCGCGTGAAGATCGTCGAGCGCCGCCATCACTCGTCGCGGCTCGACGCTGCGAGAGGCGCCGCGCGAAAACGGAACGATGCAGAACGTGCAGAATTGATCGCATCCCTCCTGCAATTTCAAAAACGCGCGCGTATGACCGTCCAGCGTGACCGCGGCCAGTTCAATCGGCCTCTTTTCCTTGCGCAGATTCGTGACCATCACGCGCTCGCTCGCTCCCGAAGCCGCTGCGCGTTCGAGGTCGTCGAGCATCCCGAGTCCGATCACGGCATCGACCTCCGGCGCTTTCGCGAGCACGTCGGGGCTCGCTTGCGCCAGGCATCCGGTCATAACCACGCGGGCATTCGGATTGAGCCGCCGCGCGCGCCGCGCGATACGCAGGCTCTCCGCGTCGGCGCGATCGGTGATCGTGCAGGTGTTGACGATATAGACGTCGGCTTGCTCGCTGAACTCGCGGCGTTCCATCCCGCGCGCGCGAAGCCGCGACTCGATGATCGCCGAATCGTACTGATTGACCTTGCATCCGAGCGTTGCGATCGCGAAGCGCGTTGCCATAGTCAGTTCGCTTGCTCTTCCGTGATCGCCCGTTCGATAAATCCGCCGCCGAGCACTTCCTCGCCGCGGTAAAACACGCACGCCTGTCCTGGTGTCACCGCAGGACCACCCGACGCGAAGCGAATCTCCGCGCGGCGCCCTGAATCGACGCGCATCGTCGCCGGGATCGCGCGATGCCGATGGCGAATCTTCACCTCGACGCTCAGTTCGCGCCCCGGCGCAATGGAATTATCGACCAGGCTGATTCGATTCGCGATCAGGCCCGGAGAATCGAGTTCCTCGCGCCGACCGGCCACGACCTCGCCCGACTCGGCCCGAATCTCGCGTACGTACAGCCGCTGCCCGCTCGCGACACCGAGGCCGCGCCGCTGTCCTATCGTGAATCGATGCACGCCCGAGTGAGCGGCGAGCCGTCTTCCGTCGCTGTCGATAATCGATCCGGGGCGGAGTTGCGCGGGCGCGCTTCGCCCCTCGACAAAGCTCGCGTAGTCGTCGTCGGGAACAAAGCAGATTTCCTGGCTCTCGGGCTTGTCCGCGGTCGCAAGGCCCAACGCGCGCGCGCGGGCCCGAACTTCGGTTTTGGTCATGGCGCCAAGCGGGAAAATAGTTCGCGCGAGTTCGTCCTGCCCGAGCGTGAAAAGAAAATACGACTGATCCTTGGCGTCGTCGGCCGCGCGCAGCAGATGAAATCTGCCGTCTGCCCCCTGCTCTATTCGGGCGTAATGTCCGGTCGCGACGTAGTCGGCCGCAAGCGCGCGGGCGCGGCTCCACAAGCGATCGAATTTGATCTCGCGATTGCACATCACGCACGGATTCGGCGTGCGCCCATCGAGGTATTCGGAGACGAAGTTATCGACCACGCGCGCGGCGAAATCGGCGCGCAAATCGATCACATAGAACGGAAAATCCATCCGCTCGGCCACCCGGCGCGCATCTTCGAAATCGTCATGCGAGCAGCAGGTGCCGCGGCGCTTCGCTAAAGGCACAGATGGCTCGGGTGCAAGCCGCATCGCGACGCCCACGACGTCGTAACCCTGCTCGCGCAGGATCGCCGCCGCGACGGAGCTGTCCACCCCGCCCGACATCGCGACCAGCACTCGCGGCCTCATCGTGCGCTCGCCTCCGGCATAGGCTCCGCGTCCGCGACGCGTCGCCACACCGCCGGGATGATCGCCGCAACGGCGTCGATTTCATCCGCCGTGTTGTTCCATCCGAGGCTGATTCTAAGCGAACTGCGCGCGTCGGCAACGCTCCGACCCATCGCGCGCAGCACGTGCGACGGCTCGACGGCTCCTGCCGCGCACGCCGAACCCATCGAAACTTCAACGCCTTCGAGATCGAGCGCGATCAGCATGCTCTCGCCGAGCACGCCCGGAAACGTGAGATTGAGCGTGTTCGGAAGCCTGCCGGCGATCGGGCCGTTCAGGCCGACGCCGGGAATCGCCTCGCGGATACGCGCGAAGAGCGTTGAGGTCAGCGAGCCGATTCGCTCCGACTCCGCTCCCATCGCATGCACTGCGGCCTCGGCCGCGGCGCCGAAGGCCACCGCGCCCAGCAGATTCGGCGTGCCGGCGCGCAGGCCGCTTTCATGCGGCCCGCCCAATATGATCGGCGCGATGCGCGCAAAGTCGCGGACGTACAAAGCGCCGACTCCCGCCGGCGCGCCAAGCTTGTGACCGCTGAGCGTCATCAGATCGCATCCCAGCGCCGCCACATCGACCGGAATTCGCCCGACGGCCTGCGCCGCATCGGCATGAAGCAGTGCGCCGGCCTTGCCGCACACCGTTGCGAGCGGCGCGAGATCCTGGATCGTCCCGACTTCGGAGTTCGCAAGCCCGAGCGTTACGAGCGCGGTCTCGCCATCGAGCGCCGCGAGTACGCGGGCGGGATCGATTCGCCCGTCGCGGTCGGGCGCGACTCGCACTACGTCAAAGCCGCGGCGCTCGAGTTCCGCAAGCGGAGCGAGGATCGATGAATGCTCGATCTCGGATGAAATGATTCTGCGGCGCCGCGAGGCCGCGCTGACCGCGCCAAAGATTGCAAGATTGTTCGACTCGGTGCCGCCGCTGGTGAACACGATCTGCCGCGCCTCGGCGCCGGCGATCGACGCGACCTGCGCGCGCGCAGCCTCGAGCATCCGGCGCGAGCGCTGGCCGGAGAGATGCACCGACGAGGGATTCCCGCCCGCATCGGCTATCACGCGCGAAATGGCGGCGGCAGCCTCGACGCGAAGAGGAGCGCCCGCGTTATGATCGAGATAGATCGCCATGAACGGTTGTGTTCGCCACCAGTGCGGCGATTAGCTTATCGCACACTGATCGGCGGAAAAAGACGGGGCTCGTCCGCGTGACGCAGACAGCATCGAGCGCGAACATCATCGTGGTTGGCGCGGGCGTGGCCGGATGCTCGCTCGCGTCCTATCTTGCACGCGCCGGCGCATTCTCCGCGGCCCTGGCAGACCGCGGACGCGCGCCGTTGTGCTTGCTCGCCGCCTTCGCGCGCGGCTTCACGTTATCCTTGTGCAGCTTGTATTCGATCGAGTCAACCAGCGCCTGCCAGCTCGCCTCGATGACGTTGCTCGACAATCCAACCGTGCCCCATCGGCGCTTGCCGTCGGTCGATTCGATCAGCACGCGAACGCGCGCCTCGGTGCCGGCGCCGTTGTCGAGCACGCGGACTTTGTAATCGACCAACTGCATCGCCTCAAGATTGGGATAGTACGGCAGCAACGCTTGACGCAGCGCCGAATCGAGCGCGTTGACGGGGCCGTTGCCAATGGCGGAGTTGCGCGTGCGCACACCGTCGGGTCCTTCGATCACGACCACCGCCTCGCTGAAAGGCGCGCGATCCTCATGCCATTTGTCGTCGAAGACGCGGAAACTGACGAAGTTGAAATGTTCTTTGGCCAGGCCGAGCGTGCGCAGCATCAGCAGCTCGAACGAAGCGTCCGCCCCGTCGAAGGTGTAGCCCGCGCCCTCGAGCCGCTTGAGCTCGTCGAGCAGGACGGCGATTTTGTCGTTCGCCGCCTCGAGCTCGAGGCCGAATTCTTTGGCCTTGTACACGATATTGGCGCGGCCCGACAGCTCGGAGAGCAGCACGCGGCGATCGTTGCCGAGCAGCGCGGGATCGACGTGCTCGTAGGTCGCCGTGTTGCGCTGGATTCCCGAGACGTGCAGCCCTCCCTTGTGCGCGAACGCGCTGCGGCCGACGTACGGCTGGCGCGCGAACGGCGTGAGGTTGGCGAGTTCGTACACCAGCGTCGAGACCTCGCGCATCGTCTTGAGCTTGGCCGGGGGCACGCAATGGTAGCCGAGCTTGAGCTGCAAGTTGGCGATTATCGAAACCAGGTTCGCGTTGCCGCATCGCTCGCCGAAGCCGTTGATCGTCCCCTGCACCTGCACGGCGCCCGCGCGCACGCCGGCAAGGGTGTTGGCGACCGCGACGTCCGAGTCGTTATGACAGTGAATTCCGATCGGGCAATTGACCACGGCGCGGGCCGCGGTTACCGCGGCTTCGATTTCGCCTGGCAGGCGTCCGCCGTTGGTGTCGCACAACGCGATCAGCGTGACGCCCGCGTCGTCAACGGCTTTCAGGCACGCAAGCGCATACTCGGGATTGTGAAAATAGCCGTCGAAGAAATGTTCGGCGTCGAAAATCGCCTCGTCGAAGTGCTTTTTCAGAAACGCGATCGTGTCGTTGAGAATTTCGAGATTTTCGTTGAGCGGGATTCGTAGCGCCTCGCGGACGTGCATGTCCCAGGTCTTGCCGACCACGGTCGCGACTTGAGTCCCGGTGCGCAGGATCAATTGCAGGTTGCGATCGGCCGCGGCGCGAACTCCGGAGCGGCGAGTCGAGCCGAAGGCCGCGATCTTGGCGTGGCGAATTTTGATCTTCTTGATCTCTTTGAAGAACGCCGCGTCGCGATCGTTCGAGCCCGGCCATCCACCCTCGATATAATCGAAACCGAGATCGTCGAGACGTTGGGCAATCGTGACCTTGTCCTCGACCGTCAGCGAAACGTCTTCGGACTGGCATCCGTCGCGCAACGTGGTGTCGTAAACCTGGATATGCTTTGCATCCGGCATCGGACTCAAACTGTCTCCCGCGGCGGGGCGTTCGAGCCGCCGTCGCCGTTGACAAACGCGTCGTGCAGCGCACGCATCGCTAGTTCCCCGTATTTCGAATTGACCACGACCGAGACCTTAATCTCCGAGGTCGAGATCATCTCGATATTAATCCGTTCCGCCGCCAGCACCTGGAACATCGAGGCCGCGACCCCCGCATGCGTGCGCATTCCAACTCCGACCACCGAAACCTTGGCGACCTGATCGTCATGCCGCACGCCCGACGCGCCGATTTCGGCGGCCGTACGCATAACGATTTCGAGCGCGCGGCCAAGGTCTTCGCGCCCGATCGTAAACGTCATGTCGGTGTGGCCGTCGGCGCTGGCGTTCTGGATAATCATGTCCACGACGATTCCCGCGTCGGCGATCGGGCTGAAAATCTTCGCGGCCAGACCGGGCCGATCCTCAACGCCGGCAACAGTTATCTTGCTTTGATTCTGGTCGAGCGTTACGCCCGAAACGAGCACGTCCTCCATTGACAAATCCTCTTGTCCAACCCACGTCCCCTCGGCTTCACGGAAGCTGGAGCGGACCACGAGCGGCACGTTGTAACGTCGGGCGAGTTCAACCGAACGGGTTTGCAGGACCTTCGCCCCGAGTCCCGCCATCTCGAGCATCTCATCATAGGAGATGCGGCCGAGTTTTTTTGCTTTGGGGCAGATGTTGGGATCGGCGGTATAGACACCGTCCACATCGGTGTAGATTTCGCAGGCGTCGGCTTTGAGAGCGGCTGCCATCGCCACCGCGGTCAGATCCGACGCGCCGCGGCCAAGCGTCGTGATATCGCCAGCGGAGTTGACGCCCTGGTAGCCGGCAACCACGACGATCTGCCCGTCGTCGAGAGCGCGCATCACGCGATCGCATTGCACGGATTTGATTCGCGCGCGGCCATGATTCGAGTCGGTGGTCAGGTTCATTTGAAAAGCGAGAAAGGAAACCGTCGGATGCCCCATCGACTGGAGCCGGATCGCGAGCAGCGCAGCCGAGACCTGCTCTCCGGTCGCGACCAGCACGTCAGTCTCGCGTGCGTTGGGCGAGTCGCTCAATTCGGCGGCGAGCTTGAACAACCGGTTGGTCTCGCCCGCCATCGCGGAAACGACCACGACGATCCGATTCCCGGCGTCGCGCGCCCTGACCACGCGATCGGCGACCGCCTTGATTCGCTCGATCGATCCGACCGAAGTTCCGCCGTATTTTTGAACGACCAATCCCAACGCAATGACCCTATTCGCCCTGAAAAAAGGGGGAATTAATAATTATGTGCGGAAAATTGGCCTCAAACCAGCCCCTGTGGGGCGTGGCGCGTCCGAATTCGCGCGCGACTGGACTAAGTTGACGGGCAGGCTGTCCTAATCTCGTCTGGGCCAAGCGGCAGTTAGATCAATCGTATAGCTCCTTGACTCGATCTTCGCACTGTCGGTGTAGCGTCTCACATCCATGACTCTGCTCGTCACAATTGTGATGGGCCTCGTCACAGGCGCGGTGCTGTCGCTCGCAAACCTCATGGGGCACCCCGCCCTCTTTGCTGGCGTACTCGCAATCTTGATGGGACGCTTCGCAGCGGTCATGCTGCGATTCGCAGCGGTTGTGCCAGTCGTTCTGACATTCCTTGTGTTCCGTCTCGCACTCTCGGTGCTCCCGGTCCCGGAGATGTTCCCTGTAATGGTCCGGCGGAGGCTGTGCGCTGGTCTTCACGGCGGACAACAGCCCCACAACTAGAAATGTCGCGATCATTGCGATCTCAGTCTTCCTCATACGAACCTCCAGTCTCTCTTACCGCGGCATTTGCTTGGTTTCGAATATCCGACAGATGGCATTTCTGAAACCGCCGTTGGGCGTGCAATCTATCACCGCGGCGCGCGGTCGGCGAATGGCGCCGCGCCCTCAGGCGAAGCTGTGCTTCAACTTGGAAATAATTTGCGCGTGACGCGAGTCACCCGCGCTCAATTCGATCCGGCGCATGTTCGCGCCGACGTAACTGATCCGGACTGCCAGGTACTCCATCTCCGCGCCCCCGCGCAGACGCTCGAACCATTCGACCGCGGCGACACCTTCGGAAAACAGGTATTCGCGAAGGCCCAGGTCGTCGAGCGTCGCCTCTTCGAGGCGATATAGATCGATGTGATAGAGCGGGAAGCGGCCGTGATGCTCCTGGATCATCGTGAAGGTGGGGCTCAGGATGTCCTCTTCGCGCAGGTTGAGTCCGCGCGCGAGGCCCTTGATGAAGCAGGTCTTGCCCGCGCCGAGATCGCCAATCAGGCCGAGCAGCTCTCCGCCTTCGAGAAGCGAGGCGAGCCGCCGTCCCCACGATTTGGTCTCGTGCGGCGAGCGGCTCTCGATCACCATCGTGACCGCGGTCGCGCCCAATTCTTCCGATTCTTCCACGGCATTAGCCATCGCGATTACTCAGTCACTAATATAGCGCCACTACCGCGTTAGTGCTTCCAGCGCCGCCGGCAGCTCGTCAATCACGTCGCCGGCGATATAGCCAACGCGCCCCATCCGCGCCGCGACGCGATCCGCCGCGTAGCCGTGGAGAAAAACGCCGAGCGCGAGCGCGTCGATCGGGCGCATCTTCTGCCCCAGCAGCGCGCCGACGATTCCCGACAGCGCGTCACCGATGCCGGGCGTGGACATTCCGGAATTGCCGGTCGAGTTGATATAGACGTCGCCGTCGGGAGAGGCGATAACGGAACCCGCGCCCTTTATCAGCACCGACGCTCCGGTTCGATCCGCCAGATTGCGCGCGGCAGACACGCGATCGCCGTTGATTGTCGCCGGCGTGACGCCGAGCAGGCGCGCGGCTTCTCCCGGATGAGGCGTCAGCACGACCGGACCGCGCGCATCCCGGGCGGCTTCGCAACCGATCGCGGCGAGCGCGTTGAGTCCGTCGGC
>Ga0207930_1000085_pt1 | contig 22912 bp, 13 predicted proteins | sample NGESurshal092012_7_FD_184477 | JGI IMG/M metagenome (GOLD analysis project Ga0207930, IMG submission 184477) | Arctic peat soil microbial communities from Barrow, Alaska - NGEE Surface sample 210-3 shallow-092012 (SPAdes) | ecosystem: Environmental > Terrestrial > Soil > Wetlands > Peat ... | reverse complement strand
CGCGGTGACGTGGTAGGTGCGGCCGAGAATATTGAAATCGTTGACATAGGCGGAACCGAAATAAGTCTCGATCGCATCCGTCACATTCTGGATCGGCACGCCGAGCTTCTGCGCCTTGATGCGATCGATATCGACGAACACCTGCGGTGTATTCGCGGTGAACGGCGAAAACACCGAGGTGAGCCCGGGCGCCTTGCGTGCCGCGCCGACGAGTTCGTCGGTTGCCGCCGCCAGCAATTCGGGACCGCGGCCCTGGCGATCCTGGATGCGCATGGTGAAACCGCCGCCGGTACCAATGCCGGGAATCGAAGGCGGTGGAATGACGATAATGAAAGCGCCCTCCAGCACCGAAAGCCGCTTTCGCAGATCGCCCGTGATCACCGCTGCCGACAGACCCTTTTTCAGGCGCACTTCCGGTTCCTCGAATACCGGGAACAGCGCCGCCGCATTGCTGGCCTGGGTTCGCGTTGCGCCGGACAACCCGGCGAACACCGCCACGCGAACGATGCCGGGCGTGTCGAGTGCGATCTTTTCGATCTCGCGAACAATCCCGGTGGTTCGATCCAACGAGGCCGCGCCCGGCAGTTGCACCGAGACAATGACATAGCCGCGATCCTGCGCGGGAATGAACCCTTGCGGCGTCGTGGCCAGCAGCCATCCGGCGCTACCAATCAATGCCACATAGATCAGGAGCATCACCGCCGAATGCCTAATCACAAAGCCGGCGGCACTGGCATAGCCATGGGACAACCGGTCGAAGCCGCGGTTGAAGAAGCCCGTGAACTTTTCCCAGCCGCGCGCGATCAGGTTCCAGCTCGCCGGCGGCCGCTTCTCTTCATGCGGCTGCAGGATTTGCGACGCCAATGCGGGCGACAGGGTCAGCGAGCAGAAGCAGGAGATCGCGGTCGCCACTGCGATAGTGATCGCAAATTGCTGAAAAAACTGGCCGGAAATGCCCCCCAGAAAAGCCGTCGGCACGAACACCGCGCACAACACCAGCGCAATCGAAACCAGCGCGCCGCCGACCTCCTCCATGGTTCGCAGCGCCGCGTCGCGCCGGCTCATGCCGTCGCGCAGATGCCGCTCGACATTTTCGACCACCACGATCGCGTCGTCGACCACGATGCCGACCGCCAGTACAAGTCCGAACAAGGTCAGATTGTTGATCGCAAAGCCGAGCGCGGCCATCGCGGCGAAGGTGCCGATCAGCGACACCGGGATCGCCACGATGGGGATGATCGCGGGACGCCAGCCCTGCAGAAAGACCAGCACGACGATGACGACGAGGGCCATCGCCTCATAGATCGTCTTGATCAACTCGCTGACCGATTGCGCGATGAACTCGGTCGGATTGTAGCCGATATTGTAGTCGAGCCCCTTGGGAAAACTGGCCTTGAGTTTGACCATGGTGTCGGAAATGCTTTTGGCGGTGGCCAGCGCGTTGGAGCCGGGGCGCTGGGTCACCAGCATCGCAACCGCGGATTTCCGGAGCAGGAAGCTGTTGGTGGTGTAGTCAAGCGCGCCCAATTCAATCCGGGCCACGTCGCGCAGCCGGACGGTTCGGCCGTCGGCACCGGCTTTGACGACGATGTCTTCGAACTGTTGAACGTCCTTTAGCCGGCCGGTGAAGGTGAGATTGGGCTGGAACGCACGGTCGGTGATCGGCGAAGCCGCGAGCTGCCCCCCGGTGATCTGCAGATTCTGGGCGCGAACCGCCGCCAGCACGTCGCCGGCAGTCATTCCCAGCGTCGCGATCTTTTCGGGATCGAGCCACAACCGCATCGAATAATCGCGCGCGCCGAACATCTGGATGTCGCCAATGCCATCCAGCCGAAGCAACTGGTCGCGAACCTGAAGCAGCGCATAGTTGCTGATATAAAGCTGGTCGTGGCTGTCGTCAGGCGACAGCATGAACACGACCATTAATATGTCCGGACTGTTCTTGCGCGTGACGACACCGTTTCGCTGCACCTCGTCCGGGAGCTCCGGCTGCGCAATCGCGACGCGGTTCTGCACCAGCACCTGTGCCTTGTCGAGATCGGTGCCGAGCTTGAATGTCACCGTGATCGTGAGCTGGCCGTTCGAGGTCGCCTGGCTGTAGAGGTAGAGCATGTCCTCGACGCCGTTGATCTGCTGCTCGATCGGCGCCGCAACGGTGTCGGAAACGGTTTGTGCCGACGCTCCGGGATATTGCGTGGTGATCACGACCGTTGGCGGCACCACCTGCGGATATTCAGCGACCGGCAGCGTGGTGTAGGCAATGGCGCCGACGATCAACAGCACGATGGACAGCACCATCGCCAGGATCGGCCGATTGATGGAGAGCTGGCCGAGATTCATGTCTTGCCACCGGCAGGGGCGGGCTTGCCGGCATGCGGACTTACCTTGGCGCCGACGCGCGCGCGCTGCAGCCCTTCGACGATGACGCGATCGTCCGGCTTCAGGCCTTCGCGGATGACGCGCAGGCCGTCGTCAAGTGGCCCAAGGATTACTGGCCTTGCCTCCACGGTGTCGTCGTCCTTGACCACGAAAACGATCTTGCGCGATTGATCGGTTGCGATGGCCGTATCCGGCAACAGCAACGCCTCATAGGGCGCGCTTCCGATCAGCCGGACCCGGCCGAACTGTCCCGGCAGAATCGAGAAATCCTTGTTCGGGACGATGGCCCGCCCGCGCAGCGTGCCGGTCGAAAGATCCAGCCGGTTGTCGAGAAAATCCATCTTGCCGTCATGCGAGGGTTTGGCCTCGCCGGTCAGCGTCACCTGGACGGGGTTCGGGTTATCGCGCGAACTCGGCCGCTTGCCCTCGAAGAAAAGCCGGTTGTATTTGAGATAGGTCGCCTCATCCATGTCGAAATAGACGTAGATCGGATCGAGCGAGACGATCGAGGTTAGCAACGTCGAACTGCCTTCGCTGCCCTGCACGAGATTGCCGACGCTGACGAGGTGGCGGCTGACGCGGCCCGCGATCGGTGCCAGCACATGGGTGAACTCGACATTGAGCTGGGCGGCCTTCAGCGCGCCTTCGGCAATCGTCTCGGCGGCGTGCGCCGCCTGCAAGGCCTGGCGGCGCTGGTCGACGACCTGTTCGGAGACCGCACTGGTCTGGACCAGGGTCAGACCGCGGTCGAGCTCGCGCTTGGCAAGTTCCGCCTTGGCTCGCGCATCCGAGAGCTGACCGTCCGCCTGCTCGGCGACGGCCTCAAAAGGCCGGGCATCGATGACATAGAGAAGATCGCCGGTTTTGACGAATGCCCCGTCACGAAACTCCACGCTGGTGACGAAGCCGCCGACCCGAGCGCGAATCTGGACCTCTTCCACCGCCTCGAACCGTCCGGTGAATTCGTCCCAATCCGTAACGGTGCGTTTGGTTGGCTGTGCGACCGTGACCGGCGGAGCAGCGACGGCCTGCGGCGCCGGCTTGTCCCCGCAGCCGGACAAGGTGACGGCCAGCACAACGAGCACCGGCCCAAGACCGCGGCTGACAAGACCGCGGCTGACAAGGCCGCGGCAGAAACGAATATTGGAAGCTATCGTTTGAGCTAAATGCTCCGATCTCTCGGTCGCGCCCAATTGCCTCTCCTCTGCACTCTTGCCGCGATCGATCGGGACGGCCGTCATCGACAGTCGCGGCTGGGTCAAGATGAGACTCGGCAACAGTCTGTTCAAGAACCGGCCGGGATCAAGCAAAATAATTATGATTTGGCGAGCGGGCTTCCAAAGCCTGATAACCGAACGGTTCCGATAGTGGTGGAATTGTCCGCCGGAAATCGATATTGGTCCGCTGCTCTGCCAAGTCGCGCATCATCGTGAATCGCGCGTTATCGCGCCCGTCATATGACCAGGAGTGAGGTCAAGACATGCACGCACCTGCCTCTCCCACATCGTTCGATGACGCGCAGAAGCTCGATCGCGGCGCCAACCACCTGGCGCCGGATTGCGCCGGGCAGAATTTTTATGCGATCGACCGCGGCCTGCGCGGTCTGCTGCGGCTTTATCTGGAGCCGGATGATTTTCGGCGGCTTGAGCCGCATTTTGATCGCCTCGGTGCGCTGGCTGGCGGGAGGCTGGATGAATTGGCGCGGACCGCTGACAAGCATCCGCCGGCACTGAATGCGCGCGATCGTTTCGGCCGCGACGAGGACTGGATCGATTACCATTCGTCCTACCGCGAAATGGAAACGATCGCATTCGGCGATTTCCAGTTTCATGCCATGAGCCATCGCGCCGGCGCTCTGGATATGGATCGTCCGCTGCCGGCGGTCGCGAAATATGCGCTGCAATATCTGTTCGTGCAGGCCGAGTTCGGATTGATGTGTCCGATCAGCGTGACCGACACGTCGATCCATCTGATCCGCAAATTCGCCAGCGCCGAGCTCCAGGATTATCTGTTGCCGAAAATGCTGTCGGGCGACATCGCCACGATGTGGAAAGGCACGCAGTTCATGACGGAGCGCGGCGGCGGCTCCGACGTCGGCGCGATCGAAACTGTCGCGCGCTGCGAGGACGGCGTGTGGCGGCTCTATGGCGACAAATGGTTCTGCTCGCATGCCGATGCGGATGTCGCACTTCTGCTGGCACGCCCGGAAGGTGCGCCTGGCGGCACCGCGGGCCTTGCTTTGTTTGCGCTGCCCCGCCGGCTGAAGGATGGCCGCCGCAACGCCTACCGCATCGTCCGCCTCAAGGACAAATTGGGCACCCGCTCGATGGCGAGCGGCGAGATTCGCCTCGAAGGTGCTGTCGCGTATCTGGTCGGCGATTCCGGACGCGGGCTCAAGCAGATGATGGAGCAGGTCAACCTGTCGCGGCTTTCGCATGGCGTTCGGGCTGCTGCGATGATGCGGCGCTGCCTCAACGAGGCAATGGTGTGCGCACGAACGCGGATGGCTTTCGGCAAGACCATCATCGAATATCCCCTGCTTCGCCGCCAGCTGCTCAAGATCGCGGTGCCGGTCGAACAATCGCTCTCGATGTTCCTGTATGCCGCGAGCGCCATGGATCGCGCCAATGTCGGTTCGACCGAGGCGGCGGGTATCCTGCGAATCCTGACGCCGCTGCTCAAATTCCGCGCCTGCCGCGACAACATTCCGGTCGCCACCGGCGCCATGGAGGTGCGCGGCGGCAATGGCTACATCGAGGAATGGGTACATGCGCGGCTGATCCGCGACGCCCATATCGGCGTGCTCTGGGAAGGCACCAGCAATATCAACGCCCTCGATATCATCACGCGGGCGGTCGGCAAAAGTCGCGCTCACCGGACGCTGGAGACCGCGCTCAGGAAGTTGCTGGAAGAAGCAAGCCCGATACCGGCGGCTTTCCGGGACCGCCTTCGCCTGGCGCTTGACCGGACGCTTGTCTTCGCCGAGCGCGTCGCAGCCGAACCCGCACTGGAGGAGACCGCGCGGCTCGCGGCCAGTGCGCTCTATCACGTCACAAGCTGCATCCTGATGACGTGGGAGGCGGCCCAGCCGGGCACAGACCCGCGCCGGGCTTTGTACGCAAGGCTTGTCCTCGAACATCGCTTGAGCGCCCGGGATCCGCTTGAGCCCCGGACAGGAGATTGGGAACACGAAGCCGCGCAAATTATTTTTTCGGAGCCGAAGGTTTCGCTTCCGCAGATCGCCGGACTTCTCGAGCGTTAGAGCGTTTTCGAGCGAAGTGGAACCCGGTTCGCGTGAAGAAAACGCGTCAAACAAAGGAGTAGAGCCTCCGTTCCGATTCAATCGGAACGGAAAAGGCTCTGGACCGTGCTAGAACTATAATCAAACATTAGGCGTTGGCGATTGCCTTGTTCCGGGCGGGCGGGTTGAAACCGGCTATGAAGGGGGCAACCCGTTCGGGCTCCATCGGCTTGGCGAAGATGTAGCCTTGCACGAAATCGCAACCCTTCAGCCGCAACAGGTCGACTTGGTCTTGTTTCTCAACGCCCTCGGCGACCACCTGCATGCCGAGGCTCAACCCCATATTGATCACGGCATCGACGATCGCGACACTTTCAACCGACTGCACGAAAGACTTGTCGATCTTGAGCTTGTCGATTGGGAATTGCCGTAGATGCGAGAGCGAGGCATAGCCGGTGCCGAAATCGTCGAGCGCAATGCTGACGCCGGCCTCGTGCAGCTTGCACACCGTCGCTACCACCACGTCGGCGCCCCAGCCCATATAAACGTTCTCGGTCACATCCAGCGTCAGCTGCGGCGGCGGTACGCCCGCGCGTCCGAGCTTTCCCAGAATGATATCGGCCAGGTCTGTTAGCCGGAATTGTGCGGTGGACAGATTGACCGCTACGTTGCCGAACCCGACGCCGGCATCGAGCCACGCGCGCATCTGCCCAATTGCCATATCGAGCGCGACGTCGCCGAGCCTGATCGCCAATCCAGGCTCCTCGAAACCGACCGCGAAATGTACCGGCGCCAGGATTCCGCGTTCGGGATCGTTCCAGCGCATCAGCGCTTCCAGCCCGGCCACCTTGCCGTCGCGCAAGCCGACGATCGGCTGATAGAACATGATGAATTCGTTGTTATCAATTCCATGCCGGATCTTGCGCATCAGCGCATCCCTTTCCTCGGCTGCCTTGGCGATCTCGGGATCGAACAGCACGACGCTGCCCCGCCGCTGCGCCTTGGCCCGATCCAAGGCGACCTTGGCGCTCTTCATCATGCCGGGGGCATCTTCGGCGTGATCCGGGTAGACCGCTATGCCGCCGCTGACGCTGAGCGGCAGGGTGGAGTGATCGTGGCGAAACAGCGTCTTGGCCTGCTCGACAAAGGCCTTGGCGTAGCGCTCGGCATTGTCGACCGCCGGTCCATGCATGATCACGCCAAATTCGTCGCCGCCGAGGTGCGTCACGGTGCCGACCGCACTGAAGTCTTGCCATAGACCGTTGGCGACGCTTTGCAGCAATGCGTCGCCGGTCTGGTGGCCGAACGCGTCGTTGACGTCTCTGAAATGATCGATGTTGAATTTGATCACGGCGACGCGCTCGCCGTTTGCTTGCGCCGCGTCGATATAGCTGTTGAGCGTGTCGATGAACGATGCGCGATTCGGCAGGCCGGTGAGCGGATCACGCGAGGTGAGTTCCTGGATGCGCACTTCGTTGAACTTGCGCCGGGTGATGTCCTGCGCGGCGCCGAAGACGCGCGAGACTTTGCCGTCGATGACCTCCGCATCGGCTAGCACGCGGACCCAGAACGTCTCGCCGTTAGGTCTTGTACCGCGCAATTCGACGTCGCAGGGAACACCGTGCCTGGTCAGCGCGGTGATACGGCGGCGCGACTTGGCGCGCATCTCCGGGTCGTAACGGCTCACGATCAAATCGTTCGCCGGCGGGGTGCCGGGTGGAATGCCGTAAAGCGAATAGATCATGTCGTCCCAAGTATGCTTGTCCGACGCGCGGCTAAATTCGAAGCCGCCGATTTTGGCCATGCGGGCAGTCTGCGCCAGGCGCTTCTGGCTGGCATCGAGCTTGCGCACCGCGCGCCAGCCGAGAATCTCGCTCACCGTGAGGGCCGCGAGCGCGGACAGGCGGCCTTGCTCTTCGGCGCTGAAGTCGCGTGGCGCACGGTCGATGATGCAAAGGCTGCCGATATTGATACCGGCCCGAACCTGTAGCGGCGCACCGGCGTAGAAGCGGATATTCGGCGGCCCACGAACGAGAACACTGGTCTTGAAGCGCGGATCGCTGGCGGCATCTCGCACGATCAACGGCGCATTACCGAGAATCGTCACGTTGCAAATTGCGTCCGCGCGGCTGGTTTCGGTGAGGTTGACACCAGAGCTTGCCAGGATCGATTGCTTGTCGCGGTCGATCAGGGTGACGAGGGCGATCGGCGTCTTGAACAGGCTGCGCGCCAGTTCGCAGATGCGATCGATTTGCTCAATTCGGCCAGCGTCCAGAAGCTCAAGGTCGCATAGCTCGCGCTGCCGCTCGGCTTCATTCGGCGGCATCGGATACGCGCATTTGGCATTTTTTTTATTGGACATCGCCTGTGCTACTGATGCGCGCGTAAATTATTGAGCAAGAAAAAGATCTTATCGTCGGCATAGACAATTTTGCCTTACCGGTAACGTAACAAGCTATTCAAATGCTGGGTAACGCGGCGCGCAAACTGGACTGGAATAACCGCCGTTGCGTTGCCAGCCGCGTCAATCAATCAGTACGCGCGTTCGATCCAAGGCCGGGTACCGTTCAATACTGAACTCTCAACATCAGACCGGTTCGATCTCGGCCTTTCCCAAACGAAACCCGCCCGTAAAGCGGAACAAGCGCGATCGAAATCAAACGAAAGCGCAGCAAAATCAGTGCCCCCGATCTTTATCCTTGCGCTCATAACGGTCTGGTTGCAGGTTCGCCTATCTCAATCGCCCTTCATCAAGCTCGAACTGGCACCACGCGCAACCGCCTTCTTCTCCGCGCATGACACAGGTCTCATAGCTGCATTCAGGACGCTGCATTCAGGGCACTGGCATGCCTTCAGCGCCCTGTTTTGCCGCTTCGTAATTTTCATGTTCGAAGAACTTTTTCAGGAGGGTCATCGTTCGATCAGTATCACACACCACTGATGGTCAATGCGCGCGATTATAACGTCAGCCGTTCGACGATCTCGCGGCTGAATTGACCGAATCGCGCGCGGCTGCATTCTGCTCACATGGGAATGAGGAGCTATTTCGAGGGTGCAAGCTGGTCCCGTGTCCTATTGTGACTACTGTCTTGTTGTGACTACTGTCTTGTGCGGAACCAATTCAATACGTTTTCAGAGCCGCCGAGCGTCGAGGGATCACCGTAGAGACCTGCGAGAAACGTGCCGCGATGACTGCCGCCCGCGATCGGAATTCCGCTGGCGAGATTGGCGCCCGCTGACAACGCACGGAATACCATTTGAGGGTGGATAGCCTCGTCGGCGAGGCCGTAGTGGAAACGGATCGGGGTATCGTAGTTCCAGTAAGAGGCGCGATTGGCTGCCAGGTGTCGAAGGAAGGCGCTGTTGCGATTGTCCGTGGCGTGATCGAAGAACCCCGAAACCAGCAGGTCTGCACCTGTCGGGAATGGCTTATTTGAATCGAAGTCGACCTTGTAGTCCTTCCAGAACTTGAGAGCCAAGTCATGGTAATCGGGTCGGACGGCGCTCCGCAGCAGTCCCTTCAGGCCGTACTGGAGCTCGTAGCTTCCCAGGACGATGATCATGCAGAGCGATATCCAATTCGGCAGCGCCGGATAGGACGTCACCCCTTTAGGCAAAGGAAATGTTTGGGCGCCGGCCCAGAAGCTCCACGCTTCATTCAAATCGTTGAACGGACTGGCGACCGCCGTTGCCGCGATGGGACGGGATTTCGCCCGCAGTGCCTGATGCAACCATTGCGTATTGAGTGCCCCCTGTGACCAGCCGTGAAGGAAAAGCTTTGAGGGTTTAAGACCCAGCGACCGCATGGCATCCTGCCCGGCCGCGAGGATGTCGATGCAGGTACGGACGCTGACGCCTTTGACCGCATAGCCTTCGCCACGGCCGTTGCGAAACGGTCCCTTGCCGACGTAATCGGCGGCAACGACGGCATAGCCCTGTCCGGCGAAGCGCTGAACATTGAAGAGCGTTTCCAGCGAGTCCGCCGCGTCGGTCAGCTCGTATCCCGGGTCGGCGAGAAGCGTCAGGTTCGAGGGCACCTGATCGAAGGACAAGATGGTGCCGTGCTGCCAAGACACTAATGGCAATTCGCCCTTGATCCCGACCGGTACCGCCAAGAGTCCACTGACCTTGAGCTTCTCGCCGGTTTCAGGGACTACCGTTTGGGTGACGATGCGATGGAGATCGACGTCGAAGCGGGCACCATCTTTTTGCGTGTCAAAGGCCGGCAGAATGGCCGGTTTGTTGAACAGGGCGTAGACCTTGGCCACCTGGGTATTCAGTCGCTCACCGGTCACGCGGCATGTGCGATCGATACCAGCCCGTCCAATGGTGCGTCCGCTTGCGACTTGTGCCGTAGCCGCGCCGGCATTGCATAAACCAGCGGCCATGACACCAGCCGCCAGGATGAAAGAACGCCTTAGCTTGTCAACTTCGCCCTTTAACGAGGGCGATATCGTATTCTCGGACAGACCGGTGGCGTCGTTCGGGAGGGACAACATGCTAGAATTCTCCGGTATCGGACATTCTATTCAGAAGCAGAAGTGGCTTTGTCGCTCAGGCGCCGATGTGACCTCGACAAAGCGGTTTGGGGCCTGCGCCTTCTTATGAGTGCCACTTTGCTGATCTACGGCAGCAAGCCGCGAGTAAAGCGTCGCCGCGACGCTCGCGTCTCTATTTTGATTTTGTCCCGGATGGTTTTGGATTGTACACCGATTTGGCCGGGTACGTCGAATTCGTGATCGTCAGCGTGCTTCCATCGAGATTATAGATGCTTGCCCCATCTCGCGCCTTGTTCTTGGAGAATGTGGACTGGCTGACGTCCACGATCGTCGCCTCCAATTGTGACGCACGGCTGATCTCGTATATGGCCCCGCCCTGGTGGCGAGCACTATTTCCCGCAAATCGGGTTTGGTCGTAGGTCACATGAGAGCCGTAATCCTCATACGTTGCGCCGCCATCCTGAGCAGCCCGATTGCCGTCGAATGAGCACTTCTGACACGTGACAACGACCCCCTCACGGTTGACGTTGGCCCCGCCATAAGTTGCCCGATTTCCCTCGAAGGCAGTGTCCGAAATTGTGAGGCTGGCCTTCCCGTAGGCGTAAATCGCGCCGCCTTCTAAAGCCTCATTCTGCTCAAACCGGCAATTCTGAAGCGTCATCTTGAACCCAATCGCATCTTCGCGCGGCAGAAATTTCTTTCCAGCGTGATAGGCAAGCAGCCCTCCGCCCTTGCCGTTATAAGTTAGGCCAACCGCACGGCCGTCACGAATCGTCAATCCGTCCAGCAGCGTATTGTTGGCGCCATAGAGGACGTGCGGAAATCGATACCGGTCTTTGGCGGCCTTCGCGCTCAAGATCGTCCGCGCCCCGGAGGCAGGACGCTGATCGAGAGCGCTTTCATTTCCGGCAAACCCACCGTACAGCTTCACGCCGTCGTAGAGGGTGAATGCCGCGATTCTATCGTCCTTTTTAGCGGGCTGATATGTGCCCACCTTAATCCAAACAGAGGCATTTGACACTGATGCAACGTCAATGGCCTCCTGCAAATCCGAGAACGCCGTCGCCCAGGAAAGCCCATCTTGCACCTTGGCAGACTTGTTGGGCGCGACATAGATTACACTCGCGGAAACAGCCTTGCTGGTCACGCTCGGCCGCGTGTACTCGCCTTGATATTCGACCGCACCGTTGTTCTTCTCGTAAATCTGGACGAGTTTTTTGACCAAGCTATTCTTTAGCAGAAGCGCGCCATCCAACTTGGGCTGATAACCGCGCGCATACGCCGGTGCGGATTTAAGCTCGCTGGGCAGTAACTGCCCTTTTAGGTTGCTGATTGGAATGAATTCGGCCAAAGGCAGCGTCTTATCCGGAGGAACTAACGAGCCAAGCTCCGAGAGAATGTCTTCATGCCAATTGTAGACGTTATCGACGACGCTGCGGAGCAGGATCGGATTACTGTTTGCGCCGGTCCCCTGATAAAGGCCCGACCCCAGTTCACTGACTGCCCTGTTGTCGAGGATCGTCGTATTGACAAGCAATGGAGCCGAGCCACCATCGTTGCCAATCGCTCCTGCGCTCACCGCCGAGTTGCGCGTGAATAGGCAGTTAAAGACAAGAGGCGACGCAGCAAAGTCGTTGTAAAGAGCCCCGCCTTTGTCGTTGCTGCGGTTGCCGATGAACCGACAGTTTATGAAGCGCGGCATGGCGCCAAGGTCGTTACTCACGCCACCGCCGCGTATCTCCGCCACATTATCGATGAAGTCGACATTAATGAAGGTTGCCTGGTCCGCACCTGGCTTATGCACGTTATAGACGGCACCGCCCTTCGGAGAATAATTATTCTTAAAGACGGTGTTGCGCACGATGGGGCCGGTCATGAAATTCCTCATACCGCCGCCAACGACCATGTCATTCTTGAGAATATCGGCGGGTACGAGATGCATGCGGGGAGTATCCGTCCCGTAAGCATCCGAGACTGTGAAGCCATCGAGAACGGCTCGGTCGGCGCCCAGAACAATGGTTTTCGTGTTTTTTGTCTTGTCCCCCTTCCCAATATTACCACTGAGTACGGTTACGTTCTTACGATAATTCCTTTGCTGCCGCTCGGTCTCCCGGCCCGAGAAGCCTCCATAGATAGCGACGTCCTCCTTGAGGATGAACGATTTGGTTGGATCGGTCGCATGGGGATAATATGTGCCACGCGCCACCCAGATTTCGTCGCCCTTAGAGGTCGCTGACAGTGCCTCCTGCAGAGATTGAAACGCTCTATTCCAGCTGCGACCATCCCCTGCGGCGTTGCTTTCGTGATTCACGTACCAAATTTTTCCGGATGCGGCTTGCGATTCACCCATAGCGAGGGTCCCGATAACAACCACCAACAATGCTGAGAACAGTCGCTTCATCTTTGCCCTCAATTGGCCCTTGACCAAAAGTGTTCCAAGCTGCGCGCCGCTAGTCTTCCAGCTTGGCCGGTGCGGGGTGCGTGAGCGGCCACCAACGGCACTCACATTCGGCAGCGTGACTGCCTGATTCTGCGCTGGATCACAAGGGAATGTCCCGGGGCGCGCGTAGTGACGATCGCGGCCGCCAACAGAGCACCTCTCAGTCCTTCCAATCTGCGGATAGTGGAAATTGCGACCCCGGACTTAAGTGCGAGCTGATGCCGCTCCGATCCGAACAGAGACCTTGCAGCCTTTAATCTGTCGGGTAATTATGAGCATTTGCTGTTGGCTTCTCCTGGTCGTTTCGTCAGAATGAGCGCACAACGGACTGGTACCTTGCCCATATTGCCTCCGCTGGACGGTTCACGGCGCGGCTTAAGGTGCAAATCGGGGCGTATGTCGCTTCATCGGCATATTTGAGACATCCCATCGCTTCCGCTTTGGTCGCTCTCGGGGTAAAGCAGACAGTAAGCCGCGCTCTGCATCGTCCGCAATGCTCGAACGCTCTGGAGCATGATCCGGAAAAGTGGATACCGGTTTTCCCCTCGCGACAAACGCGAAGCGCTTGCGCGGAGATCATGCTCGAACAAAAAGCCGGAGCAAGATGGCGATTCGACGATAGGCCATCTCGCGCTAGCCGCTATCGCGCAGAACAAGTTCGAAGCCGAGATCGACATGGCGCGGCCCGGTGCGCGTCAGCATCAGTCTGGCCGCGGTTCGGCCGATGGCATCACCGTGAACGCGGATGGTGCTGAGGCTTGGCGCGATCAGCCGGCCCATTTCCAGATCGCCTAACCCAATGACGGCGACCGGCTGCTCCGCGGCCGGACCGAGACGCAGCAATCCGGCGGCGCGCAGGCCGGACATGAACCCGATGGCGTGCGCATCATTGGCCGCGAATACCGCGTCGACATCAGGCAGATCCGCCAGCGCGGCCACGCTGCCCGACGCGTTGCGCTCCAAAATCAGCCGGCGCGGAGTTTTCGCGCCGGCGGCCAGCGCCGTATCCTTGAAACCGTTCCAGCGCCGCGTCGCGCGGGGGTCGTCGCCACCGATGAAAGCCAGATTCTGACGTCCTTGCGCAACGAGATGCCGCGCGACCGCGACCCCGGCGGCGTAATTATCAAATCCGGCGACGGCGTCGATCGGTGTGACCGGAAGATCCCAGGTCTCGGCGACGGGAATGCCGGCACGCCGCAACAGCCGGGCGCCGTCATCCGTCGCGGGCGAGCCCACCATGATGATCGCCTCGGGGCGCCGCGACAGCAGTGCGGCGAGCATGTGATCTTCCCGCGCGGCGTCATAACGCGACTGCGCCAGGATCACGGCGTAGCCGAGCGGCTCCAACTCGTCCGACAGTCCCTGCACCGTATCGGCGAAGATCGAATTCGCGATCGTCGGCACCAGCACGCCGACCGAACTGGTGCGGGCGCTGGCGAGCGAGCCGGCTACCTGGTTCGGCACGTAGCCCAATTCCCGCATCGCGGCCTCGACCCGGCCCCGTGTCTCCGGCGCGACGAGGCCGGGCAAACGCACCACGCGGCTGACGGTGATCGACGACACGCCCGCCAGTTTGGCCACCGCTGAAAGCGTTGGGGCCGAATGCGGCTCGTTGGGTCCAGTGGTGCTCATTCGGAGGAGGTTTAGCGAATGCAAGGCAGAAATGCACGATTCGGCTTGTATCACGCAAATGACAGCGCTAACATTTGACTTGATAGCGCAACCAGGAGAAGCGTGGAATGATCTCGGAGCAGGATGTACTGGCCTATAAACGCGACGGCGTGATCATGGTGCCTGACGTATTGGACGCTTCGACGCTCACCGAGGTGCGTTCGGTAATTGCCGAACTGGTTGCGGATTCGGCGAAAACGCTCGAGCACACCGACGTCTATGACCTCGAACCTGGCCACACTGCGGAAAACCCGCGGGTCCGCCGCATCAAGACGCCGCACAAGGTGCATGCCTTGTTCAACGATATCGTGCGCAGTCCGGCCGTGCTCGACATCCTGAAGAAGCTGATCGGTCCCAACCTGCGGCTGCACGGCTCCAAGCTCAACATGAAGTCGGCGCAATACGGCTCGCCGGTGGAATGGCATCAGGACTGGGCATTCTATCCGCACACCAATGACGACGTGCTTGCGATCGGCGTGCTGCTGGACGATTGCGACCTCGCTAACGGGCCGATGCTGGTCACACCGGGCACCCATACCGGGGAAGTCTGGAATCATCACGGCGACGACGGCTGCTTTGCTGGTCTGATTGACCCCGACGCCATCAAAACCGAGATCGAGCGTGCGATCGCTTGCACGGGCCGGGCCGGCAGCATGTCGTTCCACCATGTCCGGGCGTTGCACGGATCGGCCATGAACACCTCGGATCGCTCGCGCAATCTGCTGCTTTACGAAGTTGCGGCGAGCGACGCCTGGCCGCTGCTGGGCGTGAAGGATTTTGCCGAGTTCAACAGCCGGTTGCTGTCGGGCGATCCGGTGGTGACGCCACGGATGACCAACGTTCCCGTGCGCATTCCGCTGCCGCCGGCGACGCGGCAGGGATCGATTTACGAAACCCAGTCCGCGGCGAAGAAATCCTACTTCACCCGCGCGGCGTGAACTCCGCCGAACGTGGCCGTGCCATGCACGGGCGCCGACGACGAACAGACGTGACTGCCAAACAGCAAAGAAGCAATGCCAAAGAACCAGAACGGGGGAAACGATGATGGTGCCGGAGGTTCGCGCCTGCGCGTGATCCTGGCGGCCAGTATCGGGTCCGCGCTCGAGTGGTACGACTTCTTCCTGTACGGCACCGCCGCGGCACTGGTATTCGGCGATCTTTTCTTTCCGAAAAGCGATCCGTTGACCGGCACGCTGCTGGCGTTCCTGACTTTCGGCGTCGGCTTTGTGGTGCGACCGCTGGGTGGCGTCGTGTTCGGCATCATGGGCGACCGCTTCGGCCGCAAGCCTGTGCTGGTGGCGACGCTGTTGATGATCGGCATCGGCACGACCGCGATCGGGTTGTTGCCGACCTATGCCCAGATCGGCTATTGGGCGCCGGCGCTGCTGGTCGCGATGCGCGTTGTACAGGGACTGGGGGCCGGCGCCGAATATGGCGGAGCGGTGATCTTCCTGGTCGAGAATGCACCGGCAGGCCATCGCGGTTTCTGGGGTGGCTTTGCGCCGCTTGGCGTGTCGATCGGCAATCTCCTCGCCGCCGGCGCCTTCGCGCTTGTTACCATGCTGCCGCGCGAAGAACTGATGTCGTGGGGCTGGCGCTTGCCGTTCCTTGCGAGCTTCCTGCTGATTCTGGTCGGCATTTTCGTGCGTCTGCGTGTCGCGGAAACGCCGGTCTTTACCGAAGCCGTGCTCGCGCGCGGCAAGATCGAGCGCAACCCGGCGATGGAAGCGCTGCGCCGGCATCCGCGAAACTTCATGGTTGTGCTGGGCGCACGCATCGCCGAAAACGGGCTCGGCTATCTCTTCCCTGTGTTTGGTCTGAGTTATGTGATCAACACGGTGGGCGTACCCAGGGGTGAAGCCCTAAGTGCGCTGATGCTCGCCTTTGTCGTCGAGCTGTTCGCTATTCTCGGCTTCGCCGCCCTCTCCGACCGGATCGGACGGCGGCCGGTCTATATGTTCGGCGCGCTCTGCGGCATCGCGCTGGCGTTTCCGTTCTTCTGGATGGTCGGGACCAAAGCGTGGCTATGGATCGCATTGGCCTTCATCCTGGCACGGGCCGTGGTGACAGCCGCGATGTTCGGACCGCAGGCGGCGTATTTTGCCGAACTGTTCCCGCCGCAGCGGCGTTTTGCCGGATTTGCCTTCGCACGCGAATTGGGTTCGCTGCTGGCCGGCGGCCCGGCACCGTTTGTTGCGACCGCGCTGGTGGCATGGTCGGGAAGCTGGTGGCCGGTGGCGTGCTACGCCATGTTCCTCTCGGCCTGCACCGTGATCGCGATCTGGGCCGGACCTGAGACGTATCAAGAGAGCATTACGGTCGATAATACGTCGGATGGAATGATCCACGCCGCAGCATTGCCACAGCAGGCCTAAAGCCCGTGGCACAGCAACTCCGCATCCTGCAGTCGCTCTGGGCGATGGAGCGGCGGCAAGCGGATCAAGCCGAATGGCCGCTGCAGACCCAGCTCGCCATGATCCGTGACGCCGGCTTCGACGGCGCCGGCGTCCGCTTCATCGATCCCGGCTTCGCCGCTGAAGTCACCGGCTTCCTGCGCGCCCACGGAATGATCTGGCAGGCGCAGTGCTACCCGACCAATGTCGACGACTTGAAACCGGTGCTGGAGCTGGTGGCGCGGCTCGGAGCCGACCATGTCAACCTGCAGCCGAACGTGCGACCGCATCAAATCAGCGAGTGCATTCCGCTGCTCGATGGCTGGCGGCGGCTGGCCGATCAGGCCGGCGTGGCGGTGCATGTGGAAACCCACCGTGATCGCATGACCACGGATTTATTTTTCACTTTGCACCTGCTGGATTGTTTTCCCGACCTGCGGCTGACGGCCGATGTTTCGCATTATCTGGTGGGCCGCGAGTTCGCCTGGCCGGTCGACGAGGTCAATCATGCATTGATCCGGCGCATTCTCGATAACACATGGGGCATCCACGGACGGATCGCCAGTCGCGAACAGGTGCAGATCTCGCTCGGCTTTCCGCAGCACCAGGGCTGGGTCGAGCTATTCATGGGCTGGTGGGAATATGCCATCCGCTCCTGGAGACAACGCGCGAAACCCGACGCGGTGCTGACCTTCCTTTGCGAACTTGGTCCCCCGCCTTACGCCATCACCGGGCCTGACGGCGCCGAGCTGTCGAATCGTTGGGACGACGCGCTCAAGATGAAGGGCATGATCCGGGCATTGTGGCAACGGATCGTCGACGAGGAGGCTGGCACTCCGGCGCGGGTCGAAGACGCGAACCCGGAATGACGGCGCAAATCAAGTGAGCTGATCCGCCAGCGTTTCCGGCTCGGGCTTCGTCGCTTGAAAAGCCGGCGTCTCCTGCAGGCGCTCCGCCAGCGCCTCCAGCCGTTTGCAACCCAGTCCGTCGAAAAAGCGTGGCCGCTTGGCGCGTCCGAACAGCCAGAACGCCGCGACCGTGATATCGGCCTGGGTCATCGCCGATCCCGTGAACCATGGCCCGGCGAATTCAGCGTCGAGCCACGTAAAGCCGTCACGCACCTGCTTGTCGCATGTGTTCAGCCAAGGTGTATGCCAGGCTTCGCGCGGCCGGAAATGCCGCTCATAGAGACCGGCGACCAGCTTTTCGTTGGCGCCGAGCGCCACCGCAAGCAGTGTCAGCACGCGGCGACGCGCCGCACCCGCAGCCGGGGTCAGCGACGCTTGCGGCCCCGCCACCTGATCGAGGTGGTCGAGGATGACCGCGCTGTCGATCAGTATCTCGCCGTCATCCAGCCGTAAGGCCGGCACCCGGGCGATCGGATTGAATTTGGCCAGTTCCGCCTTGTCCGGGCCGAACGGCATCAGCGGCACATGGCGATAGACGACGCCGTAAAGCCGCAGCGTCACAGCGACGCGCCGCACAAAGGGCGACGCATAGCGGCCATAGAGCACCACGCCTGGCGGCGGGAGCGGAAGTCCAGCGACTTCATCTTCGGGCATGACGTCCTGAATTTCCTCCGCTAACCTGCCTTCAAGGCTGCCAACAAAGCTAAAATGTGTGGGGAGGACAAGCACATGCATCAGGGACGTGTCGTTTTCGGCGCCATGGATGAGGTCGTTTTCGGCCGTCCCGCCGCGCAGGCGCTAGTCGAGCAAATGGACCGTCTGCGCGCCAGCCGCGCGTTTCTGATGGTCAGCGGCACCCTCAACCGCGAGACCGACGAGATCGAGAAGATCCGCAACAGCCTTGGACCCCGTTTTGCGGCAACCTTCGATGCGATGCCGCCGCACACCCCCCGCGAAGCCGTCATTGCCGCCGCTGAGCAGGCCCGCGCCGCCAACGCCGACCTGATCGTTACCGTCGGCGGAGGCTCGATCACCGACGGCGCCAAGGCGGTGCAACTTTGCCTCGCCAACGACGTGCGCACCGTTGATGATATCGACAGGGTCCGGGCCAACAGAGGTGTGGTGCCGCCGATGGCGGCGCCTTCGGTGCGCCAGATCAGCGTCCCGACGACGATTGCCGGCGGCGAGTTCAGCGCGCTGGCCGGCGTCACCAACCAGCGCACCAAGGTCAAGGAAATGCTGCGCCATGAGCTGGTGATGCCGCGCGCCGTGATCCTCGATCCCGCTGTGACCCTGCACACGCCCGAATGGCTGTGGCTTTCCACCGGCATCCGCGCCGTCGACCATTGCGTCGAGGGCCTGTGCTCGCGCGAGGCGCACCCTTATGCCGATGCCCAGGCGTTGAAGGGACTTTCGATGCTGACGCAAGGGCTGCCACGGGTGAAAGCCGATCCCGGCGATCTCGACGCCAGGATGGATTGCCAGATCGGCACCTGGCTCTCGATGGGGCCGCTGTCCATGGGGGTGCCGATGGGAGCAAGCCACGGCATCGGTTATGTGCTCGGCGCTGAATTTGGCGTACCTCACGGATATACATCCTGCGTGATGCTGCCCTCGGTGATGCGATGGAACAAGAGCGACAACGCCGAACGCCAGGCGCTGGTGTCGGCCGCGATGGGAAATCCGGGCAAGGACGCCGCCGACGTGCTGGATAGCTTCATCCGCGACCTCGGACTGCCGCGCAGCCTGCAGGACGTCAGGATCGGTCCGGAGCAGTTCGACCGGATTGCGCAGCAAGCCATGGCAACGCCATGGATCCCGCGCAACCCGCGCAAGATCGACGGTCCGGCGCAGGTGCGCGAAATTCTTCTGCTGGCCGCATAACGACGTTGGAGGCACGATGTATACTGGCAAGCACGCTCATCTTCGTCCCCTGCAGCCCGCCTTCATCATGGCAGGCTCGGGCGAGACCGTGACTTATGCCGAGCTCGAAGCGCGGAGCAATCGCCTGGCACATCTGCTGCGCAATCGCGGTCTGAAGCGGCTCGACCACTATGCCATCTTCATGGAAAACAACAGCCGCTACCTCGAAGCCTGCGGCGCCGGCGAGCGAGCCGGATTGTATTACACCTGCATCAATTCCTACCTGACGGGAAGCGAACTCGCCTACATCGTCGCCAACAGCGAATCCCGCGTCCTCATCACATCCGTCGCAAAACTGGACGTTGCGCGCGAGGCGCTCAAGGAGTGCCCCAAAGTCGAACTCTGCATCGTTGTCGATGGTGCGGGTGAAAGCGAGCGCATAATAGGCCTGCAGCAGGCCACCGCCGGGTTGCCCAAGACCCCGATCGCGGACGAATACAACGGCACCGCCATGCTTTATTCATCGGGCACCACCGGCCGTCCGAAGGGCATCGTGCGGCCACTTCCCGAGCAGCCGCCGGTACAACAACTGCCCATCTTCGATTTTCTGCTGAAGATTTGGCAGTATCGCGAGGGCATGATCTATCTGTCGCCCGCGCCGCTGTATCATTCAGCTCCGCAAGCCGCCGTCAATCTGACGATCCGGATGGGCGGTACAGCCATCATCATGGAGAGCTTCGATCCGGAGCGCTACCTCGAACTGGTGCAGAAATGGGGCGTGACCCATAGCCAGCTCGTGCCGACGATGTTTTCGCGCATGCTGAAACTGCCGGAGGCGGTACGAAAGCGTTACGACCTGTCGTCGCTCGAGATCGCCGTCCATGCGGCGGCGCCCTGTCCGGCGAAGGTGAAGGAAGACATGATCGAATGGTGGGGTCCGATCATTCACGAATATTACGGCGCCACCGAAGGGCTCGGGTTTACCGCGTGCGACAGCGCCGAGTGGCTGGCCCACAGGGGCACTGTCGGCAGGGTCCTGCTCGGCGAACTTCATATCCTCGATGAAGCGATGCAGCCTTGCGCCGGCGGCACGCCGGGCACGATCTGGTTCAAGACCGCGACACCCTTTGAATATTTCAACGACCCGAACAAGACCCGCGAGGCGCGCTCGCCGGACGGAAGCATGAGCACCGTCGGCGACGTCGGTTATGTCGATGGCGACGGCTTTCTCTATCTGACCGATCGCGCGACCTTCATGATCATTTCCGGTGGCGTCAACATCTATCCGCAGGAATGCGAGAACCTGTTGATCACCCATCCCAAGATCGCGGACGCCGCCGTGTTCGGCGTTCCCAATGCCGATCTCGGCGAGGAAGTGAAAGCGGTGGTACAGCCGATGCCGGGGATCGCGCCGGGACCGGACCTCGCGCAGGAGCTGATTTCGTTCTGCAGCCAATCGCTGTCGCGGCAGAAGGTGCCGCGCTCGATCGACTTCGAGGCGGAACTGCCGCGGCTTCCGACCGGTAAGCTTTACAAGCGGCTATTGCGTGACCGCTACTGGGGCGACCGGACGTCTCGAATCCTGTGAAGGAATGATTCGCGCTGGATTTGGTTAACCCGCGCTGCCGGGCTTGGTCGCAAACCAGATGACGTGCCGCGCGCCGCTGCGCTTTGCTGTGGCGCGGACGGCGACCTCGTTGAAATCGAAGCCGGCATCGCGAAGCCGTTTGGAAAATGACGCATTCGGCCCCGACGACCAGACGGCGAGGACGCCGCGGGGCCTTAGCGCCCGGCGGATCGCCTTCAATCCCTTCAAGTCGTACAGCGCGTCATTGGCTTTGCGGATCAAACCTTCAGGCCCGTTATCGACATCGAGCAGGATCGCATCGAACACCGACTGGTGAGACCTGATCACGTCGACGACATCCGCCTCGCGAATGTCCGCGCGCGGGTCCGTCAGGCTGTCGCCGAAAATGTCGGCCATCGGACCTCGCGCCCAGGCGATCACGGCGGGCACCAGCTCGGCCACAACGATCCGCGCGTCGCTTCCAAGCACGGCGAGCGCGGCACGGAGCGTGAATCCCATGCCCAATCCGCCGATCAGCAAGCACGGGCGCTTGACGGCCTCTAGTCTCCTGCAGGCGAGCGTGGCGAGCGCCTCCTCGGACCCGCTGAGGCGGCTGTTCATCAGCTCGTTCTGACCCAGCATCATCGAGAATTCGTCACCTCTTCGCATCAGGCGAAGTTCGACCTCCGCGCCGGGCACGCGTGTCGTATCGATCTGCAACCACGGAATCATGCGATGCATCTATGGGGAGGCGCCGGTCACCGTCAACCGCGAGATCACGGCCGATGTCGCCATCAGGCCTAGGGCGGGTTTGCCTCGATCTCGGCGACAATTTTCCCGGTCGTCACCTGCTCGCCTTCGACGACATCGATGGTGGAAATCGTGCCGGAGATCGGCGCCACATGCACATGTTCCATCTTCATCGCTTCCAGGGTCATGACCGGCTGGCCGGCCTCGACGCGCTCGCCCTGCCTGGCCAGAACCGCGACCACACGGCCGTTCATCGCCGCACGGACCTTGCCGTCGCTCCCGGTCGAAGCTGTTGCGGCCGGGGCCGCCCGGGTCAGATCGCAGACCGCAAGCGTGCCACCCCGGTACTGGATATAAAGCCGGTCGCGATCGCGCAGGAATCTTGCGGATTCCATCACGCCGTCGATGCGGAAGCGAACCGTATCGCGACCCAGTTCCTCGATCTCGAACCGATGCTCGCGACCACCGACATGCGCTGCATAACCGCCGTCGCGCTCGCGCACGATTTCAAGATCGTGGACGCCATGATCGAGCTCGATGCGGGCTGCGATCGGGAATGTCGCGGCGAGCGTTCGCCCTTTCCGCCAAGGCCGGGCATCGGGATCGGTGACGTAAAGCAACAGGCCCGCAACGGCGATATCCGGAGCTTCCGTGTTTTCGCGCGGCGCCAGCAGATCGTCGCGGTGCTTGCCTATGAAGGCCGTCGTCGCTTCGCCGGCGGCGAAGCCGGGATGCCGCAGGCAGGCGCCAAGAAACGCCTGATTGGTCGTCACGCCAAAGGCGATTGCGTGCTCGAGGCCATGAATGAGCTTGCGCCGTGTCTCGTCGCGGGTGGCGCCATGGCTGATGAGCTTGGCGATCATCGAATCGTAGAACGGCGGGATCGCCATGCCGGATTCGAGCGCGTGGTCCACGCGCACCGCCTGCGACGGCCGCCAGAGCGCGAGCGTCCCGGCCTGCGGCAGGAAGTTCCGCTCCGGGTCCTCGGCGCACAGGCGCGCTTCGATGGCGTGGCCCGAGAAGCGGATGTCCTCCTGCTTCGCCGGCAGCGGCTCGCCGGCGGCGACGCGCAGCTGCCACTCGACGAGATCGAGGCCGGTGACCGCCTCGGTCACCGGATGCTCGACCTGCAGGCGCGCGTTCATCTCCATGAACCAGAATTTGCCGTCTTCGAGCAGGAACTCGATGGTGCCCGCGCCTA
>Ga0207930_1000084_pt1 | contig 23116 bp, 19 predicted proteins | sample NGESurshal092012_7_FD_184477 | JGI IMG/M metagenome (GOLD analysis project Ga0207930, IMG submission 184477) | Arctic peat soil microbial communities from Barrow, Alaska - NGEE Surface sample 210-3 shallow-092012 (SPAdes) | ecosystem: Environmental > Terrestrial > Soil > Wetlands > Peat ... | reverse complement strand
TACCCCGTGAGCCCGGGGACTGAATTGCTACCGGTCGTGATGTCGTGAAATGCGGGCGTCCCGACGAGCGTGGGCGGAGTGACCGCTCCCGTGACACCGTATTGCGCGCGACCGGCCGCATAGAGGAGCGGGTTCAGATTTCCGAGCCGTCCGCCGGCTCTCTGCGCGAGAAGCGCGGCGATGCCGGCGAAGGCAGGAGACGAAGCCGACGTGCCCGCCACGGCCAAGAGCCCGCTCGGGCCAGTCGTGTGCCCTTGCACCATGAGATACCACGTGTGGCTGGCGGCGGCGACGGAGACGTCGGGCACGTAGCGGGCGTTGTCCGCTGGAAGGCCGGCGACGTTCTGCCAGGGCGGGCGCGCGAAAAGAATGCTCTGGCCGCCTCCCGTCCCCAGCAGCGTCGAACCGCCGGGCACCGCGCCGCTTTCGTTCCACGTCGTCTCCGGTATGTAGCCCTTAACGGATTTTTTCGTCGTCGGGTCGTTCGTCGGGCTCCAGTAACTCGACGGGCTCGTGTCGAGAAACTGCGTCCCCCCCACGCACGTGGCGTAAGGCGAAGAGCCCAGCCCGTTCACCCCGACCTGCGTTCCCGTCGCGTCCGTGGAATCCTGGCAGCCCGCGACGCCGCTGTCTCCCGAGGCCACCATCACGGAGATTCCCTGCGCGGCCGCCTGCGCCCAGACGTTCGTATAGAAAGCGGTGTCCGTGTCGGCGAAGTCGCCCTCGCATGCGCCATACGAGAGCGACAGCACGTCCGCGACGTCGTGGCTGACGGCATAGAGCGCCGAGAGGTCGACGCCCGCCGACGTGTCCGTCGAGTTGGAAGCGACGAGGATCGTCCGGGCCGCGGGGGCGATCGCCCCCGCCCACTGGAGATCGAGGTCGGATTCGGTCTCGTCGCCCGAGACGATTCCGGGATCCGGGCCGTTCACGATCACGGTGGGATCGTTGGCCGGAAGGCCGAAGTAGGTCCGAAAGTAGGTCGTGTCCGCCACGTTGACGTTCGTCTGCGCGAGAAGACCGATCGTCCGGCCGCTGCCGTCGATTCCGGCGGCGGCCAGCGCATCCACGTCGTAGATCGCCGTGAAATCGGCGGGCGCGAGATAGTGCTGGCCTCCGGATGTGTTGACGGGCCTCGGGCGCGCGAGCGGCCGGCGACGCGGGAACGAGTGAAGCGAAAGCACGCCGGTGACCCGGCGGGCGATATCGAGCGGAAGCCGCGGCGGCCTCACGTTCGCGATCCGGACCTTGCCATCGGCGTAGACCTCGTGAAGCTCGGTATCGAAAGCGCCTTCCACGTCGGCCGCGCGGCCCGAGAACACGAGCGCGGCGCGTCCGGCCGGCGCGTCCTCCACCTCGAGGCCGTGGCTTGTGAGCCAGTCACGCAGCGCCGAGACGTCCGCGTCCTGGGCGCCGAAGCGCCGCTCGAACTCGACGGACGAAAGCCACCGGTGGAAGTCCGGGGACGCGGGATCGTGCTGGTCGGCGAGGAGACGCGCGAGGCCCTCCGGGTCGCGGCGTGGCAGGACGAGAATCACGCGATCGACGCCCACGTCGCCGTCCAGCCTGGCGATGTCGTAGGAGCCCGCGACCTCGGGCGGCACCGATCCGACCTTCGAGAGCGCCTCGTCGGGCCGCGCGCCGAGGGCCCCGTGCGCCGCGTAAAGGAGCAGGACCAGAACGGCCGCCCCGGCCGGGGGCCCTCCGGAGCGGCGGCGGCCGAAGAGATCGGCCGAACGCGCCATGCGCGGGACGGCGAGAACGAAAAGCAAGCCGACCGCCGCGACGACGAGGAGCGCCACGAGCGGCAGGAAGATCGAGACGAGGCTCTGCAGGAACGCGAGGATGTCCTCCGCGAGGGAGAGCCCGGCGTTCGCGATGCCCGCGGTGAGAGCGGTCGACGTGAGGCGCGTGGCGCTCTTCACGAGATGCGAGACGAGGGCGACCGCTCCGCCCGACCCGGCCGCGACGACGTTCAGGACGGCCGACCCCTCGGGTTGGACCACGGCGAGAGCCACGAGGGCGCCCACGACGGGCCGGACGAAGGAGTGGAGGAGATGCCAAAAATGGTCGAGCCCCGGAATCTTGTCGGCGACAAACTCCATGAAAAAGAGGATCGCCGCCACACCGAGGGCCGGAGTCGAGGCGAGCAGGCGGGCGATCGCGCCGGGATAATCCTCGGGAAAGAAACGCGCCATCGCTCCGTATACGAGCAGCACGGCATAGGAGTTGAGGCCCGCCGCCGCTGACAAGCCGAGCCCAGTCCCGAAGAGCTGGGGAAGTCCGTTCGTCACCGGCTCGCCTTCGCCGTGATGTTCGCGAGCGCGGCCTGCGCTCTCCGGTTTCCGGGGTCCAGCCGCATGACTTCCTTGAGGGCCTTCACGCGCTCCAGTTCGTTCCGCTCGTGCAGGCAGGCCTCCGCCAGTTCCCACCAGAGCTCGACGTTTTCCGGGATGTACTTGACGGCGCGCCGCATCGTCTCCGTGGCGTGCCTCACCCACTTCGGGTTCTTGCGCTGAATTCTCGCGAGGAGCACCCAGTACTCCTTCTGGCCGGGGTCGAACTCGACGGCCTGACGTGTCATCTCGTACGCCGGGTAGAAGTCCTCCTCCTCGTACAGCACCTTCGCGCGCGCGTAGTTCTTCCGTGCGATCTCTTTCTGGACCTCCATGGTCGGCGCGGTGCCCGGCAGCGCGATGGTGTCCGCGCTCACCTCGAGCGTCCGGTCGTATGCCGTGCGCGTCTCGGGATTGCGGAAGGCGCGTTCGGCGATCCGGACGCGGGCGAACAGCGCCTCCAGAGCGTCGCGGGCGTCCCCGAGATGCGACTTCAGATGATGGTCGGGGTGGAAGAGGCGCGCGCGCTCGTGGAGCGCCTTCACGATCGCCTCGCCCGGATCGCCGGGCTCGACACCGAGGAGATCGTAGTGCGTCGCCCAGTCCAGGCGCCTGTAGGTGTTCCAGACGAGCTCGCGCTGGAGCTCGTGCTGCTCGGCGACGCGCGCGGGAGGCTGCGCGCCCGCAATCTCGACGTTCAGAAACAGGAGACCTTCGGCGGCGCCGCTCTTTTCGATCGGCCTCCCCTGGGCCACGAGCTGCACGAGGCCCGTGGCCGCGAGCCGCGCGACGATGCGCTGGTCGCGGTGGATCTGCTCCACGGTCGTCGTCCCATCCACCTTGCCGAGCACTTCCGCCTCCTCGGCCGACACGAGAATCGCCTGATAGCGGAGAAGGAGATCGGGAGCGAACACCGGCCGCGAACCCGGATCGAGAGGAGAGTTGAGCTGGGACGCGGGCGAGGGCAGGCGGCGCAGCGCCTCGAGGAGCATTCCCCCCGTCGGGCGGTCCATCTTCGCGGGCACGTCGGGCGCCGCGTCGAGGGGCGTCACCGTGAAGACTCCACTCGTCCACTTGAGCGTGTCGAAGAAGAGGCGTTCCGAGAGGGCCCGGACGGCGGCCTCCGCGACGTAACCGGGAACGGCTCCCGACTCGGTGAGCGCCCGGGCGAGGCCCTGACCGGGCTCGTTGAGCGCTTTCTCGAAGGCCGACATGAGAAGGTTTTCGTCCGCGAGGCCGAACGTGCGAAGCAGCTCTCCGACGAGCTGCGCCTCGCGATTCGAGCTCGCGAAGAGAATCTGGCCCCGGTCGAACGAGAACGTCCGCTCCTCCCCGCCTCGGGACACGAGCAGCTTCGCCGTCGTGCGCTCCCGATAGAGGCTTCGAACGACCTCTGCGAACGGGATGCGCTCGAGGGACCCGCCGGTCAGCATCCGGGTACGGCTATCGCCGGTCAGCGACCGGAAGCGGCTATCGCTGTTGGTGGGTGTCATTCCTCGGAAAGTGTAGCAGCGCCAACGGATCTTTCGGCGACCCGCTTCTCCCGAAAGCGCGCGATCCGGGCGGCAACCGCCTTGCCGGCGACCGCCGCGAGCGCTTCGTCCGTGGCCGCGAGGACGGCCTCGGCGCCGCCGAAGGCGGCGAGAAGAGTCTTCACGCGCGCGGGTCCAAGGCCGCCGATCGCGAGAAGCGGACTCTCCAGGGCGTGCTTGCCTCGCGCCCGCCGGTGCGTCTTGAGGCCGAAGCGATGCGCCTCGTCGCGGGCCCGCTGGAGCAGCTTGAGACCGGCGTTCGTCCGCGGGAGGACGATCGGCGCGGAGCGTCCCGGCACGAACACCTGCTCCTCGCGCTTCGCGAGAGACGCCGCCGCCATGTCGATTCCGATCCGGTCGAGCGCCCCGAGGGCCGCCGAGAGCTGCCCTTTGCCGCCGTCGATCAGGAGAAGGTCGGGCAACGGTCTCCCCTCGTCCTTCGCGCGCGCATACCGGCGCGAGACGACCTCGGCGATCGAGGCGAAGTCGTCGACGGCCGGCCGCTCGATGCGGAAGAGGCGGTACTCGTCCTTCGCGGGCTCACCGTCCACGAAGACGACGCAAGACGCATACGTCTCGCTCCCCGAAAGGTGTGAGATGTCGAAGCATTCGATCCGGGACGGACGGCGGTCCAGATCGAGCGCCCTCGCGAGGGCGAGCGTCGCCTTCTCCCCGCGTTCGCGCACGCGCCGGAAGCGTCGAAGATGATTCTGGCGCGCGTTGTCGCGGGCGATCTGGACGCGCTCGAAGGCCGCGCCGCGGCGCGGCGTCTTGATCGTGACGCGCGACCCCTTCCGCTCCGTGAGCCACGTCTCGATCGGCTCGAGGGCGTCTTCGGTCAGGTCGACGGGTAGCAGGATCTCGCGCGGAAGGAACGTCGTCCCGCCCGCGGATCCGGATGCGCCCTCGGCCACCGTGTCGTAGTACTGCGACAGGAGCGACACCCAGAACTCCTCGGCTGGCACGTCGCCGAGGCCCTCCCAGAAGTATTCTCGCGAGTCGAGGACGACCCCGCCACGCACGAAGAGCAGCGCGACCGCGACGTTGCCGCCGTCCGAGAAGTCGCCGAAGATGTCCACGTCCTCGCCCGAGACCGACTGGACGCGCTGTTTCTCCGCGAGCTCCTCGACCGTGCGCAGGCAGTCGCGGTATGCCGCGGCCATCTCGAAGTTCTCCGATTCGGCCGCTGCGCGCATCTTCACGTCGAGCCGCGGCTCGAGCTCCTCGTTCCGTCCGGAGAGAAACAGAAGCACGTCCTTCACCGCGTCGTCGTACGCGCTCTTCGTCGTGAGGCCGGCGACGCACGGCCCGAGGCAGGCGTGCATGTCGTAGTAGAGGCACGGGCGCGGCAGCGTGCCGTCGATCTCGATGCGGCACGTGCGGATCTGGAACATCCGCTGGACCATCTTCATCGCACCGCGGCACGTACGCGCCGGGAGGAAAGGTCCGAAGTAACTGTGGCCGTCTTTCAGCACCCGCCGCGTCACGAACGCGCGCGGCCAGTCCTCCCCCGTCGTGACCTTGATGTAGGGGTACGTCTTGTCGTCGCGGAGGAGGATGTTGTAGCGCGGCTTGTGCTTCTTGATGAACGCGTTCTCGAGGGCGAGCGCCTCGCTCTCGGTCTTGGCGACAACCGTGTCGATCGTGTCGAACTCGGCGAGCATCGCCTCCGTGCGCACGTGCTTCGGGCCCGTGTTGAAGTACGACGCCAGCCTCTTGCGGATCGACCGCGCTTTGCCGACATACAGGATCTTCCCCTTCGCATCCTTGTAGAGGTAGATGCCCGGCTGGTCGGGATAGAGGGAGAGGTCCGGAGGCGCGCCCATGTCGGGATTCTAGAGAGATGGCCCGGCTCATCAGCCTCGTTCCTGCGGCCCGTCGTCGGAATGCTGCGCGAACTCCCAGAGGCGGCGAAACTCGGCGCGGACGCTCGGGTCGAGCTTCGCGTCGAGATCGAGCGGGAGATGGAGCGCCTCGACGAGCCGCTGGACGTCGACGAGGTCGCCCATGCGATGCGGAGCCGAAAGCCCGGATGCCAGCTTCAAGTCGATCAGCTTCTCGAGATTGATGACCCGGTAAGGGCCGCGGTCGATGGCCGAGAAAGAGGGATCCGGAAACACGACAGGTTTGGGCTTCCCGTCACCGGGGTATTCCCCGGCCGTCAGGAAATCGATTCGCACGCCAGTGTCGGCATCCCGAAACGCCCTGGCGGCGCCCGGGAAAGCGGGCACATAACCGCGCCCGACGAAGCGTTCGAGGAATTTTCGGAGTCCCTCTTTCGTCAGGAGAATATCGACGTCGACCGTCTGCCGAACGAACCCGAAGAGGTTCAAGGCCATCCCGCCGACGATCGCGTATGGAATCGACTCTTCCGCGAGGCGAGCGACGAGAGAGTGGAGCGTCGTATGAACTGCCCCTCTTCCGGCGAAGAACTTCTCCGACTCTCTCAGAACCTCGTCCGCCGATCTCGCGTCTGGATAGCGGATCTTGCTCACGCTCTGATTCTACTTTTCAGCCCTCAGAACACCTTTCCGAGCCGCGAGGCGAGCGCCGAGACCTTCACGTATCCGAAAAATCGCCCGCTGCGCAGGAGTCCGAGAGCGTCGGGCACCTTCGTGAGCGGATCGTTCGAGTAAAGCGTGCCGAAGGCGCTCCTCGTGAACGCATGAAATGCGGCATCGTACGGGTACCACCATGGCATCGCCGGGGTGTCCGCGAGGTCCACGCTCACATGCTTGATGTTCACGAGCTCGAGGAGGCCGAAGCCCGCGTGGCTCCGGCCGAGGCCGGACTTTTTCACGCCGCCCCACGTCGCGGTGGGCTCCCCGAAGGAGAACAGGTGGTCGTTGATCGTGACGGTCCCCGCCTGAAGCTCCTCGGCCAGCTTGCGGGCCGTCCGGCGCGAGCGCGTCCACCCGGAGGCCGTGAGACCGAACGAGGAGTCGTTCGCGAGCCGGATTGCCTCGTCGAGCGAGTCCACGGACATGACGGGCATGAGCGGCCCGAATGTCTCGTCGCGCATCGCGCGCATCGCGTGGTCCACGCCCGTGAGGACGGTCGGAGGGAACCACCATCCCTTCGCGCGCGGGCGCTCGCCGCCCGTGAGAACTTTCGCGCCCCGCGAGACGGCATCCTGAAGATGCTCCTCGACGAGATCTCGCTGGCCGGACGTCGTGAGCGGACCCATGTCCGTCGTCCTCGAGAGCGGATTGCCGAGGCGAAGCGCCTTCGTCCGCGCGACGATCTTCGAAATGAGCTCCGCCGCCACGTCCTTCACGACGTACACGCGCTCGACGGAGCCGCAGGTCTGGCCGGCGTTCACGAACGCGCCCCAGACGAGACCCGCGGCCGTCCGGTCCAGATCCGCGTCGGCCGCGACGACGGCCGCGTCCTTGCCGCCGAGCTCGAGGACGACGCCCGTGAGGTTCTTCGCCGCGCGCTGCATCACCTCGACGCCGGTCTGGACCGAGCCCGTGAAAAGCACCTTCGCGATGCCGGTGTGCTCGATGAGGACGTTCGTGTCCGCGCCGCCGGCCGTCACGACGTTCACGACGCCGGGCGGCAAACCCGCGCGCCGGCAGAGGTCGCCGACCGCGAGGCCCGTGAGCGCCGTGACCGACGCGGGCTTCAGCACGACCGTGTTGCCCGCCGCGAGGCAGGCCGCGATCTCGACGAACGGAATGCCGAACGGAAAGTTCCAGGGCGTCACCACCGCGATGACGCCGAGAGGCTCGAAGCGGAAACGGCCCTTCTTGTGCGCGAAGAGGATCTGCGCGTAGTCGATGGGCTGCTCGGCGAGAAGCTCGCCCGCGTGGCGCGAAAGATAGCGGAGCGTGTCGGCGGCGGGCACGATGTCCACGGCACGAGCCTCGCCCACGGGCTTGCCCTGCTCGGTCGCGATGAGGCGGGCCACGTCGTCGTGCGCGCGGCGCACTTCCTCGAGCAGGCGCGCGAGGTGCCGCTGCCGGTCCGCCACGGGCGTTTTCGACCACGAGAGAAACGCCTTCCGCGCCGAGGCGACGGCCATGTCGATCTCGCGCGGGCCGGCCCGGACCACCTCCGCGAACGGCTCGGCCGTGGCGGGGTTCATGGCTGCGAAAGCCGCGCCCGTCTTCACGTCCTGACCGTCGATGATCGGTGCGTTCGTGAAGGGAAACGGTGGCCTCAAATCATCGCTCCACGCTTGATCGTGTCCTTCTTCGTGCGCCAGAAGGCGACGAGCTTCTGGACGTAGTCCGTGAACGGCGGGCACGCGACGCCGAAGCGCGCGAGGTCCGCCGTGGCCCGCGTCGAGTCGTAGCTCACGGGATGGTCGAAGTAGTCGAGCGACTGGACGGGCATCCCGAACGACTTCTGGATCAGCGCCGGCGTGAAGAGCAGCTTCGCGACGAGGTGCGGCACCGGCACGTAGACGAACGACTTCCCGAGCGCCTTCGCGAACATCTCCTCGATTTCGAACGCGGTCGACGGGCGCGGGTCCGTAAGGTGGTACGTTTTTCCGATGGCGCCCTCCCAGGTCGAGAGGCGGGCGATCGCCTCGAGGACGAAGTCCACGGGCACGAGGTTCACCCGCGCCTCGCCCGTGCCCACCTTGATGAAGGCGCCGGGAGACGGAAGGACGCCCATGGCGTTCAGCGAGTAGTAGGGGCCGTCGAACTTCGCCGTCTCCCCCGTCTTCGAGCTGCCGACCACGATGCCCGGCCGGTAGATCGCCGTGGGAAGGCCGCTCTCCTTCACGGCCACCTCGGCGAGGAACTTCGTCTCTTCGTAGAAGTTCTTGAACTTCTGCCCCACGTCGAGGTCCGTCTCGCGGTACGTGCCGACGGCAGTGCCCGAAACGTACGCCGTCGAGACGTAGTCGAGGCGCTGGAAGGAAGGCGCATCGCCGAGGAATTCGAGGACGTTCTTCGTGCCTTCCACGTTGATGCGCATGCCCACGTCGCGGGCGACCGCGAGGTCGTATACGGCCGCCAGATGGAAGCACCCTGCGAGGCTCCTCTGGAGCTCCTTCGCCTTCGACGCCGCGAGGCCGAGGCCGGGCGACGTGATGTCGCCGACGACGAGGCGGATTCGCCCTTTCGTGCCGGGATGCTCCTCGGCGAGGGCGGCCACGGATGCGTCGGCCGCCGAGAGAAACTTCTCCTGGACGAGTGCGTGAAAGGTGGTATCGGGTGCGAGCTCGAGGAGGCGCGGGATGAGCCGCGCCCCGATGAACCCGGGAAAGCCCGTGAAAAGGACATGGCGGGACCGGGAGGTGGGACGGGATCTGGCCATAAGAGTGAAAGTGTAGACCCTGCTAAAGCTCCGTGCCAAAGGCCGGATCTTCCAGCAGACGGCGGTTGAATTCCGCGATGCGCGCGAGCATCTCGGGAGGACGCGCGCACGGCGCCCCGTCGAGCGTGAGGATCGGGGTCGCCATCGTCAGCGAGCCGAGGAGGATCGACCCCTCACGGAGGTTCTCCGCCTTCAGGGGCGCCGACGCGGAGCGGCCGCCGAAAAAGGCGGCGGCCGTCACGCTCGGGAGGACTCCTTTCGGCGCGAGCAGGGGCGTGCCGCCGTTCCACGCGGCAAGGCCCGTCGTCGTGCCCTCGAGGTAGCTACCGTCCGGAGAGCGGAACAGCCCTTCGTCGCCCCCGGCTTTCACCGCGAGACGTCCACCCTGGATCGCGGCGAAATAGCTCGTGGACTTCACGCCCGGTGTGTCGCGCTGGAGGTCGAGCGGCAGCGAGACGGAATGCGAGCCGCTCCGGCGCGCGAGGCGGCTCTCGGGAATCGGCATGAGGTGCGCTTCGAGGCGGTACGAGGCCGGGTCGTCCAGGTCCTCGCCCACGGCGAACCACGTGAGGCGCAGCGCGCGCTGCTCCGCTAGTTTTGCCGGCGACGCGTCAAGGGCGTTCTTCGCGGCGGCGTCGAGGCGTCCGCGCGAGGGTTTCGGGAGGTCGAGCCCCGAGAGGATGCGGTGCATCCGGTCGAGGTGCGGCTCCCACAGGACGGCGCGCCGGCCCACGAGAAGCGCCGTCTCGAAGAAGCCGAAGCCGCGCTGGACGGCCGGCGAGAGGAACGGGACCGGCGCGTACTCGAGGCTCACGGGGCCACCTCGCCCGCGCCAAGCGCCCCCATCGCAGCCCCGAATTCTCGCGACTTCGCCTCGGTCTCGCGCCATTCGGCCTCCGCGCTCGAGTCCCACACGATTCCGCCTCCCGCGTGATAGTCCACTGTATCCCGGCCCTCCCCGTTCTCACCCGTTTCCGTCCCCCAACCAGCCCCCCTGAAGAGCGCTCTCATCGGCATCATCTAGTCTATGGAGACCGTGAGCGCCCCCCATCCCGCAGTCGAGACCTCCATCCAGGTTCGCTATGCCGAGACCGACGCCCAGCGCGTCGTCTATCACGGCAACTACATCATCTGGTTCGAGGTCGCGCGCACGACGTATTGCGAGCGCGCCGGCTATCCCTATCCGCGCATGGAGGCCGAGGGCTCGTTCATAACGGTCACCGAGGCGCGCGTGCGTTATCGCCGCGCCGTGCGCTACGGCGACACCGTGAGAGTCCGCGCCCGGATGACCGAGCTGAAGAGCCGGGGTTGCACGTTCCAGTACGAGGTCGTCCTTGCGGACGGCGGGCTCGCCGCCGAAGGAGAGACGCGGCACCTGTTTCTCGACGCGTCGGGCCGGCCGCGCACCGTGCCCGACCCGATCGCAAGGGCGTTCCGGGAGTTCGCGCCGATCTGAGCGCGTTAGCCGCCGGTCGGAATCTTCCTGGCGAGCGCGCGGTGGACGAGGGCCGGAACCAGACCCGAGACGTCGCCGCCGAGCTGGTGGACCTGCTTCACGAGGCGGCTCGACGTATACGACAGCTCCTCCTTCGGCGTGAGAAAGAGCGTCTCGACCTCCGGACCGAGGCGGCGGTTCATGAGGGCCATCTGGAACTCGTGCTCGAAGTCCGAGACGACGCGCAGGCCACGCACAACGATGCGCGCCTTTTCCTTGCGCATGAATTTCACGAGGAGGCCGCTGAATGACTTGACGACGACCTTCGGCTCGCGCCGGAAGATCGCGCGGATCATCTGAAGGCGCTCTTCCACGGTGAAAAGCGGCGCTTTCTCGGTGTCGATGAGGACCGCGACGAGCACCCGGTCGAAGATGTGGCAGCCCCGCCGGATGAGATCGACGTGGCCGTTCGTCATGGGATCGAACGTGCCCGGGTAGACGGCGGTGCGCTTCACGCGAGACGGGATTGTACGTCCCCTCGCCGGCCGAGGAACGCGTCGCCGAGCCGGCGCGCCGTCCATACGAGGAAGAAGAGCGCGAGGGCGGGCGGCAGGATGCACCACCAGGCGCCCGGAAGGAGATTGCGCGCCTCGGCAAGCGCGCGCCCCCAGGACGCGGTCGGCGGCGGAGCGCCGAGTCCGAGGAACGACAGTCCCGCCTCCGTGAGAACGGCCGAACCGAGCACGTACGGCAGCGTCGCGAGCGCGGGCGGGAGCGCATGCGGCAGGACGTGGACGAAGAGCAGGCGCGCGTTCGAGGCGCCCGTCGCCCGCGCTGCGTCCACGAACGCCTCGTTCTTCAGGCGCTGCGTGCCCGCGCGCACGAGGCGGGCGGCATCCGTCCAGCCCGTCAGGGCGATGAGGAGCGCCGCGACGAGAAACGACGGCTTTAGGAACGCCGCGCCGGCGATCACGAGGACGAGCGCCGGGAGCGCCTGAACGATCTGGAGGAAAAGCAGCACGGTGCGATCGGTGCGTCCCCCCGCCCAGCCGGCGAGCGTTCCGAGAGCCGCTCCGAGCCCGAGAGCGAGCGCGGAGGCGAGGAGGCCTGCCGCGACGGAGAGCCGCGTGCCGTGGAGGGCGCGAGAGAGAACGTCGCGGCCGAGCTCGTCCGTGCCGAGGAGGTGCCGCCGGCCGGGCGACGCGAGCCGCCGGTCGAGATCCACCGCATCGGGATCGAAGGGAACGGGGGCGCTCACGATCGTCTCGCCGCCGCGGCCGGAGACCCACGGCTTCTCGCGGGCGACGAGCGGGGCCAGAAGCGCGATCAGGGGAAAGAGCGCGAAGGCGATCGCCGCGCGGCGGAGCGCCGCCCGTGCGGGCGTCACGCCGCGACTCCCGGCACCGTGACCTCGTCCTCTCGGGCGGTGCGCGGGTCGAGCGCCGCCGCGACGACGTCGGCCACGAGAGACGCGGCCACGACCACCACGGCCGAGCACCACGTGAGAGCGAGAACCGTCGGGAGGTCGCGCGCGAAGACGGCTTCCGCCAGAAGGCTGCCGGCTCCGGGCAGCGAGAAGACCCGCTCCACGAGTATCGAGCCGGACACGACGGAGGGCACGAGCACGGCTCCCATGGCGGCGAACGCCGACGACGAGCGCCTGAGGGCGCGCCGGATCTCTTCGGAAGGTCGTTCGCCACGCGCGCGCCCCGCGAGAGCAGCCGGATCCGCGAGCGCCGCCGCGACGCAGACCCTGACGAAGCGCGCGATGAGCGCGAGCGACGCGAGCGCCAGGGTCGCGACCGGCAGGAGAAAGCCGCGCAGCCCGGTCTCCGTGTCGGCAAAAAGGGGCGTGACGCGCAGCCAGCCGGAGAAGACCAGGAGGAAGACGAGTCCGAGGACGAACGTGGGCGTCGAGAAGAGCGCGTCGCAAACGAAACCGGAGATTCTGTCGAGACGTCCGCCCGGGCGTCGCGCCGCCATGACACCCAGGGGCACGCCGATCAGGGTCGCGAGGAGAAGGGCGGCGGTATTCAGCGCGAGGGTCGCGGGGAGCGCGCGGGAGACCCGCAGCGTCACGGGCTGGCCGTCCAGGAGCGAACGCCCGAAGTCGAGGCGCGCCGCGCGCCAGACCCACGTCAGGAAGCGCTCGGTCAAAGGCCGGTCGAGGCCATAGAGATGCCGGAAGGCCGCCAGCGCCTCGGGCGAGATCGCCACGGCGCGGTTTCCGCCGGCGCGGGCCGCGAGCGCCGCCGCGTCACCGGGCGCGGCCGTGACGAGCCCGAAGACGAGGGCGAGAACTCCCAGCAACGTCAGAAGGGCCGAAGCCGCCCTCCGCAGCGCGAAACGGAGCATGGCGAGATGTTACTTGCCTGCGGACCTACGAGATCGGGCCCGTGGTCGCGCTCGTCCGCCAGCCGGCCGCCCCCGGCCAGAAGAGGAAGAGGCCGTAGGGCGACGTCTTCACGTTCGTGAGGCGCGAGGAGATGCCCCATTTCATCAGCGGAACGTTCAAGAACGTGACCGGCTCGTCTTCGTGGATCAGGGCCTGCACGCGCGCGAGAAGCGTGCGCGTCTGCTCCCTGTCGAACGTCGTCTTGAGGCGGTCGAGGAGCGCGTCGACCTCCGGGTTACTGTAGAAGGCCGGGTTGAAGCCGACCGGAGGAGCCTGCCCGGAGTGCCAGCTCACGGCAAGGTCCGGGTTCGGCTCGAGGTTCAGCGCGGCCGCCCAGGCCTCGCACTCCCCCGCGTCCATCTTCGCCCCGAAAGCCGCCCACTCGAGCGGCTGGATCGCCATGTCGATGCCTGCCTTGCGATATGACTGCTGCGCCAGCTCCACGATCTGGCGTTGAATGTCGCTCCCCATGCCGAGCGACAGCGTGAACGCGAGACGCAGGTTGCCCTTGCGCCGCATTCCGTCCGGGCCCTTTCGGAATCCGGCCTCGTCGAGGAGCGCCTCGGCGGCCACCGGGTCGTACGGCCACGGTGCGAGGGAGGCATCCCATGCCCAGTGCGCGGGCGGGAGGGGTCCGTTCGCGAGCTTCGCCAGGCCCCCGTAGAGGTTGCGATTGATGCTCTCGCGGTCCACGAGCATCGTGAGGGCGCGCCTCACGCGGCGGTCGGCGAAGACCGGCAGGCGGTTGTTCCAGCCGAGATACGAATACGCGAGCTCGTCGAACGTGACGACGCGCGGCGCGCCGGCCGTGCCGGCCTTCGCGTCCAGCTCCTTCTTTTGCGCGTAGAGGAGCTTCATCTCGTCGAGATCGCCGGTCTGGAGCGCTGCAAACGCCGGCGCCGTCTCGGGCACGACGCGGAAGATCACCTGCTCGGGGGCGGGCTTCTCGCCGAAATACTGGGTGTTCCGCACGAGCGTCAGCGTCCGGCCCGCCTCCCATGATCCGAGGCGGTACGGCCCGTTCGCGAGCGGTTTCCGGTTGCGCGGATGCGTGGCCACGTCGCCTCCCGCCCAGGCGGCCGCCGAGAGGAGCGGCAGGTTGAAGGCGTCCAGACGCCCGGCCGCGGCCGACTTGAAGACGACGCGCGCCGTGCGGGCGTCCACGGCCTCGGCCTTCACGAACCCGTCGAAGAGCGCCCGGCGCGTGAGCGCGGGCGCCTTCGGGTCGAGGAGCGTCGTCAACGTGAAGACGACGTCCGCGGAGGTGACCGGCGAGCCGTCCTCCCAGCGGGCGTCCTTTCGCAGGCGGATCGTATAGACGAGATGGTCGGGAGAGTCGGAGACCTCCTCCGCGAGGCCCGGCACGAGGTTCAGCTTTTCGTCGTAATCCAGCAGGTTCCGCTCGATTAGCGCGAGGACGATTTGCTCTTGATCCGTCGTGGCCAGGATCGGGTTGAGAGTCTTCGGTTCGCCGTCGAGGCGGCGCCGAACGACGCTCTCCTGGCTCTTTCCGCGCACGCCGCAGGCGGCAAGAAGAACGACGACCGCGAGGAGCGCGAACTTCTTCAGAACGGCCACTCCACGGAGATCGCCGCGACGTTGCCGGCCGCGTCGAGCACACGGATCGACACCACCACCGGCCCGGGCGGCTTCGGGACTCGGAAAACGAAACGCTCCACCGGCGAGTCGGCCGCACCGTCTTCCGCGGCCAGGAGGCGCCAGCGATCCGCGTTCACGGCTCCTTCGGCCTTCGTGACGGGCGAGAGCGCGTCCGTGGCGAGCACCGTGACGACGAGTACGTCGCCTTCGAGCTTGCGGGATTCCACTTCCAGGACGGGAGGGGTGTTGTCGACGATGACGACGCTGCTTTCCTCACGCGCCGTCAGCGCCTCGCTCTCGGGCTGCGACAGGCGATCCGAGGCCGTCACGCGGAAGCGGTAACGGCCGTCCGGAAGCGCCGTCGTGTCGAACGAGAGAAACGAGTCTTCGAGATCCTTGCGCACGGGGAACCAGGCCGACCCGCCCTCGCGGCGCGCCTCCACCTCGTAGCGCAGCGTGTCGCCATTCGGGTCCGTGCCTTTCCATGTGAGTGTCCGGTAACCCTTCCGGAAGAGCCGTTTTCCCGGGCCCTCGGCCGGTCCCTCGTGCGGCGCCTCGAGGCCCGCATAGATGCCGGACTCGTCGGGATTCGTCACGGAGAGGACGCCGGAGCCCCCGGCGCCGCGCGAAAAGACGGCGCCCGGCTCGAGGACAGCAAGGTTCTCGAGCACCGGCCGGGCGTTCCGCTCTTCGTACGAAAGCTCCACGCGCTCGACGACCGGCGACTCGCCTTTCGGGGACGCGGTCAGCTCGGCCTTCCACTGGAAGAAGCGCGCGACGGGAGGCTTCGCGCCGCCGCCCGGGGCGACCGGCATCCAGGCCGACCAGGTTCCATCGGGCTTGTCCGAGTTTCCCGTCCGCACCCAGAGGGCGAGGGCCGCTCCCGTGGGCAGGTTCCCCTCGAACCGGAGACGTCCGAACGTGGACAGGCGCAAACCATCCTTGACGGCCGAGGTGAACGTGCCGGCGGGCGGACTGCCCGCGGGAGAGGGTCGCAGGATTCCAGGCGATCCCATCGTCACCACCGCGAAACCGGGTCCGGCCGCGGGGCTCGCGAGCGCCAGCTTCTCACCGGTCGAGGCCACGAGGCGCACGTGGCGGTCCCTCCACTCGTATACGCGCCCGCGCGGACCCGTCGCGACGAGGAGCGCTCCACCCGCGTCGAGACGCAGGCCGAGAATCGACTCCTCGGGAAAGAGCCAACCGGGCTCAACGAAGCCGTCGGGCTGAATGACGACGATTTCCGAGCTGCTCGTGGAACGGGGCTCGACGGGAGGCCGCGCCGGAGACGTCGAAACGGACACCGACACGGAGCCCCGCGGAGCCTCCTCCGCGCGCCCCGAGGGCACCGGCGTCGGCGTGGGTGTGGGCCGAAGGCCCGGCTCGACCGGCGCCGGCCGGCCCGTCGAGGCATCGAGCTGCGATGCCGCCGCGTAGACGACACCGCGGGCGTCCACGGCGAGACCCGAAACCTCCGGGCGCGAGAAATCGTACAGCGTGCGCGGGCTGCCCTGAACGGGCAGCGCGACCACGAGGCCTCGGTCCGACGTGCCCGCGTACACGGTGCCATCGGGACCCACGGCGAGCGTTCTCACGTGTACGTCCTCGATTTCGTGGAAGAGCTCGAGGCCGCCAGAGGGCGTCTTGCGATAAACGCGGCCCTTGTTCCCCGTGCCGACGTAGAGCGTTCCGTCCCTCGCGAACGCGAGCGCCCAGATCGCGGCCTCTTTCGGCTCGGCGAGGACCGCGCCGGCTTTCGCGGGATCCGTGGCCTTCGGGTCGACCCGGTAGATCTTTCCGTTCGGAGACGAGGCGCAGACGACGAGGCCGTCCGGCGCGACCGCGACCGCCGTGATGTTCGGCTCGGGGGCGTTAAAAAGCAGCGTCACCTTCGCGTCGGTCGAGACGAAAAGGCGGCCGAGGCCCCCGCCCGTCGCCACGAACACGCGGCCGGAGGAATCGGCGGCCGCGCCGAAGACGGCCGCGTCGTTCGCGTCGTCGGGCCATGCGCGGGCCGCGAGCGCCGCGCCGAGCATGAGCCTGCCGTCGGCGGAGACTGCGACGCCCTTCGTGTCGCCCGCGAGAAAGTCGCGCGCGCCAGCCGTGACGGCGATGCGGGGCGTCCCGGCCCCGAGCGGGGGCGCGACGAGAAATGCGGCGGCAAGGGCGGTGGCGGGAGCCAGCGGGGGGAGTCGCATTTACGAGCGGGGCCTTTCTACCTCGAGCTCGAGGCGCACCGAGCCGGACGCGGGCCGGTCGAGGGTGACGAACTCTTCGGCGAGGATGCGGATCGGGACCGAAGCGTGCGCGTTCGCGTCTCCCCCCTCGGACAGCACCATCGCGAACGAAGGAGGCAGCGCGCTCAGCGTGTCGTCTCCCGTCGTCGTGCCCCGCGTGGGAACGACGAGGAGCGCCGCCAGCCGGTCCGCGGGCACGAGCCGTCCCAGTGCGGCGCGCAGGCCACCGAGCGTGCGTGGCTCGGCGGGCTGCGCGGCCAGGCGCGCGGCCGAGGCGGCGTTGCCGTCGCCCACGATGACGAGCGCGCGACCCTCGGGCGTCTCCCTCGGAACGATGAGGGAAAGGACGCGCGTCTCCTCCCTTCCGCGGCGGTCCGCGAGACGCACGGTGGCGCACAGCGTCTGCCCCGGAGCCACCTTGCGGGCCGAGAGGGCCGCCTCCACGACGCGCAGCCGTTTCTCGCCGGGAGCACTGAGGACCGAGATGTCCACCCCGGAGATCGCGGGGTCTTCGAATTCATTCTGGGCGATGAGGCCCGTGAGGACGTTCGCGGTCAGGAGCGCGAGCTCCTTCGCGCGCGGGCCCGTCATCTGGTCCGCGTAGACGAACGGCCCGACCGCTGTGCCGACGGAGACCCGCAGACGAAGGGTGCGGTCGACCGGGGTCGGGTCGAGCGTCGTGAGAGCGGCGTCCATCGAGATCGCGACGAGGACCGGGAGGAGAGCCGCGTCCTTCGCCACGCCCCACGACAAGGTGCGCACGGGCCCGCCCTCCGACTCGAGCCGGAAATGCACCGGCACGAGGGCCGCCGCCCGGTCCGTCCGCCCCGCCACGCCGCTGTCGCGGTCGTGAGTGAGGCGGTAAGCCGGTGCCAGGGCGTAGGCCATTTTGAACGAGAGCATCGCGCTCGGAAACACGGCCACGACCTCGGCGGGAGCGACCGGTAGCTCGAGCATTCCCGCACCGAGGAAGGGATGGCCGAAAGCCAGAAAGCGGCCCTTGCCATCCACCCGCGTCACGGTGCCGGTGGCGCCGAGCTGCAGGTCGCCGTCGATGAGAAGCGCCGTCACCGCGGAGCCTGGTGCGATCGGCGCCGCGGGGCGCGCCCGCTCGGCCGCCTGAAGAGCCGTTCCGGGAAGCGCCGGAAGCTCGCCCGAGACGAGTGAAACAGGAATGCCGAGGCGCGCGAGGTCCCTTCCCCATCGCCCGAGCGTGTCGGCCGGAAATCCGGCGGCCACGGGCGCGAGCAGTGAGGCTTGCGCGCGCGCCGGAAGGCTCGGACGCGCGTCCACGATTTTCTGAAGAGCCGCGAGACGTTCTTCCTCGGGAAGCGCGAGCGTCCCGGCGAACGCAGGAAAACCGCCGCCGCCGGAGGTCGGCCGCACGCCGCCTTCCGTTCCGGCCGCCGCATCGCCGGTGTCGATCGCCAGCATCGATTCGATCGGCGTGACCGCCCCGATGGGCTCCTTCGAGAATCCCCACGTGGCCGCAACGGCTCCCGCGAGGCGGCCCTCGAAGTAGACGGGGCTGCCGCTCATCCCCGCGAGGATGCCCGTCTTGTCGAGGCCGAGCCCGGAAACGCGCACGAGAATCTGCGAGCGTCCGAGAGAGTTCGGCACGACGCCGAGGACCTCCACGTCGAAGCGCTCCACGGCCGTGCCGTGAAGGACGGTCAGGCCGTAGCCTTTCATCCCCGCCTTGACGGCGGCGAGCGGCAGGACGTCGTCCGGGAGAGGGGCCGTCCGCGCGGGCCCCGCGAAACCCAGCGCCAGAGCCGCGACGAGCGCCGCAAGAACCTTCCAACGCTTTGACCCGCTTGAAGATTCCGTGCTACCTTGACGGGACGGCCCGAGACGGGTCCGTCGCGGAACACATCCCGAGAGGGAGTCACCTGAAACCATGACGGAAGCCGGCGGCTCGAACATCGCCCAGCTCTTCATTTCAGCGGGAATGACGGCGAAGGCCGTCCTGATCGTCCTCGCTTTTTTCTCCCTGGTGTCGTGGGCAATCATCATCGGCCGGCTGTGGAGTTTCTCACGCGCCGCGTCCGACTCGCGCGCGTTCCTGAATCACTTCCGCAAGAGCCGCAAATTCGCCGACGTTCTCGGAATCTGCGACAAATGCGAGTCGAGCCCGCTCGTCGGCATCTTCCGCGCGGGTTACGCCGAGCTGGACCAGCAGGTGAAGGACGGCCGCGAAGTGGCGCCGGCCGACACCGGACGCCTCTTCGTGAAGAGCCTCGCCTCCATCGAGCGCGCGCTCGAGCGCGCGGCAGGGGTCGAGACGACGCGTCTCGGGCGCGGGATGTCGTTCCTCGCCACCACCGCCTCGGCCACGCCTTTCATCGGCCTCTTCGGAACCGTCATGGGCATCATGATCGCGTTCCAGCAGATCGCCCAGAAGGGCTCGACGTCGATCGTCGTCGTGGCGCCGGGCATCGCGGAAGCCCTCATCAACACCGCCGCCGGCCTCGTCGCCGCGGTGCCCGCGCTCATCGCGTACAACAACTTCGGCGGGAAGATGCGCGCGGCGCGCGCCGAGATGCGCGACTTCGAGCTCGAGTTCATGAACCTGGCCGAGCGCCACTTCACCTAGGGCAGGACGACACGTGGCTTTCAAGCTCGACGACGACGCGAACGCCTTCTCGGACATCAACGTCACGCCTCTCGTGGACGTCATGCTCGTGCTTCTGGTCATCTTCATGGTCACGGCGCCGCTCCTTCATCAGGGCGTCGAGGTCCAGCTTCCGAAGTCCGTCGCGCAGAACCTTCCGAAGACGCCGGAAGACCCGCTCATCCTCTCCATCACGAAGAACGGGAACTACTACCTGAACGAGACGCCCATTCCGAAGTCGCAGCTCAAGGAGCGCCTCCATCTCATCCTCTCGCGCCGCCACGACAAGGCCGTCTACCTGAAGGCCGACCGCAACCTCGCGTACGGCGTTGTCGTCGAGACCATGGACACGCTCAACCGGCTCGGTGTCGAGAGCCTCGGAATGGTGACCGAGCTCCGGGGCGAGGGCGCTCCATGACGACGCGCGCGGCGGCGCTTCCCGGACCGCTCACCGTTTCGGACATCCTCGCGCAGCGCGCGCACACCGGCCTCGCCCCGCGCTCCCTCACGGTTGCCGTCTCGATTCTCGCGCACGCCGGGTTCCTCGCGCTCCTTCTCTTCATTGGCAAGCCGCGCAAGGCGCCGGTCTTCATCCCGATGTCCCTGCCCGTTCGCGTCGTGAGCCCCGCCTCCCTCGGCCGGCCCCAGGCCGCGCCCGCTCCCGCCCCCGTGGCCGCGCCGGCCGAGCCGGCGCCGGCGCCGAAGGCGAAGCCCGTGATCGAGAAACCCTTCGAAAAGACCCTCCCTTCCGCGAAAGCGATGCCCGAGCCGAAGAAGCCCGCGAAGCCCGAGAAACCGAAGGCCGCTCCGAGCGCCGTGAAGTCCGCCGTACCCGCGCTCGAGCTCCCGAGCGCCGCGGGGACCGCGAACGGCAGCACCTCGGGTGCGGGTGTCTCTTTCGGGGCATCGGTCACCTCGTTCGACGCCGACTTCCCTTTCGCGTATTACGTGGAGCAGCTCCTCTCGCTCATCGGCGCGAACTGGTTCAAGCCGGAGTCGGTCGACGGCACGAGCTGCGTCGTCTCGTTCCGCGTCATGCGTTCCGGACAGGTGACGGACGTCAAGGTCGATTCATCGTCGGGTGTGAGCTACTACGACCGGGCCGCGGAGCGTGCCGTGTTCGCCGCGAACCCGCTTCCACCGCTCCCGCCGGATTACCGGAACGAGTCGCTCGGCGTGCACCTGAAATTCCAGTGAAGGGGAAGTCGTTGAAAGAAGAAAGAGAAAACGGAGAAGAGAAGGTTTCTTTGAAAGGGGTCAGGGGCGCCGGCGCTCTCCTGGCTGCAGCGGCCCTGTTCTCGGGCGCTCCCCTTTTCGGCCAGGCGCCGAAGAGTGCGCCGACTCCTTCCGGTGTCGCGCAGCCCTCGAACATCGATCTCACGCTCACCGGCGCCACCGGAGCGCGGCGGCCGCTGGCGATTCCGATGACGATCGCGCCGATCTCGCCCGACCTCCAGACGCGGGCCGTGGATCCCTTCTACACGACGCTCTCCGACGACCTCGCGGGCTCCGGCGTCTTCGTCGTGGCCGATCCGGCCCTCTACCCGAAGGCGATGCGCCCGCCGCAGAACCGCGAAGAGGGCGACGCGTGGAAGGCCACGTCGGCCCAGTTCCTTCTCGACACGCACCTCGCGCCCGATGGGGGGAACGTGGTCGTCGAGGCGATGCTGTGGGACCTCGGGATGCTCAAGCCCATCCTGAGCAAGAAGTACTCCGGCGAGCTGCGCGCGGTGCGCCGCATCGCGCACACGCTCGCGAGCGACCTCGTGCGCCAGTTCACGGGCAGGCCCGGGCCGTTCCTCACGAAGATCGCCTTCTCGTCCGACCGCGAACGGGTCGCGGGGAAGCACGTCGTGAAGGAAATCTTCACGATGGACTTCGACGGCGACAACCAGCGCCGCATCACGTATTCGAACACGCTGTCGCTCGCGCCGGACTGGTCGCCGGATGGCACGAAGCTCGTGTATCAGTCGTATGAGAAAGACACGCCTGGCCTGTGGCTCATCGGAAAGGACGGAACCGACAAGCGCCAGATTCCGGTCCCGACGCAGCTCAACGCGTCGCCGTCCTTCTCCCCCGACGGCAAGACGGTCGCGTTCTGCGGAAGCGTGAAGGGGAACACCGAGATCTTCACGGTCCAGACGGACGGGTCGAACCTGAAAAGGCTCACCGAGAACGCGGCGATCGACTCGACGCCCCGGTGGTCCCCGAACGGCCGCGAGCTGGCGTTCACGTCGAACCGTCAGGGCACGCCCCAGATCTTCATGATGGACCTCGAAGGCGCGAACGTGCGGCGCGTGTCGCTCGCGGGGAACTGGAACGACGAGGCGGCGTTCTCACCGGATGGCGGGCGGCTGGCGTTCGCCTGCCGGAACGAAGGCGATTTTCAGATCTGCGTCATGGACCTCGCGACCGGGCGGACCGTTCAGATTTCGAGCGGAACTGGCGCAAATGAAGGGCCCACATGGTCGCCCGACGGCTCGAAGATCGCCTGGGAGGTGCAGCGCGGCGACTCCACGCAGATCGTGGTCGGAAACGCCGATGGCGGCGGCACGGCGCGCATCGTGACGTCGTCCGGGAACAATTTTTCCCCCTCGTGGATCAAAACGCTAGAATGACGGCGCCGACGGGGCGGTCGCCGTCCGGCGCCCTCATTCTCCCGTCAACGGAGGCTAGATTCCATGAAGCAGTCCCTCAAGGTCGTTTCGCTCACGGTCGTCGCTCTTGCGTTCGTCGCCGCTTGCTCGAGCAAGCCGAAGGCCACCCCACCGCCTGCGCCCACGCCCGCGCCTGTCTCGACGCCCACCGTCGTGACGGTGGAGCCTCCCGCGCCGACACCACAGCCCACGCCGAGAGTGGACGCGGATGACATCACGCGGAAGTCGCTCAGTGAGATCTCGAGCTACCTGAAGCCCGCCTTCTTCGACTACGACAAGGCCGATATTCGCACCGATGCCCGCGACGTCCTCGCCGCGAACGCGGCGTGGCTGAAAAAGTACGCGGGCGTCCAGTTCACGATCGAGGGCCATACGGACGAGCGCGGCACCGCGCAGTACAACCTCGCGCTCGGCGACCGCCGCGCGAACGCCGCGAAGGACTACCTCACTTCGCTCGGCGTGGACGCGAGCCGCATCAAGACCGTGTCGTACGGCAAGGAGCGCCCCTTCGCCACGGGACACGACGAAGACTCGTGGCAGAAGAACCGCCGCGCCCACTTCGTCGTCACTGCGAAGTGACCCGCCAGCGCGCTACGCGAGCCGGCCGTCTCGTCCTGACCGCGGGATTTCTCGCGGCGGTGACCGGTTGTGTCAGCGGAAGCGACATCGACGGCCTTCACAAGCACCTCTCGACGGTCGAGAAGGAAGTCGACGTCGTCTCGAAGCAGTCGTCCTCCAAGGAGGAGATCGCGAAGCTGAGCGAGACCCTCGCCAAACAGGCACAAACGCTCCTGCGCTCGAACGCCGATCTGGGCACGAAGTTCGACGACCTGACGCGCGAGATGCAGGCCCTCGCCGGGAAGCTCGAAGACGCGAATCGGCGCCTCACGCAGCTCTCCCAGCAGATCGCCGAGACTCAGGGGCACGCGCCCGCTGGGACGGTGGTCGTCCCGCCGGCACCCTCTTCGGCCCCGCAGGCGCCCCCGGCTTCCGGCGCCGCGCCGGGCGCTGGCGGCGCCGGTCTCGCGCCGGTTCCC
>Ga0207930_1000082_pt1 | contig 23412 bp, 22 predicted proteins | sample NGESurshal092012_7_FD_184477 | JGI IMG/M metagenome (GOLD analysis project Ga0207930, IMG submission 184477) | Arctic peat soil microbial communities from Barrow, Alaska - NGEE Surface sample 210-3 shallow-092012 (SPAdes) | ecosystem: Environmental > Terrestrial > Soil > Wetlands > Peat ... | reverse complement strand
ATAATCAGGTCGTCCCGCCGGGACGGGATTCGGAATGAATTGAGGGGGTAGTGCCTATGACGCGCGAATTGTTCTGGCTGACGCTGACGGTCATCTTGACGGGCCTGCTCTGGATTCCCTACATCCTCAATCGCACTCAGGTTCGCGGTCTCACGGGTGCGATGGCAAATCCGTCGCGCAACGACGCGCCCCATGCCGAATGGGCCAACCGCCTGATGTTCGCCCATGACAACGCGGTCGAGAACCTCGTGATCTTCGCGCCGCTGGTGCTGATCCTCAACGCGATCGATTATTCCAGCCAATGGACCGTTCTGGCCTGCGTTGTCTATTTCTGGGCGCGCGTCGCGCATGTGATCGTCTACACGCTCGGCCTGCCGGTGTTCCGCACGATAGCCTTCACCATCGGCTTCCTGGCGCAGGCCGTGCTGGCGGTGGCGATCTTCAGGGCGGTTTGACGGTTGGTGTTGGGCTCGAGCCTTTTCCGTTCCGATTGAATCGGAACGGAGGCTCTCCTTCTTTATTTGACGCGTTTTCTTCACGCGAACCGGTATCCACTTCGCTGGAAAACGCTCTGGTCGTCCTCAGAGCCCCTTTCGGGCCGTGACGAACAGCATCGTGGCCGGTTTGTCGTCGAAACCCCTGACGTCGCCGGTCTCGATCGATAGTGAACTCCAGTTGCCGGCATTCGCGTAGTTGGCGCGCAGCCAGTCCGGCGACGGATAGTTGTAATAGCGATTGAGCGTATCGCGGCCGTCGGCGTCGCCGGTCTTGTAGCTGGCGTAGAAATAGCCGGCGGGTCTAAGCGCGCGCCGGATCAGCGCCAGAATTTGCGCCAGCTCCTGCCGGGGAACGTGAAGCAGGCAGGCGTTGGCCCAAACGCCGTCATAGGCATCGACCTCGTCGAGGTCATGAAACAGAAGCGTCTCAACCGGACGGCCGAGACGGTGCGATGCCTCGCGGGCCATTTCCGGCGATCCATCCGTTGGACGGACATCGAAACCTTTCGCCAGCATTTCGGCCGAAGCAGCGCCGGCGCCGCATCCCAGCTCGAGAATGGCTGCCCCCGGAGGGAGCAGCGCGAGAAACCGCGTCAACCGCGTATGCGCCGCTATCTCGCGTCTGGCATAGGCCTCCGCGTTGCTGCGGTAGAATTGAAGGGTTTCTTCGTCCACGGCCGCCTCGTTTGCGGAAAGAGCAGAGCCGTTAGATATCGGCCAGGCCCAACATCAGCCGCATGTTTTGTACCGCGGCACCCGAGGCGCCTTTGCCAAGATTGTCGAGGCGAGCAACCAGAACCGCCTGACGGTGTTTGTCGCTGGCAAAGACGTAGAGCTCGAGCCTATTGGTCTCGTTGAGCGCCTCGGGCTCGAGCGTCCCGCTCCTGGAAGCCGCGCTTTCGAACGGCATCACCGCGACGTGGCTGCTCCCGGCGTAGCGCCTGGCCAGCGCTGTATGAAGCTCAGCGCCGCCGGGTTTGCCTGGAAGCGTGTCCAGTTGCAGAGGGACGGAGACCAGCATGCCCTGTCGGAAGTTTCCGACCGAGGGCACGAAGATGGGCCGGCGTGTAAGCCTTGAGTAAAGCTGCATCTCCGGCAGGTGCTTGTGCTCGAAGCCGAGGCCGTAGAGTTCGAAGGCCGGCGCCGAGCCGTCTTCGAAGCTTGCGATCATCGACTTGCCGCCGCCCGAATAGCCGCTGACCGCATTGATGGTGACGGGATAGTCCGCAGGCAAGATTTTGGCATCGACCAGTGGCCGGAGCAACGCGATCGCGCCAGTCGGATAGCAGCCCGGATTGGAGACCTTCCGCGCTGCCCTGATCTTGTCGGCCTGATCCGGCGCCAGTTCCGGAAAGCCGTAGGTCCAGTCGCTGGCGACGCGAAAAGCCGTCGACGCGTCAAGAATCTTGGGAGCCGCAGCGCCCATGCCGTCGATCAACCCAACGGTTTCTTTTGCAGCATCGTCCGGCAGGCAGAGGATGACGAGATCCACCTCCCCCATCAGCGCGCGTTTGGCGCCTGCGTCCTTGCGCTTCTCCTCCGCAATGCTTTTCACCACGACATCACTTTGCTGGCGCAGGCGCTCTTGAATGCCGAGGCCCGTCGTTCCAGCTGCGCCATCGACAAAGACGGTGGGCTTTGTGGTGTCGCCGATCGGCCGCGGCTGATGGGTGTCGGCAAGGGTGCTGTTGGTGAGGGTCATGGCACGCTCCTTTCGAGCCGGCTCGTTTCGTGTATGAAGGCCTGCGGCCGGGTTTCGCGCATTAAACGCGCGATCTGTTGCGCATTCGTGTCGGTCTGCGAGGCAAGCGCCGCTGCCACCGCCGCATAGTCGGTCTCGGATTTGTGCTGGTTCAGCTTGAAGCTGCCCTCAACCTCATCCACCGACATCACCAGACCCACAATCGCCTTTTTCATCGCAACCAGACGCCCCGCCGTCATCTTCGACGAGGTCCAGGGCGGCTTCGGCGCGAGCCGGCTTTCAAACTTCGCGCTCAAAGCGTCGAGATGCGGACCGAGCTCTTCGTCGGAAAACTTCCGCACAGGGCCCGTCAGATGCACCGCCTGATAGAGCCAGGTCGGCACCTGATCGGGTGAGGCATACCAGTCCGCCGAAACATAGGCATCCTCCGCGTTGACCGCCAGCAGCCAGGAAGCCGCCCCGTCGGCCAGTTTCACCAGTGGATTGTGCCGCGCGACGTGAAATGCCGCCTGCGGCGTACCGTCATCCGCGTAGCTGAGAAAAAACGGCAGCGACGATGCGATCGGCCTCGCGCCGTTCCATGCGCAAACCGTGCCGAATCCGCGCGCTTTGGCAAAGGCGAGGCTTGCGGCACGATCGGGCTTGAACATCGGAGGCGTATACATCTCAAACTCCTGCTTGACGTAGGAGCCGCCGGGTCTGATCGCGCTGCTGGTGAGGAAAAATGCCGCGGACCGGATCCGGCGGCAGAGGCTGATGTCTTAAACGCAGACGTCCGCCCATACCGCAAGGATACGGCGGCGGCGAGCAATAGCGATGGTCGCGGCGTTGATCATGGGCGGGGCTATACGGCCGCTCCCGGTTGGCGTCAAGACGTTTGCAATACCGGAGGCATCGAAACGGCGGTGCCGGCGTCTTATGCGTGACATGCGGCCCGGCGCTTCAGACTGCTCGCCACAGCCATTCGGCGATCTGCGCGATCACGTCGCCGGACAACAGCAGCGCCGCCGACCACACCAGTGCCGAGACGAAATTGGCGATTTGAAAGCGCCAGTACGACATCTCGAAGATCCCGGCCGCCAGCGGCACCGAAGCCCGCAGCGGTCCGAAAAATCGTCCGATGAAAATGCTCGGCACGCCCCAGTTCTTCACAAAGGCTTCCCCGCGCGGCAGGATCTCCGGATAGCGCGACAGCGGCCACATCTGCGCGACGTGTTCCTTGTATTTGAAGCCAAACCAGTAGGACACCCAGTCGCCGAGGGCCGCCCCGATGCCACCGGCAATCCAGACCGGCCAGAAGCTGATACCGCTGGCGCCGATCAGCGCGCCGATCGCGACCAGCGCGCCCCAGGCTGGAATCAGCAACGAAATAAACGCCAGCGATTCACCGAACGCCAACACCAGAACGATCGGTGCGGCCCAGGCCGAATGGTCTCGCACGAAGTCGGCCAGAGCGTGCGCAAAATCTTCCATTCCTGAATGCCTTAATCCCCGGCCCGTTTGGCGTACCAACCCAGGTGCGAGGCTGATATCTGGGAACAGGTAAGCCAGCCCCTTCGGCGAACATCAAGTCACAAAGGCGAAGGCAGCGCGGCGCATCGGCCGGCCCCTGGCCAGACCGGCCTCCAACCAAAGCAAATGGAAAAGAAATGGCGCCTACCCCCGTGGCTGCGCCGGAAGCCGTTTTGGCGATCGCGGCTTTTCCGCTATGGGCGGTACCGGCACCAGCGGTTGCAGGGTGACGATAACCGGATTCGGCTTGTGATCCTGCGCCGCGCCGGTAGCAGCAGCCGGATCATTGGATCGTTTCCCCCACCACGGAAAACCGTGCCGCAGCTGATCGCGATTATATTGAGGGCGATTGATGACATTCCGCGCTGTATTGGGAACAGATAGGATCGCGTGTGCGGTGGTCAGGCGCGTCACCCGCCGTCACTTTTTAAGCCCAACCGTGGCATAGTCAGGGGAACCGATTCGCAGCGCCCGTCGTGCGCGGAACACATGAAAAGATATGACCAAACCATTGAAATCAGCTACTAAAACCAAATCGACCGACGATCTGTTCGGCGCCGCGGAACCGAAAGGCCGAGCCCCGCTCAAGGTCGCGACCCGCGCCTCCAGCGCCGAAGCCGGCTACACCGCCCGCGACATCGAAGTGCTGGAAGGCCTCGAGCCGGTGCGCCGCCGGCCCGGCATGTACATCGGCGGCACCGACGAGAAGGCGCTGCATCATCTGTTCGCCGAAGTCATCGACAACGCCATGGACGAGGCCCTGGCCGGACACGCGGACTTCATCGATGTCGAATTGGGGACAGACGGATTCCTGACCGTCACCGACAACGGACGCGGCATTCCGGTCGACGCGCACCCGAAATTCCCAAAAAAATCCGCCCTCGAAGTCATCATGTGCACGCTGCATTCCGGCGGCAAATTCGACTCCAAGGTCTACGAGACCTCCGGCGGTCTGCATGGCGTCGGCGTGTCCGTCGTGAATGCCCTCTCGTCCCGGCTCGAGGTCGAGGTCGCCCGCGGACAAAAGCTCTATCGCATGGCGTTCGAGCGCGGCCACCCGAAGGGCAAGCTCGAGGAGCTCGGCAAGATCAATAACCGGCGCGGCACGCGTATCCGGTTCAAGCCGGACACCGAGATTTTCGGAGCCAAGGCTACCTTCAAGCCGCAGCGCCTGTTCAAAATGGCGCGCTCCAAGGCCTATCTGTTCGGCGGCGTCAAGATTCGCTGGCACTGCGACCCGGCCCTGCTCAAGGGCGTCGATGATGTACCTGCCGAGGCCGAGTTTCACTTTGTCGGCGGATTGAAGGACTACCTCGCCGCCGCCGTTCATGCCGACACCCTGGTGCATCCGGATATCTTCTCCGGCAAATCTGGACGCGTCGGCGCCCACGGCGCCTGCGAATGGGCGGTGGCGTGGACCGCCGATGCCGACGGTTTTCTGTCCTCCTATTGCAACACCGTGCCGACGCAGGACGGCGGCACGCATGAGTCCGGCATGCGCAGCGCGCTGTTGCGCGGGCTGAAGGATCACGCTGAGCGCGTTGGCCAGGGCAAGCGCGCCGCCAGCATCGTCTCCGAAGACGTCATGGTGGGCGCGGCGGTCATGCTTTCGGTGTTCGTGCGCGAGCCGGAATTCCAGGGCCAGACCAAGGATCGGCTTGCTAGCGCCGAAGCGCAGCGCATCGTCGAGCAGGCGATCAAGGACCCGTTCGACCACTGGCTGTCAGGCAACCCGGTCCAGGCCAACAAACTCCTGGAGTTCGTGGCCGAACGCGCCGACGAGAGGCTGCGCCGTCGCGCCGAGAAAGAGATCTCGCGCAAGACGGCGGTGAAGAAACTCCGCCTGCCCGGCAAGCTCTCCGATTGCACCGACACCGCTTCCGAGGGCTCGGAGCTGTTCATTGTCGAGGGCGACAGCGCCGGCGGCAGCGCCAAGCAGGCCCGCGACCGCAAGACCCAGGCCATTCTGCCGCTGCGCGGCAAGATCCTCAACGTCGCCTCCGCTACCAAGGACAAGCTCACCGCCAACGCCCAGCTAGCCGATTTGATTCAGGCGATCGGCTGCGGAACCGGCGCGCATTATCGCGAGGAAGATCTGCGCTATTCGCGCATCATCATCATGACCGATGCCGACGTCGACGGCGCCCATATCGCCTCGCTCTTGATCACGTTTTTCTATCGGCAGATGCCGCGGCTGATCGACGAGGGCCACCTCTATCTCGCGGTGCCCCCGCTCTATAAACTGACCCATGGCAGCAAGACGGTTTACGCCCGCGACGACGCCCACAAGGCCGAGTTGATGAAGAGCGAATTCAACGCCAATGCCAAGGTCGATGTCAGCCGCTTCAAGGGCCTCGGTGAAATGATGCCGGCGCAATTGAAGGAAACCACGATGGATCCGGCCAAGCGCAGCATGCTGCGGGTGGTGCTAATGGCCGACGACCGCGAAGGCACCGCTGACTCGGTCGAGCGCCTGATGGGCACCAAGCCCGAGGCGCGGTTTGCGTTCATTTCCGACAAGGCCGAATTCGCCCGCGAGGATCTGCTGGACGTTTAGCTCACCGGTGGTGGCCGCGGCGGACATTTCGCCGCAGGAGGCGCTGATTTGCGCCTGTTATCAGCCTTTCGGCCTGTTCCAACAGCCCTCCCCGGGCCCGTTTTCCGGCGGGTGTGCTTAGCCGGCAACAGCATTTTGGACGGAACCGGCTATAACTGCAACCAATGGCGTTCAGGATTCGGTGCCTTGCACCCCTTGTCGAGGATTTGAAATGAAGAAATTTGCGCTCGCTCTGACCGCACTGGCAGCGTTCACGGGATCGGCCGTTGCGGCCGACCTGCCCCCCGCTCCCGCCTATTCGAGGGCTCCGGCGGTGGTCGCGGCCCCCCCGAGCTGGACCGGCTTCTACATCTTCGGCGGCGCGGGTGGTGGCGTTTGGGACGCGGATACCGGCGTCAGCGTAACCGGTGGGGGTCCTTGCGTTCTTTGCATCGCCAACAGGCAGGGCGGCGACGGATACTTTGGCACCGCCGGCGCGGGTTACGACTGGCAGCTCAGCCAAAGGTGGGTGTTCGGCATTCTGGCCGATGGTCAGTTTGGCAGCCTGAAGGGTTCGGTCTCGGCTTTGGGTTTGGTTGCCACCGAAAAGCTGCAGGATACGTGGGCCGCGGGTGCTCGCGTCGGTTATCTGGTAGCGCCGATGGTGTTCTCCTATGTCAATGCCGGGTATACCGGCTCTGATTGGTCGGGCACGACAGCGGTCAGCCAGTTCAGCGGTGCACCGGCAGGCTTTCATACCGGCGGCTTCAGCACCCAGGGCTGGTTCGTCGGCGGCGGCGTCGAGAACAACCTGGACATCTTCGGTCTCAGCGCTCCCGGTTGGTTCATGAAGACGGAATATCGCGCCGCCTACTACGACAGCAAGAACGTCAACATTCTTGTCGATGGTTCGAATGCGCAAACTGGTTTCGATGCCAACTTCAAGCCGCTGGTGCAGACGGTCAGCACCTCGCTGGTCTACCGCTTCAACTGGACCGGTCCGGCGAGGTACTGATCCGACCTCGCAATATCCCAATATCAAGCAAAAGCCCCGGCATCGTCCGGGGCTTTTTCTTGTCTTGATGCGCTTTTCTTGGCGCAGGAGATCGTTGCTCGGATCGAGACGCAGCGCCCTGCTCTTGCGCGGATAGATCGCGCGCGCCACTCTGGCCGCCGTTGCGCCAGTCGCCGCGCGCCAATCTCATTGAGGGAACGCCCATGCGCAAACTGCTTCTGGTCGTTGGCTTTCTCGCGCTCGCCGTCGGGCTGCTCTGGATCGGCCAGGGCACCGGCGCGGTCAAGTGGCCTCAATCGAGCTTCATGATCAGCCAAATTCAGTGGGCCGGCTACGGCGCCGCGCTGGCGGCGTTCGGCCTGATCCTGATCTGGCAGGGCAGGCGCTAAAATCAACCCGCACCGGAACCGCCGCGGCCGGGCTTGTCCCGGTTACCACAAAGAGGACCCGTACCCATGACGCCAAAACCATTCGACCTCCGCGGCAAGGTGGCCATCGTCACCGGCGGCAATGGCGGGATCGGCCTCGGCATGGCGCGCGGGCTTGCGGAAGCAGGCGCCTCGATCGCCATCGTCGGGCGCAATGAAGCGAAGTCGAACGAGGCGGTCGCCGAGCTTCAGCGGCGCGGCGCCAAGGCGGTCTCGGTGGTTGCCGACGTCACCGACAAAGCCGCCATCGCCGCGATGGTCGAGCGGACGGTACGCGAACTCGGCCGGATCGACATCCTCGTCAACAACGCCGGCATCAATATCCGCAAAGCCCCGCAGGCGCTCGCGCTCGAGGAATGGGACAGCGTCATCAAGACCAACCTGACCAGCGCATTCCTGTGCTCGCAGGCGGTCTATCCCGTCATGAAAGCGGCCGGTGGCGGCAAGATCATCAATATCGGCTCGATGATGTCGATCTTCGGTGCCAGCTTCGCGCCGGCCTACGCCGCAAGCAAAGGCGGTATCGTGCAGTTCACCCGCTCCTGCGCCGTGGCCTGGGCTGCCGACAACATCCAGGCCAACGCAGTGCTGCCGGGCTGGATCGATACCGATTTGACCAAACGCGCCCGCGAACAGATCGACGGCTTGCACGAAAAGGTGCTGGCCCGCACGCCAGCAGCGCGCTGGGGCGCGATTGGCGATTTCGCGGGCATTGCGGTGTTTCTCAGCTCCGCGGCGTCAGACTTCGTCACCGGTACGGCGATTCCCGTGGATGGCGGATTTTCCGTAATGGGCTAGCCGGCCCGAACCGAAAATCAGCCCGCGGACGCTGGCGAGCGCACATGTTCCGGGCGCACGCCGAGGCCGACGAAGCGCGCGGTAATGCCTTGCAGCCACGGTAGCGCGTTGATCAGGCGCGCAAACAGCGGGGCCTTGAGCGGACGATCACCTGGCTTGAGCGCGACGCTGATGATGTTGTTCTGGACCACGACCTGCATGGCCTGCGTGATCCGCACCGGAAACTCCCGGCGCCGCCGCACCGCATCCAGTTCGTCTTCGCTCGGGCACCCCCTGGCCAGCGTAGCAGCCAGCAGGTTGGCGGTTGCGACCGCGTCCTGGACCGCCAGATTGACGCCGACGCCGCCAACCGGCGACATCGCGTGCGCGGCGTCGCCGATGCAGAGCAGCCCGGGCAAGCTCCAGCGCTTCAACCGATTGATCGCCACCGTCAGCAGCTTGACGTCGTCCCACGTCTTTACGTCCGATATCCCCGATTTGAGGATCGGCGCCATGCCGATGACGTCGCCGCGGAAGGCGTCGAGCCCGCGCGCCTTCACCGCGTCGTATTGTCCCTTGGCGATCACATAGGCGCATTGCCAGTAATCGCCGCGATCGAATGTCACCAGCATCTTGCCGGTCTCGACCCGCGCGAACACGCTTTCGGTTTCGCTGGCCCGCTTGCCGGCGCGAAACCACAGCACATCCATCGGTGCGCCGATCTCTTCGACCTCAAGATTGGCGCACTGCCGGACGATCGAATGCCGGCCGTCGCATCCGATGGTCAGGTCCGCGCGGATTTCGACCGGCCCCTCCGGCGTATTGGCCCTTACCCCGACCACCGCATCGCCCGACCGGATCAGGTCGGTCGCATCGGCATTCATCATCACCTTGAGCGAGGCAAACCGCTTGCCGCTCTCGCGCAGGAAATTGAGAAAGTCCCATTGCGGCATGAAGGCAATGAAGGGGTATTTTACCTTGAGACGGCCGAGGTCTGCGATACGGATCGAATCGCCGCCGAAATTGCCGTCCATTTTTTGCAGTTGCTGATGCGGCAATTTCAGGAAGCCGTCGATCAGGCCGAGTTCGTCCATCACCTGAAGCGTCGACGGATGCACGGTGTCGCCGCGAAAATCCCGAAAGAAATCGGCATGTTTCTCCAGCACCAGTGTATCGATACCGGCCCGCCCCAGGAGATATCCCAGCATCATCCCGGCCGGCCCGCCGCCGACGATGCAACACCGCGTGTGACGCTCGGATGGTCGTTCCGAGGAAGTGGCCGCGTCCATGATCCGGCTCTCGTTGATTGGGCGATCAGCGCCGGAAGCTTTTTATCTCCGACACGCTGCCGTCGCGATAGGTTAATTCCACTGACACCGATTTGGTTTCAGGCGGCAGCTTGAGATAGGGTACCGCTTCGTGGGGAATGGCGCTGGGGTCCCTGGTGTCACAGGGCGGCATTTTCAGCACCTTGTCGGGTACCGTGGTGTCGATGCCGAAGCGGGCCTCGCGGATCGCGCAGCGATACGACATCAGGTGGGTATAGTAGACCAGTAATCCATTGAATTCACGAAACGACAGCCAGCTCGTCGCGGTCATGTCGAGGATTTTCCGCTGATCGTGGATCAAGGCCGCTTCGGGGTCGAATTTGATCGGGAACGGTCCCTGCAACTCGCCGGAGGCGTCCACATAGCGGACCTGAAAGGTGGCCGCCGGCGCGTCGGCGGCCAGTTCGATCGATGGATTGGGCATCCGCTTGCGCGTGCGCGGATCGAGCGTGTCGAGAAAGCCGGTCTCGCGGAATTCCCCGCTGTCGCCGGTCCGCCAGGAAATCCCGAGCGTCGGATCGGCGATCGAGAACACCACGGTCCAGCCGCCATTGTGGCGCGAGAACATCGCGATCGGCGCGTTAACGGAATCGTTCGACGGCGCGGTGCGCGGCACCGACACGGGCGGCAGTGCTGCGACTTGCTGCGGCGGCGCGGCAGGTTTTGCGACCGTCGGCTCTCCCTTGGCAACGCCATTGAGGAACACGTCGTCGACCATCTGGTCGAAATAGACCGGAATCTGTTTGTGGTTCACGGTTTCCGCCATCTCGCTGACCATCCGGCGGGTATGCTGGGCGACCTGCACCAGGTTCTCCCCGGGTTGCAGCAGTTCTTTCGCAAATGTTCGCGTGAACACCGAATTGGGGTTGTTGTCGTTGTTCGACAAACGGTCGAGCGCGGTCTGGCGCGGTCCGGCGGAGAAAACCGAGAACACGCCCTCCGGCAATTGCGTCATCGGCGCGAGGCCTCCGCCACCGGCCAGAGCGCGGGTGCCTGACCGCTCAAACGGATTGTTGCGGCAGGCGTCGAACACCAGGATCGCGGTGCGTACGTTCTTGTTCTGCAGCCGTTCGATGATGCGGTCGGCCAGAACCGAGGCGTCGCGGACCAGTTCTTCCTGGCCCTCGCTTGCCGCCGGCACGTCGGTCGGCAGCAGGAAGTTCTGGCCGGCGATCTCAAAGCCGTGGCCGGCATAGAAGAAAAACGCGGTGTCGCCCGGCCCCACGGCCGCGTCGAACGCCAGCAGGGTCTCGCTGAACGCCTGCCGGGTCTGGTTCTCCGCTACCATCACGGAAAACCCGAGCTGCTTCAGCGTATCGCCCATGGTGCGGGCGTCGTTGACCGCCTTCTGCAATTTGGGAACATGCTTGTAATCATTGTTGCCGATGACAAGGGCAACGCGCTTTTCCGCCCGCGCGGGCGCGGCGAGCGTCAGCAGCGCCGCGGCGAGGCTCAAAGCCAATGCGGCCCTGAACGACAGCAAAATCTTCATTCCGGTTCCCCGCCTTGCGATCCATCCGCGTCTCGTGCGAACCGCACTATGCCATAGTCGATAGACCGCCGCCGCCGGTTCAACCAAGCGAAGCCGCCCGGCCGCTCCACTTCCGGATCAACGGGAGGGCAAAATTCGGGGCAAGCGCCCACAGCGCCACCTCTGGGTCGACGAGCTGATCCCAATCGCCAGCAGCGACGAGACCATCAGCACGATCGCCGACGTCTGACGATGGCGCAGATGGTCGTCCAATTCCAGATCCGGCGTGATGAATACCAGACGAAGGCCGACCGCGGCGATCAGCAGCGTATGGCCGGCATAAAGCCGGATTGCCGGCGGCTAATGCGCAAAGCGACCCACGATCATGGTCGTCAACGGAACGCAGGTGATCAGCAGCAGAGTGTCGAGCCGCGCCTTTGCAAACATGCTGCAGCCTGGGCCTCGAAAGCGTTAGTTGTCCCTTGCCGGTAGTACTGCGGCGAGGCTCAAAGCCAATGCGGCCCTGAACGACAGCAAATTCTTCATTCCGGTTCCCCGCCTTGCACGACTTGACCGTCACTTCCGAATACGGCTGATCACATCATTTGCTGCGCGTTCGCCGATCTCCCAAGCGCCGGCTACCGTGCCCCAAAGCGATTCGTGCACAGCCTCCCCCGCGAACCAAACCTGATCGCCCAAGGGCTTACTGAGGACTTTGCGGGCGGATTGTCCTCCGGGCACTGCGGTCGAGAAAGCGCCCAGCGTCCACGGATCCTTGCTCCAGCGCGTGGCATGAGTCCGTTCAATCGAATTTCTTAGGTCTGAGCCAAATTGGCTCACTAGCCACTTGATCGCGAAATCGTTTAGTGCTGCTTCGCCTTCCAGGGCCAAGTCAGCGCACATTTTCCCACCTACCTGGACGAGGCACAGCCTTGAGCCCAAAAAATTTGCGTGGAGCGCTGCTGTTTGGCGGCCTACCGCCTTCTCGAAAATGAGTTCATCAGACTGTACCCCGAGCGGGTTGCCGCTGAACTCGATCGCCACCCGATCGAGGCTGCCGAGTGTTAATTTGTCGATCGCCTGCGCGAAGTGCACGGGCAAGGAAGGCCTAAATTCAATTTTTCCGGAAGCCAATACCGCGGTCGAAGCGGTCAGGATCACTGCCCGCGCCGTCATTCGTTCGCCGCGTGTTTCTACCTGAACCAATCGGGACCCCCACTCTATGCGATTAACGGGGCTAAAAAATCGCATCGGTGCGCCGAGCGCGAGCCTTCCCATCAGAGTTCCAACACCCCGCCGAACCCGAACAGTGTTCTCCGGCTTAACCCACAATGCGTATTCGTTGGCTGACATCGCGGACAAGTCGCTTCCGCAGAGGAAGGGCCCAAGCACGAATTCCATCGTCGGCCGCCAATCCCCAATATCTTTGGGAAGCGCGCTAGCGCACGAAATATCGGAAGGAGCTGCGCTGGCGATGGCTTGATTGCAGCTTACAAGTTTGGAATAGAACTCTTCCAACTCCGAGACGCGCGCCTTGCGAGTGGGCACGCGAAGCCGTGGGTCCGGCGGCGTCGCGATGCGCAGCCGCTGTGTGGATGGCTCTTTGTAAGTCTCCAGTCCAGCTTTTGAAGCGAGCTGGTCGACCGGAAAGGCTTCAGTCTCATGGACCCAGAGAGCCCCTCGATCGTAAGGCACACCAAAGGTCTTAAGGTCGGTAAAGCACCGGCCGCCCCAATGGTCGCTAGCTTCCAAAACAGCGAACGTTTTCCCGGATTGAGCAATCCGACGTGCTGCGGAAATTCCGGCCGCCCCGGCCCCGATAATTATAACGTCAAAATCAGGGTCCGTTGCTGCGTTGGCAGGCACAGGCCCGGCAGCCGCTAAACCAGCGGCGGCCAAAAACTGTCGTCTGGTTACCGCAGACATCCGATGCACGCTCTACCGTGAACGATAGCAGAGAGCTATGTTGCCCCTTTACAGGTGGCCTCCGCCACACGATTCACAGGCAACCAGCGAACGGTTTGATATGATTAATTAGTCTCGGCTTTCGGACAAATCGATCGATGAATTTTTTGAATTAGACCAATCGCTTTTTGCGACGCTTCCATTTTTACCGCTAACGCAGCGACCTGCTCTTGCACAGATGAACTTCGGGTAATGTCTGAATCAATGGATTCCGTGATGGATTTTAATAGGTCTGGCGCTTGCGTCAGATCAGGCAAGGTCACCTCTCGAATCGATTGCTTTACCTTGTTTGCGCAGGCGGTGTGGGTTTCGTATTCCGAGCGAGCGGCCGCAAATCGTTTGGTAAACTCAGCGGCGCCCGTCGAATCCTTATTGAGCGTATCCCAGCTGATCTTGCAGACACCTTCCACATTGCCTACGTCCTGGTAGTGTTCGTCAACGATCCGCGTGAACTCTTCAATCAGCGACTTTCCCTCGGTCAAGAGCGCATCGTACCGGCAAACAAAATGCTCTCGGCCGCGATAGCAGCGGTCCAGCTTGATTTCTCCCTTCAGCCCGGGAAGTACAAATTCGTCCTGTTGAACTTTGTCACATGACGAAAGCGCCTTCCCCAGCGCGGAAGCGGTGTCGACTTTCGAAGCGACTGCGGGCTGGGATGCGGGCGGTGGTAGCCGCCGCCTTTGCTGTAAACTCGTTTGGGCCCAAGCGCTGCCTAGAGAAACATCGTGTAAAAATACCAACAACAAAGCTAGGCATGCAAACCTGAGAGTATTCAGCATGGGAACTGAGCGCCCGTCACGGAAAATTCTGATCATCTCGATCTCCAAAAGTATGGTCGTCACAATCGGTTCAAGTCCTTGCTCAGCGCTTGTTGAACGAAGAGCATAAACAGGCGGTCACCGTCTCGCATCACCGAAGAAGATGATGCGAAACCGCCCGCTGCAAATCGCCATCACTCGACAAACCAGTTCAGCGATTTTGAAGTTCGAATCATATCAAGCGGCCTTGTCGAGTTTGTAGGTGCAGGTGTGAACGACCGGATCGCGATAAAGGAAGTCCATGGCAGCCATGATGCGATGCCTGAGTTCCTGTTTGGACGTGACCCGGATGTGAGGCAGCACGGATCGTGCCCGGCTTTTGGAGAAGAGGCCCTCGACGAGGTGGAGCCATGAGCCGCGCCTGGGAGTGCCAGAAATCACAGATAAATCCCACAACTTCCAAGGATTCGATCGTCTAGTCCGTCTTAATACACGTTCCACTCGAAACATAAGGTGTATCGCTATGCTCGTTCATACCATTCACGTATCCAACAAGATAGGCACGAAGGCAGCGATTGTTTTTCAAATTGAACTTGTACTTCGCCAACTCTTTGAGCCAACGTCGTAAGCAAGGCCTCCTGTAAATTCCACCTTACAAACGTAAGCTTCCGTTTGGGCTCCTGCTCGTCCGCCTTTCCGCAGCTCGGCGCCAATAAAAGCGTCCCAAACAAAACTTTTTCGTCCATAACGGCCTCCTTGTCAACGCGAACGCCATTATCACGGTCGAAGAACGATATTCATATCGTCACACTTTAAAAGCACGCTGCAAGTGGCGATTCCGAACACGTCGGATCGCCACTGGCACCCGATTCCCTCCGGCCACTCCAAGCGCACCCGGTGACATATTTACTGGTGGACAAGATCGTCGATATTTGTACGGCCGAGCCCGCCACCATTTTCGGACCGCGGGCGCGGAATTCATCCAAAAAACATTAAGCTTTTTCGGCGCTTCCGGGGCCTGCTCCATTGACTTTGGCCAATTCACGCCTATCTTCCGCCTCGACGCGGCCCGGTATCGAAACGCGATATCTTGAACAAGCCGCCTGTCTGCGTATCCGATAATCCCGTGCAAATTTGCGTGCCGTTCCGGGGTTGAGCGCGGCAGTCATTTCCGAGAATCCAAGCGGCGGTTTCGACCAGAGGCTCAATGTCTTTTTCCAATCTCGGCTTGTCCGACAAGGTGCTCGCCGCCGTCGCGGCCACCGGTTACACCACCCCTACCCCCATCCAGGAACAGGCGATCCCCCATGTTCTGGCCCGCCGAGACGTTCTCGGCATCGCCCAGACCGGCACCGGCAAGACCGCTGCCTTCGTCCTTCCGATGCTCACCATGCTGGAAAAGGGCCGCGCCCGCGCCCGGATGCCCCGCACCCTCATCCTCGAGCCGACACGCGAACTCGCAGCCCAGGTGAAGGAGAGTTTCGACAAATACGGCGCCGGCCAGAAACTCAATGTCGCACTCCTGATCGGCGGGGTTTCGTTCGGCGACCAAGACACCAAATTGACGCGCGGCGTTGACGTGCTGATCGCGACGCCGGGCCGGCTGCTCGACCACACCGAGCGCGGCGGACTGTTGCTCACTGGCGTTGAATTGCTGGTCATCGACGAAGCCGACCGCATGCTCGATATGGGCTTCATTCCGGACATCGAGCGCATCTGCAAGATGATTCCATTTACCAGGCAGACGCTTTTCTTCACGGCAACAATGCCGGCCGAAATCCGCCGTATCACCGAAACCTTCCTGCACAATCCCGAGAAAATCGAAGTTTCCAGGCCGGCGACCACGGCGGTGGGCGTGGCCCAGTTTCAGGTCGCGGTCAGCCGCGAGCCGCACGAGAAGCGTGAGACGCTGCGTCAACTGCTGCGCAACGCCAAGGATCTCCAGAACGCGATCATCTTCTGCAACCGCAAGCGCGAAGTGGCGTTGCTGCACAAATCTTTGCAAAAACATGGTTTCAGCGTCGGCGCCCTGCACGGCGACATGGACCAGTCGGCGCGCACCGCAGCTCTCGACCAGTTCCGCAAAGGCGAAATTCCGCTGCTGGTCGCTTCCGATGTCGCCGCCCGCGGTCTCGACATTCCCGCCACCAGCCACGTCTTCAACTTTGACGTCCCGCATCATGCCGACGACTACGTGCATCGCATCGGCCGCACCGGCCGCGCCGGCCGCGCCGGCACCGCGATCTCCATCGTCACACCGCTCGATCAGAAATCGATGGCCGCGATCGAAAAGCTGATCGGCAAGACCATTCCCCACGCCGAAGGCAGCGTCGAGGTTCAGCCGGCATCGCCCGGCACCGAACAGCCGCGCGAGCCGCACGCGCGCGAAGGTTCAAGAGAAGGTTCGCGAGGAGGCCGCAAGCCCCGCCGTGAACGCGAACCCCGACGCTCGGGCGGCGGCCGCGAGCCCGCCCACCAGACGCAGGCGCCAGCCGCTGCATTCACGCCGCCGGTCGCTCCTGCTGCCTCGCGCACGCCCTCGATCGGCCGTGCCGAAGCCCCGCCGGTCCCGCGCGATCCGGCGTCTGAACCTGCCGATCACTCGCACCTTCCGGCGTTCCTGCTGCGACCCATTCGCGCACGGGTTTGATTTGACAAAGGCCTGATATTGCAAGGGCCTTTGCGTTCGGCGCCCCTGATCCTCGACGACCCGAATGGAACCCGTTTACCGGTCGTTCATTCTCGTCCGTTAACCTAGCAGCGATAATTTATTCATTGCTGCGGGGACGGGCAGAACGCCCGCTATTGAGGACGTGATCAAGTGATCAAGGCGCTCGACGAGCATGAACGCACTATGGCCTTCGCCGAAGTCGCGCTTGGCCAGATCAAATCGCTCCGGCAAACCGCCGTGCCTCGCAATTATGAAATCTGGTACGTCTACGCGACGGGATACAATTCGCCGCTCAACAAGATCATCAACGAAACGCTGGCGCGCAACGGCAAGCTGACCGAGTCCGACCTCGAGCAGATCTACGAAACCTATCTTTCCCAGATCAAGACAACCGATCGCATCGACAAGGTTGGCGCGCGCGTGATCGGCGAAATCGACGACGTGATGAAGCTCATCACGCAGGCCCTTGGCATGTCGGCCAACTACGATAACAGCCTGACGAACGCGACCCAGAAGCTCGCGGTCGCCCAGAACCGCGACCAGGTCAAGGTCATTGTCGAATCGCTGGTGACGTCGACCCGCGAGATGCGCGAAACCAACAGGGCGCTGGAAGACCGGCTGACACTGTCGAAATCGGAGATCAGCAATCTTCAGCAGAGCCTCGAGGCGATCCGGGCCGAAAGCCTGACCGATCCCCTCACCGGCCTTGGCAACCGCAAATATTTCGACCGCTCGATCGAAATCGCGGTGCAGAATGCGCTCGCCAATGGCGAGCCGCTTTCACTATTGATGTTCGACATCGACCACTTCAAATCATTCAACGACTCCTACGGCCACCTGACCGGCGACCAGGTGCTCCGGCTGGTCGGCATGTCACTGAAGCAGACCATCAAGGGCCAGGACATCACCGCGCGCTATGGCGGCGAGGAATTCGTGGTGCTGCTGCCCAACACCGCGCTGCGTCAGGCGCTGACGGTCGCCGACCATATCCGCCGCGCCATCATGTCCAAGGAATTGAAGAAGAAATCCACCGGCGAAATTCTCGGCCGCGTCACCATCTCGGTCGGCGTTTCGATGTTAAAGCCCGATGACGATACCGATTCGCTGATCGAACGCGCGGATGCCTGCCTCTATGCCGCCAAGCGCAACGGTCGCAACCGCGTGGTCTGCGAAGCGGATCCGGAATATGTCGCCGAGGCTCGCAGCCAGGTCGCCTGAACGTAAACTGCCGCCCTCACGGTGAAGACCTCTTCTTTGGTATAAGCTTCTTCGACGTCGGCCTCTTCCTGACCGCTGATCTCTTGACCGCCGTCTTCTTCGCCTTCGCCGCCTTGCGGATTTTGGGCCGCTTGAGCAGCGCCGCACGTTGCGCGGCTGCCAGCGCCGCCCTCGCCCAGGCAGCCAACTCCTCTGAATCATCGAACAGCCGCGCCGGCAATTGCCAGTACGAGTTGACCGTGACCGTCTTCGCCGTCTTTCGCTGTTGATACTGGAACGGCCCCGATCCCTCAGCCTCGAATTGCGGGATGTTTTGTTCGTCGGCACGGAAATAGAGACCAGCCCGCAGCGCCAGCGCAAAATTGACGCCGTCGACGGAAATCCCGAAGCCGGAAAACATCCGGCGGATCGTCACGGACCCGAAGTCTGCGAACAGGTCGATCAGGAAATCGCGGTCCATGCGATGCCGCTCACGTTTCGTCGTCCCCGCATTCGCCGACGAACCGCAGTTAGCGATCAGCTTTCAGCCTTGGCGGCCGTAAGCTGCACCGATTCACCGCAGCCGCAGGCGCCGGTCTGGTTCGGATTGTTGAAGATGAACTGCGACTGCATCTTGTCGGCCTTGTAGTCCATCTCGGTGCCCAACAGGAACAGCACGGCCTTGGGATCGACCAGAATCTTGACGCCCTTGTCCTCGACCACCTCGTCCGTGGGGCGGACATCGTGGGCATATTCGACAGTATAGGATTGTCCGGCGCAGCCGCCGTTTTTGATCCCTACCCGCAACCCCACAATCTCCGAATCGGCGCGTTTGGTCAGTTCGGCGATCCGCATCGCCGCCGCTTCCGTTAGCTTCATCACTTGCGGACGCGGACGCGGCTTCGGCTTGGCGACGGGAGCTGGTGATACTGGTGTCATGTCAGTCATGTGTTTAGTCCTGACAGCAATTCAATGCCGGATCACTGCCTTTGAGATGTTAAACGCGATTCCACTCGTTTGTCGTTACGCGTTTTCTTGAGCGAACCGGCACCCACTTCGCCCGAAAACGCTCTGTTACTTCACCACATATTGAGCACGAGGCGCGCCTCGTCGGTCATCCGGTCCGGTGTCCACGCCGGTTCCCAGACCAGATTGACATTGACGATGCCGACGCCAGGAACGCTTGCGACCGCATTCTCCACCATCGTCGGCAACTCGCCGGCTGCCGGACAGTTCGGCGTCGTGAGCGTCATCTCGACGTCCACGGTGCGGTCGTCCTTGATGTCAACCTTGTAGATCAGGCCGAGCTCATAGATATCGGCCGGAATTTCCGGATCGAACACCGTCTTTAGCGCGGCGACGATTTCGGTAGCCAGCCGCTCGGTTTCTTCCGGCGGCAACGCCGAATGCGTTTCCATGTTGCTGGTTTTGGCTTCGCCATTCTCGGTTTCGCGATTCTTGGCTTCAACTGTGTCGGTCATGAGAACAATTCCCGCGCCTTGATCAGCGCCTGCGCCAGATGGTCGACTTCTTCCCGGGTATTATACATCCCGAATGAGGCACGGCACGTTGCCGTGACATTGAACCGCTCTAAAAGCGGCATCACGCAATGGGTACCGGCCCGCACCGCGATGCCCTGTCGGTCGATGACAGTCGCCACATCATGGGGATGCGCGCCCTTCATCTCGAACGAAATCACCGGTCCCTTGCCGCGCGCGGTGCCGATCAGGCGCAGCGAATTGATCTCACGCAAGCGCTCCTGGGCGTAGGTCAGAAGGCCATGCTCATGCGCGGCAATGCGTTCCTTGCCGATCGAATTGACGTAGTCGATTGCCGCACCAAGACCCACCGCCTCGACGATCGCCGGCGTTCCCGCCTCGAATTTGTGCGGCGGATCGCCGTAGGTGACCCAGTCTTTTGCGACCTCGCGGATCATCTCGCCGCCGCCATTGTAGGGCCGCATCGCCACCAGATGCGCGTGCTTGGCATAGAGCACGCCGATGCCGGTCGGACCATAGAGCTTGTGGCCGGTGAAGACGTAGAAATCGCAGTCGATATCCCGGACGTCGATCGCCAGATGAACGGCGGCCTGGCTGCCGTCGACCAAAACCGGAATGCCGCGGGCATGGGCGATCCTGACCACGTCCTTGACCGGAACGATGGTGCCAAGCGCATTCGACATCTGCGTGATCGCCACCAGTTTGGTGCGATCGGTCAAGAGCTTCTCGAACTCGTCGATCAGGAAGTTGCCTTCGTCATCGACCGGCGCCCATTTGATGACGGCGCCGTGACGTTCCCTGAGGAAATGCCAGGGCACGATATTGGAATGATGCTCCATGATCGAGAGCACGATCTCGTCGCCGGCCTTGATGTTCGGCTCGCCCCATGACGACGCCACGAGGTTGATCGCCTCGGTGGCGTTGCGGGTAAAGACGATCTCTTCGTTTCGTCCGGCATTGAGAAATTTCGCAACCTTGGCGCGGCCGCCTTCATAGGCTTCCGTCGCCGCATTGGCGAGATAATGCAGCCCGCGATGGACATTGGCGTATTCGCTTTTGTAAGCCTCGGTCATGCGGTCGAGCACCGCAAGAGGCTTCTGCGCGGACGCGGCGTTGTCGAGATAGACCAGCGGCTTGCCATAGACCTTTAGCGCAAGCGCGGGGAAGTCCTCCCGCACCCGGGCTACGTCATAGGAACCATTTGAGACTGCCGGATGCATGATCAACCTCGTGCCGCCAGCCAGCGTTCAGCCGCCAATATCGCAAGTTCGCGCAACGTATCATCGGCGATCGATTCGATCGCCTCGCCGACGAACGCCTGGATCAGCAGCGCCTGGGCCTCCTTCTCGGAAAGCCCGCGCGCCCGCAAGTAAAACAACAGGCTCTCGTCAAGCGCGCCGGTGGTGGCGCCATGGCCGCAGGTTACGTCGTCGGCGAAAATTTCGAGTTCAGGCTTGTTGTCGGCCTCGGCCTCGTCGGACAGCAGCAGGGCCCGCGTCATCATCTTGGCGTCGGTCTTCTGCGCCTTGGGGCGAACGATAATACGGCCCTGAAACACCGAATGTCCGCGATCGTCGACGACCGCGCGGAAAATCTCGCGGCTCGCGCAATTCGGCACTGCATGATCCAGGAACAGCGTGGTGTCGGCATGCTGGCGGCCGTTGAGCAGATTGACGCCATTGGTCTCGACGCGGGAGCCCTCGCCGGCAAAGGCGATGACGGCCTGGTAGCGGCTGACATTCGCGCCGCTGGTCATGCCGAAGGTGTTGTAATGCGCCTTCGCGCCGAGCGACACCACGGCCGACGAGATGTTGAAGGCTTCGCGGCCGTCTTCGATCAAGCGGACATGGTCGAGCCGCGCGCCGTCGCCGATGGCAAGCACCAGCGAGTCATGGACCTGATAGGTTTTGGCGGCATCTGCTGCGATATAGCTTTCAACCAGCGTTGCGTGGACCTGCTTGCCGACCCGGATCAGCGAGCGCGTGAACATCGCTGCAGGCGCCGCCCCGCTGGCGATATGAACGATATGCAGGGGCCGTGTCAGCGCGACTTCGTTGGCGATCTCGATTACGAGGCCATCGGTCATCATGGCGCTGTTGAGTGCCGCCATCGCATCTGACGTATCCGGCGTAAACAATTGCGCATGGAGGCCGGCATCGCCGGCTTCCAGTACCTCGCGCAGCGTTCGGATCGCCAATCCCTTTTCCGGATCGGCGGTATCCGAAAGCGTCGGCGCGAATACCCCGTCCACCAGCACCAGCCGGCGCACGCCCGCGATGGCATGCAGCTTCAGGACCGCACCGGCGCGCTTGAGTGCTGCGGCGTCCGGTTCCTCCGCTAACGGCAACACGTCGCGCATCAACATGCGCAGATCGGTATATTTCCAGTCCTCGATCCGTCGATGCGGCAGACCGATGCTCGCATAGGCATCGAAGGCCTGCTGGCGCTTTTCGGCGACCTTGCCCGCGCCGGGCAGCCGGCCCCGCGCGCTGGCGAAGATATCGCGCGGCGCCTCGGTCATTGCTTCAGATCTCACCAGTGCAACGTTCATTACAAATCCGTCCAGCCTCAGGCTGCGTCTTCGAACTGCGCGTAGCCGGAGGCCTCGAGCTCCAGCGCCAGTTCCTTGCCGCCGCTTTTGACGACCCGGCCCTTCGACATCACGTGCACGAAATCAGGCACGATGTAATTCAACAACCGCTGATAGTGCGTGATGACCACCATCGCCCGATCCGGCGAGCGCAGCGCATTGACCCCGTCGGCGGCGACCCGCAGCGCGTCGATGTCGAGGCCGGAATCCATTTCGTCGAGGATGCACAGGCTCGGCTCGAACAGCGCCATCTGCAAAATCTCGTTGCGTTTCTTCTCGCCGCCCGAGAAGCCGACATTGACGCCGCGGCGAAGCATGTCCTGGGGAATGTTAAGGGAGGCTGCGACCGCGCGCACCTTCTTGAGAAAATCCGGCGTGGAGAACTCGCTCTCGCCCCGCGCCTTGCGCTGGGCGTTCAGCGCGGTGCGCAGGAAGGTCATGGTGGCGACACCCGGGATTTCGACCGGATACTGGAACGCCAGGAATATACCCTTCGAAGAGCGCTCGTTCGGCGACATCTCCAGCAGGTTCTCGCCGTTGAACAGGATCTCGCCGCCGGTGACTTCGTAACCCGGCTTGCCGGCAATCACGTGTGACAGCGTCGATTTGCCGGAGCCGTTCGGCCCCATGATGGCGTGCACCTCGCCCTTGTTCACGGTGAGCGAAAGCCCGTGGAGAATCTCGCGCTCCTCGACACGGACTTGCAGGTCTTTTACTTCAAGCAATGGCATCACACTCTATCCTTAATTCAATCCGCCAGTTCGAGGCGCTTCTCGATGCGATCGAGGCGAACTTTGATGGCGGAAATGTCGGTGTGGTCGTGTTCTTGAATAGTCACGACACCTGCAAGATGCTGGCGTATCGCCGTCATCTCGACGCTCAGCGTCTGCATCCAATCCGCCATCTTTCCGAGGTCGGTACGAATACCCCGAAGATACTTGTCCGGCTCGACCATCAGCCTACGCTCCCCTCCAGCGAGATCGAGATCAGCTTCTGTGCCTCGACCGCGAATTCCATCGGCAATTGCTGCAGCACGTCCTTGACGAAGCCATTGACCACCAGGCCGACCGCCTCCTCCTGGCTCAGCCCGCGCTGCACGCAGTAGAACAGCACGTCCTCGGAGATCTTCGAGGTGGTGGCCTCGTGCTCAAACAACGCCGACGAATTCTTCGCCTCGATATACGGCACGGTGTGCGCGCCGCATTTGTCGCCGATCAGCAGTGAATCGCACGCCGTAAAGTTGCGCGCGCCGGTGGCCTTGCGGTGGGCGGTGACGAGGCCGCGATAGGTGTTCTGCGACACGCCGGCGGCGATGCCCTTGGAGATGATCCGGCTCGTGGTGTTCTTGCCGAGATGAATCATCTTGGTGCCGGAATCGACCTGCTGGTGGCCGTTCGAAATCGCGATCGAATAGAATTCGCCGCGCGAATTGTCGCCGCGCAGGATGCAGCTCGGATATTTCCAGG
>Ga0207930_1000077_pt1 | contig 24527 bp, 22 predicted proteins | sample NGESurshal092012_7_FD_184477 | JGI IMG/M metagenome (GOLD analysis project Ga0207930, IMG submission 184477) | Arctic peat soil microbial communities from Barrow, Alaska - NGEE Surface sample 210-3 shallow-092012 (SPAdes) | ecosystem: Environmental > Terrestrial > Soil > Wetlands > Peat ... | reverse complement strand
CATCCCGGTCAAAGTGAGAATACCGAGCACGACCAGCATGATGCCGACGGCGAATTCCATCGATAGACCCAGCCGCGGTGGGATCACGACCCCGAACACGATGATCGCCGCGCCGACCGCCATGACCGTCATGGTGTGCCCGACGCCCCAAGCGGCGCCGATCAATGCCGAGCCCACCATGCTGCGCTCGCGACTGACGATCGTCGCAATGGCGACGACATGGTCAGCGTCGGTCGCATGCCGCATCCCGAGGAAGAAGCCGAGAAACAGGAAGGACAGGACGTTCAGGCCGATTCCGGTCATCACGCTCGCGCCAAGGAGGTTATCCCCGGCCATACTATGCAGCGTTTCGACCCACCGCCAACTCCCATCTACGTGTGCCCCCATAGCATGGCTGGGCTGCGGGGACGATCGGCAGACCGACTTTGCTTGGCACGATGTTTGCGTCTGCTGGACGCAGCCCCTCCCCGCTTGGAGCGCCCATTGAGCGAAGTCATACGATTTATCTCGAAATCCGATCTCGAACGAGCTCGTTTGATTCGCGAGGCCCGCGCCATCTACGAGAGTATTTTCCCGCCGGCTGCTCCGGTCAGCGAGCCGCGCGACCCCAAGCGCTGATCGCTTGCTAGCGAGCTACGCCCCCCGCCGATCAGCCGGCGTGAACCGGTGTGCTTTCCGGTCGGCTAACGGCTCACAAGCACAGGCCCAGAATTTTCACCCGACAGGCTTCTTCGTTGCGGCGGGGCGTCGCCCGGTGTGCCGATGATGATGCTGACTGGGGGCGTTCTCCGCTCGTAATCACCATGGCCCAGTAGGTTCGGTGCGTCGTCGAACTTTTCGCGCTGGCGACGCCGACTTTTAATGCTCCCGGCATCAAAAGGTTTTTTTGGTGTGCTGGCGAATCAATCCACATATCAAGTGTTTTCGGGAAACTGTCATAGCCATAGGCGATATTCTCGGCAGACCGCTGGGATTTCGCCGCAGCCACCCGCGAGGCGAACGGCGCGAGCGCGCTATTGTGATCAAGCAGGTCCTTTGACGCCATTGCGGCGGCCTGCTCATGCGCAATCCGGTTGAGCGTAGGGTCCGAGGTGACGGGCCCCTCGCCGTGTTGGACACGGTAATTCGAGATCATCTCTGCTGGAGCTGCGGGCGCCGGCTGCGCGAAAGCTGAACCGCAAAGGGCAAGCAGGAACCCTATGGAAATTGGCAAGGCAGATTTCATTGCTTCCTCGTCGCGGGCCGACCGCGGTGACCGTGATGGTGCGTCCGACGCCCCGGGGGGCGCCGCGCCTGGTAATCGGGCGAGCGGAATTCCTGAGGTGCTTTCGTAGCGGAACCCGTAGAAAAGGGCAGCTCAAAAAAACACCAAAAAGGGGGGACCAACACCGCCAGAGGGAACCGGTCACGGGGTTGCCAATGGTGACAAGCGGTGCTGGCTCCATTGTACGCGGCGCGCAAGCAAATCCGGAATCCATCTTAGCCCTGCCGCGAAACTGTCCTGTAAACCGGGACCACCTCTGGCCTGTTTCGACCCCTAGTGGCCTAATTTGAAAACAGCAGTGGCCTGTTTTGAAGTGTGCTGCGGATCACGCTGGCGATGAACGACACCGGATATCCCTGCGACCACCGATTGAAGCAGGGGAATGGTCCCTTGTTAGACAGGAGACCAACATGACCAATCTCAACAATGAAATTTGCGAACTGAGCCTCAACGAACTCGACGGCGTTAGCGGCGGCACCTGGATGGATACTGTAATATGCGTCACATCTGCCGTGAAGGCCATAAATGGCATCAACAGTATTCTTACTCAGGCCGTCGATGGCATCCCTCCGGCGTCGTGCCACCCGAAGGGATAAAGGGTCGGCCCGTTTACCCTTTAGAGGCCGCCTCAGCCGGCGGCCTCTTGAAGCAAAAGCGACGCGACTAACCTATAGACGCGCCTGAATGGAATTGAGGACATCGGTCGTGGTGTCGATGAATTGCAACGCTTGCTGCGTTTTGCCAAAGGACAAGGGAAAGCGCACACACCGATCAGACAACTGCGCCAACCGTGTTCGTTCGCTGGCCAGAATGGTGTTGGTTTTTTCGACCGCAAATTTGACAATACCCCGGATCGGGTTGTTGTCGCCAAAATCAGTCATCTCTTTTTCAATGGTGATCAAATATTCGTAGCTCGAAAGCTCATCTGAAATCTGAAGAAGTTCCCGGATCGTCGAGTTTACACAGTCCGCATCGCCGGTGGAAATATCGGATCGCTTGGCAGTTTGAACCAGATCGCCCATCAAATTCTGAAACAGCGGCTTGATGTCTTCGACTTTCTTGAAATCGCTTTCGCTAAGGACACCGCTGCTGCAAACGCCCGGCGCGAGCAAAAGGATCGCCAGCCCCAGACCCAATAACTTGATAGGTGCGCGACACGCGCCGGTCCATGATCGAATGACGGTTCTTTCCAGCATCGACCGGCGTGCGGATGCACCGCCGAAGGCGGTGAACATGCGCGCTGAAATCCTGACACCGGTCGCGACCATTTTCAGATTAACCCGGAAGATGCCTGATGAGTTTAGTCTGAACCGCCTTGTTTCGCTAGGTGGCCAGGGAAAACCGGGACCTTATGACCAATATGGAGGTCAAAGCCGTTTCCTTAGCCAAGTTGATCACTACTCCAGTTTAGTTGTTCGGTATCGCCTTCTGTGTAATATCTGCCAACGGGAACAGGGGGAAGCTGTGTATTTTTCGCAGATTCGGTCGCTCTACTTGCCCGATGCACGCTTTCGCGGCTCGCCCGTGAGCCGGAGGGTGAGACGGTGACCGAGTTGTCGCAGCGGGCGTTTCGCGCCGTCGCGCTGCAGCGGGCCGCATCGCCAGAACAGCTCGATCACCTTGTCAGCATCACCAAGCCGTTTGATTGGATTCTCACCTTCGTGATTTGTCTGGCTCTGGCGGCAGCGCTCACATGGGGCGTCGTCGGGCGGATTCCTACCCGTGTGCCCGCTGAGGGGATTTTGGTCAGCGATGGCGGCCGTGTTGTCGATGCGGTCTCGGATGCAACAGGTCAGCTCTCGTCGATTAGCGTCTCGATAGGTGATCACGTCCTGCGAGGCCAGCCGATCGCTCAGATCGCCCAAACCGATATCCAACAGCGTTACGCCGGCGCCATCGAGGTTTTTCACGAACGCGAGCGCGAGCATGCTGATCTGACCTCGAAAGTAGCCAGCGAACTCGCCTCAAAGAGCCAGAATTTCGCAAAGCTGGAGGCGGCATTCGACCAGGTCATAAAGGCGACTGGACAGCGCATCGACTATCTAACGGCCGATGTGAAAACCCTCGAAGACCTGCTGGCCAAGGGATACACTACCCGGCGCAACGTCGAGGATCGCCGTCACGAACTCGCTGGTGCGCTGCAGCGAAAAGAGGATACCCAGAACGAAATCCTGAAGTTGCGATCGCAAAAGACCGATCTGGAGACGCAACGCGAGCGCGAAATCCAGCAATCGGAATTTCGTCTCAACGACGCACGCCGGCAGATGGACACGATCGCTGGAACCTTAAGCCAGAACACCCAGGTCGTCAGCCCGATCGAAGGGCGCGTCCTTGAAATAAAGGTTTCGGCAGGTTCGGTACTCGCGGTCGGTACACCGGTCATCGCAATCGAAAGCGAAGGCATAAAGCTCGAGGCTCTCGTCTATATTCCGACGGAGCGCGGCAAGAGCGTGAAGCCGGGAATGCAGGTCCGCATCGAGCCAAGCTCGGTGAAGCGCGAAGAATTCGGAACCATGGTCGGCACCGTCACGACGGTCTCCGATTTCCCCATTACACCGCAGGGCATGGCGGCGGTACTCCACAATGATACCCTTGTCAGCCGCTTTTCGCACGATGGTGCGCCCTATGGCGCGAGGGTCAGTCTGGAACAGGACGCCATTACCGTTAGCGGATATCGCTGGGCTGTCGGAACGGGTCCGCCCATTCGACTTAGCAGCGGAACGCTGATACGGGCGGAAGTCACTACACGAAGGCAACGTCCGCTCGATCTGGTAGTGCCTCTCATCAGGCGGTTGACGGGAATCGACGGATGACGCCCCTGCCCCAGCAACGTCGGATGAGATGCGGCCGCAGCGAGGTCGACGGCGCGCCGGCGGACTGCGTCCGCGCCACGCGGTGAAGCGGACTCCGACGATCCTGCAAATGGAAGCGGCCGAGTGCGGGGCCGCAGCGCTGGCGATCGTGCTTGCCCACCACGGCTCTTGGGTTCCGCTGGAGCAGCTGCGCGTCGCATGCGGGGTTTCGCGCGATGGCAGCAAGGCAAGCAACATCATAAGAGCGGCACGCAGCTTTGGTCTGCTCGCCAAGGGCTTCCGCACTGAGCCCGCGATGCTGCGCGACGTGCCGATGCCATGCATCATCCACTGGAACTTCAATCATTTCGTGGTGCTGGAAGGCATTCGCGGCGATCGCGTCTACATCAACGACCCGGCGATCGGACGACGACGAATCGACATGGCCGAGCTCGATCTCGCGTTCACCGGCGTCGTGCTCACCTTGGAGCGAACCAAGGCGTTCAAGAAACTCGGCAAGAAGCCGCAGGGACTCCGGCCGCTGTTGCGTGAGCTGCGCGGCTCGAAACAGGCGGTTGGGTTGCTGGTGGTGCTCAGCTTCGCGCTGATCGTGCCCAGCATCGTAGCCGCGGGATTTTCAAAAATCTTCGTCGACGATATCCTGATCCAGCACACCACCAACTGGCTCGTTCCGATGCTGATCGGCATGGCCGTAACCGCGGCGTTCCGCGCAATACTGACGGCTGCACGCCAATCGCTGTTGCTAAGGTTGCAAACGAAGCTCGCCGTGGTCATGATCAGTCGTTTTCTCTGGCACGTTCTTTCATTGCCGGTCGAATTCTTCACCCAGCGTCACGCCGGCGACATTGCCAGCCGGGTCGGCAGCAACGAGCAGATTGCGCGCCTGCTCTCCGGCGGCATCGCGGCCAACGCGCTCAACCTGACATCGATTTTCTTCTTTGCCGCGGCGATGGCGATCTACGACCTGCCGCTCGCTGCGATTGGCGTCAGCATCTCACTTGCGAATGTACTGGCACTGAAATTCATCGGTGAGCGCCGTCAAGATCTCAGCCGCAGTCTGGCGGTCGAGCAAGGCAAGCTCGTCGGCGCCACGGTGAGCGCCGTGCGCACGATCGAAACCCTCAAGGCAAGCGGACTGGAAGACGAGGCCTTCGGCCAATGGGCAGGGATACAGGCCAAGGCTCTGAACGCGGAACAGCAGCTTGGGACGTCCGCGGTCATTCTTGACATGCTGCCAACACTGTTCTCCGGACTGACCATCGCTGCGATCCTGGGCATCGGCGGCTTGCGCGTGATCGAGGGCTCCCTCACGCTGGGCGGTCTGGTGGCGTTTCAGTCATTGATGGCAAGCTTCTCCGGACCTGTCACAGAGCTTGTCAGTTATGCCGGAAGCCTTCAGACCATCAGGGGTGCGCTCGAGCGCCTTGCGGACGTGTACAATTATCCGCCCGACAAATCCGGCAAGGACATCGTCGCGGCGGATCGCTTTCCTCCGAAGCTGACTGGCAGGGTCGAGCTAGATAACGTTCAGTTCGGTTACTCGATCCTGGAGCCGCCGTTGCTGGCCGACCTCACGATCACCGTCCAGCCGGGCTCCAGAGTAGCGCTTGTCGGCGCCTCCGGGAGCGGAAAATCGACCCTCGCCAAACTAATTTGCGGACTATACCGGCCATGGGCCGGCGAAATTCGCATCGACGGGTGGTCCGTGCCGGAAATCCCTTCCCAGGTCTTTGCAAATTCGATCGCCTATGTCGATCAGGACGTCTTTTTGTTCGAGGGCACAGCGCGCGACAATCTAACGCTGTGGGACTCGACCGTTTCGGAGGCGGACCTGTCGCAGGCGTTGAAGGATGCGGTTATCCATGAGGACATCGCGGCGCGGCCGGGTAACTACGACTGCTACGTCAACGAAGGCGGTACAAATTTCAGCGGCGGTCAGCGCCAGCGCATCGAGATCGCCCGGGCGCTGGTCTCCAATCCTTCGGTCCTCGTGCTTGACGAGGCAACCGGCGCGCTCGACCCGATCACCGAAAAGACCATCGACGACAATCTGCGGCGCCGGGGCTGCACCTGCATCATCATCGCGCATCGCCTCAGTACCATCCGGGACTGTGATGAGATCATCGTGCTGGAGCAGGGCAAAATCGCCGAGCGGGGAACCCATGAGCAATTGATTTTGCGTCAGGGTGCCTACGCGAAACTTGTGGCTCAGGAATGAACGAATCCGTCTTTCAGCCGACGCCAGCGATGGCCGATCAGGAGCAAGCGGTTTATCCGCCGACTCGCGTTGTGCTCGATGGCCGTCGTCCAAAACTTCTCGACCACCGCGGGCACGCGTTGCAGGTGACGGCTGGGTACGTCGACGTCTTCGCCGTCAGCACGATCGAGGGCAGCACCACAGGCGCTCGACATCATCTATTTCGGGTCGAGAGCGGCGAGATTCTTCTTGATCTGGAGCAATCCGCCGATAGCACGGGCAACGGGATTCAAGTGATCGCGGTGGGAGGACCGGATGCCGAGGCACAGGTGCTGCCGCGGCTGGAAATTCGATCGCTCGACCTCGTCACGACCTGGATTACCCGATTGGCCGGGCTGATAGCGGGCCCAAGCCCGGGCTGGGAGATGCGCGAACTGGCGCACGAAGGTGCCACCGGGATATCGCCCGGCGAACGGTGTCGCGGTCCGGGGCGCGGCATCGTCTGGGTCGCATTGCAAGCCGGTACGGCGAAACTGATGGCACTTGATCCCTTACTTGCCGCAGGCGGCCCGCCTTTGCCGTTGACGTCAGGGATGTGGATCGAAGCCGGCCAATCTGCCTGCACTGCCGTCGCGAGCGCCAGCATGCCGGATCAGGAGGTGCTATGGCGCGCCGTCGATCAATTTCATGGTTGCGCCATGGTGTGTATCCAAGACCATCTGGCGCGCGATGTTGCGCGCGAGACCCAGCGCCTGGTTCGCCGCAGCGAGCTTACGACCGCGCAGACATTCGAGTCTTTCGACCGCCTCTCCGCGATCGTCGTCAAGCACCTTGGCCGCATGGAAGTGGAGACAAATCCCTCGGATCCCCTGCTCGCCGCTTGCCGAACGGTCGCGGAGGCGTGTCGCGCGCCTTTCATTGCCGCTCCCCGGCCTGCCTCGGCTCAACAGGGATTAGCTGATGTGATCGAGATCGCGCGGACTGCCCGACTGCGGGTTCGCCGGACGCTATTGCGAGGCCAATGGTGGAAGCAGGACGTTGGCCCGCTGCTGGCATGGCACGGCGAGGAGCGCCATCCGGTCGCGCTCATCCGCGGCGCCAGAGGCGGTTACGCCATGATCGACCCGAGCACGGGAACACGCCGTCGGGTCGATTGGTCTCTTGCAATGGGATTGGCGCCGGAAGCCGTGGCGTTCTATCCGGCACTGCCATCGCACCAGCTTCGATTTCGGGATCTGCTGATCTTTGCGTTTCGTCATTCGAGCGGCAACGTCAGTCGTATCACCCTTGCTGTTGTAGTGATGAGCCTGCTGTCACTGGTCACGCCGCTTATCACCAATATCCTTGTTACCTCCGTGATCCCGCGCACCGAGCTCGACCAGCTTGCGTTTTGCGCCTTTGCGCTTGCCGTGACGGCCGTCGGCATGGCCAGCATTCAGGCCATGGAAGGACTTGCGATGCTCAGGCTCGAAGGCCTGATTGACTGGAAGCTGCAGGCGGCGGTGATCGACCGTTTGCTCAGGCTGCCGGCGTCGTTGTTTCGCGAATATACCGTCGGCGATTTTGTCGATCGATCGATGGGGATCGACGCGGCACGACGGATCCTCACGGGGCGGGTTTTGCGCGGGATGATCGCCGGCTTGTTCTGCTGGATCAGTATAGGTTTGATGCTTTATTACGATCTCAGGCTGGGACTGGTCGCGCTTGTGCTGACGCTGGTCAGGGCGCTGCTGATCATCTCGACCAGCGCGATACGACTTTATTACGAGACCAAGCACTTCAATCTGCAGGGCAAGATCGGCGGCTTCGTGCTGCAGCTGATCTCGGGAATCGGCAAACTCCGCGTCGCCTCCGCAACTGTTCGAGCACTTGCGGTGTGGTCGAGACTGTTCGCGATCCAGAAGCGGTATTTCGTCGCTTCCCAGCAGGTCGCCAACGCTCTCGGGATTTTTGAGGTGTCGTTTCCAACCGTCGCCACCCTGATCATTTTCGCGACGGCCGTATTTGCCCAGAGCGCCCTGTTGGTGGATATCGGCGGCTTTCTCGCCTTCTTCACCGCGTTCGGCCAATCGATGGCATCGGTCGGGGCGTGGGCCGGGGGCGTAAGCGAAGCGCTGACCGCCATCCCTCATCTCACCCGCCTCCGGCCGCTGATTTCCGGCGTGGCCGAAGTCTCGGAAGATCGCAAATCTCCCGGGGAACTAACGGGAGCGGTTGAGCTATCTCGCTTGACCTTTCGCTATGTGTCGAGCGGCCCGCCCGTCCTCGACAACGTTACCTTCAGAATCGCGCCGGGCGAATATGTCGCGATCGTAGGCCCGTCAGGAAGCGGCAAATCTTCGCTGTTCCGTTTGCTGCTGGGCTTCGAAAGACCCGAGTCCGGCGTGGTGTTCCTCGATGGGAAAGCGATCGATACCCTCGATATTGGTGCGGTGCGCCGGCAATTCGGCGTGGTGCTGCAGAACGGGAAACTGGCGACCGGCAGTCTCTACGAGAACATTTGTGGCGGCGTCCAGTTGCCGCTGGCGCAGGCTTGGGAAGCCGCGCGGCTAGCAGGTCTTGACGCCGACATCGAACGAATGCCGATGGGGATGCATACGCTGGTCGCAGAAGGCGTGAACACGCTCTCCGGCGGCCAGCGACAGCGAATCATGATCGCCCGCGCGATCGCGCGTCGGCCCCGCATTCTGCTGTTCGATGAGGCGACAAGTTCGCTCGACAACCGGTCGCAGGCGATCGTAAGCGCTTCGCTCGGCAACCTCAACGTAACGCGGATCGTCATCGCGCACCGGCTGAGCACCGTGCGCCAGGCCGATCGCATTATGGTGCTTGTCGACGGCAAGGTCGTGCAAACCGGGACCTATTCCGAACTCAGCAACACGCCCGGAATGTTCGCTTCCTTCGCCCAACGGCAGCTGCTGTAGTTGGACGACAACGATGCCGATCGGAGTGTCTGGTCGTGTTGGTCTGCTTATCCTGGAGGGAGCATTCGCCTCGGCGTCGTGTCGTTCCAGACGAATGATGATCACGGCGAACAACTTCACAATCTAAGATCAAACTATTGGGGTTTTCAAATCAGGCCTCTCGGCGTCAAACAGGCTACGCCATGGTGTGTGACGGATATCACAGCCGCCTTCCACGAAACGCCGCAGGTTACGGTCGTGACGAGCGACCACCGATCGCCCTCAAATGCAACGGAGAAAAGCCATGACCAATCTAAATGTTGATATCCTGGAATTGACGATCGACGAACTTCAGGAAGTGAGCGGCGGTGCCAAGATCGACCCGCGCGGATATGGCCCCGCAAGCGCATATCGCTTCGCGCAAGGTGCGCCGGCCGACATCCAGTGGGCCTTGGACGGTCTACCGCCGCGACCCGTCTAATATAAGAATGACTTTGAGAGGCGTTGATGGCCCCTCGTTTTGGAGGTCCGCCTTCTCAGGCGGGCTGGGCGTACCAGCGCACTGAGGCCGCCTTAATCAAGGTCCTCATGGGACCATGGCAATCCCCTCAGTTCGCACGCCTGCATGAAGTTGAAAGGGTTGAGCCCAAACGGCAAGCGCGGGACCGAAGCCCCGCGCCATAAACTCTAGCACTAATGCCGCATCATTGCGCCACGACGCCGGCGACAACCGGCACCATGGCCATTTTCCTCGCGAATGGCGCCGCCCAGTTGGTATTGGCCCTGTTGGCCCCTTTCCATTCCATCAGATGGTAGTTGGTCCGTTTTCGTTTCTGCGGTGGTCCGTTTTGAACCATGACGCATCACCCCCGTCGACCCTGGGTTGGCATATCCCCGGCGTACGGTTGGTGGGAATGCTCCTGCCCGACGCAAAGAGGAAAATGCGATGACCGATTTTAATCATGAAGATTGCGAACTAACGGCGGAAGAACTGGAAGTGGTAAGTGGCGGAAGGGTGAAGATTGAGAAACCCGATTTCGTGAAGGCCATCGAGATTGCCAAGATCCAACAAGATAACCCCGGATTCTGAAGAACACCCAACGCCGGTGTATATACAGTTGCATTCAGGGCCGCCTCAGTTGGCGGCCTCTTTTGCAACTCGTTCAATCCGCTCCTAGGTTTCTTGATCATCGGCAGTCCTGGAGTTGCAGAAACCCGTTCCAAACGACCCCAGCTTGTCCGGTTCGAATGCCGAGAGCGTACGGATTTCATCACGAGATTGATCTGAACCTGTGAAGCGGATCGCAACCGGTTAAAACAGTCGCTCATTGAATTCCAGACCGGGCACCAGAACCTTTACCACCGGAAGCTGGAATGGTGGACGGGTTAGATTCACACGATAGATTTTGCGATATCCGGCATCGGCAAGGGAGTTGACGACATACTGGTAGTCCTCGCGCAAATTGACCGAGGACCTGTCCTTGAGGCCTCCCCAATCGGCAATGCCTTCGAGCCGGTCGAAAACGGCAAACAGCGTCGCCTGCGCGCGATCCGAACTGTAGGTCTGCTCCTGCAGGTCTTCGCGGGCCCCATGAATAAAGGTCAGCCTCGACTGCGCGGCTTCCGTGATCGCCCTGGTGGCCGCGACCTCCGGACTGAGGTGCGTGCCGTAACCGACGTTGACTGTCGAGCAGTGGGCGAGCGGAGTTCTATCGAGCAGAACGGCCCAAAATGTGTGCACAGCTATGCTGCTTTTCACCCAGATTAACTTCAGCGTGATGTCAACTTTGACCAGGGCCGAGATTAGGTCCCTCACCGGCCCCTCGACCAAGGTGTCGAGATCGACGCACCTGCAGGATTGCGGGTCGAGACGAATGCGGCCCTCCGCGCAGAGGCGCGATATGGCATCGCGCTCTATCAACTCATAGAGCGCATGCAATGTCGCCTCGGTCAATTCATTTCCGCTTGCCAACCCATTCGAGGTGACATCATACAGCCTTGGCGAGCTGAAAAAGAATACGGCACTTGCTGGCAGCCAGACTTCCTGCGCCGTTGACAGTTCCTCAGCCGTTGTCCAGTCGATCAAAACTTCCGAGGCGAAATAGGTTTCATGCCTGTAATGCGGCAACGCGTCGGGATGAACAGGGAGCCTATCTCCGCCGCACATCGACCGTAAACTGGCTCTTACCGGGGGCTGCGCAAAGTTCTCTGCATGAAATATCTCCAGAGCTTCCATCAAGGCGGAAACCCGAGCGTCGACGCGGCCAAGGCCCTTGCCATTGGTGATCTGAATCATCTTGCCCTGAGGCCTGATCGCGCAGAACACCGGAATGCCTATACGATCCAGGTCGGTAACGTCTGCGCAGCGCGTGACACCAATGGCGGACAAATGGGGTTCGATTTTGGCTAACGTGTCCTCTGGTGGCGACACGCGATGGGTTCCCCCGTAATATGTCTTTCGCAGGATCATCCGTTGCGCCCTTTGATGAGCCTGGCAGCAAGTCCGGTTATCTGCAGCTCTTCCAGAAGAGTACTTTCAAAAGACCAATCCAGACCGAAATGGTGCGGCCCTTTTTCTATCATCCACGCGGTTAGCGCACAGTCCGCCGGCGCGCCGTCAAAGGCATCGGTCTGGTCGATAGAAATTTGGAAGCTCTCACTGCCACTGGTGGGCAAGGTCGCTGGCTCACCCCGTTCGAAATACTTGCTGAGAACGTCGGACGGGCACGAAATGCCGCCTTCTCGCGCCCAGTCGGCAAGCAGGCGCCGCCGCGGCGATCTGACGACAAGACCGACTTGGTCCGCCTCATCTTTGAGGGAGGTTTCCGGCGAAATCATCATGGAATTTGATGCACGTTCCGTGTCCCGAATCGAAGGAGCGTCTTCCACGATCCCTCGCGGTTCCTGGGGCGGCCCGCCGCAACAGTCGGTATTCTGCTCGATGAGCCAGTCGATGAGAAAATGCTGCGCCAGAAGCCGGCGATAAGACGGACACGTCAGACCATTGGCACGCAGCCAGTCGGCCCTGGGGATGATGTTGAAGGTTTTTTCCCATCGCCGGGTGTAGAACTCCACCAGGTGGTCTGGAATCGATAATTGTTTTCTCCTGGCCAAATCCATAACAAAAGCCCGCGTCGACAATACGGTCTGCATTCGAGCGCAAAGGATCGGATCTTTTTTGGCCTCGGATAAGACGTAGCTCCCCAGGACAATCTCCGAACCGGAGGTGAAGCCGGTAAGACACAGTCTTTCCAATCGCCAAATATCCGACCAGATTTCCTCCGGTTTCGCCGCTGCAGTCTTTCTCGCCTCTTGCCCCCTTGCGCAAAAACGAAGGATTCCGACGGCATCGAGCCTCTTCTGGTCGACCGCTCTGGTCAGGATGTACTGCTCGATGAGCTCGCGATCAGGCCAGCTCTTCAGTGCGGGGCATGTGAGAAGATGGCTGTAAGATCTCTCCGGGTAGTATGCTCGTTTCGAATAGTCCAAGAGCTGCCGGGCTTGGTCATCGGTCAAACACAGGTCGTCCACCGCATTTTGAAGCGTTCTGCGGATATTGACCAGCGGCTCGGATAGCGCGCAAAACTCTAGCTCCTCCGGGCCGTGGCAAAGGGCGACTTCATCGTCCCCCTCGATCAAACCGTTCTTGTACCATTCAAAGATTGTCCCGTGGCCAGCCATTCCAAACGGGTGCAATTCAGCGGCGCGAAGTGCCCCCATGCTGGAAGCGCCGAGCACTTCGATTCCGTCGCCGAGCGCATCCAGGATTTCGCGCTGCCAAACCGACCGGGTGCTATGAAAAACCCCGTCGATCAGCACGATGGTTCTCACACCGGACGCGATGATGCGGTAGATATCGCCTCTCGAGGCCGGCGGGAAATAATCGGCCGATAGAATCTTTTCTGCCTCGGTGTAAGGCAACGATGGGCCTAGAAATACAGCGGTGGACTGAGCTGGCTTCGATCGCGGATGCAATGGAGGCGCCGAAGAGCGAGGATGAGATAATGCTATCAATCCAAGCCTCACTTGATCGGACAAATTTCCGGGAAGCTCCTGGCGGTAGTGTTCGTCCGACCGGCTGGATCGTCTACGATCGTCAACAGGCCATCACGGATCAGACGCTTCGCGAGAATGAGCTTCGAGTTGTCGCTCAAACCGCCGGGCAACGCGCCTACCGGGAACCGCGACGCTTTCGAGATGAACTCCAACGCCGGGCGCAAATGCGTCGGGGCTCTCATCCGCGCGCCGGGGAATTGAATACTGACCGACGCCGCATCTTCTACTACCCGACAGACCATTCCCTTCGACCTTTCCAGGACGGTCTCAAGTTCGATCCGATCAATCTCCTCGGGTGGAAGGAAATGCGCACCGGGTAGCACGGCCATATCGCCGATGAACTGATCGCCAAGAGCCGCTATGGCATCCTCGACGCGCGCTCCTCGGACCAATTGTTGAAGCAACTCCTCGAACTGGGTCCTCACGGCGTCCGCTATTTCGCCGCCGCCGAGAGCGCCGACCGGCACCGCTCGGCGAAACCGCACGTCCTTGGCGCTGAGGCATGCCAGGGCAGCCTGCACCAGGTCCGCCCAGCGGAAGACTGAGACCGCGACGGTTATGTGCAACGACGAATCGTCCGATGCGAATGCTTCGTGGATGAATCCGCGCGGGATATAGATCAGGTCTCCCGGCTTGACATGGACTTCCTGTATCGGCTCGCCGATCTGCTCGCGCGGGATGGGTTCAAATGCCTCTTTCAGCGGCAACTCGACGGTCGGCTTGTACAACCGCCAATGCTTGGACCCTTCGATCTGCAGAACGAAAACCTCCACAGAATCAAAATGAGCCGACACCCCTTGCGAGTTCCTGGGTGTCAAAAACATGCTCGCGTTTACGGGGTGATGAAGCGTAGATTCGAGGTCCCGGCACAGCGTGGCTACGGATTTCCAGCGTTGCTCAAGTTTGTGCACAAAGATAGTCTTGCCTTGGGCGTATTGGTTGGACAACGCCGCGATGTTATTCTCCCCTTCGAAAAAGAGATGTTCGTCATGCGGGAAATTTCCTCTCAGCGCCTGGGTTGGAGTACTTTCCGTTCGAATGCCGGAAAATCTAGGCCGCGTAAAATGGATCATGGAGTCTACATCCCGTACCGAAAAAAGGCGGGAGTAATAGTCCGGCTGATCTCGTGAAACGACCAGCGGTTTCTTTTCCCACGTATCGCGAAAAAAGGAAGCCGGATCGATCGGCGAAATCAGTTTTGCAAAATCAAAATCTAGCTCGGACATATCCGGTCCACTCTTCGTGCAAGCCGTCGGCCAAGCAGGAACTACGAGACGACTTGACCGCGCCGGGATCGGCGGCGGCCAAGTACGCCAACTGCAATTGACCTGTTGACCTGTTGCCCGCTGCGGTTACTCCAGAGGCCTGCGCAGAGTTACCCGCTTCCGCACAAACGGACCGCAAGATCACACGAGATTCAACGCGGGCACAGTGAGGATTCGCCGCAGCGCAATTCAGCTCAAAATACGTGGGTCCCGCCCCAGAGCCTGCCACCAATCTTGGCGCCGGCTGCCACCAACTCGAGATCCTTTTCGGAAAGTTCCGCGGCGATCTTAGCGGGCAACGTCAGGTGAACTACATTTTGGGTATTCTCTACCAACTTGACTTGAACGCCTTGTGGGGGCTCGATACCCTCTTCCTTGAGAACAGCAGTAGGATTGCTCAATAGACGCTTCTTGAAGCCTTCGTCATGCCATGCTTTTTCGACGACCTTGCTCCAATGCTTCATCCATTCGCCGGATTTGCTCTGCGACATAGCTCGCTCCCAAGTTGGATAAAAAAGAAAACGTTTAAAATTTGAGCCCAGTTTCAACCACGACTGGGCAATTTTGCGGCTAAACTCCGTTCGGCCACCAACGTGGCATGTAACATCACAAAAACTTCTCTGTCGAGCGGCCTTTGCGGGCGAAAAGCCGCACCCAAGCTGTGTCCTGACGTGCGGAAACCCCGCCTCAAGTCACCAATAGAGATACCATCTGTCGCCCGCCAGATGCTGTGACCTTGGAAGGTGATCCTTTCATCGTCTGGCTGAAGGTCTCTCATGGGCGCGATTTGATGCACGAAAAGCCCGGAGTGCACGACCATTTCACCTATTCGATAAGCTTCGTAACTGGGTTCGCGAACCTCGAACAACTGTCGTTGGAAGTCGTGATGCAACACGACGCCCGGCTTGGCGAGCGGCAGGTTGACCGGATCCGCTTGGTGCGCCCCATTCGCTGACCTGCGTGTTGCGAAAATTGGGCTCGGCAGAGACGCAATGATCGGACGCGGTGAACTCGCGGGCCAAAATGGCGACGCGACCATAACGCGAAGCAACGGATCGCCTCGCACGCAAGGCGGCTGAGGCGGTAACGACGAACCCGCCGGTTCACGCCGGCAGGTATTTTCGTGAGTGATCTGCATCACCGAAATTGAATTGAAGGTGCTCCAGACTGCAGCGCGGAGCGATGGTCGCTCCCCCTAGCAGGAGATTTGACATGAAGAACCATGAACGCGAGCTTTCAGAGGGAGTTGACCTACTATCAGATGACGAACTCGACGCCGTTTCCGGCGGAGACCAGGTGGCCCATCTTCCCCAGAGCATCCACATAGACTACGGAAAGCTGAGCATTGACCAGAATCCGACCAGGCTCGCCTGATCCCGAAGGCGCGGGCTCAGGTCCGCGCCTTTCCGCAGACGAATAGGCCGTTCGTCCGACGCACCGCTGAAATCCGAAATCTGTGAATTATTTCTTGTCGGCGCCCAACTCGGGCAAGATCCAGTGCTTGTCGGCGATCTCGACGATGTTGGCGGGGTCGACGCTTTCCCACTTGATAGTCGCCGCCTTCACCTTTGAAAACTTCACCATGACGGCGCGGTCAACGGTATCGTGACCGCGCTTGTCGCGCAGCGATAGGTTGCCAATGATCTGGACGCTCTTGATCTTCGGGAAATTGCTGAACGCGCCTTGTGCGATTTTTTTTGTGATCTCGCCAAAAGCCCGGACCGCGGTTGCTTTGCCGGCTGAGTAAGGCTCAAGCCGGAACTCGACGATCAAGCTTTTGTCCGGATAGCTCACAGTCGCAAAGGTTTGAGAGCCGCGCTCGGAAACGACGCTCTTCGCAAATGCGACCGGGGAGGGTTCAGTAGCCCAGGCGCACCGGGCGAGTAGCATGGTTCCGACAAATAGAAAGCGGGTAAACGTCTTCATCTCGGCTCCATATGCCTTACCTGCGCCGCCCACTTGATCTGGGCGTTTGCGATGGGATCGATCAGACCGAAGCCATGGTAGCGCTTATCACCATTCGATCCGATAGGTTTTCGCCCGCTTCTGACGTGCCTCGCGCCGGCGCCCGCGGTAAGTTTCATTGCAACTCTCGCCGCTGCTTCACGGTGAATTCGATGTTTGCCGACTGCAGATAGCGCCAGCTTTCGATTTCAGTTTGATCTTGATTGACAACAAGATCAAGGTTCGGATCAGTCTACCTTTTGAATTTTACCTGCCCTGATTTTCCCTCCGCAGTTTTGATGGTTAGGGTGATTGTGGCGCTGGCGGCAATCGGATTCTTCGCATCACCCTTGAGCGAATTTTCGCCCTGAGGTGCAAGCGTGACCGTCTCCCGCCCGGCGCCGCCCGCGATAAGCACTGCTGCGGTATAGCCCTTGGTCGAGACCGGCTTCGGACTAGACGCCTCAAAGACATTAACCGTGACGGTATTGCCTGATGTCAGAAGTTCGGCATCGATCCCGGCGACGTCTAGCATCAGGCCGCCAGTCGGCCCTTTTTCATATTCCTCGGCAGAGGCCGGCGAAGCCATCAATAGAGCCGCGACAGTTGCCAGTACGAATCTCATGCTCGTTCTCCGTGGTTGATGTCAACAACTGCAGCGACGTTCGATCGGGCCTCACGTCTGAACAGCACGTAGAGAGCGGGCAACACAAGCAGCGTGAGGATGGTCGACGAAATGACGCCACCGATCACGACGGTCGCGAGCGGCCGTTGCACTTCCGCGCCGGCGCCCGTCGCGATTGCCATCGGGACGAAGCCTAGCGACGCCACGAGCGCGGTCACAAGAACGGGCCGCAGCCGGGTCAGCGCGCCTTCACGGGCCGCGTCGACGAGGGGAACGCCTTCCCGGCGCAGCCGCTCGATAAAGGTGATGATGACCAGGCCGTTGAGCACGGCGACCCCGGACAGCGCAATGAAGCCGATGCCGGCGCTGATGGAGAGCGGGATTGCCCTCAGCAGAAGGGCCGCAACACCGCCAGTAAGGGCAAGCGGCACACCGCTAAACACCAGCAACGCATCGGCCATCGACCCGAGGCTGATGAAGAGCAGCAGGAAGATCAGAAATAGCGCGAGCGGCACGACGATCGCCAGTCGCTGCGTCGCGGAGACAAGTTGCTCGAACTGGCCGCCCCATCCAATCCAGTAACCGGCCGGTAGCTTCACCTTTCCCATGACCTGGTTTTGGGCATCGGCGACAAACGAACTGAGATCGCGTCCCCTGACATTGGCCGTCACGACGATCCGCCGCTTGCCGTCCTCACGGCTGATCAAATTGGGACCTGGCGCCAGATCGATCTGGGCGAGTTCGGAAAGGGGTACATAACGGATTTGCGCAAGCGGCGAACTGCCCCACAATGCGGGCGTCGCCTTGGCCGCGTGATTTTCGATCGGCGGCAGCGGGACCGGCAACGACCTAATCGCCTCAATATCCGAGCGCAGACGCTCAGGAAGCCTGACCACGATTTCGAAGCGGCGATCGCCTTCGAACACCTTGCCTGCGCCCTTACCGCCAACCGTGATTTCCACCAGGTTCTGAACGTCGCTGACGTTGATCCCGTAGCGCGACAGGGCCTGACGGTTCAGTTTGACGGTGAGCACCGGCAATCCCGAGGCCTGCTCTGTTTTCACATCCGCGGCTCCCGGCACCTTTTGCAGAACCGCCTGGACCCGGGCCGCAGATTGGATGAGTTCGTCCAGATCATCACCGAATATCTTGATGCCCACGTCGCTGCGGATACCGGATACCGTTTCGTTCATGCGCTGCTGAATCGGTTGCGAAATCCCATAGACGCTTCCGGGGACATCTTCGCACGCCTCTTGGATATCCGAAACAACGGCGGCCTTTGACTTGTCTGGATCGGGCCACTCCTTCCGTGGCTTCAGCATCACGTAGGCATCCGACCCCGACGGCGGCATCGGGTCCGTCGCAACTTCCGCCGTGCCCGTGCGCGCGAACACCTCCTTGACTTCAGGGACCTTGAGCACTCGCTTTTCAAGCATTTCCTGCATTTCGACCGTTTGCGTCAGGCTCGTACCCGGAATGCGGAGAACCTCCATCGACACATCACCTTCGTCGAGACTTGGAATGAATTCACCCCCCATGCGGAAGGCGGCGATACCGCAGACGGCAACCAGCAAGGTCGCGATCACCGCGACCCCGAGCCTGTTGCGAATCGAGGCAGCGAGCAGCGGCCCATAGATGCGGCGCGCGCCCCGCATGAAGAAATTCTCATGTTCGGATAAGAGGCCGGTGACCATCAGAGCTACCGCCGCCGGCACAAACGTCAGGGACAGGATGCTGGCACCCGTCAGGGCCATCAGCACCGTCAAGGCCATCGGCGTGAACATCCTTCCCTCGACGCCGGTGAGCGTCAGGATCGGCAGATAGACGACAGCAATAATGAACGTTCCAAACAGGCTGGGGCGAATGACCTCGCGCGATCCCGCCAGAATAGTGTCAAACCCTTCCTGCCGGTCGAGAACCCGGCCGAGCCGCTGCTGTTCCGCCGCCAACAGACGCAAGCAATTCTCGACGATGATGACCGCACCGTCGATGATGATACCGAAGTCGATGGCGCCAAGGCTCATGAGATTGGCGCTGACCTTGTTCTCCACCATGCCGGTGATGGCGAACAGCATGGACAACGGAATAACGCACGCGGTTGCGATCGCTGCCCTGAAGTTTCCAAGAGTCAAGAACAGGACAACGATTACCAGGAGGGCGCCTTCCAGGAGATTCTTCTCGACGGTTGCAATCGTCGCCTCAACCAGGCGCGTCCGGTCGTAGACGGTATGCGCGATCACGCCGTCCGGCAGCGAACGGCTGATCTCCCCGAGTTTGGCGGCGACGCGCTGCGCGACGGTACGGCTGTTCTCGCCGATCAAGAGTATCGCGGTGCCCAGCACGACTTCTTTCCCGTTCAAGGTTGCCGCACCGGTACGCAGATCCGTGCCTTCCATGACGTCGGCAATATCGGACACCCGCACCGGAACGCCGTTACGGGATCCGATCACGATTTCCTTGATTTCGTCGATGTTTCCGACCTGTCCCGGCGTGCGGACGAGGTACTGCTCGCCGTTGCGCTCGATGTAACCGGCGCCGACGTTCGCATTGTTCGCCGCCAGCGCGGTCATGACGTCGTGAAAGCTGAGTTTGTAGGCCATCAGCTGCGCGGGATCGGGCAGCACGTGATATTGCTTTTCATATCCGCCGACGGTGTTGATCTCGCTGAGGCCGGGCACAGTCCTCAATTGCGGCCGGATGATCCAGTCCTGGATCGTGCGCAAGTCGCTGGCAGTGTACGCCTCCCCGCTTGTCTTGCGCGCCTCGGGCTTGGCCTCGACCGTAAACATATAGATTTCGCCCAATCCGGTGGATACCGGCCCCATCGCGGTCTCGATGCCGGCAGGCAATTGATCCCGGACTTGCTGAATTCGTTCGTTGACCAACTGTCTGGCGAAATAGATATCGGTCCCGTCCTTGAAGATGATCGTGACCTGGCTGAGGCCGTAGCGCGATTGCGACCTCGTGTTCTCAAGGTGCGGCAGCCCTCCCATGGCGGTCTCGATCGGAAACGTAATGCGCTGCTCGACTTCCAGCGGCGTGTAGCCGGGTGCACGGCTGTTGATCTGGACCTGAACGTTGGTGATGTCCGGAACGGCGTCGATCGGCAATCGGGTAAAGTTCCATGAGCCAAAGCCAGCCATCGCAAGGACGCCGATCATCACCAGCCATCGCTGACGGATGGCAAAGGAAAGGATACCGTCGATCATCGCACTACTCCGGTGACATCAGTCATTGTCCGGCGCTCCTTTCGCCAGTTCCGCCTTTACGATGAAACTGTTCTTTGCGGCGTACACGTCGCCTTCCAGCACGCCGAACGTGATTTCCACGAACTCCGGATCGCGCTCGCCAATTTCGACTTCGCGCGCCTCGAACCTCTCGCCGTTGCGGACGAACACGACGGTGCGGTTCTCGATGGTCTGCAATGCCGAGGATTTCACCGTGACTCCTACCTGCTTCGCCGACAGGGTCACCCGGCCGGTGATGAACAGGCCAGGCCGCAGCCGCTGCTCGGAGTTCGGCACGACCGCCCTGGCAAGCGCGCTCTGGGTGTCGCTGCTGCCGACGGGTGACAGGTACGTGACTTTGGCCTCAATTACCTGCCCGCCGTCTGCAGGATCAATGAGAACCTGATCACCGATGTTGACCCGCGTCAGGTCGCGCCGGTAGACGGAGAAATCGACCCATACCGTCGATAAATCCGCAATGACGAACGCCGGCTTCTGTTCGGAAACGTACTCGCCCAGCGTCGTCTGACGATCAATCACCGTGCCTGCGAGCGCAGCCTTCAACTCATAGAGCGTCAGGCTCTGATTGCTTTCGACGACTGCAAGGACGTCGCCCTTCTCGACACGATCGCCGATTCGCTTGCGGACGTCGCGCACGATCCCCGGGAAACGGGGCGTGACCTGAACCAGCGATTCCTGGTTCGGCTGGACCATTCCATTCAACAACAGGCTGTTGCGCAGCACGCCCGGGGACGCTTTCGCAAGCTCGATTCCTGCCGATGCGACCTTAGCGTCGCTCAGCACCACGCTATCCGAATGTTCTTCCTTTTCAACCTTCTCAGTTACGGTCGGTTTAGTGGTCGCCGGCGTCAGCATCCGGTAACCGCCGTAGACTAGCGCCGCAGCTACCAGAACGAAGACCAAATATCGGATCAATCCCTGAATCATCTTGAACTTTCGCGGGTGAGCGAAAACGGGTTACCGACGAGACCTTCAATCGTCGCAATGGCAATGTGGAAATTCTGCAGGGCCTCCTGTTCCCGAAGCCGCGCCTGCAAAACCGAACCTCGAACGTCGAGCAGTTCGAGCAGCGTAAAGCGGCCTTGCAGGTAACCACTCTGAATCGTATCGGAGGCGTTGCGCGCATTTGGGATGACCGACGTCCGCAACAGCTTCAGCTCGGCGAGCGCGCCATTCACGGCATCGTAGGCGCGGCCCGCGACGCTGATCAGGACGAGCTTATTGAGCGAACGCTCGGCCCCGATCTTCGCCAGGGCTTCTTCGGCAGCAATGATATTGCCAGTGTTTTGATCTAAGATTGGAAGCGGCACCGACAGGCCGAGCCGGACCGCATTTTCGTTGTTGTCCTCAAACGGCTGCCCTTGCGCGGAAAGTTGCACAGTTTCCTGGAAGTGTCGCCATCCGGCGGAGATATGCACGTCGGGAATCCGTTTGAGACGCGCAAGAATGAGTTCTGCATTACGTTGCGCAGTCACGGCCGTCCATCGCACCAATTGCGGATTGGCGTCGATGGCTTGGACGACGGCGTTGAAGGGGGGTGGCTGACCGACGTTGGCCAAGCGTCCGACTGCCTCTCCGAAATGCGGACTGCTGTCACCCATCAGGATTGCGAGGTCGCGCCGTGCCGTGGCCAGTTGCGTCTTCGCACGTTCGCGATCGACGCGGAACAGGTCGGCTGCCACCTGCGCCCGCAACGTTTCCGCCGGAGAAGAAGCGCCCTCCTGAACTCGCTTTTGCAATAGCGGAATGAGCTGATCGAGGCTCGAAATCTGCTCGTCAAAGATTTCAATGCGGCGCTGAGCGCTTACCACCGTGATGAATGCGATGGCCGCCTCCGACAGCACATCCAACCGGGTTGCTCGGCGCTGCCAAACCGCTGTGCCAATACCAGCTTCCCCGGCCGCCAGTCGGGCCTCACGCTTGCCACCGAGTTCGACGAGCTGACTGAGTTGCAGGGTTGTCTCGGCCGATCGAAGCCCTTTGTACGGTCCGGACCCGACAGCGTTGTCGAGTTCGAAGGAAAGCTCGGGATTCGGGAGGGCGCCGGCTTGAACTTTTAGGCCGCTCGCAATGCCGATATCGCGCTCCGCTGCGGTAAGCCGCGGATTCGCTGCCAAAACGCGTTGCAGCGCTTGGGCCAACGAAATCGATCGTGGCGCCCTCTCAGCGGATAGTGCTGGACCTGAACAGGCGAGCAACACGCAAAATATGCGCGCTGCAACACGGAATTTGGACATGCGAAGGACCTGAAAGCGAGACGACAACGCGGATTACTCCGCGCTCGGTAAGCTCAGGTCAAGGTTTTAGGCGGCGGCGGGTCGAGCAGCCGCTTTTCGACCAAAATGATCGGGTCGCTGGGAAAGGACAGTCCCACCGATACACTCACCGGCAGCGCGATTTGGACAGCCGCCGGGATGGTGAGGGGAATACAGGTGTAGCAGTGCTCGACGACCGTCGCAGCCTTTTTCGAGTCCTGGTCCGCTTTGTCTTGCACGGCGCTTACGTCAAATGATGCTTCGGTCGCGAGCGATTCCTCAGCGCAGGAAATCTCTCCCCCAAATCCAACGATCAGGTATGTGGCAACGAGGACAGCCGTCAGCACCCGGCGAACGATCGCTGCACGTTGGGCAATTCCATGGTTGGTCGTTCGCCTCATCTGGCCTAGAATTAGCAAAGTCCGGCGCGCAACACCAGCTCTGGAGGAAGGACCTTTCAGGTAGATGTAAATTCCGACTTAGCGCTTCCGGCCGGGCGCCAGGTCACGCAGGCGGTGTGCTCCGGCTACGCTTGGTGGGGATGGTGGACGTGGTGATGATGCGCTTTGTGATGGACGCTATGATGATGAGCCATATGGCTATCGGTCGGATGGTGCTCATAGCACCCCCGTGGGTCCAATGGGCTACAGGCTTGTGCCGAAGAAAGCGAAGCGACGAGAACGATCACAGCGAATGCAATTTTCAGGTACATGACTTTTCCTCCCCTCTGTTGTTTGATCATTTCAGTATGATCTCAAAAGCCTATTCAAAGACCCGGTCTCGCCGAGTTGATGGTCACCCGTTGCGCCTAACACCGTTTGAGATGAGTGTTCGCTATTAGGGTCGTCTGCCAATCCCTCCTATTGAAAATGCGCAACGAAGGTGTGGTGAAATTCGATATTCACAGTGGACGATGGCTTATCGGATGATTTGCGGCCGTGCTGCCAAACGATTGGTCTACCGCGAGAATTTAGCGAGAAAGTAGCACTGGGGAGCGCCAATCGATCCGCATAACCCACAGTGGCTAGGCTAAACTGAAACCTTGCCGTCAGCGGCTCTCGGGCGGTTATTCGTGATGCCCTGAGCAGAATATCGTTTCGGGAAGGTCTTGTACGCCCCCTTCGCCGGCTTATTTCTGGGGTGGTTAGCACTCGCTAACCTTGACTGCTATTTCGTCCAAACAACAACAACTACAGGAGGACAGTATGAAATTCCGTCCGCTCCACGACCGCGTCGTGGTCAAGCGCATCGACGCCGAAGAAAAGACAGCTGGCGGCATCATCATTCCGGACAGCGCCAAGGAAAAGCCCTCGCAGGGCGAAATCACCGCCGTAGGTCCGGGTGGCCGCGACGAAGCCGGCAAGCTGATCCCGATCGACCTCAAGGTTGGCGACCGCGTGCTGTTCGGCAAGTGGTCTGGCACCGAGGTCAAGCTCGATGGCCAGGAACTGCTGATCATGAAGGAGAGCGACATCATGGGCGTTCTCACCGATCTGCCCGCCGCCAAGAAGAAGGCCGCGTAAGCGCCAAAGCCCGTTCCCTCATCCTGAGGAGCCGGCGCAGCCGGCGTCTCGAAGGATGAGGCCAAGCTCACATCATCTCATCCTTCGAGGCGCGCGCGATAAGCGGGCTCCTCGGGACGAGGACCCCATTTCAAACGGAGAAATCTATGTCAGCAAAAGAAGTCAAATTCGGCGTCGATGCCCGCGACCGCATGCTGCGCGGCGTCGAAATTCTCAACAACGCGGTGAAGGTCACGCTCGGTCCGAAGGGCCGCAACGTGGTGCTCGACAAGTCGTTCGGCGCACCCCGCATCACCAAGGACGGCGTCACCGTCGCCAAGGAAATCGAGCTTGAGGACAAGTTCGAGAACATGGGCGCCCAGATGGTGCGCGAAGTCGCCTCCAAGTCGGCCGATGCGGCCGGCGACGGCACCACCACCGCGACCGTGCTGGCC
>Ga0207930_1000076_pt1 | contig 24553 bp, 21 predicted proteins | sample NGESurshal092012_7_FD_184477 | JGI IMG/M metagenome (GOLD analysis project Ga0207930, IMG submission 184477) | Arctic peat soil microbial communities from Barrow, Alaska - NGEE Surface sample 210-3 shallow-092012 (SPAdes) | ecosystem: Environmental > Terrestrial > Soil > Wetlands > Peat ... | reverse complement strand
CGAAAGGGGCGCGGGCGCCGGGGCCTGAGGCGCGGCCCGGTCGCCCCCGCGCGTCCTGCCGATCTCGACGAGCTCGGCCGTGACGAGGCCGTAAAGGGTCTTGGCGATGTCGAACGCCGAGGTGCGAAGAGCCCGAGCGATCTCGTCGATCGAGCGGCTGCCGTCCGCCTTCGTCACGACCTTCCATTCGAGCGGCGTCAGCGTCACGGGTCCGTTCGCGCCCTCGCGGGCCACGAGGACGGGAACCGAATCGGTCCCGGGAATCTTCTTCGAGAGGATCTTCCACTCGTCGCTCCGGCGCGCCGCCTCGAGGAGGAGATTCGTGTTCGAGCGGCTGATCGTGCGAGCTTCGCTCTCGACACCCGGCGAGAACTGGAACGAGCCCTGGCTCCAGAGCGCGAGCGCGTAGACCGCGTCCTCGCCCTCGACCTCGCCGAGCTTGGCGTGCGTGATCTGCCCGTTCTGGAGATAGACGTAGCCTTTCTCGGAGGCGCGCGTCATCGAGAACATGCCCGTCTTTCCGGAGGCGGCCACGAGCTGGACGATATCGGAGAGCGGGAGCTCATTGAGAGAGCCTTGAAATGACATCGGACCCTTTCACGATAGCAGCCCGCGCCGGATCGGCTCAACAGGGGCGTCAGCCGGCCGGGCGCCTCTTGACCCCCGCGAGAAAAGACGTGAGCGCCCGAGGGGCGGGCGCGAAGCTCGCGCCGCGCCGCGCGGCGACGAAGCCGTGGGCGAGGGCGGCGGCCGCGGCGTCGGCGGCGTCGAGGGCGAGGTGCCGGCCGAGGAGAGCGCCGACCATGCGGCGCACCTGCTCCTTCTCGGCGCCGCCGGATCCCGCCACGGCGCGCTTGATCTCGGCGGGAGTCACCTCGGCGGTCGGGATGCCGGCTTGGGCGAGCGCGAGAAGCAGAACGCCGCGCGCCTCTCCGAGGGCGATGAGGCTCTGGGGATTCACGCCGGAAAAGACGCGCTCCACGGCGGCTGCATCCGGCTGGACAGCGGCAATGACCCTGGCGAGCGCGCTGTGCAGGAAAGAGAGACGCTCGGCGAACGTGGCGGTCCGGGGCGGGCGGAGGACCCCGGCATCGACCAGGGCGGGCGAGGGGGCGAAGTCGACGACGGCCCAGCCCGCCGCCCGGCTTCCGGGATCGACTCCGAGGATTTTCATCGCGTTCTCGGGATCTACTCCGTCAGGTACTTCTCGTCGATGTCGCCGTTCGACCAGACTTTCTGGACGTCGTCGTTGTCCTCGACCATGTCGAGGAGCTTCAGGAGCGCGGGGGCCTTGTCTCCGACGTCGATCGTGTTCTGCGGAACCATCTGGATCTCCGCCGTCTGGATCGGGATGTTCTTCGCCTCGACGGCGGCCTTCACGGCGTCGAACGAGGCGGGGTCCGTGAGGATCTCGAAGACGTCCGAATCCTCGGTCTTGAAGTCCTCGGCGCCCGACTCGAGCGCGAGCTCCATGAGCACGTCTTCCTTCGCCGCGCTCTTCTCGACGGCGATGGTCCCCTTCTTCGAGAACTGGAACGCTACCGCGCCGGCCGCGGCCATGTTGCCGCCGTACTTCGTGAGGAGATGACGGATCTCGGAGGTCGTGCGGTTCTTGTTGTCCGTCATCGCCTCGATGAGGATCGCGGCGCCGCCCGGCCCGTAGCCTTCGTAGTTGACTTCCTCGTAGGTCACGCCCTCGAGCTCGCCCGTGCCGCGCTTGATCGCCTTGTCGATGTTGTCGGACGGCATCGACGCCCTTTTCGCCGCGAGGACCGCCGAGCGCAGGCGGGGGTTCGAGTCGACGACTCCGCCGCCCACCTTCGCGGACATCGTGATTTCCTTGATCAGCTTCGTGAAGAGGCGCCCGCGCTTGGCGTCGGCGGCGCCCTTCTTGTGCTTGATCGTGCTCCACTTACTGTGACCGGACATGACTCACCTCTGGGGTCTGTGGGCCGCGAAGTCTAGCAGGGATGCGCCTCCAGTCGGCCGTCCCGTCCGGTCGGCAGGAGGCGCACGGTGAGGCGGCGGCCCGGGGCGTTCTCGCCCGGCGGAAGACGAAGACCGACGTCGAGATAGTGATCCGTGAGGCCCCGGTTTCCGCGCAGCGTGACGACCTCGGCCGCCGTCCCCGACGCGCGCGAGGCAAACGCGCGGGCCTTCTCCTCGCCGAGGCGGCGCAGGGCGCGCGTCCGCTCCGTGACGACCCGGGGCGGCAGGGGATTTTCCTGATGCCAGGCCGCGGCGTCCGTGTGAGAGCGCGGCGAGAACGGGAACACGTGGAGCGAGGCGAAGGGCAGCTCTTCCACGAAGCGCCGGGTCTCCGCGAACTCGGCGTCCGTCTCGCCGGGAAAGCCGGCGATGAGGTCCGTCGCGAGATGGAGGCGTGGGTTCAAACGCACCGCGCGCGCCGCGAGCGCTCGGTAGCGCTCCGGCACGATGCCGCGGCGCATCCGCTTGAGGACGCCGAAAGAGCCCGACTGCAGCGGCAGATGCAGATGCGGGACGACGGCGCGCGAGTTGGCGGCGAGATCGACGAGGGCCTCGCCGGCCTCCATGGGCTCGAGCGAGGAGAGCCGGACCCGGCACCCAGGCGGGTCGTCTTCGAGCCGCGCCAGGAGGTCGAAGAGCCGCGTTCCGCGGTCGTGTCCGAATGCCGCGAGATGGATGCCCGCGAGCACGACCTCGGGCACGCCGGCGTCTCCGAGGCGCCGGACGGCGTCGACGACGTCCTCGATCCGGGCGCTGCGCTCTTTCCCGCGCAGAGAAGGCACGACGCAAAACGCGCACCGGCGTTCGCAGCCGTCCTGGATCTTCAGGAACGCGCGCGTCCGGTCCGGGTCGATGAGCGCCTCCGGCGGCCGGTCCCGTGCGGGCATCGCGAAGAGCGCGGCGCGTGCCGCCGCCCCGGTCGTGACGATCCGCTCGGGGAGGAGGCCGGCCTCATGGGCGTCGAGGATCTCGGGCAGCGCGTCCCGGGCGGCGAGAGAGACGACGAGATCCACCTCCGGCATGCGGGCGAGCGATTCGCCGCCCTTCTCGGCGAGGCAGCCGGAGACGACGAGCGTCGCGCGGGGGTTCTCGCGCCGCAGGCGGCGCACGAGGCGCCGGCCGTCGCGCTCGGCCCGATCCGTGACCGCGCAGCCGTGCACGAGGAGGACGTCCGCCCCGGCGGGCCCGGCCGCCTGCACCTCGTCGCGGGCGACTCCGGCGAGGCGCGCGGCCGCCGCGGCGTCGATCCGGCTGACCTTGCAGCCGAGCGGCGCGGCGAAGATGCGGCGCGCGCCGAGGGGCGCGTTCCCGTTCGTTGACACGGCGGTCACCCCGACGATAATAGATTCTTCCGAAAGGAGTTGTGCACGCGGCGGAGGCCTCGCCTCCGTCCTGAGAATCCGGCATGAAGTTCCTGCTGATCGAATACGAGCCGCGCTATCTCGAGCGGATCCGCCATTACCTGGCGAGCCAGTCCCAGACCGTCGAGCTCGTCGTGGCGCGCGATGGCGAGGAAGGGCTCGAGCTGTACCGCAAGTCGCGCCCGGATCTCGTGCTCATCTCCTCCGTGCTTCCCAAGGTCCGCACGCCCGACGTGATCAAGGGGATGCAGGCAACGGGCCCGACGCCGCCCATCCTCCTCATGATGTCCGGCTACAAGGGTCGCAACAAGCGCGCGGACGCGCAGCGCGTGGGCGCGACGAGCATCCTCGAGAAGCCGTTCTCCGAGGACGTTTTCCAGGCGGAAGTCGCGATGGCGCTGGGCCTGAGGCCCGGGATCGAGATGCCGTCTTCCTCGGGCCCGCCGAGCGATCCAGGCACCCCGCTCCTCTCGGCTGAAGACATCTTCTCGGACGTCCTGATAGAGCTCGACGAAGCCCCGCCGTCGGCGAAGCCCGTTTCCCGCGAGATGCCGCCGCCGGGCTCGATCGAGAAACGCCTCCACGACACGCTCTCGGGGCTCATGCCGCCGAAGAAGCCGGTGAGCGGATCCTCGGTGCCGTTTCCCTCGGCCGAGCGGCCCGAACGGCCCGTCGAGCGTACCGCGCGCGTGAACGTCGCCGAGGCGATGGCGAGTCTCGCCGCGCGCCCGCAGCAGGCGCCGCGCCCCGACGAGTCCCAAGCCCGGAGCATTTCCTCCGTCGACAAGCTTCTGCACGACACGCTCTCGGGGCTCATGCCCCCGCCGAAGACGGCCTCGGCCGCGCCGCCCGCGCGCCCGAGGGAGATCTCGCGCGAGGTCTCGGGCGAGACGCTTCGGATGAAGGTGTCCCCGATCCCGCCGCCCGTTCCGCCCGCGCCGCCCCCGATGGTGCGGCCGGTCGACACGACGCGTCCGGTCGCCGCCGGACGTCCCGCCTCGTCGCCTGGCGCGTTCGGGCGCTACCAGCTCCTCGAGAAGATCGGCGCGGGCGGCATGGCCGAGGTCTTTAAGGCGCGCATGAAAGGCGAGCAGGGCTTCGAGAAGATCGTCGCGATCAAGCGCATCGTGCCGCACATGGCGACGAACGCCGAATTCGTGACGATGTTCGTCGACGAGGCGAAGCTCGCGGCCCAGCTCAACCACAACAACATCACTCACATTTACGATCTCGGGAAGGTCGATGCCTGGCACTACATCGCCATGGAGTACGTCGAGGGCAAGGACCTGCGCACGCTCCTGAAGCTCGGGAAGGAAAGGGGCTTTCCGCTGCCCGCCGAGTTGGCGCTCTTCATCGCCGCGAAAATCGCGAACGCGCTCGATTACGCGCATCGCCGGCCGGCCCCGGACGGCAGCGAGCTCAACCTCGTGCACCGCGACGTCTCGCCGCAGAACATCCTCATCAGCGACGAGGGCGACATCAAGCTCTGCGACTTCGGCATCGCGAAGGCCGCGAGCAAGGTGTCGACGACGATGTCAGGCGCGCTGAAGGGGAAGCTGCAGTACATGTCGCCCGAGCAGGCCTGGGGCAAGAGACTCGACCGCCGGAGCGACATCTTCTCTCTCGGCTCTGTGCTCTACGAGATGCTGACGGGCGCGCCCCTCTTCGAGGGCGACACCGACATGTCCGTTCTCGAGAGCGTGCGTGAAGGCGAGGTCGCGCCCCCGACGTCCCGCGGCGTCGAGGTGCCGAAGCGCGTGGATCAGATCGTCCTCAAGGCGCTCGCGAAAAATCCCCAGGAGCGCTACCAGAACGCGTCGGAGTTCGAGAAGGACCTGCACGCGGTGCTCTACACGTACCAGCCCTCGCCCGGCCCCGCCGACCTCGCGATCTACATGCACCGCCTTCTCGAGCCTCCCCAGGCATCAGACGACGATATCGAGGCCGCCTTCGACGCGGCCCGCGACATGCCCCGTCCGGCCGCGCCGCCGGCTCCTGCTTCCGAGGTCCCTCCGAAGAAAGGTAAGGGCCTCGTCATCGCGAAGGCTTCCGGTGATGTGACGCGGCCGCCGATTCCGGCCCCCGCGCCGCGCCCTGCGCCAGCGGCCCGCCGCGCCGTGGGAGAGAGCGCGGCCGCCCACGCGCTGCCCGCCGCGGGCGAGTCGAAAAAAAGCCGCGCCGGCCTCGTCGCCGGGATCGGCATCGCGGCGGTGGTGCTCGTCGTCGGCGCGCTCTTCGTGACGAAGAACCGCTGGACAGGCGCGAAGCCGCCCGTCACGGCGCCCGCGCCGAAGACGGAGGCTCCGGCGGCGAGCGCTTCCTCCGCGGCGTCCGTGGCTGTTTCGCCCGCGCTCCCCGCGGCCGAGCCGGCGAAGATCGTCGACCCGAAGGCCGTCGAGGCGGAGGCGCGGCGTCTCGGTGCCGAGCGCGAGAAGGCGCTGCGCGATGTGGCGGCCAAGCAGCTCACGGCGGCGGGGAAGCCCGCGACCGCGTCCGCGCAAGCCCCGGCCGTCGTGGGGCTCGCGCCCGTGAAGCCCGCCGAGCCCCCGCGCGAGGGTGACGCCAGCTCCGCGTCGGTCCCGGCACCGAAGAGTGTCGAGCCTTCCTCCGCAACGGTCGTGCGCGCTCCGGAGTCGCGGCCCGCCGAGGCGGCCCCGAAGCCCACGTTGGCGCCGCCCGCCGAGATTTCCGTCCCCGACAAGCCGCCCGTGATTCCCGCCGCATTGAACACGCCGGTTTCGGAAGGCGACCTCGTGGGGCCCGGCGAGGGGGTCGTCGAGCCGCGGCTCGTGCGGCTCGGCGGCATGGGCGATCTCCCGCCGCAGGCGCGACAGGTCACGCGCGCGGCCGACGGTTCCATCGGAACGCCGTTCCTCATGGCGCTCGTGGACGAGCGCGGTGTCGTCCGGGACATCCGGGTCATCAAGCCGTCGAGCTACAAGTTCGTCGACGAGGCCGCCGTGCGCTCGTTGAAGGGTGCGACAATCCAGCCCGCGACGAAGGATGGCGTGAAGGTGAAGATGTGGAAAACCTTCCCCATTACCGTGAAGCCCTGATCCTGTCGAGAGGGATTTTCGAGGAGAACGCATGAACCTTTCCGACGAACAGAGAAAGTTCTACGAGAACACGCTCAAGGTGACGAAGGTCGAGATCGACCAGCTCGAGTCCGAGATCCAGGCCGAGCTCGCGAAGGTCAAGGAACGGCTCGCGGACCTCCAGAACGCGCAAAAGGCGGCGCGCCAGATGTACGGGGCGGCGTGCCTCAGGCTCGGGATTTCGAACGACCTCGAAGAAGCCGAGGAACCCTGAGCCGCGTCTTCGGTCTTGTCTCTCTCGGTCTCGCGCTTCTCGCTTCTCCGGCCCCGACCCGACCCCCGGCCCCGCCCCGGCGCGTCGTCGCGCTCGCTCCCTCCGCGGCCGAGATTCTGTTTGCGCTCGGAGCCGCGCCGCGCGTCGTCGGCGTTCCTGATTTCGCGGACGATCTCCCCGAAGCAGCCGGAAAAGCGCGCGTCGGAGGTTTCGCGCCGGATCTCGAGCGCGTCGTCTCTCTCGCTCCGGATCTCGTCGTCGTCTCGAAGGACGGGACCGATCGCGCTGCGTACGAGAAGCTCGAGGCGCTGGGGCTCACGGTCGTCGTGACGAGCGGCGCGACGCTCGCCGGCGTTCTCGAGGACGTGGCCCGCGTAGGACACGCGCTCGGCGAAGACGAGCGCGCCCGGGCCCTCGTTCTCGCCCTCACGAAACGCATCGCCGCGGCGGAGGCTCTCGGGCGCGCCCGTCCGAGGGCGCGGGCGCTCGCCCTCATCTGGCCGGATCCGCCCGTGGCGGCCGGCGTGGCCACGTTCGTCGGCGACGTCGTGAGGCGCGCGGGATTCACGAACGTCGTGCCGGAATCCGCGGGCGATTGGCCGAGCGTCTCGTTCGAGACGCTCGCCGCGTGGAATCCCGATCTCGTGATTCGCCCCGAGACCCCGGAGAACGCCGAGGCGTTCGCGCGCGCGTTCGGCGACGCGCGCTGGCGTCTCGTCAAGGCGGTGAGCGCCGGCCGCGTCGTGGTGCTGCCCGGGAGCCTTCTCGAGCGGCCGGGCCCGCGCCTCGTCGAGGCGCTCGAGCGCCTCGCGGCGGTGCGCGTGCCGTGACGTCCCGCCGCCCGGCGCTCGTCTGGGGAATCGCGCTCCTCGGTGTGCTCGCCGCAGCGCTTCTCGCGTCGCTCCTTCTCGGAAGCGTTTCGCTCGCACCCGGCGCCGTGCTCCGGGCGCTTCTCGGCGACGGCGACGCGCAGACCGTCTCCATCGTGCGCGACCTCCGGCTCCCGCGGGCGCTTCTGGCCGTGCTCGTGGGCGGCGCGCTCGCGCTCTCGGGCGCGGCGCTGCAGGCGCTGCTCGGAAACCCTCTTGCCGACCCGTATCTCCTCGGCGTCTCCGGGGGCGCCGCGTGCGGAACGCTCGTGGGCTCGCTCCTCGGACTTGGAGCCTCGGTGGGAGCGCACTCCGGCGTCCTCGGCTCTCTCGCATTGCCCCTCGCCGCGTTCCTCGGAGCCCTCGCGGCGGTTCTCGTCGTGGGGTTGGGCGCCTCCGCCGGGGGCCGGCTGGACCGCGGGCGGCTCCTTCTTTCGGGCGTCGTCGTGAACGCCCTCGCGTCGGCCGTGCTCCTTTTCCTGCTCTCCTTCGGCGACGCGTCGCGCTCGCGGACGTTCGTCTTCTGGATGCTCGGCTCGCTCGCGGGGGCCACTCCGGGCGCGGTCCTCGCCCTGTCGGTTTACGCGGCGCTCGGCCTTGCGCTCCTCCTGCCGCTGGCCCGGGCGTTCGACGCGCTCACACTGGGGGAGGAGACCGCCGCGACGCTCGGAATTCGCGTCGAGACCGCCAAGCGCACGGCCTATCTTGCCGCTTCGCTCCTCGCCGCGGCGGCCGTGGCCTACGCCGGAATCATCGGGTTCGTGGGCCTCCTCGTGCCGCACGCCGTGCGCCGCGTCACGCGCTCACACCGCGCGCTGCTTCTCCTCTCCTTCCTCGGAGGCGCCCTGCTCCTGGTCGTGTCGGATGTCGCCGCTCGCTCGCTCTTCGCTCCCGCGGAGATCTCGGTGGGCGCCATCACGGCGCTCCTCGGGGCCCCGGCGTTTCTTCTGCTCCTGAGGGCGCGGCCGTGACCGCGCCGCTCGCCGCCGAGGCGCTCGCCGCGGGATACGGCGCGTGCGACGTCCTTGCGAACGTGACGCGCACGTTCGACGCGGGCCGCGTCACCGCGCTGCTCGGCGAGAACGGCGCGGGAAAGTCGACGCTCCTGAAGGCGCTCGCGGGCATCGTGCCCGCGCGGCGCGGAACCATCCGTCTCGGCGGTCGCCCCCTGTCCGGGATTCCGCGGCGCGAGGCGGCGCGCGCGCTCGGCTATCTCTCGCAGGGTTTCGAGCCGCTCTTCCCGATTCTCGCCCGGGATCTCGTCCTTTTGGGCCGCACCCCGTGGCGCACGGCGTTCGGCGCGCCCTCGGCGCGAGACCGCGCGGCCGTCGAAGCCTCGCTCGCCGAGATGGACGCCCTCGCGCTCGCCGAGACCGATCTCGGCGCGATGAGCGGCGGCGAACGCCAGCGCGTCCTTCTCGCGCGCGTCCTGGCCGGCGAGCCCGAGGTCCTCCTCCTCGACGAGCCGACCGCGAACCTCGATCCGCGCCACCGATTCCTCGTGATCGACGCGATGCGGCGCCGCGCGGACCAGGGGGGCGCGGTCGTCTTCTCCACGCACGAGCTGGACGTCGCCTCGACGGGCGCCGACGACGCGCTGCTCCTCTCCGGCGGACGCGTGCTCGCGGCCGGTCCTCTCGTCGAGACGCTCACCGAGCCCCTCTTGTCGGCTCTCTTCGGGGTCGCGGCATGCGTGGCGCCCGGCGCGGGCGGACGGCCGATCGTTTCTCTCGGCCCCGCGCGGGCGCGCTAAGATCCCCGATTCACGCCATGTGGTTCCGAAAGGACAAGATTCCGCGCGCTCCACGCGACCCGAAGACGACGTCTTCGTTGGGCGAGGGCCTGTTCCTGAAGTGCGAGGGGTGCCGGGAGGCGCTCTACCTCAAGGAAGTTGAACGCAATTTTCGCGTGTGCCCGAAGTGCGGATTTCATTTCCGGCTCCCGGCGGCCGAGCGCCTCCGGCTTCTGCTCGGCGACGCGGGCGGACAGCCCCTCTTCGGCGACGTCAGGCCCACCGACCCGCTCAAGTTCAAGGACAGCAAGCGGTATCGCGACCGCCTGAAGGAGTCAGAGGCGAAGACGGGGCGGCCGGACGCGATCCTTACGGCAAAGGGCACGATCGAGGACGTTCCGGCGATCGTCGCGATTCTCGACTACGCCTTCATGGGCGGCTCGATGGGCTCGGTCGTGGGTGAGGTCCTGACGCGCGCGGCCGAGCAGGCGCTTGCCGAGCGGGTCCCGCTCGTGATCGTGACGGCGTCCGGCGGTGCGCGCATGCAGGAGGGGATCCTCTCCCTGATGCAGATGGGAAAGGTCTCCGCGGCGCTCGCGCGTCTCGGCGCCGCGCGCGTGCCGTACGTCGCGGTCCTCACGGACCCGACGACCGGAGGCGTCACGGCGTCTTTCGCGATGCTCGGGGACGTCACGCTCGCCGAGCCGAAAGCGCTCATCGGCTTCGCGGGCCCCCGCGTCATCGAGCAGACGATCCGCCAGACGCTGCCCGAGGGTTTTCAGAGATCCGAGTTCCTGCAGGAGCACGGCTTCGTGGACATCGTCGTGCAGCGCGCCGAGATGCGCGCGACGGTCGCGCGGGTTCTGAGGTTGCTCCAGACCGCCTGATGGTCCGGCTCGGTGAATAGGGGACGTGGCTTGAGCGCGCACCACGCTGTTTCCGGTCTGGCGTGGCTGGACGCCTTGGGTCCGCAGAGGATTCGCCCGGGCCTCAGCCGGACACGTGCCCTCTTAGCCTCTCTAGGAAATCCCCAATTTTCCTTTTCTTCGATCCTCATCGGCGGCACGAACGGGAAGGGGTCCACGGCCGCGACGATCTCGGCGCTTCTCACTGCTGCGAGTGTGCCGTGCGGGCTTTACACCTCGCCTCACCTCATTTCCGTGACGGAGCGCGTGCGGCTCTCGGACCGCGATGTCTCCGCCGCCGCGCTCGATGAAGTCCTCCGGCTCATCGCGGCGGTCGCGGCTCCGGGCGAGCGCGGACCGACGTACTTCGAGGCCCTCACAGCCGCGGCGTTCGAGCTGTTTCGCCGCGCGCGCATCCCGGTGGCCGTCGTGGAGGTCGGGATCGGAGGGCGGCTCGATGCGACGAACGTCCTTTGGCCCGAGGTCTCGGTCGTGACGAACGTCGCCGCCGACCATCTCGACGTTCTCGGCCCCGCGCTCGAGGACGTCGCGCGTGAGAAAGCCGGAATCTTCAGAAAGGGTCAGCCGGCGCTCCTCGGGGTGTCCGGCACCGCCGAAGGCCCACGCGCCGCCCTCCATGCCGAGGCGCGGCGGATCGGGGCGCGACTCGTGGAGATCCCTCCGGCGGCGAACGCCGCTTTTTCGCTGCCGGGAGCGCACCAGAGACAGAACCTCGCTCTCGCCCTCGCGGCCGCACGCGCCGTCGCGCCGCTCGACGAGGCGGCCGTCGAACGCGGCCTCGCGGCCGTGCGCTGGCCCGGGCGCCTGCAGAGGCTCGAACGCGCCGGAGCGAGGCCCCTCCTTCTCGACGGCGCGCACAACCCGCCGGGCGCCGCCGCGCTCGCGGAGCATCTCGACGCGACCGGTCTGGCGGGCCGGGTCGACCTTCTCTTCGGCGGCATGTCGGACAAGGACCTGCCCGGCGTTTTCGCGCCGCTCGCTGCGCGCGCGCGCCGGATCGTTCTCGTGGCGCCCGAGTCGCCGCGGGCCGAGAAGCCCGAGGCGCTGCGCGCGCGGCTGGGGCGGCCGGACCTCGAAACCGCGAATTCCGTGACCGAGGGCCTCGCGCGGCTCGAGGAGGCGGACGCAGACGGCGCGATTCTCGTCGCCGGCTCGCTCTATCTCGTCGGCGAGGTGCTGCGGCTAAGATCGAGAGCGTGACCGCGCCTTCTCTCGTCGTGGCTCTCGTCCCCACTCTCACGAAGAGGGACCTCGAAGCCCAGGAGGACGCGCGGCTCTCGATCTACGCTTCACGCGCGTCACGCGCCGTGCGACGGTACCCGGTCGCCGAAGAAGGGAAGACGTACGACTATCGGACGGAGTACCAGCGCGACCGGGACCGCATCATCCACTCGCGCGCCTTCCGCCGGCTCAAGCACAAGACGCAGGTCTTCATCCCGTTCGAGGGCGACCACTACCGAACGCGCCTCACGCACACGCTCGAGGTCACGCAAATCGCGCGTACGATGGCCCGGGCGCTCGCGCTGAACGAGGACCTTGCGGAGGCCTGCGCGCTGGGCCACGACCTCGGCCACACGCCGTTCGGGCATTCGGGCGAGAAGGTGCTGAACCGCATTCTCACGGGGGGCGAGCCCTCGATCCCGATCGAGCCGAAGATCGCGGCGCAGGTCGGGGCCTTCAAGCACAACTACCAGTCGGTGCGCGTCGTCGACGTCCTCGAGAAGCGTTACGAGCATCCTGGCCTCAACCTCACGAACGACACGCGCGAGGGCATCCTCAAGCACACGACCTGGCGCCGGGATTTCCCGTTCCCCGACATCGATGCCGAGGGTCTGAACCTCTCGTCCGGCGGCCACCTCGAGTGCCAGGCCGTGGGGTGGGCCGACGAATTCGCCCAGCAGGCGCACGACCTCGAGGACGGCCTCAAGCTCGTCGATTTCGGCAAGGTGCTCGCGCTGAGCGTGTCGCGCGCGGTCGTGGACGCGCTCGGCCCCGCCTACACGGCCACGAAAGACAACACGGTGCGGCACGCCATGCTCATCCGCGGGATGATCCACCTCCTCGTCACCGACCTCATCACGGCCTCGCGCGCATCGATCGGGAAGTGGCTCGAGGCGAAAAAAGTCACGACGTCCGACGAGTTCTACGCCCAGCGCCGCAAGCTTCCGGGCTCGCTCGTGGCGCCTTCGAAGACGGGCGACCGCTTCTATCAGGAGCTCAAGGAGTTCATCTACCAGAACGTCATCCACAGCTACCGCGTCGCGCGGCACGACGGGCGCGCGCAGCTCGTCGTCACGACGCTGTTTTCGACGTGGTACAAGAACCCGCGGCTCCTTCCGGATTACGTGCTCCTCCGGTATCGCGATCTCGCGGGCGTCTCGTACCTGAGGGACGTGCCGCTGAAGCGCCTCGACGCCGAGATCGCCTCGAACTACACGAAGAAGCCCCTTTTCCTGCGCGCGATCGCCGACCACCTCGCCGGGATGACCGACAGCTACGCCCTCGCCGAGTACGACTCGATGGTGTCCGCCTATCCGCGGCACGCACCCGAAGGCCGTTGACGCGCCATACCGGCCGCCGCGATACGATCCGCTTCCCGGAGGATCCATGCCAGAGGCCGCCGTCCGACCCGCCGCGCTCCTGAACCGGTCCCTCGCCGAGGTCGATCCCGAGATCGCCCGCATCGTCGCCGCCGAGACAGCCCGGCAGAACGACGGAATCGAGCTGATCGCGTCCGAGAACTTCACGTCGCGCGCCGTCATGGAGGCCGTCGGGTCCACGCTCACGAACAAGTACGCCGAGGGCTACCCCGGCAAGCGCTACTACGGCGGCTGCGTCCACGTGGACGAGGCCGAGTCCCTCGCGATCGCGCGCGCGAAGGCGCTCTTTTCCCCGGGCAACCCCGACGCGATCCACGCGAACGTCCAGCCGCACGCGGGCTCGCAGGCGAACACGGCCGTGTATCTCGCCTGCCTGAAGCCTGGCGACACGCTTCTCGGCATGTCTCTCGCGCACGGCGGGCACCTCACGCACGGCCATCCGCTTTCGATCTCGGGGAAGCTCTACCGCGTCGTCTCGTACGGCGTCTCGAAGGAGACCGAGACGATCGACTGGGACGCCTTCCAGGCGACGGCCGAGGCCGAGAAGCCGAAGCTCATCATCGCGGGTGCGTCCGCCTACCCGCGCACGCTCGACTTCCCGCGGTTCAGGCAGATCGCGGACTCGGTCGGCGCGCTCCTCATGGTCGACATGGCGCACATCGCGGGCCTCGTGGCGGCGGGCGTTCATCCTTCTCCCGTGGGCCACGCGCAATTCGTCACGACGACGACGCACAAGACTCTCCGCGGTCCGCGTGCAGGCCTCATCCTCTGCACGCCCGAGTGGGCGAAGGAAGTCGACAGGGCCGTCTTCCCCGGGATCCAGGGCGGGCCGCTCGAGCACGTCATCGCGGGCAAGGCCGTGGCTCTGAAGGAAGCGATGGAGCCGGACTTCGCCCGGTACCAGAAGCAGGTCGTCGCGAACGCGAAGGTGCTTGCTGCGGCCGTCGCGTCGCACGGCTTCCGCCTTGTCTCGGGCGGCACGGACACGCACCTCTTCCTCGTGGACGTGGGGAAGAGGAACCTTACCGGCAAAGTCGCCGAGAAGGCGCTCGACGCCGCCGGCATCACCGTGAACAAGAACGCGATTCCGTTCGACCCGAACCCGCCGATGGTCACGTCGGGCCTACGCATCGGAACGCCTGCCGCCACGACGCGCGGCATGGGCGAGGCGGAAATGAAGACGATCGCGGCGCTCATCGCCGAGGTCCTCGCCGAGCCCGAGGACGCGGCCGTGCAGGCGCGCGTTCGCGGGAAGGTCAAGGAGCTGACGGCGGCGTTCCCGCTCTACTGACGGGTTCCCTCGGCGCTCTGAGGAATTCCGTCGCGCAGCCGCAGCCGGATGCGGAAGAGTTCGAGGTAAGCCTGGGCGCCGCCGAAAAGCGTGACGCGCGAGTCGGGAGAGTTGAACCAGAGGACGGGTACCTCGGCGATCGGATAGCCGAGCTCGCGTGCGAGGGCGAGCACCTCGACGTCGAAGGCGAAGCGGTCGACCTGGGCTCGGCCGAAGATCGCCCGTGCGGCCTCCCGCGTGAAGAGCTTGAAGCCGCACTGCGTGTCGCGGATGCCCGGCACGAGAAGCAGGCGCGCGATCTGGTTGAAGAGCTTGCCCATGGCTCTTCGGCCGAGCGACTGGCGCTCCTTCACGAGCGACTCGTCCAAGGCGCGCGAGCCGATCGCGACCGGCGCATTCGCCGACGCGAGCTTCTCCCACTCGTAGATGGGCGTCGAAAAGTCCGCGTCCGACACGAGGATGAGGCGGCCCGCGGCTTCGAGGCAGCCGGTGCGGACCGCGAAGCCCTTGCCGCGGTTCTTCGGGAGGCGGAGGACGCGGAGGTCGAGGCCGTGGCGGCGCCCAGCGTCCTCGCCGCGCGAGGCCGTCGCGTCGGAGGAGCCGTCGTCCACGACGAGGACCTCGACGCGGGGCGCCGACGGCCGGGCGGCGAGATAGGCCGAGACCGCCCCGAGAGACGCGGGCAGCCGCTCCTCCTCGTTGAAGGCGGGGATGACGATCGACAGGTCGACGCCACGCGCCGGCTCCGTGCGTGCGGGCGTGGTTTGCGTCCCGAACGCGGGACTTTCGCGTGTCGCCATCACGACGGCCGCGCCTCGTAGACGAACTGGTAGCCGAAGAGCGTGGGCGAGAGACGCGTCGCGGCGAGCGCGGCCGCGCGCACGATCCCGGCAAAAGGTTGGCGTGAAAGCGCCGGAAAAGCGAGCTCGAGCGGCATCGCGGTCGCGTCGATCGAGAGGACCCGATACCCACTCTCCTCGAGGAGAGCGCGACCGGTGGCCCGCGTGAAGAAGCGCAGATGCGTGCGGTCGAGGATGCCGCGGGGCGCGTAATGGAAACGGCCGAAGATAAGGCCGAGCCGCACGGTGACGTTGGCGACGTTCGGCAGCGAGAGCAGGAGAACTCCCTCCGGCTTCAGGAGGTGCCTCAGAGAGCCCAGCAGGACTTCGGGACGCGGCAGATGCTCCAGGACGTCGCCGGCCACGATCACGTCGAAGAGCTCCCTCCACGGCCCGGAGATTCCTTCGAGGAGATCGCCGGTCACGGGCTCGTCGAAGAACGGAGCGCCCTCCTTCGCCGCCTCGGGGTCGAGCTCGACGCCGGCCAGGTACCGGCACGCCGGACGGATGCGCCGCGCGAGGAGCCCGGCGCCAAAGCCGAGGTCGAGAACGGCGAGGTCCTTTCCGCGCGCGAGGACTTTCTCGAGGAGCAGCACATGCGAAGAGCCCGGGATCTCCTTCCAGGGATAGCGCTGTGCCTCGAGGGATGCGGTGTACTTCAGAGCGGCGCCCTCTGCGCGATCGGAATCCGGCGACCGCTGCCGAACGCCTTCGCGGATACCTTCAGGCCGGGCGCCATTTGGTTGCGCTTGTACTCGGCGCGGTCCACCTGGCGCGCGATCTTCTTCACGAGCGCGAGCGGAGCATGCGCTCGCCGCGCGGTGGCCTCGACGGAGAGATTCCGCTCCACGAGGCCCTCGAGAATCGCGTCGAGGAGCGGATACGGCGGCAGAGAATCCTGGTCGGTCTGTTCCGGCCGAAGCTCGGCCGAGGGCGCCTTCACGAGCGAGGCCTCCGGGATGAGTTCGCCTCCCCCGTGCGCGTTGAGGTGTCGCGCGAGCGCATAAACGCGCATCTTCGGGAGGTCCGAGATCGGGGCGAGGCCGCCGCACATGTCGCCGTAGAGCGTGGAGTAGCCCACGGCGATCTCGCTCTTGTTGCCGGTCGTGAGAACGAGCGGCCCCTTCTTGTTCGAGACCGCCATGACGAGGAGGCCGCGGAGGCGCGACTGAATGTTCTCCTCGGTGACATCCTCTGTCAGGCCGAGAAACAGCGGCGCGAGCGTCCGGCGCGCATCTTCGAAGAGCGTATCGATCGGCAGGATCTCGAAACGGATGCCGAGGTTCTGCGCGAGAGCGCGCGCATCCGCGATCGACCCCTCGGAGGAATACGGCGACGGCATCGCGAGTCCCGTCACGTTCTCTCTTCCGAGCGCCTCGACCGCGAGGGCCGCGACGAGTGCTGAATCGATTCCCCCCGATAGGCCGAGAACTGCGGTCGAAAAGCCGCACTTGCCGGCGTAATCGCGGATGCCGAGGACGAGCGCGCGCCGGAGCGACTCGAGAGGATCGCCGCCGGCATCGTCGGGAAAGTCGCGCGCCTTCCTTTCCGAAACCGGGATGACTCGCGCGAGCCCTGGGCCGTGGCGCACGACGTCCACGACCACGAAGTCCTCCTCGAACTGCGCGGCGCGTTGGACGACGCGCCCGCGGCCGTCGAGCACCATGGAGTCGCCGTCGAAGACGAGCTCGTCGTTCCCTCCCACGAGGTTGAGAGACGCCACGGGCACGCGCCCGTCGCGCGCGTAGCGGGCCAGCATCCGGCGCCTCAGGCGCGGCTTGCCTTCCGAGAACGGCGACGCGGAGATCACGACCACGAGCGTCGCGCCGCGCTCGACCAGCGCTTCCCCCGGGTCGTCGTGATACAGGCGCCTCTGCCGCCAGAAGTCCTTGTCATTCCAGAGGTCCTCGCAGACGGGCAGCCCCAGCCGTTCCCCGCGGAACGGCAAGACGACGCAGCCGTTGCCCGGCTCGAACCAGCGCCCTTCGTCGAAAACGTCGTACGTCGGCAGGAGCGTCTTCTTCGCGAGGACCCGCACGCGGCCGCCCTCGAGCAAGGCGGAGACGTTGTGGAACGGCTTGCCGACGCGGCTCCGGTTCGGCACGAACGTTCCGACGAGGAGCGCGGTGCGGCGCGCGCGTCGCGCGAGGGACGAAAGAGCGCGCGCGGCCTCGCGCACGAACGACGGGCGCTCGAGGAGGTCCCGCGGCGGATAACCGCAGACCGCGAGCTCGGGAAACACGGCCAGATCCGCCCCAGCCTCTTCGGCCCGGGTCAGGCCCCCGAGAATCCGGGCAGTGTTGCCCGCGAAGTCCCCGACAGTCGTGTCGATCTGGCAAAGCGCGAGCCGCACGGCGCTCCCTACGAGAGGCCGGAGGGCTCGGCGGCCTCCACGGGCTCGATCGTCGTCCGCGACACGAGGTCAGCGAGCGTTCGGCCGCGGCGGTCGAACGCGGCGACGAGCAGGGGCACGCCCGCGAGCGCGCCGGTCAGGAAGAAGCCGGCGAAACGCAGCAGCGCGGCGGACAGCGTGGGAGAGCGGCCGTCCTCGGCGCAAATTCTCAGGTCGGCGAGCGCCATGCCGGGCGTCGTGCCCCAGACGAAAGGCGCGAGAACGAGGAGGACGAAAGCGGCGAGCAGGAGGAAGGCCGCGAGCGGAAGGAACGCGGGAGGCGGAAAGCGCAGGTTGAGGAGCAGCGCGCCGGCAGCGAGCTCGACCGCACCGACCAGCGCGAGGATGAGGAGATCCGCGAGACCCGCCGCCACACGCCGCGCGAACGCCACCGCGCGCGGCCCATCGGACTCGGCACCGGCGGGCGCGGGCTCGGAAAACATCGGCGCGGCGGGCGTGGAGGGTTCGTGAGCCGCCAGCGCCGGCGCCGCCCCGGCGGGAGCCGACTCTTTGGCGGGCTCTGGCGAGGCGCCTTCTTCCTTGGGGCCGAAGGGTTTCTCGGAGACGTTCGGAAAGAGCTCGAGAGTCGTGTGCGGCGAGGATCGCCGCCGCCGAGGATCGGGAGCGAGCGGATGTTCGGCGAGCGGGTCGCGCGGGGGCTCGGACATTGTGCGTCCGGCCTCAGGGCCTGAGGGTGAGGTGCTTGATGAGGATGCGTGAGAGCAGGTCGTTCGCGCCTCGCGGGTATTTTCGCGCGAAGCGCAGGAGACGTTGCGCTTCGGCGTCGCCCGGCCGCAGGTCCGTGGCCTCCTTGACGGCGGTCGTGGCCTTCGCGATGTTGCCCGCCTGCAGGCTCTGCACCGCGGAGTTGTAGTACGCGTTGACGAGGTACTCCTCGACGTCCTGATTCTTCGCGTCGCCCTTGCGGAGCTCCCAGAGGAGCTTGATCGCGCTTTCGTAGTCGTTCTCGTTGTACGACTTCGAGGCGCTCCTCAAGGCCTCGACCTGCTCGTGCGCGCGCTGCGCCGCCGCCGCCGCCTCGGCGTCCTGGGGGCGGGCCTTGACGACGGGATCCAGGTTCTTCAGCGCGTCGATGTACCGGCTCGAGGACATCGCGGCGAGGCCGGTGACGCGCATCTCGTCGAGCTGTGCGGCGCTCGGAGCGGCTGGCCCCGGTGTCGGCGCCGCCGAAGACTTCATCTTCTCGATCCGAACGAGCGCCTCGTTGTGGCGCGGATCCGAGTCGGGAAGCTTCGCGAGGACGGCGATCGCCTCGTCGATTTTTCCGGCGTCGAAGAGGGCCTGGGCTTTCTGGAACGGGTCCTCGGAGGGCGTCACGCGCCCGCCCGGCGCGCCCCCTTTCGAGGAAGGTCCGCCCGCGGTCGCGAGGCGAGCGGCGGGCTTGACGCGCAGGAACCAGTACGCGCCGCCGGCGATCGCCACGAGAAGAACGGCCGCCGCCGCGAGGAGGATGCGCACGTCGATCCGGCCCTTGCCTCCCGGCCGGGCAGCCTTCTCGGCGCTCGTCGCCGCGGGCTCGAGGCCGGAGCCGCTCGCGTCCGCCGTGAAGCCGCGCCCCACGCCCGAGTCGTCCGCGAACGAGGGAGGCGCCGGCGCCTCGATCTCGTGCTTCATGAAATCGGAATCGCCGGTGCTGGCGGAGACCGGCGCGGCGCTTTCCGCGGACGCAAGGGCCGCCTCGATCTGGTTGAGATAGCCACGGGCCGTGGCGTCGTGCTCGGAGACGGCGAGGACGTCGAGAAACTTGTTGCGGGCGCCCACGAGGTCGCCGCTTTCGTACTGGGTCACTCCCTCGGTGAGAAGCACGTCGATCTTGCGCGCCGCATCCGCCTGCGACTCGCGCGCGGCGTCGATGCGGCGGCTCGCCTCCTCGTTCGAGAGGTCGATGAGGAAGACCCGGCTCCAGAGGTCGATGGCCTCCTGCGCGTTGCCGCGCGCGAGGGCCTCGTCTCCCTGCTTGAGGAACTGCGTGATGCGCGGATCGGCCTGGACGCCGGACGCGGGGCGGGGCGCCGCCTGGGCGGGCGCGGGCTGCGCGAGCGGCGGTCCCGAAGGAGGGGAAGCCAGCGGGGGAGCCGAGGCGGGAGCGGGAATCGTACCCACGGCGCCCGGCCCCCCGGGGGGCATGCTCATGCGCAGGTCGTCGAGACCGAGCCCGAACGGGTCGCCTCCCTGCACGACGGGCGCAACGGCTCTGGGGGCGATCACCGACGGAGGAGCCTCGGGAAGTCCGGAGGCGGACGCGCCGCCGGACTCGTCGCCGAAGACGAGGTCGTCGAGCCCGCTCGCGGGCCCCGGAGGCACCGGCGTGGCCGGGCCGCCCGGGAACGCATCCGGCAGGTCGTGGGCCGAATCCGGAAGCGCCTCGCCCGCGCTTTCGACGCCGAGGTAGTCGGCGAATCTCTCGACGTTGACCGGCGTGCCCGGCGCGACGCCGCGTAGCGCCTCGAGAAGGCTGCGCGCGGGCGCAAAGCGCGCGTCCATCTTGAGCAGGAAGTCGCAGCCGAGGAGGGCCTCCTCGTTCTTGCCTTCCTGCGCGAGCACGAGCGTGTGCCGAAACGTCTGGAGAACCTTCTCCCGCGCCTCGGGGGCGAGGGCGGGGCTGCCGGCATAGGAACTCATTGGACGGAATGCTAGCAAGAACAGCGCGGCGCGGCGCGCCGTCGGATACGATCACCCGCCGGAGGCGCGATGGCCGCATTGATCGAGTGCATTCCGAACGTGAGCGAGGGGCGCCGGCAGGATGTCGTGTCGGCTCTGGCGCATGCGGCCGTGAAGGCCGGAGAGGGAGTCGTCCTTCTCGATCGCACCTCGGACGCCGACCACAACCGCTCGGTCCTCACGTTCCTCGGAGAGGGGGACGCCCTCGTGGCGGCGATGACGGCGCTCGTGGGCGCTGCGCTCGGGGCGATCGACCTCAGGACGCACAGGGGCGCCCATCCGCGCATCGGGGCCGTGGACGTGATCCCGTTCGTGCCCCTGCGCGGCGCCACCGCGGCCGACTGCGTGGCCCTCGCGAAGACCCTTGGAAAGGCGCTCGCCGACCGCTACGGCCTGCCCGTCTACCTTTACGAGGACGCGGCGACCTCACCGGACCGCCAGAACCTCGCGAACATCCGCAAGGGAGAGTTCGAGGGCCTCGCGGCGAAGATGGCCGAGCCGGCGTGGATCCCGGACTTCGGCCCTCGGGCCCCGCACCCGTCGGGCGGCGCCACCGTCGTGGGCGCCCGCGCCCCGCTCGTCGCGTACAACATCAACCTCGGGACATCGGATCTCGCGATCGCCGACCGCATCGCGAGGGCCATCCGCCACCTCTCGGGCGGCTATCGCTTCGTAAAGGCGATGGGCGTAAAGCTCGACGCGCGCGGCCAGGTGCAGGTTTCGATCAACATGACGAACTTCGAGAAGACCCCGCTCCACCGCGTCTTCGAGACCGTGAAATCCGAGGCCTCTCGCCACGGTGTCGCGGTCGTGGGCTCGGAGATCGTGGGCCTCGTTCCGCAGGCCGCGCTCCTGGCGGCGGCGGAGCACTACCTGAGGCTCGAGGCCGACCCCGGCCCCCAGGTGCTCGAGAACAAGCTGCTCGAAAGGCTCTCGTGAAGAACGCTCGTCTCGTTCCCGCGGCGGCGCTCCTCGGCGCCGCGACGCTCGCTCTTTCCGCGGCGAGTCCCGAAGCGTCCTCCGATCTCCGCGTGGCGCTCGAGCGCCTCGTGCGCGCCGCCCGTGTGACGAACGGCGCGTACGACACGATCCGCGGCCTCACGGACACCGTCGGCCCGCGGCTCTCCGGCTCGCCGGGCGATGCGCGCGCGGTCGCGTGGGCCGAGGCCGCGCTGACGGCGCGGGGCTTTTCGAACGTTCATGCCGAAACCGTGACCGTGCCGCATTGGGAGCGTGGCAAGGAGAGCGCCGAGATCGTCTCGCCCGTGCCGTTCCGGCTGTCGCTGTGCGCGCTCGGCGGCAGCGTGGGAACGCCCGCGGGCGGGGTCGAGGCCGAGGTCGTCGAGGCGCAGTCGCTCGAGGGCGTGGACGCGCTCGGCGGGAAAGCGAAGGGCAAGATCGTTTTCGTCTGGAAGGTCATGGAGCGCCGCTCGGACGGGTCGGGCTACGGCGCGACCGTTCCGATTCGCGGGGCCGCGGCCTCGCGCGCCGCGAAGGTGGGCGCCGTGGGCGCCCTCATCCGCTCCGTGGGGACGTCGAACGCGCGACTTCCGCATACGGGCTCGCTGCGCTACGAAGAGGGAGTCCCGAAGATCCCCGCCGCGGCCCTCGCGAATCCCGACGCGGACCTCATTCATCGCCTCCTCGCCGACGGCAAGACCGTGCGCGTGCGTTTCGCGCTCGGAGCCCGGACGCTTCCTGACGCGGTCTCGGCGAACGTGCTCGGCGAGATTCCGGGCCGCGAGAAGCCGGAGGAGATCGTCGTCCTCTCGGGCCACCTCGATTCGTGGGACCTCGGTCAGGGCGCCGTGGACGACGCGGCGGGACTCGGCATCGCGATCGAGGCGGCGCGCCTCATCGGGCAGCTCCCGATACGGCCGCGCCGCACCCTCCGCGTGATCGCTTTCGCGAACGAGGAGAACGGCCTCGCGGGATCGCGCGCCTACGCGAAGGTGCATGCGGCCGAGCTGCCCTTCCACGTCGCCGCGATCGAGTGCGACGACGGCGCGGGGCGCGTGTCCGGATTCGGATGGACCGCCGGTCCCTCGGCGGAGCGCACCCTCGCGAGCGTCGCGGAGATCCTGAAGCCGTTCGGCGTCGGAGACATGAAGAAGGGCGGCGGAGGCGCGGACGTGGGCGTGCTGCGCGCCGCCGGCGTGCCGCTCTTCTCGCCGATCCAGGACTCCTCACGGTACTTCGACGTCCACCATTCAGCCGACGATACGTTCGACAAGATCGACCGCGAGGAGCTGAACACCGGAGTCGCGGCGATGGCGGCGCTCGCTTACGCGCTCGCCGATACCGAGACGCCTCTCGAGCGCATCCCCGAGGCCGAACGTGTCGCTCCACGCCGCGAACGCTGAGGAGAAACTCGCTCCTGGCAGACGAGGAATGATGTATATAATACAGAATCGTCTGGGGAGGGAACCATGTCGGTTCGCCTGAACATCACGATGGACGAAGTGCTCTACAAGCGGCTGAAGAGAGAGCTGCCCCCGAAGCGGATTAGCTCATTCATCGAAGCGGCCGTCCGCTCAAGGATCCATCCGGATCGGGCGACGCTGGATGCCGCCTACAAGGCGGCAGCGCACGAGCCGTGGCGTCGGGGGCTTGCGTCCGAATGGTCCAGGACCGAGGTCGAGGATTGGCCCGCGTGAAACGTGCGCCGCGCCGCGGCGACGTCTATTGGGTCGCCCTCGACCCGACACTCGGGACGGAGATCCGGAAGACGCGACCGGCGGTCGTCATCTCGAACGACTCCTGCAACCGGTACGGATCCCGCGTCGTCGTCCTCCCGATCACGAGCAACGTCGAGTCGCTCTATCCCGGCGAAGCGCGGATCGAAGTCCGCAGCGCCCCCGCCCGAGTCCTCGGCGATCAGATTCGATCGATAGACAAGGCGCGCCTCCGTTCGAGGATCGGAAGCCTGACCAAAGAGGAACTGGCCAGCGTCGAGAACGCCGTTCAGATAACTCTCGATTTGCTCCCGACGTGACGCCTCGATGACGATCTGCCGACGAGAGTAGCTCATGAGTCTGGTCTCCGGCACCAAGTTAGGTCCGTACGAAGTTCTCGGCCCCCTCGGCGCGGGGGGGATGGGCGAGGTGTACAAGGCGAAGGACACGCGGCTCGAGAGAGTGGTCGCGCTGAAGGTCCTGCCGGAGGATTTCTTCGAAGACGAGGAGAGCATCGCGCGTTTCGAGCGTGAGGCCCGGATGCTCGCAAGCTTGAATCATCCGGGCATCGCCCATCTCTATTCATTCGAGGAAATCCCCGGTTCTGCCGGTTCTCCGGAGCGGCATCTGCTCAGCATGGAGCTGGCCGACGGGGAGACGCTCGCGGAGCGGCTGCTCAAGGGGCCGCTCTCTCTCGATCAGGTCCTGAAGACGTCCGTCGAGATCGCCTCCGCGCTGGATGCCGCCCACCGGGCCGGCATCGTCCACCGCGACGTCAAGCCGGGCAACGTGATGCTCACGAAGTCGGGCGCGAAGCTCCTGGACTTCGGCTTGGCCAAGGTCGCCGCGCCTCTGGTCCGGCAATCCGATCTGACGTCCCGGCCCACGGAGCTGCCGAAGAACCTCACGCAAAAGGGGACGATCCTCGGGACCGTGCAGTACATGGCGCCGGAACAGTTGGAAGGCAAGGAAGCCGACGCGCGCAGTGACATCTTCGCCTTTGGCGCGGTGCTCTACGAGATGGCGACAGGCAAGAAGGCGTTTTCCGGCGCGAGCCAGGCATCGCTGATCTCGGCGATTCTGCGGGACGATCCGAAACCAGTTTCCTCGGTCCAACCGATGACGCCGCCGGCACTCGATCGGGTCGTTCAAAGCTGTTTGGCGAAGGACCCGGAAGAGCGCTGGCAGAGCGCGGGGGATCTCCGCAAGGAGCTCCACTGGATCGCGCAGGGGGGCGCCGCCGCGCAGGCTCCCGTGTCCCAGCGAGCGGGCAAGAAACGCGAACGCCTTGGGTGGGCCGCCGCCGCGATCGTCGGCGCCGGCCTGGCGGCGGCTCTTCTCTTGCGCTCCCGGACACCTCCCGTCGCCTTCGACCGGGCGATCCAATTCAAGATCTCGCTGCCGGAGTCGGTCGTCTCCTCCGAATTGGACCCCGTTAAGACGCTCTTCGCCCTCTCTCCCGACGGCAGCGCGCTCGCGTTCCTCGGTTCGACCGCGGCGACCAGACAGATCTACGTCCGATCGCTCGACGCGGACGTTTCCCGGGCGGTCCCTGGAACGCAAGGCGCCCAGTCGCCCTTCTGGTCTCCGGACGGAAAGAATCTCGCCTTCTTTTCCGACGGCAAGCTCAAACGAGTCGATCTTTCGGGAGGGCCCGTGATCACGATCTGCGACGCTCAGAACGGAGCCGCCGGGACCTGGAGCCCCAACGGCGCGATTCTTTTTTCCACGTGGGGCGCGGGCAGCCCGGTGCTCCATGAGGTCGCGGCCTCGGGAGGAGCCCCCACCGACGCGACCAAACTGGATTCCGCGCGGCGCGAGCACTGGCAGACCTGGCCCATGTTCTTGCCCGACGGGAAGCACTTCCTGTACGTGAGCGAGGCAGGGG
>Ga0207930_1000075_pt1 | contig 24571 bp, 21 predicted proteins | sample NGESurshal092012_7_FD_184477 | JGI IMG/M metagenome (GOLD analysis project Ga0207930, IMG submission 184477) | Arctic peat soil microbial communities from Barrow, Alaska - NGEE Surface sample 210-3 shallow-092012 (SPAdes) | ecosystem: Environmental > Terrestrial > Soil > Wetlands > Peat ... | reverse complement strand
TCCCACTTTCCCACAGCGACGACGGCTAGCGTATAAGAAAACCTAAAACCGGACATTTCACTTGCTACAAAAAGCGGACATTTTAACTTGCTACGAACATGGATAAGTGAAAAGGTGCCGGGAACCGTGCCACCTCTCGCATCCAGTTCGGATCGACCAGGGCGTTCACCGATAGGGAACGCCGCAGAGAAACCAAAGGCCCGGATTGCTCCGGGCCAGGAGTTTCATGCGCGATTCCGACTATTCAGGATCGAAGTAGTTGGCGGCCACCGGATTCTCGAACAGCGAATAATCGCGTGTGACCACGGTGATGCCGCTGTCGGTGACGTGATACTTCTGGCGATCAGCCTCGGTATCGTAGCCAATCACCGTTCCCTCGGGCACGTGCACGTCGCGATCAAGGATGGCCTTGCGGATCTTGCAGCGCCGTCCCACATCCACATGCGAGAACAGAATACTGTTTTCGATCTCGCTGTAGGAGTTGACGCGCACATCCGGCGAGAGCACGCAGTTGCGCACCGAGCCGCCCGAAAGCACGCATCCCATGGAGACGATGGAGTCGTGGGCCTCGCCGGTGCGTCCGGGATCGTTGAACACGAACTTCGCCGGCGGATACTGCCGCATGTGGGTGCGTAGTGGCCAGTGCTTGTCGTACACGTTGAACACCGGGGCCACCGATACCAGGTCCATGTTGGCTTCGTAGTAGGCGTCCAGGGTTCCCACGTCGCGCCAGTAGAGGGCCTGCTTCTTGTTCTCGTCGATAAAGTTGAACGAGTAAACCTTCGAACCGTCCACCATCTTGGGAAGGATGTCGTGACCGAAATCATGGCGCGAAGACGGGTCCTCCGCATCTTTCAGCAACGCCGGAATCAGCACGTCGGCGTTGAAGATGTAGATGCCCATCGAGGCCGAGACCATGCGTTGGTCGTAGGGCGAGCGCAAGTCGGTTTGTTCGGGCTTCTCCTGGAAACCGGTGACGCGGCCGGTGCGATCGATCTCGACCACGCCGAAATGCCGCACCTCCGAGGGATCGACCAGGATGGTCGCAAGTGTGACGTCGGCGCCCGAGTCCTTGTGCTGCCGCAGCATCAGGTCGTAATTCATTTTGTAGATGTGATCGCCCGACAGAATGAGCACGTGTTTGGGCTGCTCGGAGCCGATGGAATAAATATTCTGGTACACGGCGTCCGCGGTACCAACGTACCAGTTGTCGCTGACCCGCTTCATGGGCGGCAGGACCTCGATGAACTCGTGCAGTTCGCGGCCCACCACGTTCCCCCATCCTTCGCGGACATGGCGGTTCAACGACAGCGCTTTGTACTGCGTCAGGATGTACACCCGGCGCAGGTCCGAGTTAATACAGTTGGACAGCGTGATGTCGATGATGCGGTAAATGCCGCCAAAGGTGACGGCCGGCTTGGCACGATCGCGGGTCAGGGGATATAGACGTTCCCCAGCGCCACCCGCCAGTAAAACTCCCAGGGTATCTCTCATGTTGGCGGTTTCCTTGCTGCTACGTTCCCCAACCGGGGTGAGACTGTGTTTCTACCGAAGGCCAGCCACGCGATTCGCCGGGCCACCTGCCTTCGAGCGACGAAATCTTAGCACACCGCTCGCTCGCCCCCGGCGCAGTCAAGCGGATTCGAACTTCAGCCTTTGTCGTTGACGGTGATGCGGAGCGATCGCAGAAACTTCAGGTCCTGCGACGTGATGTCCAACTCGCCCGACGAGGTGCTCTCGGTTTGCTTCGGTGTTTCCCTCGCGCCGTCCCTCTGATTGAATCCGATGGTCGCCTCCAGCACCAGGAACACGTCGTAGCCTCCCGCCTTGATGCGCGCCATCACGTCGGAGATCTGGTCGGACTCTGCCACCGACTGGTTGATGGCTTCTCCCAATTCCTTCATCAGCTCTTTCAGTTCGTCGTCCACCATGCCACCTGAAACATCAGTTTACTGCGAACGAGTTGGCGCGGAATTCTGGCTGCTAGAATACGCTTTTAACCCAAATGATGGCACAAAGCGAGAACAAACCCGCGACCTCGCAACATTTTGGCCGGCAAAGCCGCGCCGCGTTGCGGGTGGCCGGACGCAAGTCGGGCGAGAACCGCTGGGTTCGGGCCCTCTATCGCGGTGGTAGCGTCACCATGGCCAGCGTGGGACACGTGGTCCATGCGCTCTGGCTGGAAGTTACCGGCTTCCTGTTCCTGGTGCTGGCAGTGATTGGCGCGGGCGCGACAGTGCGCGAGTACCATCGCTACGCGGCTGGCACCACCACTCGGGGCAAGGTAATCCTGGCCGCCTTATTCACGCTTCTGTTCCTCTATTTTGGAGCCAACTCGTTCTGGCGCACGCGCCGCAACGGCAATCGGGGTTAGCCGCCCGTACCTCCACTTTGTGACTTGGCTCACTGCGTGAGGTAAGCCGGAAGGCAATAATCAGATGTTCGCTGTTTAGACATCTAACCTTCATCGAGGGCCTAATCTCATGGCCGATACCAAGACCAAACCCGTCTCCGGCAAGCTGGCGGAGAACCAGGAAACTTCCTCTCACGTCAGCGTCCATCCCCTGTACACTCCCGCCGATCTAGAAGGCTGGGACTATGACCACCAGCTGGGCTTTCCCGGCCAATTCCCCTATACCCGGGGCGTGCAGGCCTCGATGTACCGTGGCCGCCTATGGACCATGCGGCAGTACGCTGGAATGGGCGACGCCGACGAATCAAACCGCCGCTACAAATATCTGTTGAGCCAAGGGACCACGGGTTTGAGCATCGCGTTCGATTTGCCGACGCAGATTGGGCTTGACTCCGACAACCCGCTGGCCATGGGCGAAGTCGGCAAAGTGGGCGTGGCCATCGACTCCATCGACGACATGATGAGGTTGTTCGATGGCATCGACCTGGAGAAGATTTCCACCTCGATGACCATCAACTCCACGGCCTCGATCCTGCTCGCGCTCTACATCGGCGTGGCGCGGCGCACCGGGCGCAACGTCCCCAAGCTGTCCGGCACGATCCAGAACGATGTGCTGAAGGAGTACATCGCGCGCGGAACGTACATTTATCCGCCGCATCAGGCGATGCGCATCATCACCGACATCTTTTCCTACGCCAACCAGCACGTGCCCGAGTGGAACACGATTTCCATCTCCGGCTACCACATGCGCGAGGCGGGATGCACGGCGACGCAGGAGGTCGCGTTCACCCTGTCCAATGGCATGACCTACGTGCAGGCGGCGATTGACGCCGGGCTCGACGTGGACAAGTTCGCGCCGCGCCTTTCGTTCTTCTTCAACGCGCACAGCAATTTTCTGGAAGAGGTTGCGAAATTCCGCGCCGCCCGCCGCATGTGGGCGCGCATCATGCGCGATCACTTCCACGCCAAGAATCCCAAGTCGCAGATGCTGCGCTTCCACGCCCAGACCGCGGGCTCCACGCTGACGGCGCAGCAGCCGGAAAACAACATCGTCCGCACCGCATTGCAGGGGCTGGCGGCGGTGCTGGGCGGGACCCAGTCGCTGCACACCAACTCCTATGACGAAGCGCTGGCGCTGCCCACCGAGCAGTCGGCGCGCATCGCGCTACGCACCCAGCAGATCATCGCTTTCGAATCGGGAGCGCCGCAGACTGTCGATCCACTGGCTGGCTCGTACTATATCGAGTCGCTTACTGACCAGATCGAAGCCGGGGCGCGCACTTATCTCGACAAGATCGACGCCATGGGCGGCACGCTCAAGGCCATCGAGCGCGGCTACATCCAGGCGGAAATCCAGAACGCCGCCTACGAATATCAGCAGGCGGTGGACCGGAAACAAGCTATCGTGGTCGGCGCGAACGCCTTCGGGATCGAGCACGAGAAGGCAATCCCACTGCAGCACAGCGACGAGTCACTGGAGCGCAAGCAGGTAGAACGCCTGCGGGCCGTGCGCGCAAAACGTGACCAGGCGAAGTGGAAGGCCGCCATCCAGCAGGTGGAAGACAGCGCCCGTGGCACTGACAACCTGATGCCCGCGATCGTCGAGGCCGTAGATGCAAACGCCACGGTAGGCGAAATCTCCGACGCCATGCGGCGGGTGTATGGGGAGTACCACGAGACGGTGGTGATCTGACGGTGTGGGATAGGCCGCACAGCAATAGGGCGTGCGATGCCCATGCAAAAAAAGTGGGCGTCCGCTAGTCTTCGATTGCAACAGAACGTAAGCGTTACTTGCGCAGCCTGCGGCGAATCATACCCGCTGCACCACTCAGACCTGTGGCCAGCAGCAGCAGGCTGGAGGGTTCGGGAACACTTCCGGTCAGCGTGAAATTCGCAATCTGCCCGCCTCCGAGAGCGGTGAAATTGCTCGCCGTGTCATTTGCGAAGTAGGCTTGCCCTCCCGGGCCGCCTCCCGTTGGAGAACCGGAAATTGACATCACCACGTCTTCATACACCCAGTACTCCGTGGCCGGATTCAGTGTGAGGCTCGGGCTGAAAATATATTTGCCGCCTGAGATGCCGGTCGACTCCGCCAGAAATCCGAGGGTCGAAGCGCTCAAGGCAGAGGGCGTGCCGAGATACTCCTGCGTCAGCAGCCATGCGTTGCCGGCAGCTGCCGGTGTTACAGGCGGCACATCCGAGTAGAAATTGAACGTAATGCTGCTCCAAGGCCCTCCGCTCGGAGTGGTAAACGATTCTCCAAAAACGGCGACGGCAACAACCGTTCCGTTCAAATATTGATCGATGACTGCCGCCTGCGAAATCGAAACGGTCGCCAGCAAAATCAACGCAACCAGAAAAATCTTCACAGGTTATCTCCTCACCCGAATTCCAACGCCCGATTGGTGTCAGAGAGTATAAACCGGATGTCCAGGGTGGGGGTGCCCATATTTGCTTGCGGTTGGCGAATGCTGGGCGCGCAACAACACACATGCAGGTCATCGTCGCGCGACCTACCGACTGAATAGTCTCTGCTTAAAATGAGGAGAGAGGCTGGACGCAATGTCAGGGCGACACACGTCTTCTGCCTCGGCGCCTCAATTGCTATTTCCGCAGCGCTCATCAATAATCGGCTCACTCGACGGTTCCCCGACGGTCGAAGTGGTATGCAACTCTTTTTCCGGGAGGTCCGACGATGAAGCCAAGCCTGCATCCAGAGGAACAAGCGCGTCTGGCGGCTCTGCGCGAGTACAAGATCCTGGACACCGTCCCTGAAAAAGCCTTCGATGATCTCACCCTGCTAGCTTCGCAGATCTGCGAGACTCCAATTGCGCTGATCACCTTGATCGATTCCGACCGGCAATGGTTTAAGTCGCGAGTAGGTGTAGAGGTGGATGAGACTCCCCGAGACCTGGCGTTCTGTGCGTTCGCCATACTGGAGAAGGACTTGCTGGTCGTGGAAGACGCATCCAAAGATCCGCGTTTCAGTGATAACCCCCTGGTTCAGGCCGATCCGAAGATCCGTTTTTATGCCGGAGCGCAGTTGCGTTCCTCCGATGAGCTGCCGCTCGGCACTCTCTGCGTGATCGACCTCAAACCACGGCGGCTCACGGAGCGTCAGCGCAAGGCCCTGGAAGCACTCAGCCGCCAGGTGCAGGCGCAACTGGAGCTGCGCCGAAATCTGATGGAGTTGAAGCAAGCACTGGAGCTGCGCGACGAGGCGGAGCGGGTGCAGCAGCATCTTATGCACGAGTTGCAACGCGCGCACGAAGACACCAAGCGGCTCAGCGGTTTATTACCCGTCTCCTCGGCCTGCAAATTCAGTATCACGATTCCGGCTGACCTGAATTGCATAAACCCAGTCGTCGACGGAGTCATGGAGGTCGCGCGGCAGATGCAGAGCGCGCAGGGCCGCGAGCTCGAGATCGATGTTGCGGTGCGTGAGGCCCTGGCGAACGCCATTATTCACGGGTGCAAGAGCGATCCCACGAAGAGTATCGAGTGTTCAGTGGCCTGCGATCAGGGCGGAGAAATTCTGCTGGTAATTCGCGATCCCGGCGGGAACTTGAACCGGTCGGCGGTGGCTGATCCCACCAAGGGCGAGAACATTCTGGCGACTCATGGTCGCGGACTGTACCTCATCGACGAATTAATGGACGATGTCGAGTACGTTGTCGAGAAAGCTGTGGCCACCGAAGTCAGGATGAAGGCAAAACCCCGCGAGCCCGAAGGGTAAGGTTGAGCGCGCTCATATCTTTACCGTGCAGCCGCGCCTTCCCCTGTCGCAACTTCACGAACATAAGGAGCGGGTGGCTGGGGCGAGGACAGAAACGACGCTACGTCGGGCTCAAGTTTGTTCCAACATTCATAGATGGCGAGATGGCCTGAGTCCGTGCAAACCAGTAGGGAAGCGTTCGGCATTTGCTGCTTCATTTGCTCGCCCACCGACATCGGAATCAGGTTTTCTTCTTTGCCCCAGATAACCAGCACGGGAGCTTTGATCCCTTCCAGCTTGCCGTCTAGCACGTTCTGATAGGTAAGGAACGAGTCGAAGATGCGGCGGGTGATCCAGGCATTCTGCGCTACCTGATGCAGGAAGTCGCGCTGGAGCGGGTACGGCACGTAGTAGTGTCGTGGCGTCAGCATGGTGATGAACGCTGCGAACTCTTCCGGCGTCGCGGGGAGAAATGAATTGACGTTAATGCTGGTTTGAAACTTCAGCCCGGCAGAGTCGGCAACCACCAGCCGGTTGACCACTTCCGGATGGTCGCTCGCTAGCTTCAACGAGACCCATCCACCCATGGAAACCCCGACCAGGTCAGCCGACTTGATGTTCTGGGTGACGAGAAACTGCCGCAGCATCTCCGACTGTTGCTCGATGGAATAGGCGATGTCGGGCTTCTCGGTGTCGCCGTGGCCCAGCAGATCGATGGCGTACACGTGGAACTGGTGGCGCAAGTCGAGCATCGCCGTGACCCAGTTCAGCGACTCCGCTCCCAATCCGTGGACGAAAACCAAGGGCGGCCCTTCGCCTCCGTCGTAGTAGTGCACGCGGTACGGGCCAACCTGCGCGTAATGGCCGTGAATGCCACCGCACCACAAGGCGAAACGCCCGGCGGCCCGCACCACAGTTAAGGGTCGCAGCGAAGCGTACGCGACGAAGGCGATGACGAGCAGCAGGACAGCGACGCCGAGCTTTTTCCAGCGCCCCAAGCGAGGCCGGCCGGTTCCAAATTGCACGTTTGTGTCAGCGGAAGTGGCCACAAGAAACTCTCATCCAGCGGGAAATGGGATCCAAATGTAATGTTACCGGATTGTGAAATGCCGGGTGGGCATTCCGAGGATCACCAGACTATTCGCGCCACAGCATGTAGCCGAAAAGGCTATACTTCGGAATGTTCATTCAACTCGGTTACGACATCGAGTTTTGGGTTCCGGCGCCGGTGGCGATGGTTGCGATGCTGAGCGTGCATCCATCGCGCGTAGCAGACCTGCGCGCTCCGGACGAACTGGGGATTACGCCCGAAGTCGCGGTTTCCAGCTACATGGACCACTTCGGCAATCGATGCACCCGATTCGTCGCGCCGCAGGGAACTCTCCGGCTGACCGGTTCCCCGCTGATTGAAGACCCAGGAACTCTCGATCCGGTTGCGCCAGACGCGCGCGAGCGGCCCGTCGGTGAGTTGCCCGATGAAACGCTCATCTATCTTTTGAACAGCCGCTACTGCGAGGTAGACCGCCTGTCCAACGTAGCCATTGAGTTGTTCGGCGGCATCGCGCCCGGTTGGGGACGAGTGCAGGCCATCTGTGATTGGGTGAATGCCAAAGTGCGGTTCGGCTACCAGCACGCACGTCCTACCCGAACGGCGCTTGACGTTTTCACTGACCGAGTTGGGGTCTGCCGCGATTATCAGCATCTCGCTATCGCCTTCTGCCGGGCCCTGAATATTCCCGCTCGCTACGCTACTGGGTACTTGGGCGACATAGGTGTTCCCGTCATTCTGCCTATGGATTTCAGCGCGTGGTTCGAGGTTTATCTGGACGATCGATGGTGGGTCTTCGACGCGCGCAATAACACGCCGCGCATCGGACGGGTTTTGATGGCAACGGGACGCGACGCCTCGGATGTTGCCATTACGACTTCGTTTGGCGCAGCCAACCTTACGCGCTTCACGGTCGTTGCCGAGGAAGTTGCCGCGGCCGCCGGTCCTCCGGGGGGCTGAGTGAGACGAAGAATCCACGCGCCCGACAGTCTCGAAACGGCGACATCCAGACTCAGAGTCAGCCCCTGTTTCATGCAATGAAAAATGCTAAACTCTCGGCATTGCGGAACTAATCCCGCCGCTGTTTCGTCAAAAAACTCATGAGCCTCGAAGCAGCCCGTCCCCGTTTGCCCGCAGTAACGTCGCTGCGTTTCTTTGCCGCGTTTCATGTGGCGCTGTATCACATGAGCGTAATGGGAGTGACGATAAGCCCGACATGGCTCAGGGCATTCTCTGGAATCGGCTACGTCGGCGTGAGTTTCTTTTTTGTGCTCTCCGGATTCATCCTTGTCTACACCTACGCCGGCCGCGACATCGACCTGCGCAACTTTTGGCAGACGCGCTTTGCTCGCATCTACCCGGCGTACCTGTTTGCGCTGGTGTTAGCTTTCCCGTGGTTTTACATAGGCACGATGAAATTCCACCTCAGCTTCTTCGCCTTCGCGGAAAGACATTTTGGATTGGCGTCGGTGCTGGTGCTGTTGTTGCTGCAAGCGTGGGTTCCAGCGGCGGCGCTCTCTTGGAACTCGGTCGGGTGGAGCCTTTCCGTGGAAGCGTTCTTCTACGTAATCTTCCCGTTCGCACTAACACGGTTCAGCAAATTGTCGCGCACGGTCCTGTGGACATTGATTCCAGCATGCTTTTTGGCAGGCTTGGCAGTCTCAGCCGGATATTTGTTTTTGCGGCCCGCAGAGATGGGCTACGTGAGCAGCGCGGATGCTTCGAGTGCGGTGCAGTTTGTGAAATTCTTTCCGCTGGTGCGTCTGCCGGAATTTCTGATGGGAATGGCCTGCGGCTTCCTGTTCCTCCGCAGCGAGAGGGACACGAAGCTGGCGCTTCCACTGGTGGGAATTGGGCTACTGGGCGTGGCGGCGGTGACCGTGGCTTCCAAGTTTGTGCCATACCTTATAGTCCACACCGCAATATCGGGGCCGGCCTTCGCCGCGCTAGTGTATGGGATTGCGCTGGAGCCGAGGTGGGCCGCATGGCTGAACAATCGCGCGCTGGTGCTGTTTGGCAACGCCAGTTACAGTTTCTACTTGTTGCACACGATGTTCGTCTGGCCGTTCTTCCACAACATGCAAACGCAAGCGCCTCGCAACCAGGGATTTATCGGAATCGGACTTTGGCTGGCCATGATGCTGACCATCTCGTCGCTGGTCTATCGCTTCATCGAGGAACCCGCGCGGCGCAAGCTGCGTCCGCATAAGACGGCTATATCGACTCCGATCGAAGCCTTACCGAGCGAGGCCTGACGGACAAATTCCCGTCCCGCATGCCCCTTTTGGGGGGCAAAGCACTGCAACCAAGGTGCGGAACCCCGCATATTATTTGACTTGGCTGGCGGCACTCCCTAACATTCAGCCATAAGGGCTTCAATCCACTTCCCCTACGATGATCGACACGGTCATATCGCACTACCGCATCGTTGAACTGATTGGCGGCGGGGGTATGGGGCTGGTTTACAAAGCCGAGGACCTCGACCTCGGCCGGTTCGTTGCGCTGAAATTCCTGCCCGAAGACATGGCCCAGGACCCCGCCGCGTTGGAGCGTTTTCGCCGCGAGGCTCGATCGGCTTCCGGACTGAACCATCCCAACATTTGCACGGTCTACGAGATTGGCCAGGATGGTGGCCGTCCGTTCATCGTCATGGAATACCTCGAGGGCCACACGCTGTTCCAGATCATCGACGGCAATCCGTTGCACATCGATCAGACGTTGCGGATTGCTCTGGATGTCGCAGAAGCACTGGATGCCGCGCACCACCAGGGAATCGTGCATCGCGACATCAAGCCCGCCAACATTTTTGTCACCAACCGTGGACACGCCAAGGTGCTGGATTTCGGACTGGCCAAGCTGCTGCCGTCGCCACTGATTCATGCGGAAAGCAGCACGCTGAATACGGAACCGGCAGGTGCGCGGCTCACGAATCCCGGCAAATTGATGGGGACGCTGGCGTATATGTCGCCCGAGCAGGCGAGAGGATGGGAACTCGATGCGCGGACGGACCTGTTTTCGTTCGGCATCGTGCTGTACGAAATGACGACCGGATTGCTGCCGTTCCGTGGTGGCACGTCGGCCAATATGTTCGATGCGCTGTTTCATTCCGAGCCGATCCCGCCGGTGCGCCTGAATCCCGATGTGCCTTCCAAGCTGGAAGACGTGATCTCGAAATGCCTGGAGAAGGACCGCGACATGCGGTACCAGCACGCCTCGGAAATTTGTGCCGATCTTAAGCGGTTGCGGCGCGACACTACCGACACGCACCACTTCGTGGTTTCAGAGGCCGGTGAGCGGACGGCGCCCAAGCCATCGAAGTCGGGAATACTGCCGCCCTCGCGCAAATCGGTCGAGCGTCCCAGGTCAGCTTCGGTGTATGAACCGCCGGCGATCGAGGAAGAAACGCCGCGCGGATGGAATTGGAAACTCCCGGGCGCGATTGGAGCTGCGTTGGTGGTGCTGGCGGCCATCGCGGGAGTATGGCTCTACAAGCAATCGCATCAACAGGCCAAGCTTGGTCAGAAGGACACCATAGTGCTGGGGGACTTCGTCAACACCACCGGCGATTCGGTGTTTGACGGAACGTTGAAACAGGCGTTGGCCATCCAACTGGAGCAGTCGCCAATGCTGAATGTGCTGGCCGACCGGCGCGTCGGAACGACACTCAAGATGATGAATCACCCATCCGACGAGCGCCTCAGTTTCGACGTGGCGCGGGAAGTGTGCCTGCGCAGCAACAGTAAGGCGCTGCTGGAAGGCTCGATCAGCAGCGTCGGAAGCCACTACCTCATCGGTCTGAAGGCGGTGAATTGCCAGACCGGCGATACCCTGGCCAGCGCACAGGCGGAGGCGAATGGCCGCGACAACGTACTGAAGCAACTCGGCACAGCGGGCGACGAGTTGCGCGAGAAGCTGGGCGAATCGTTGTTGTCGGTGCAGCGTTATAACAAGCCACTGGACCAGGCGACGACCTCTTCACTCGATGCGCTGAAGGCCTTCACTGAAGGGCGAATCCTGCAGTGGAAAGAGGGTGACGCGGCGTCCATCCCATTTCATAAGCGGGCGGTGGAGCTGGATCCAAACTTCGCCCGCGCTTATGCCTCGCTGGGCATGGCGCACTACAACCTGCGGGAGAGCAGTGCGGCCAGCGAGAACTTCCGTAAGGCGTTTGAGCTACGCGACCGGGTGAGCGAGCGCGAGCGCTTCTACATCGAGGCGGCGTATTACAGTTTCGTAACGGGTGAATTGGACAAGGCCAATCAGGTTTATAAGCAATGGAGCCAGGAGTATCCCGCCGACGTGGCTCCGCACAGCAACCTGGCGCTGAACTATTTTGCGCTGGGCGAGTACGAAAAAGCGGCCGAAGAGTCGCGTGTGGCGATTGAAATTGCGCCCACGTCGGTCACGGGCTACGCCAACCTGATCAGCGCGTACCTTTCGCTGGACCGCGTCGACGAAGCGAAAGCCATTTACGAACAGGCGATGCAGCATAAGTTTGACAACGAGTACCTGCGCGAGATGCGTTATGACATCGCGTTCCTGGAGAATGACGAAGCCGGAATGAGACAGCAGATCGATTCGGCGACGGGCGATGCCAGCGCCGAGGCCACGTTGCTGGCACTGCAGTCTGACACCGACGCGTACCATGGCCAGTTGAAGCAGGCTCAGGAAGCGACGCGGCGCGCGGTCGCGGCGGCTAAACGGAACGGGGCCAACGAGAGTGCCGCGCTGTGGCTGGCCAGCGGAGCGAATCGGGAAGCAAGGATCGGCAATCCCGCCGAGGCCCGCAAGATGGCCCTTGAGGCGCTGGAATTGTCCCCCGGACGCGATGTACGTCTCGCGGTTGCGCTGACTCTGGCGGAGTTGGGCGATGCCGCACAAGCGCAGAAGATCGCCGAACAATTGAACACGGAATTGCCGTTGGACACGATCATCCAGAACTATTGGCTGCCGTCGATTCGTGCCACGCTGGCGCTGCATCATGGCGATGCCAAACAGGCGGTGACTCTGCTGGATGCTGCCACTCCCTACGAAATGGGCGACGAAAATTTTCGTGTCATGGTGCCGATTTACATTCGCGGCATGGCGTATCTGAAAGCCGGGCAGGGAACTGAGGCTGCGGTCCAGTTCCAGAAGATGCTCGGACATCGTGGTTTGGGACTGAATGCTCCCGTAATGACGCTGGCGCGGTTGCAGTTGGCACGCGCACAGGCCATGAGCGGAGACAAGGCAGCGGCACGGCGATCGTACCAGGACTTTCTTTCAACGTGGAAGCAAGCGGACGCGGGCCTGCCTCTTCTCGCGGAAGCGCAGGCCGAGTATCAGAAGCTGAAAGACTGACGGCATCCGCCTGGATCGTCGCTGCGGGCCCAACCCATTTTCAATCATCCCAACTTTGCCCATCCGCGGTGCCTATTTTTCTCTACCGATCCCGCCAAGGTCACCTCCTAGATTGCTTTAACGTAGAAGCACCATGGACTGCCGCTACCTGGGGGTGAACTAAACCCTGTGGGTGCAATAGATGGCATATTGCGGCGTGCGGCAGATGGGCTGTAACCACGCACACTCCGCGAAGACCCTTTCGTGCACGAGGTTGTGGTAGAGAACGTAAACAGGGCGCGGAAAGTCAGTCAACGAGTTGCGCAGGTTCGCAAGCACGGTGCGTAGTACGGGCTCGGGAAACGGGTTGAACAGGTACAGCACGGTAGGTTCGGCGGGAAACGCGAAATCACGCGCGTCGCCGGCGTGTGATTCCAGGGCGAAGCACTGCTGCTGGTCGCCGCGGAATCGCGCGATGTTCTGTCGCGCGATTGAATCCAACTCGGCAAGTAACTCAACGCCAACAATCCGCCGGAAGGGATAGGCGGACGCCATGAGGAGGGTGCGTCCCTTGCCCGAGCCCAGGTCGATGAAAGTGAATCCGTCGGGCGCGATTGGCAGGCTTTGTAATATCTGATGAAACAGAAAAGGCTCGGTTGGCTGATATCTGGCCCCGGAAAGAAGCTCGCGGATACGAGTCCGCAACGGAACAGTCGCCCACGTGGTATCGACGCTGTGGTCGAAATCGAAGTCGATATCGCCATAGCGTGAGCGGCGGCGCGTGGGACTCAAATCGCGTAGCAACTCGCCGCTTTCCACGGCGTAGTAGTGCAGGGCCCCCAGCCATCCGCGCGAGCGAACGGTTTCGCGAATCCAGGCAAGCGCGTTGTCTGAGTTCGCGGCGTTCAATGGCTGTCTCGGCGGGCTCACCCCGCGATAGTAAATGAGCGGGCGGGCAATACACGCCATTCAGAGGGCGCGCTTATGTTTGCAAGTGTACAATTTAGAACAGTTTGCAAACCGCTGATCCGCTACGATTAAGGTTTCGACGAACGAGCGTCGCATTCCTCCGGAATACGCCACGAACCAACTGCTGACGCGTCTCGGCTGTACCGATGCACAGGAGAATCCCGAGTGAAGAAACTAATAGTAGTTGCCGCAATGCTGGCTCTGTTTGCCTCCATAGGTCTTGCCCAGGAAAAACAATATGCAGTGCCGGGCGCGTTTTCGTTTACCTACAGCGATGGTTGGAGCAAGGGCCCGCGCAAGGGCGGAAGCGCTGCCGAGTTGGACTGGCTGGTGAACACTGCCAATCCCACAGCCAGTTTTCATGCGGTCGCGGCCCGCGCCGACTTTTCCTACGACGACTGGATCAAGCGCATGATCAAGACCGCGAGTCCCGAGCGCGCGCTGGTTTCCAAAGGCGAATTCGAATCCAGCAGTGGAGAAAAGGGGTACAAACTTGTATGGAAGATCAAGGCCTCGGATGGCCAGCAGTACATTACCGACCAGTACCTGTACCGTGGCAAGGGTGATTCGCAAATCCTGCTGAGCGGGACAGTGGACGTCGCCAACGCGGAGAAATTCGCGCCGGAGTTCGACGCTTTCGCTAAATCGCTTCAGGTTACAAGAACAAAGTAGGAAATGACGACCCAGCGGCGTAAGGCGGGTTCGCCTCCCGCCGGCTGTTCGCAAAACCTGACGAATATCAGGCCAGGTCGAAGAGAACGAACTCGGCTGCGCCATTCCCGCCGACACTGGCGAGCGTGAGCTTGCTCTCTTCGCTGACGGCGGCCCCGTCGCCCTTGGCCAGGCGCGTTCCGTTCACCTCGAGTTCGCCGCCGACTAGCTGCACCCATGCGTGACGTCCGGATTGCAGATTGAGGTCGAGCGTCTTGCCGCTGTCAAGCAGCGAAGCGTACACGCTCGCGTCCTGGTTGATCTTCGTCGAGCCGTCGCGGCCGTCGTGCGAAGCAATCAGGAGCAACTGATTCTGCTTCTGTTCGCGCGGGAAGGTGCGGTCCTCGTAACTGGGTTGCAAATCATTGGCTTCGGGCATGATCCATATCTGCAGCAAGTGCACGGGCTTCGCGGAGTTGTTGTACTCGCTGTGCACCACCCCGGTGCCGGCTGACATGCGCTGCACGTCGTTCTGCTTGATGGTCGCTTCGGTCCCGGTGCTGTCACGATGGCTCAACTCACCTTCGATGATGTAGGTGATGATCTCCATGTCGTTGTGCGGGTGGGCACCGAATCCCTTCCCGGCGCTGATCCAGTCTTCATTAATGACGCGCAGATCGCGGAAGCCCATGTGCCTCGGATCGTAATAATTGGCAAACGAAAAGGTGAAATGGGTGTCGAGCCAACCGTGGTTGGCGTGTCCGCGGGCGTCCGATGGGCGGATTCTGATCATGGTGTCCTCCTGAATTCAATCTATAAGATGCTTCAACGTTAAAGAAAGATTCAAAGGGCCCGTGGCTGCGATAGATGGCGGCGTACCATGCTCCCTTGCTTCAGGACGACAGAAGCTCCCGGGTGCCGAGTTTGCGGCAGAGCAAGCCAAGTTGCTCCTGCTCGGCGGGAGACAGCGCCCCCATGAAGTCGGTGATGGCGGCGGCGTGCTCCGGAAAAAGCTTGCGAATCAGCGCTTTGCCTTTGGCGGTCAGCACGACAATCAGCACCCGTCGGTCTTCCACGCACCTCTGGCGATGGGCCAGACCAAGCTTTTCGAGATTGCCGAGCACCATGGTGAGGTTGCCGCCGGTGGTCAGGATCTTCCCGGCGATGTCGGAGAGCGACATGGGGCCGAGGTGGTAGAGCGCCTCGAGCACGGCAAACTGGGTGAGGGTGAGTACGGTTTCCCCCAGGTGACGGGTGGCGTGATTGCGAGCGGCATTGGCGGCCCGCGTGAGGCGGACGTAGGTCGCCAGAGCGAGGTGCTGTTGAGATTTGGGTGGCATGCTGAGGCAATTATACTACGACGTTGAAGTAATCAGGCTCCCTCGCATCGCTCGCGGCCGGAAAGAAGCCAGGTCCTTTGATCCGGACGGGGATGGTTTGCCGCCTTCGCCCAGCAGGAAGCGCAAAAGGGGGCCGGTTGCTTGCCTCTACTTCTTGTCCGGCAAACCGGCGTTTTGTGCAGCGTGGCGGGCAATAGAACTCCAGTCGAGTTCTTCCATGCCGCGGCCAATGGATGCCAGCACCGCGTCACGGATCAAACTGGCGGACGGCATGGGTGCATCGACCGCTTCGGCGGCGGCCAAAACCAGGCGAATGTCCTTCAAACCGAGCCGCATTCTGAAGCCGGCAGGGTGGAAGCGCTCGTCGGCGATGATTCCGCCATAAGTCTTGTAAACCGGTGCGGAAAACAGCGTACTGGTTAGGAAGTCGACGTAGGCGTGCGGATCGATTCCGTACTTGCGGGTGAGCGCAATGGCTTCGCCCAGCGACTCGATGATCGAGAAGATGAGGAAGTTGCCGCTGAGCTTGACCACGTTGGCCATCTCGGGCTTGAGGCCAATTATGATGGTGCGCTGTCCAACCGCGTCCAAGATGGGCTGACAGCGTTCGATTACCGAAGCGTCTCCGGCGGCCGCGATAAAGAGCTTGGCGGCTGCGGCGGCCTCGGGACGTCCAAAGACCGGGGCAGCGACATAGTGCTGCCCGCGCTTGGCATGTTCGCCGGCGAGGCGCTGGGAAAGCGCGACACTGATGGTGCTCATGGAAATGTGGACTGCCCCGGAAGCGAGGTTATCGAGGATGCCTCCAGTATCGAACACCGCAGAACTGACAGCGTGGTCATCAGCCAGCATGGTGATGGCGACATCGGCTCCTCCCGTAGCGTTGGCGACCGAGTCGGCGACCTTCGCATGGTCGGCGCGAAGTTCATCCGCCTTCGAGAGAGTGCGGTTCCACACGGTTACGTCGTTCCCGGCGCGCAAGAGATTGCGCGCCATTGGGGTTCCCATGTTACCGAGTCCGAGAAATGCGATTTTCATGATTGCCTCATTCGCCCGTCGCCGCGAATGTCCTCGCGGCGCAACGGTGGTTTGATTATTGCAACGCGATGTTTTGCGGTTGTACGTTCCAGCCGTTGACTTCGAGATGGGCCGGAGTTTTGCCAAGGTCGGCAGCGCGATAAAACACGGCGAGGTAGCGCGACTCGCCGGGCAGCAGAGATACGAAGTTGTCCTCAAAGAATGCGGGAATTACATCTTCACCATCGCTCTTCACCAGCCGCAGGTGGACCATGAAGGCCAGTGTTTTCGCGGGGTTGGTGACCGTCATCTGTACGAACTGCAGTCCCTGCACACACTCGGCGGACACCATGGGCTTGCTGATGGGAGCGGCACTCGGACGCGCCGCAACGGGAATCGAGCAAGCCGAATCGGCAGGCTTGGTCTGTACTCGCAACGCAACCGGCGGAAGACCCTCGAGTCCAGTCATGTCGGCGTAGGCGCTCTGCGGCGTGTTCACCGTGTCGTGCGTTTGATCCCACGCCATCTCGTCGGGCTTGGTGGAGAGCCAGTAAAAATTATCGCTGCTAACTTTGCCCAAGCGATCCGTAGCCGAGAGCTTCAGAAAGTACGTAGTCGACAGCTCGGGTAACTGCGGAACAGCGAAGGCCACCGCCGGCGTGTCGCGAGAGACATCGACGGTTGCGTCGTGCGTCCACTTCTCGGTTCCATCCAGGTTATAAAGGCTGGCATTAACTTTGACGGTGTTACCCTTTTCATCAACCTCGGTCACAACTACGACCGAGTGAGTATCGTAGGCATACAAAACGTGCATCGGTTCATTCGCCTTTTTTGTTCCGTAATATCCTCCGGCGGGGACGAGGTAATAGTCGTAAAGGTGCCAGATAAGCGACGGCCAGCCGTTGTTCAGCATCCACTGAATGACTCCGGTGGAGTTGTACTTGTTGCGCGCATAGGCCTCGAACATGGCGCGCTCGCCTTCGTAATCCATGGCGTAAGCTTTCCGCACAAAATCGTTGAGGTCTTTGGGCGCGCCGTAGCGATTTGCAAGCGAAGTGTTGTAGAAGGTGATGGTCTGGAAACGCTCGCCGCCTTCGTGCAGTCCCCAGACTTCATTCTGGGGCCACAATTTGTCGGGCGGCAGAAACTTGCGCAAGCTAGCGGGAGTCGGAATGGCGGGGCCGGGACTGGTCTCGGTGTTGAATCCCCACGCGCCTCCCAGCTTGGTGTCGGTAAGCCAGTAGTTGGGGGGAACGTAATCGTAGGGGCCAGTCATCTTCACGCCGGACGGCCCAGTCACAGTGGTGGCCGCAGCCGACGCCGATGACAGAAAGGGATTCGGCCACATCTGCTCCTTACCGATGTACAGGTACATGGACTCGACGGAGGGTATGGGCGGATTATCGCTTCCGTTGAGCCAGACCAACATGCTGGGATGATTGCGAAGGAGCCGCATCTGGTCGCGCATCGAGTTCTGCGCGACGCGATATTGGTCCGGGCCCCACTCGTTCCAGCGCTCCCACATATCGCAACAGCACCATCCCGCCATAACAAGGATGCCGTACTTGTCAGCGAGATCGTAGAACGCCTGGCTCTCGAGTTTGCCCTCGAGGCGGATAGTGTTGAGTCCGAGATCGCGCACGTAGCGGAACTCGGTTTCCATGCGCTGAGGCGAGGAGCGGAGCAGCATGTCGGGTGCCCATCCCCCGCCGCGAATGAGGATGGGCTTGCCGTTGATCTTGAACAGCGTGTGCTGATTGTTCAGCTCCGAGGTCACTTGGCGAATGCCGAACGTGACATCGCGCGTTTCGGAGAGCTTGCCGTCGACAGTTGCGGTGATGCGAGCGTGGTAGAGCGCGGGCGTGCCGAGTTGCGCCGGCCACCACAGCTTGGGATTCTTGATGTTCATCTCGTGAAACTGCTCAGGCGCGAAGATGACGGACTTCTTTTGCCCGGCGTCGAGCGCGACTTCCTGATGGATTGTCTTGCCATCGATCTCCCACGAGATGTCGGCCTTCACCGCGTGTCCCGTTGCATTCCATGCCTCGACGACCGGAGTGAGTTGCACGGTGGTGAAATTCTCATCCAGCTTGTTGGCGACGAAAGGGTAGCGCAACTGCACGGGCCCGCTGGCGGTGAGATACACATCGCGGAAGAGTCCGGTGTTCTTGTCGGGCGGCGCGGGATTCCAGTCCACCCAGGTGATGGCGAGATCTTCGGGAGTAGGTGGAAAGACTTCGATGGCGAGAACGTTATCCCGGTTCGGCAGCAGGCCGCCCGCGAGGTTGAGTTCAAAGATCCGCCAGGTTCCTGCGATGTCATTCTTATTGGCAATCTGCTTGCCATTGAGCCAGACGTCGGCGCGGTAGTTCACGCCATCGAGGTGCAGCGCGACAGTGTGGCCGGCAAAACCTGCAGGCAAATGGAACTGTGTGCGATACCACCAGCCGCATTTGTACGGGCTGTCGTCGAGCATGGCGAGATTGGCGAACTGGCTGCCGACGGGATAGTCCATGCCGGGGAGTTTGCGGAGATTCATCCCGTAGAACGGGTCTTTGATAATGCCGGCTGCAACCTGGGCGGCGACTACGGTGGTGGGCACGGTGGCCGCAATCCAGCCGATGGGACGGTAGAGGGGCGACGAGAGTATTTCGCCATCAAGGCTCGGATAGGCGCTGTCTTTCAGTCCGGCAGGTCCGGTGGAGGAGCCTTGCAAAACGCAGGCCGATTGCAACTGCCATCCCGAATGCAGGTCGAAGCGCGCGGTGGGGGCGGTTGGCGCTGGGGACGTCGCCGAGAATAGAGAGCAAGATGCGAGAAAAATAAGGAAGAGGGTCAGCAGGAGAACACTTCTCAGAACTACCGAACGTGGCCGGGACATAGAAGTTCCTCGCAAAGAAAGAATGTTACATGAGATCACTTCGGAGTAGGTCTGCAGTGAGACTTTGGTGGTGCGACACGGATGTCTCATTGCGGTGCGACTGGGCCGGAGTATTATGCTGGTGCAATGACCACGAGAGCGAAAGCCAATTCGTACTCCACCCGCGACGAGCGTCGGGCAGCGGGGCAAGCCTGCCGCGACAAAGTCAGCCGCATCAGCCAGGGACAATTCGATCCCATGGCGAGGAAGTTTGATCCGGTCGAGTTGATGAACGAGGCACACAAGGGCCGCGTGGCCGATCTCCTGCCGCTCAAGAATTCGCGAATGGCGGCGACGCCGTTCACCTTTTTCCGCGGGGCGGCGCCGCTGATGGCGGCTGATCTGGCGGAGTTGCCGCGCACAGGAATCGACGTGCAAATCTGCGGTGACGCGCACGTGCAGAACCTGGGCGCATTCGGCGGCGGCCCTGAGGGCCACTTGATCTTCGACATCAACGATTTCGACGAGACCATCAGGGGCCCATGGGAATGGGACGTGAAGCGCATGGCCGCCAGCCTGATTCTGGCCGGACGCGAGGCAAAGAATTCGGAACGCCAGTGCAAGGACGCGGTGCTGGAGTTCGCACGCAACTATCGCGAATCGATGCAACTCTTTTCAGAGTTGTCGGTGCTGGAACTGGCGCGCTACCTGGTGATGCGCGACCTGAAAGTCTCGCCCGTCCGCTCGGTGCTTCGCAAGGCGGAGCGCGCGACGCCGCTGAACAGCCTGGCGAAGCTGACCGAGCGAAAGGACGGGACGTACCACTTCAAGGAGTCGGAGGACCCCACCTATGGCGTTAAGGTTCAGTACCATGTGGACGATCCGATAGAAAAGAAGGTGCTGGGGGCGTTGCCGGGCTATATGAAGACGCTGCTGCCGGAGCGCCGTCATTTTTTCGCGCAATACCGCCCGGTGGACGAAGGATTTCGAATCGTCGGGACAGGCAGCGTAGGTACACGGGACTATGTGTTGCTGATGTTCGGCGGGGCGGTGGAGGATCCGTTATTCCTGCAACTGAAGCAGGAGTTGCCGTCGGCCTATACGAAATACCTGCCGAACAGTCATCCACCGAAGCACGACGGCGAGCGCGTGGTGGAAGGCGTACGGCGGATGCTGGTGCAGTTCGACATATTCCTGGGATGGGCGACGATCGACGGCGTGCCTTACCTGGTGCGGCAGTTACGTGATCACAAGGCGGGCATCGAAGACTCGGACCTGCAAGGCAGCGGACTGCTGCAGTACGCCGAGGTCTGTGGCGAGTTGCTGGCCAAGGGCCACGCGCGCTCGGGCGATCCCTGCATGCTGTCGGGATACTTGGGTGGAACTGACCGATTCGACAAGGCGCTGGTGAACTTTGCCGTGGATTACGCGGACCAGGACACCCGCGACTTCGAGCAGTGGCTGAAGGCGATCAAGGCGGGAACCGTGAAAGTGCTGGAACCGGTGGCCAAGCAGGCGAAGAAGAAAAAAAAGAAGAAGGGGAAAACGAAAGAAAAGTCGCCCGCTAAGGCAAAGGGCAAAGCCAAAGGAAAGAAAAAGGCGAAGAAGAAGTAGTAGGGGATCGCGCTCCGTTATCGGTGCTCGAGACACCGGCAACCGCAAATGAGTTGGGTTCATGGTGAGCGGAGGGTACTGCTTGAACTGTCGCTCTTGGAATGCCGTTTTCCCCAGTCGAAGCGCCTTCCAATGATCGCCTTCACTAGCATGTGATCGGTTCCAGCAGTCACACCCACACCCACACCAAAATTGATTTCCCACTTGGGTGAGACGTTCAAGTCGAACGCAGGCACGAATTGTTGCGACTGCACGGTAAAGGGATACAGGTTGCTGACCGGACCCCATCCGCCGTAATACTCCAGTCCAAAAGCGACTTTCGGAGTGAAGTCCCACGAAATCTTGGCGTCGGGCGAGAAGTTCCATTGCTGGTCGCTGGGTAACCCGACGATCCCGCGATCGAAGGCGGGGTTGACCGACCAGTAAAGGCGCCCCTTCTGTTTGTCGATGATGGGGCGGATCTCGATGTTCCAGGTTGAAGTGGAATACTGGGCGCGCTGATAGCCGAACTCGATGGAGAGACTTGCGCCCACCGGCCAGTGCCAACTCTCCGGAGCGCGTACGCGCGGGCGAATGTGATCGCCCACCCACTCCCAACCTTGGCCGCTGCGGGCCGAGGTAAAAATGTAGAAGCCGACCTCGGACCACGATGTCAGCCCCTGGGTGATCTCGACAGTCTCGTGCAGTGCGTGTTCGGTGGGAAGCACGCCATCGACCGTCTCCTTGCTTCCCTGGAAGGTGAAGTTCGAATGCAATTCGAGCATGGTGGTTTTGGGCGCAACCGTTTCCGAACCATAAACCTGGATCTCGTAGTTGTCCTGCGCGGCGCAAGGGATGGCCGCTACACTCAGCAGCACTCCGACAAGCGCGAGCAAGGTGAATCGGGATAGCACCCAAAGAGGATACCTGACAGAGGTGGCCAGTTCGCTCTTTCATGCCCACTCCCCTAGAATGTGGAATCCGGTTGCCAATCATTCAGGGGCCTCGAACTTCATGTCCACCACGCAGGCAGGAACGACCAGCACCGCTCCCAGCCTGAAGCGCGCGCTCGGTTTGTGGGACCTGGTGCTGTACGGCATCATCGTGATCCAGCCGACGGCGCCCATGGGCCCCTACGGTGCGTTCTCCAACGCCGGCAAAGGACACGTCGTCACCGCCGTGCTCATCGCCATGGTCGCGATGATCTTCACCGCCATCAGTTACGGGCGCATGGCGCGCGTCTATCCCAGCGCGGGCTCGGCATACACCTATGTCGGCCGCGAGCTGCATCCGTCGCTCGGCTTCGTCACCGGCTGGAGCATGACCATGGACTACATGCTCAACCCGCTCATCTGCACCATCTGGTGCGGCAAAGCGATGGCCGACCTCATTCCCGAAGTTCCGTTGCCCATCTGGTTCATCGCGTTCGCCGTGCTGTTCACCGTGATGAACCTGCGCGGCGTCGAAACCTCCGCGCGCATCAACCAGGCGCTGTGCGCGGCCATGGGACTGGTCGTCCTGGTCTTCTTCGTCGCCACCGCGCGCTACCTTCTGCATCTTCCGCCGCAAGGGGCGCAGTTCTTTACGTTGCCGTTCTACAACCCCAAGACGTTTTCGCCCGGCATCGTGTTTCATGGGACATCTCTGGCAGTGCTGACTTACATCGGGTTCGACGGCATCTCGACGCTGTCGGAAGAAGTGCACAATCCGAAGCGCAATATCCTGCTGGCAACGGTACTAGTGTGCGTGGTCACAGGCGTGCTGGCTTCGGCGGAAGTGTATGGCGCGCAATTGCTGCGGCCGGAGTGGTTCTTCCCCGAGTCCGAAGTTGAGACAGCATTCATCCACGTGGCGGCGATTGCGGGTGGCATATTCCTGTCGAAGGCCATCAGCCTGACGCTGATCATCGCAACCATCGGTTCGGGCATGGGCGCACAACTTGGGGCAGCCCGACTGCTATACGGCATGGGACGCAGCAACGCGATTCCCAAGGGGTTCTTCGGAGCCATCGACCCGCGAACGCGTATTCCGCGCAACAACGTAATCCTTGTAGGTGGCATCGCGTTGCTGGGAGCGTTCCTCATGAGCTACGAACGGGGCGCCGAGTTGTTGAACTTCGGAGCGCTGATCGCATTCATGGGCGTCAACCTGGCATCGCTGACGCACTACTACATTCGCGGAGCGCAACGGACGTTGGGGCATCTGCTGCCACCGATCGCAGGCTTCGTGATCTGCGCAGCCATCTGGTGGAACCTCTCGCACGCGGCCAAGATCGCAGGCGCAATCTGGATGGCGGCAGGCGTGGCCTACGGTGCGTGGAAGACGCGAGGATTCCAGGCGGACCTGGTGAACTTCGATGTGCCATCGGAATAAGAGATTCAGCCCAGGGTTTGCGCGGATAGAGTTGAAGCTTGAGAGGAGCCGCGGGTGAAGCGCGGTCGCAAGCTGGTCGATGTCCGCAAGGCACGCAACATCGGCGGGGTTTGGGGAGAGGAACGCCCGGCCATAGCCAAAGGCGGCCTAGACCTGTCCAGAGCGAAGTCGAAGGAACGGGCCACCCCAAGGCAGATTGTCCTTTGGCCAGGCCACCTGCCGATCAGCGAGACTAAAGGGTTCAACTGCTATGCCCGAGGTATAATGCCCCCGCCCTTTATCTGTAATCTAGGAGCCTGAGTATGTGGATTCGTGCGTTGATTGCCGGTTTCGTTTTGTTGACAGCATCCGTCGCTATGGCAGCTACCGTGAAGACCCTAATGAAGGCCGCAGCCTGCCCGAATGCTGGTGACTTTGCAAGTTACTACGCTATAGAAGGCAACGGTCACGACACTATGTTGGCGAATCTACCGTCGCAATGTCAGAAGCTCGATGTCGGTACGAATCTTACAATTGCAGTTGCCGGTTCTCTCGGCCCGGATGTGATCACCGTTGGCCAAACAAAACATCCATTCTTTCAGGTGAATTCTCCAAACAGCCCGAATGTCAAATTGTGGATACCGGCGCAAATGGTCTCAAAACCTACGCAACCCTAACGGGACATACTCCCTCGACACGCGTTTGTCTGTTTTTCATCTCTAAGGTTATCAAGCTTCCTGTCCCAATCATTTCCGATAGAGAGACGCGTTGCATATGCCAAGTCCAGTGCACGGTTCTGGAGCTCGACGTCGTCACACTGATCTGCGGGATAATCGGATCCAGGCTGCACAAGGCATTTGCCGAACATAACCATCGCATTACACACGGTTTCGTCGTCTTCTACTACGGCTAACTGCCCATAGTAAAGATTCCAGAACTTTTCTTTATTTGCTTCACGCTGCTGTTTATTTGCCTCACCCTGCTCTGAACTTGCTTCACGCAGCATCGAATCGGACAACGACAATGCAACGTATCTACTGGCTGCGTCATTCGCTTCGAAGTAAAGGGCGAGTTGCTTGTCCCAGAAAGGATGTCTGAATTCCTTTTCCGATGTCAGCCGGTAAGACTCGATTGCCCAAATGCCACCGAGTATTAGCCCAACGAAAGTAAGCATTTTTATTCTTATATCCCAGCCCACACTCGTCCAAATTGCGAATTCGAAAACCGCCACAAGAAAGCCTGAGCCTCTGATAAGTTGAGATTGGGTTTCTCGAAAAAACCAATCATCGACTAG
>Ga0207930_1000073_pt1 | contig 24753 bp, 22 predicted proteins | sample NGESurshal092012_7_FD_184477 | JGI IMG/M metagenome (GOLD analysis project Ga0207930, IMG submission 184477) | Arctic peat soil microbial communities from Barrow, Alaska - NGEE Surface sample 210-3 shallow-092012 (SPAdes) | ecosystem: Environmental > Terrestrial > Soil > Wetlands > Peat ... | reverse complement strand
GTTCAGCACGTCGCTGGTGGCGGAGTACCTCACCCACCCCGGCTTCAACGGCAAGATCGCTATGGCCATCTACAGCGGGCAGTCGTTCCTGATGGGGCTTGGCTTCGCGGCGCTGTGGGGGTATCCGTTGACCCACCCGCGCCTGCTCGCGGATGGGGTCGACGTGGCGGCGGCGCGGCGTGCGTTCCCGCGGTTCGCGATCGGCTCGGCCGTGTACGGGGCCCTGGTGGCGGTGTCGTTCCTCAACCCTGCGGTCGCGCTGGCGTTGCATGTGTCAGTGGCCGTCTACTACGCCTTCGAACGACTCCCGGTCGGGCAGCGCGCCGGTGGCCATCTCGGCTGAGCTGTCGGCGTCGTCAGCCCGCTACGCCGTCGATCAGTTGCGCCGTCGCTCAGTTGCGCCGTCGCTCAGTTGCGCCGGCTCGGGACCGCTTCGGTCGGCTCCGGCCGATTCTGGCGCCCTGGCTGTTCAGGAACGACGAACGAGGGCGCCACCCGCAGCACCGTCGCCGCGCGCTGGGGCAGCCACCAGTTGGCGTTGCCGAAGATGGCAACCAGCGCCGGGACCAGCAGCGCCCGGACGAGGGTCGCGTCCAGCAAGATGCCCACTCCCAGGCCGGTGGCGAAGACCTTGATGTCGGTGCCCGGTGAGGATGCCAAGGCGACGAAGGACAGGAACAGAATCAGTGCCGCCGACGTCACCAGCCGGCCAGTTCTGCCCAGGCCTTCGACCACCGCCCGGTTGGTGGAGCCGGTGGCGTCGTACTCCTCCCGGATCCGCGCCAGGATGAAGACCTCGTAGTCCATCGACAGCCCGAACAGGAACGCGAACACCAGGATCGGCAGCCAGAACGTGATGGCGCCGGTGGGCTGGACGCCGAACACGGCGGTCGACCCGTGGCCCTCCTGCCAGAAGTACACCATCGCGCCGAAGACGGCACTCACCGACAACAGGTTGAGCAGAACGGCTTTCAGTGGCAGCACGACCGAGCGGAAGGCGCGCATCAGCAGCACGAACGTGATCACGACGATGAGCGCGAGTTCGAGCGGGAAGTTGCCGTAAACCGCCTTGAGGTAGTCCTGCTGCAGCGCGCCGTCGCCGGCCAGGCCGACCACTCCCGGCATGCCGCCCACCGCGGACCGCACCCGGGTGACCACGTTCGAACTGGCCCCGGCGACAGTTTCGGCCGACGGGATTGCCAGCACCACGGCACTGCCGTCGCGCTGCCAGGCCGGTCCGGTCGGGGCCAGCGCGGTCACGATCCCCGGGACTCCGCGGCTCGCGGTCGCCACCGCGGCCGGATCGCCGCCGCGCACCAAGATCTCGATCGGCGTCAGCACGCCGGTGCCGACCCCGTGGTCGGTGAGCGCGTGCAACCCGTCGTACGCCGGGCCGGCGGAGGCCAGCGAGGACGACTGGGCCACACCGATCTTGATCCGGGAGAACGGCACCAGCAGGGCACCCAGGATCAGTACGGCGACCCCGGCCGCGATCCAGCGCCGGCGCACCACCAACTGCCCCCATGCCGCCCAGCCGCGGCTGATCGCCCGCTCCTTGCGGATGCCGGGCCAGTCCAGCCGCGGTCCGACGCCGGCGAGGATGGCCGGCAGCAACGTCAGCGAGACCAGCGTGGCCACCAGCGGGATGAGCATGCCGCCGTATCCCATCGAGCGCAGGAACGGCACCGGCAGCACCACCAGCGCGGCCAGGCCGACCGCGACCGTCACCCCGCTCAACAGCACCGAGTGGCCGGCGGTCTCGAGTGCCACCTGCACTGCGTCGGCGTTCGACCGGCCGCGGCCCCGCTCCTCCCGCCATCGGCTGACGATCAGCAGCGAGTAGTCGATGGAGACGCCCAGCCCGATCAGCGACACCAGGAACTGCACGATGAAGCTGACATCGGCCAGGTAGGTCAGTCCGTAGAGCAGCAGGAAGGTGGTGAGGATGGAGACCGCCGCGACCACCATCGGGATGATCGCCAGAAAGGACGCGAAGACGAAGATCAGGACCGCGAGCGCACCGGCCGCGCCCAGCAGGGTCTCCAGCAGCACGCTGGGACCTGTGGTGCTGCCGCTGTTCCCGGCCGCCAGCTGCTGAAAGCCGGTGATCACCGCGGTCGAGCCCGGCGGCGCGGCGCCCTTGACCGCCGCCTCGATGGCCGGACCGGTCGAGTCGACGAAGCCGCGCGGCACCGGCGGGAAGACCAGCGCGAAGGTCGACCGGCCGTCGGCGGTGACGAAGGCTCGGTCACCGGTAGTCGCGTAGTCGACCACCCGGACTCCCGGCACCTGCTGGGCGACGGTGGCGAAGGTCTGGCCGAGCTCAGCCCGCTGGCTGTCCACCGTCTGGCCGGCCGGCAGCGTGATGACCGGGATGGTCGGGTCTATCTCGCCGCCGTTGCCGTACGTCGCCAGGATCTGCTTGGCGGTCTCGTACCCGGGCTGGCCGGGCAGCGAGAAGTCAAAGGAGAGCCGGTTCGCGGTCTTGGACGTGGCGCCGCCGCCGACGATCAGCGCTACCAGCCACAGGCCGAGCACGATGCGACGGTGCCGCAGCACCAGACGGGCCAGCGTGCTCATGACTGACCTCCTGTAATCGATGACGCGCTCAGCCGGTCCACGCCGGCCTAGGGTAGATCACCGGTCACGGCGACACCAGCCAGCGCGCGACCGCGCAGGCGGGACGTTCGCCAACCGCCCCAGCGTCGCCGATGTTGAGCACACATGCGGATCAGGCGCCGGGTTCCGCACGTGGGCTCAACGTCGCGCAGTCTCCGGGGCGCGCGGCTCGCAGCCGGCACACTGACCGGCTCCGCTACACCGCGCAGCTGTCCCCGTCCCCGACGCCTTCCCCAGCCCGGCCCCCGGCGGGTGCGCCGACCAGCGAGAGCCCCCGGCGGTCCGCCCAGGCCCGATCGAGCGCGGCCAGCAGCAGCTCGGCCGGCTGCGCGCCGGAGACGGCGTACCGGCGGTCCAGCACGAAGAACGGCACGCCGGTGATGCCCAGGACCGCGGCCTCGGCCTCGTCCGCGCGCACCTGCTCGGCGTACCGGTCGCTGGTCAGCACGGCGGCGGCCTCGGCCGCGTCCAGCCCCGACTCGCCCGCGAGCCGGACCAGGACCTCCGGGTCGCCGACCGGCTCGCCGTCGGTGAGGTACGCCGCCAGGAACCGCTCCTTGACCGCGTCCTGGCAGTCGCGCTCGGCGGCCAGGTGCAGCAGCCGGTGCATGGTGAAGGTGTTGCCGGGCCGGGTGCGGTCGAAGCGCAACGTGAGCCCCTCGCCGGCGGCGGTCGCGGTCATCCGATCGATCATCTGCTGGGCGGCGGCGGCCGAGGTGCCGTACTTGCCTGCCAACCGCTCGGCGTACGGGCCGGGCTGTTCGGCCGGAGCGTTCGGGTCGAGCTCGAAACTGCGCCACACCACCGCGACCTCGGCGCGCTGCGGGAAGCGGGCCAGGGCGGCCTCGAACCGGCGCTTGCCGATGTAGCACCACGGGCAGGCGACGTCGGACCAGATCTCAACCGTTAATGGGGTGGGCTGCATGCGGGGGTCAACGCCTTTCCGGGCCGGTGTGCCGTCCCCCGCAGAACACGCCGCCGGTCGCCCGGCATCCCGGTGCTGGCGGCGATTCGGGTCGGTACGGAGCCGATCAGCGGAGGTGGACGGGAATCGAACCCGCCTGACCGAGATCCTCGGCCACACCGGTTTTGAAGACCGGGACGCCCACCAGGACGCGCACGCCTCCCTGGCTGCGGTATCGCAGCGTAGACCAAACCCGATGTCGATCTAGGTTGAGCAGTCCCGTAGCAGCCCGCCGTCGCTGAGCATCCACCCGCTCTTGAGCGGCAGCTGCGCTCGGATGGTCTCCGGTAGCCGGTCGTAGGTGCGAAGGACGGCGTCAACGACGTCGCTGGACTGCCACCCGCGCACTCGCATCTGCTGGTTACGTAGCGCGTCGCGGGCCTGCTTGGACAGGCCGGACATGGTTCATCCGGCCGGAGACGTCCAGCGCAGTCGGCCTAGCTAGGCTCCGCGGGTGACCGCGACCCTGCCCGCCTACCGCCTGACCCAGTACGCCGCCGGCGGCGGCTGCGCCTGCAAGATCCCGCCGGGCGAACTCGAGGCCGTGGTCGCCGGCCTGGTCGGGGTCACCGTCCCGCCCGGTGCGCCGGAGCTGCTGGTGGGCCTCGACGACGGTGACGACGCGGCCGCCGTCCGGCTCGATGCGAGCACCGCCGTCCTGTCCACCGCCGACTTCTTCACCCCGGTCGTCGACGACCCCTATGACTGGGGCCGGATCGCCGCGGCCAACGCTCTTTCCGACATCTACGCCATGGGCGGGCGGCCGCTGCTGGCCGTGAACCTGTTGTGCTGGCCCCGCGACGTACTGCCGTTTGCCCTGGCGACCGAAGTGCTGCGCGGGGGTCTCGACATCGGTCGGCTGGCTGGCTGCCACGTCGCCGGCGGACACAGCATCACCGACCCGGAGCCGAAGTACGGCATGGCCGTCACCGGCATCGCCCACCCGGACCGACTGATGCGCAACGACGCGGGGCAGGCCGGGCTGCCGCTGTCGCTGACCAAGCCGCTAGGCCTCGGCATGCTCAACAACCGGCACAAGACGACCGGAGAGGTCTTTCCGGAGGCGGTGGCGACGATGACGGCGCTCAACCGGGTGGCCGCCGAGGCGGCGGTGTCGGCCGGGATCCGGGCCGGGACCGACGTCACCGGCTTCGGCCTGCTGGGGCACCTGCACAAGTTGGCCCGGGCCAGCGGCGTCACGGCCGTAGTGGACGCGGCGGCGGTCCCCTACCTCGACGGCGGCCGCGAGTCCGCTAGCGCCGGCTACGTCTCCGGCGGCACCCGGCGCAACCTGGCCTGGGTCGAGCCGTACGTCGAGTGGGCCCCGGGAGTGGACGAGCTAGAGCGGCTGCTGCTCGCCGACGCCCAGACCTCCGGCGGCCTGCTGCTGGCCGGCGAGGTGCCGGGCGCGCCGGTGATCGGCGAACTGGTAGCGCGCCGGGACGGGATCACCGTCACCGTCCGCTGAGCATCTGCCCACCGCCGGCGCAGTCCACCGCCGGACGCGCAAGCCTACGAGTCGGCGCGGACCGGACCCTCCTGCTCCAGCCGCCGGCGCTGCGGCACCACGGTGTACTTAGGGTCGTTCGCCGACTCAATGCCGGCGTGGTAGAGCCCGAACCGCTCGAACACACCGCCGGCCAGCAGCGCCACCCCGGCCACGACGGCCGCCAACCGGCTGCGCCGAGCGAGCAGCGTGGCCAACAGCACTCCCCCGGCCGTCAGGTTGCTGGCCGTCGCCAGCAACCGGGCCGGCTTGCCGGTGGTGAAGGCCTCGCCGGCGAGCCCAAGCTGGTTCTCGATCCGCCGAGACGTGCCCAGCTCCATGATTGCCCCGAAGGTGGCGAGTCGCCGGGCCGGCCCGGCCTCGCCCACCGGCGCGAAGACCAGCCCGAGTCCGGCCGCGCTCGCCGCCGAGCTGCCGATGAACACGAACGGCAACTCGCGGTGGGCCTCGTGCCAGGCCGGTACGGCGGTGTCGGCCAGCAAGACGGCGGTGTAGCTGGCCACCGCGGGAGCGATCGCAGCCGCCGCCAGCCCGGCCGGCCGGGCTGAGACTCGCAGCACCGCGCCGAGCGGGCTGTCCCGGATCGCTCGGGGCAGCACCGGCAGCAGCTCGCTCACGGCCGCCACCCCGATCCCCGGGGCGTACGCCGAGATGATCCAGGTGCCCATGCTCATCGGCGAGGTCGGCTTGGCCACCCGGAGCATGTTGAGGAAGCGCTCGGGCCGGCCCAGGTCGTGCACCAGCAGGCCGACGCTGGCGGTGATCGCCGCCAGGCCGCCGAGCCGGCCCGCGCGGCGCAGGGCCGGCCGGCCGGACAGGTCACCGCCGGCGCCCAGCATCGCCGATCCACCGGACAGGCCACCGAGGAAAAGGTACGCCGGGATGTCCCAGCTCCACCGCGGGGCCTTGACCACCGGTCGCCCGTAGTACGAGGTGAACTCCGCCTCGGGCACCATCGCCTGCTCGCCGCGCCCGCGACCGCGGCCACCGCGCCGACCGACCCGGCCATCGCTGCGCCAGCCCGCGCTGCCTGGCCGGCCGTTGCTGCCGGAGCCGCCCACTGCCTCGCGACCCGGCCGGGTCATCGCCGCCCCCAGAAGGTCGAGACCACGCCGGCGAGCAGCGTCAACGCCGCCGCTCCGGCGTGCAGCCACATCGACGGCAGGTCCCGGGTGGTTACCACCGGATCCGGCGGCAACCCATAGACCTCCGGCTCGTCGAGCAACAGGAAAAAGGCGCCCGCTCCGCCGACGCCGTCGGTGGGGTCGGCACCGTAGAGCCGGGCGTCGCTGACCCCGGCCGCATGCAGCTGCTCGACCCGGGCGGCGGCTCGCTCCCACAACTCGTCCAGCACCCCGAACTGGATCGACTCGGTCGGGCACGCCTTCGCGCAGGCCGGCGTTAGGCCGCCCTGTAGCCGGTCGTAGCAGAGCGTGCACTTCCACGCCCGACCGTCGCCCTTGCGCTGGTCGATCACGCCGTACGGGCACGCCGGCACGCAGTAACCGCAGCCGTTGCACACGTCCTGCTGCACCACGACAGTGCCAAACTCGGTGCGGAACAGCGCCCCGGTGGGGCAGACGTCCAGGCAAGCCGCATGCGTGCAGTGCTTGCACACATCGGAGGACATCAACCAGCGGAACTCCGTTCGGCCGTCCGCGCCGGCAGTCGTCCCCGGCGGAGCGGTCGACGGCATGCCGAGGTCGACGACGGGGGCATGCCGACCGGTCACCCCCGGCTCCTGCGCCCCGAGTGGCTTCGGCTGTTCGATGGAGGCTTGCTCTATGAACGCAACGTGCCGCCAGGTGCTCGCCCCCAGCGAGCCAGTGTTGTCATACGACAGGCCGAGAAAGTCGATGCCGTCCTCGGGGACGTTGTTCCACTCCTTGCAGGCCACCTCGCAGGCCTTGCAGCCGATGCAGACGGTGGTGTCGGTGAAGAACCCGAGCCGCGGCGGATGGTCCGGATAACCGGCCTCGGCCGCCGGATCGAGCGGTCCGAACAGGTGGTTGGCGGTCGTCTGGGTCACGATGTCGATCCCTGCGTCGATGCCGAAGCCGGTCCGGTGGTCCGCGCCTGCTTGCCCGTCTCCGCCGTGATGCCGCCGCGCCACCGGTAATTCTCGACGTACCGGAGCAGTGCCGGACCGCGCGGGCGGCGGCCCGGCTGGATGTCGCAGGTCAGCGCCTTGGTGTCCTGGATGTGGACGTTCGGGTCCAGCGCGACCGACAACAGCTCGTTGGCCGCGTCGCCGGTGGAGATCCCGTTCGGCCCCCAGTGGTACGGCAGCCCGATCTGGTGGATCACCTTGCCGCCGGCACGCAGCGGCACCATCCGGTCGGTGACCAGCACCCGGGCCTCGATCGCGGTCCGGGCAGTGATGATCGTCGCCCAGCCGCCGGCTTCCAGCCCCCGCTCGGCTGCGAGCTCCGGGGAGACCTCGCAGAAGAACGCCGGCTGCAGCTCAGACAGGTAGGGCACGAACCGGCTCATCCCGCCGGCGGTGTGGTGCTCGGTCAGCCGGTACGTCGTGTAGACGTAGGGGAAGAGGTCCTCTCCCGGGTCACCGGGCACCGGGTTGAGCATGTTGTACGCGCCGCCGTAGTTCTCCCGCGCCGGGTTGGACTGCTGGGCGTACATCGGGTTGGACACCGGCGACTCGTGCGGCTCGTAGTGCGTCGGTAGCGGGCCGTCGACCAGGCCGCTGGGCACGAACAGCCAGCCCTTGCCGTCGGCCTGCATGATGAATGGGTCGGAGCCGCCGATGGCGTGCTCGGCCGTGGCGTCCTCGGGCGGGACGTAGTCCGGGCGCTTGGTCGGCTCGAAGTCGGGCACGTCCGGCCCGACCCACCTGCCCTGCGCCTCGTCCCACTGCACGTAGGCCTTGCGCTCGCTCCACGGCCGGCCCTCGGGGTCGGCCGAGGCCCGGTTGTAGAGGATCCGCCGGTTCGCGGGCCACGCCCAGCCCCACTCCGGCGCAACGTAGTTCTGCTCCCGACCCGGCTTGCGCCGCGCGGCCTGGTTGACCCCGTCGGCGTACACGCCGCAGTAGATCCAGCAGCCGCAGCTCGTCGATCCGTCGCCGGTCAGCTGGGTGTAAGCCGAGAGCAGATCGCCGCCGGGTCCCCGACCGTTGATCTCCTGCAGCACCGCCTCGGCGTCCGGGTCGCCGTGGTCGTCGGTCGGGTAGTCCCAGGCCAGGTCGAGCAGCGGCCGGTCCCGCTCGTCGGTGGAGCCGGCCAGCTTCTCCCGCAGCTTGCGGCCGAGCTGGTAGTAGAACCACAGCTCGCTGCGGCAGTCGCCCGGCGGCTCGACCGCCTGGTGGTGCCACTGCAGCATCCGCTGGGTCTGGGTGAAGGTGCCGTCCTTTTCGGTGTGCGCCGCCGCCGGCATGAAGAAAACCTCGGTCGGGATCTTCGTGGTCTCTAGCTCGCCGGTCTCGATCTCTGGCCCGTTCAGCCAGAACGACGCGCTCTCGATCACGACGAAGTCGCGGACGACCAGCCAGTCGAGGTTGGCCAGGCCCAGACGCTGCATCTTGGCGTTGGCGGATCCCACCGCCGGGTTCTGGCCGAGGATGAAGTAGCCGGGGACTTTGCCCTCGATCTGGTCGCGCACGGTCGCGTAGGTGCTGTGGTCGCCGGTCACGCGGGGCAGGTAGTCGAAGCAGAAGTCGTTCTCGGCGGTGGCGGCATCGCCCCAGTACGCCTTGAGCAGACTGACCGCGTAGGCCCGCATGTAGGCCCAGTAGCCGGTGGCCGAGCCGTTGCGCTCGACGTAGGAATCCAGGCTCTCGTGCTGGTGGGCGTGCGGCATCGGCAGGTAGCCCGGCAGGATGTTGTACAGCGTCGGGATGTCGGTCGAGCCTTGGATGCTGGCGTGGCCGCGCAGCGCCATGATGCCGCCGCCGGGCCGGCCGATGTTGCCCAGGAGCAGCTGCAGGATCGCGGCCGTGCGGATGTACTGCACGCCGGTGCTGTGGTGGGTCCAGCCGACGGCATAGCAGAAGGCCGATGTCCGCTCCCAGCCAGAGTTGTCGGTCAGCGCCTCGGCCACCTGCCCGAACAGCTCCGGCGGTACGCCGCACACCTCTTGCACCATCTCCGGGGTGTAGCGGGCGAAGTGCCGCTTGAGCACCTGGAACACGCACCGCGGATGGGTCAGTGTCGGGTCGGTCTGGATCTTTGCGCCTTCGCCCAGCGACGCGCCGCCGCTGCCGAACTGGTGGGACTGCTCAGCGTCCTTGCTGCGTTCGGCCCCTTGCGCGCCGCTCTCGCCGCCAGCGCTCTCGGCGCCGGCGCCCTCTTCGCGCTTGCCCGCCGAGGCGCCGACGTTGACGCCCTCGTAGGCCCACGACGACGGGTCGTAGACGTGCGTCTCGTCGTCCCAGCCGGAGAACAGGCCGCCGAGGTCCTCGGAGTCGACGTAGTCCGCGCCGACGATCGTCGAGGCGTTGGTGTACGCCGTGACGTACTCGCGGAACTCCTTGCCCGCGGACAGCACATAGTTGATCAGGCCGCCCACGAAGGCGATGTCGCTGCCGGCCCGCAGCGGGACGTGCAGGTCGGACACCGCGCTGGTTCGGGTGAACCGGGGGTCCACATGGATGATCTTCGCCCCCCGGGCCTTGGCCTCCATCACCCACTGGAATCCAACCGGGTGGCACTCGGCCATGTTGGAGCCCTGGATGACTATGCAGTCAGCGTTGGCCAGGTCCTGCAGAAAGCCGGTGGCGCCGCCGCGGCCGAAGGAGGTCCCCAGACTGGGGACCGTGGAGGAGTGTCATATCCGGGCCTGGTTCTCGACCTGGATCGCGCCCATGGCGGTGTAGAGCTTCTTCATGAGGTAGTTCTCCTCGTTGTCGAGGGTCGCTCCTCCGAGGCTCGCGATGCCCATGGTGCGACGGGTGCGTTTGCCGTCCTCCGCCCACTGCCAGGTCTCGTTCCGGGTCTTGATCACTCTGTCCGCGATCATGTCCATCGCGGTGTCGAGGTCGAGCTCCTCCCACTCGGTGCCGTACGGCCGGCGGTAGGAGATGGTGTGCTCGCGACCCGGATGGGTGACCAGCTGCTTGCTGGCCGACCCCTTGGGGCAGAGCCGACCGCGACTGACCGGCGAGTCCGGGTCGCCTTCGATCTGGATGACCTGATCGTCCTTGACGTAGACCCGCTGGCCACACCCGACCGCGCAGAACGGGCAGACCGAGGCGACCACTCGGTCTGCGGTGACCGTGCGCGGCGCCAGCTCGGCGCTGCGCTTGGACATCGCTGCCGACCCGCGGCCGAGCGGGTCGGTTCCGGTCAGCTGCCGGAACACCGGCCAGGAGTCCAACCAGGTGCGCGGGTCCATGCCAGCGCTCCTTCCACCGGGGTACGGCGATCCAACCCCCGAGTGGGCTCGGGACGCAACCTACTCCCGCTGGTGCCGAATCCTGGACGCGCCGGCTGAGGGAGTGCGGTGGGTGCGGGTGCGGGCGGAAGGTGATCGTGGTGCGGCTGGTGCCCGCGACGCGCCGTACACACGTGCGCTGGGCGCACCACGATCGGCGGCGGTGGGTGCGGGTGCGCCGGCCGGCCGGCCGGCGCGGCGCCGCTGAGGTTCAATGCTCGGTCATGGGACGGGTGACCACGCGCCGGCAAGTGCTGCGGTTGGACGGCGCGCGGACCGTCGCGCGACCGGACACCCTGGTGGTCGAGGAGCCGCTGGAGATCCGGGTGGCGGGCGAGTCCCTGGCCGTGACGATGCGCACGCCGGGTGACGACTTCGACCTGACCGCCGGCTTCCTGCTGACCGAGGGCGTACTGCGGTCGGCGGACGACCTGCGGGCGATGCGCTACTGCGCCGGCTCCATTGACGAGGGCGTCAACACCTACAACCTGCTCGACGTCGAGCTCGGCCCCGGTGCCGCCGTACCAGCCGGGGCACAGCGGCGGTTCTACACCACGTCGTCGTGCGGGGTCTGCGGCAAGGCGAGCCTGGACGCGGTTCGCACGACCGCCGCCTGGGAGGTCCGCGACGACCCCGTGCGGCTGGACTCCGCGATGCTGGCCGGACTGCCGGACTCGCTGCGGTCGGCGCAGCGGGTGTTCGAGCGCACCGGCGGCCTGCACGCGGCGGGGCTGTTCGATGCCGCTGGGCGGCTGCTCTGCCTGCGCGAAGACATCGGCCGGCACAACGCCTTCGACAAGGTGATCGGCTGGGCGCTGCGCGAGGGCCGCGTGCCGCTACGCGGCACGGTGCTGCTCGCCAGCGGCCGGGCCTCGTTCGAGCTCACGCAGAAGGCGTTGATGGCCGGCGTACCGGCGCTGGCGGCCGTCTCCGCGCCGTCCAGCCTGGCCGTCGACTTGGCTGCGGAGGCGGGGATGACGCTGGTCGGCTTCCTGCGTGGCACCACGATGAACGTCTACACCGGCGCGCACCGACTCGGACTTTGACTCAGGACTCCGTCTCGCTGGCCCCGGTCACCGCTGGATCGCGGGTGAGGCACTGGTAGAGCCGGTTCTTGTCCTCGGCGCTGCCGCCGATGACGCTGAACCGGACCGGGTAGCGCTTGGCGGTGGCGGTCGCAGTGGTGTCGGGCGCCGCCGCCCGGACGTGCGGCAGGCCATCGCAGCTAGCCCGAATCCGGTCGGCGTCCGCGGGGGTGGCGTCCGGTTTGAGCACCACGACGATGTCCGTGCGGCCGGCTCCACACGCGGTGGCGGCGATCAGCGTGCCGGCGAACAGCGTGCTGGCGATCAGCGTGCTGGCGACCCCAGTCCGCGCCGGCCGCCGCGCCGGCTCACTCGCCATACCGTGCGCCATGCCACCTCCGGCCACGGCTGGGGCTGGGAGTCCCGCCGGCTCGGTGGCGAGGGTATCCCGCACCCCGCACGGCAGGATGGGGCCGTGACTGCGCCCAGTGCCGTGTGGACGGGATGGCAGCAGCCGTCGCCGCGGCTGCGGAGCATGCGGCGGGCGCAGTTCCTGCTGACCCTCGGCGTCCTCGCCCTGCCCGGCGCCGTGGCCGCGGTTTTGCTCGGCCAATCCCTGATCGCCGCGGCGGTGGTGGCGCTCGCCGTCATCGGCGCGCTGACGGTGTGGACGGTGACCGCGCGGCAGTGGCGGGCCTGGGGGTACGCCGAGCGGGAGGCCGACCTGCTGGTGCGCCGCGGCGTACTGGTGTGGCGACTGTCGGTGGTTCCCTACGGCCGGATGCAGTTCGTGGACGTCACCGCCGGTCCGGTGGACCGCTGGCTGGGGCTGGCGACCGTGCACATGCACACCGCCGCCGCGGCCTCGGACGCCCGAATCCCCGGCCTGCCGACCGCGGAGGCAGCCCGGCTGCGAGACCGGCTGGCGACCCTGGGCGAGGCCCGGGCGGCCGGCCTGTGACCCTTCCGACGACTTCCCCGGTGACCGCCCCCGACGGGCTGGTCTGGGAGCGGCTGCATCCGCTGACCCCGCTGCTGCGCGGCTATCGGGTGATCGGCGTGCTCGCCGTCGGCCTGACCCAGGAGTCGGTGCGCTCGATGCCGGCCCGGGTGGCGGCGTACCTGCTGCTGGGCGCCATTCCGTTGGCAGCGCTCTACGGCTTCCTGAGCTGGCGGTTCACCCGGTTCACCATCGCCGAGAGCAACCTGCGGCTGGAGACCGGGGTGCTGTTCCGGCGCTCTCGGCGCGTGCCGCTGGAGCGGCTGCAGGCGGTGGACATCGTCCGGCCGCTGTTCGCCCGGGCGCTCGGGCTGGCCGAACTGCGGCTGGAGGTGGTCGGAGGCGGACGCACCGAGGCGCCGCTGACCTACCTGGGGGAAGACCGGGCGGCTGCCGTGCGGGCCCGGCTGCTGGCGCTGGCCGCCGGCGTGGCCGCGGACGCCCCGCCGCCGCCGGAGCTGGTGCTGGTCCAGGTGCCGGGCGGGGTGCTGGCCGCGGCCATCGCGCTGGGCGGCCCGGCCATCACCGGCGGGCTGCTGGTGCTGGGGCTCGGGGTGCTCGCGGTCGTCCGCCCGGAGGCGCTACTGCCGGTGGGGATCAGCCTGTTCCCGTTGCTGCTCGGGACGGGCGGGTTCGCCGTCCGCCGGTTCCTGACCGAGTACGGCTTCACGGTGGCCGACTCCCCGGACGGGCTGCGGCTGCGGCACGGCCTGCTGGAGACTCGGGCCCAGACGATTCCGCGCGGTCGGGTGCAGGCCATCCGGGTGGTGGAGCCGCTGCTGTGGCGGCGGTTCGGCTGGGTGCGGGTCGAGGTCGACGTGGCCGGTTATCCGGGCCGGCACACCGGGCAGGAAGCGCAGTCGGCGACCTCGGCGCTGCTGCCGGTGGCGCCGAAAGGGCTGGCCACCGCCGTCCTCGGGCACGTACTCGCCGGGGTCGATCTAGCCCGGCTGCCGACCGCTCCCCCGCCGCGCCGAGCCCGCTGGCGCGCGCCGCTACTCTTCCCGCATCTGGGCGTGGCCTGGGACGACCGGCACGCGGTCACCACGTTCGGCCGGCTGCGACTGGTGACCGACGTGGTGCCGAACGAAAAGGTGCAGAGCCTGCGGCTGGTGCAGGGACCGTGGCAGCGACGGCTGCGGCTGGCGACCCTGCACCTGGACACCGCCGGGCGGGACGTGCACGCCCGGGCCGCCCACCGGGACGCGGCCGAGGCGGAGGCGCTGTTCGAGCGCGGCGTGCTGCTCACCCGGGCGGCGCGGGCCGCCGAGTCCGCGAGCCGGGCCGCCCTGCGCGCCTGAGCCCTCGCCTCAGACCGCCGCCGCGGCTCGGGCGGCGTACCGACCGTCGGCCTCGTCCAGGCGCAGCCGCAGCCCGAAGCACTCCGAGAGCGCCGGTGCGGTCAGGACGGCGGCCAGCGTCCCCGCCGCCACGACCTGCCCGGACCGCAGCAGCAGCGCATGAGTGCAGCCGGGCGGGATCTCCTCGACGTGGTGGGTGACCAGGGCCATGGCCGGTGCATCCGGGTCCGCGGCCAACCGGGTCAGCCGGCGCAGCAGGTCCTCCCGGCCGCCCAGATCCAGCCCGGCCGCGGGCTCGTCGAGCAGCAGTAGCTCTGGGTCGGTCATCAGCGCCCGGGCGATCTGCACCCGTTTGCGTTCGCCCTCGGACAGCGTGCCGAACCGCCGGTCGGCCAGACCGGCGCACCCGAGCTGGTTGAGCAGCCCGGCCGCCCGTTGCTCGTCGGCGGCGTCGTAGCTCTCCCGCCAACGACCGAGCACGGCGTACGCCGCAGTGACCACCACGTCGAGCACCCGCTCGTTCTCCGGCAGCAGCTGGGCCAGCGCGGCGCTGGTCAGCCCGATCCGCGGCCGCAGCTCGAAGACGTCGACCCGGCCGAGGGTCTCGCCGAGGATCTGCGCCGTGCCGCTGGTGGGAAACAGCTGCGCGCCGGCCACCTGCAGCAACGTGGTCTTGCCGGCGCCGTTCGGGCCCAGGATGACCCAGCGCTGCCCGGCCTCTACCGTCCAGTCCACGTCGGCGAGCAGAGTGGCACCGTCCCGGCGGACCGTCACCTCGCGCAGTCGCAGGACTCGCTGCTGGTCGATCACGCGCCGCTCACCCGGGCAGTTCTACCGCAGCCCGGCCACCAGACGCGGCAGCACCCCGCCAATCGGCTCGCGCAGCACGGCGTTGGCGATCCCGTCGTACGACGTCGGCTCGGCGTTGACGATCACCAGTCGGGCGCCGTTGCCGACCGCCACCCGGGGCAACGCCGCCGCCGGGAAGACGGTCAGCGACGTCCCGACCGCCAGGAAGAGGTCGCACTCCCGCGCCGCGCGCTCCGCCGCCCGGATGACGTCGGGGTCCAGCGGTTGACCGAAGGACACGGTGGCCGACTTCAGGATCCCGCCGCACCGCAGGCAGGCCGGGTCATCCTCGCCGTCGTCCACCCGTGCCAGCGCGGTCGTCATCGGCTGCCGGTCGCCGCAGCCGAGGCACTCGACCTCCCAGATGGTCCCGTGCAGCTCGATCACGGTCGTCGGCGCCGAACCGGCCCGCTGGTGCAGCCCATCGATGTTCTGGGTGAGCAGTCCGCGCAGCCGGCCGGAGCGCTCCAAGGTGACCAGGGCCTGGTGGCCAGCGTTCGGTTCGGCGCTCCAGGCCGGATGCTGCCGGCGGCTTTGCCAGGCTCGGCGCCGCAGCTGCGGCTCGGCGACGTAGTCGGGCAACGACGACAGCCGCTGCGCCGCCGGGTCGCGAGTCCACAACCCCTGCGGGCCGCGGAAGTCCGGGATCCCGGACTCGGTGGAGATCCCGGCCCCGGTCAGCACGGTGACGGCCGTGGCATCGGTCAGCCAGGCGGCGACGAAGGCGGTGTCGGCCTGGGCGTCGGCCTGGGCGTCGGCCTGGGTGTCGGCCTGGGTGTCGGCCTGGGTTGCATGGTTCGGCTGCACCGCCCCGACGTTAGGCTGCGGCTCCGTCGCCGGCCACCCGGCCGACGGTGCGAGGTGGAGGCGAAGGAGACGGCCGTGGTCCAAGCCGCCGTGCTGCGCGCGGCCGGCGAGCCGATGCGCCTGGAGGACATCGATATCGCCGGACCGGGACCGGGGCAGGTGCGGGTCCGGCTGGCCGCAACCGGGGTCTGCCACTCCGACCTGTCGCTGGCCTTCGGTCGGCTGCGCCAGTCGCTGCCCACGGTGCTCGGGCACGAGGGCGCCGGCACGGTGGTCGACGTGGGCGAGGGCGTGATCGGCGTCGCACCCGGCGACCGGGTGGTGCTGTGCTGGGCGCCGCCGTGTCGGGAGTGCTGGTTCTGCACGGTCGGCGAACCGCACCTGTGCGAACGCGCGGCGGACCGATCGACCCGGCCCTACGCCACCGCCGCCGACGGCACCGCGCTCTACCCGGGCCTGTCCACCGGCGCCTTCGCCACCGAGACCGTGCTGCCGGCGATGGCCGTGCTGCCGCTGCCGGACGACGTACCGCTGGAGCACGCCGCGTTGCTCGGGTGCGCGGTGATGACGGGCGTAGGGGCAGTGCTCAACACTGCCGGCGTGCGGCGCGGGGAGTCCGTCGCGGTACTGGGGCTCGGCGGCGTTGGGCTCTCGGTGGTGCAGGGCGCCCGGATCGCCGGCGCGACCCCAATCATCGCAGCCGACCGCTCGACTGAGAAGCTGGCGTTGGCCCGGACCTGCGGCGCCGACGAGACGCTGGTCAGCGGGCCCGACCTCGTCCAAGAGATCCGGGCCCGCACCGGCGGGCGCGGGGCCGACCATGTCTTCGACTGCGTCGGTACGGCGGCGACCATCCGCACCTGCTGGTCCATGGCCCGCCGGGGCGGGCACCTGACAGTGGTCGGCATCGGCGGCAAGGACGACCTGGTGAGCTTCAGCGCGCTGGAGCTGTTCTACTACGCCCGCACGATCTCCGGCTGCGTTTACGGCTCGATGGACCCCGACCGCGACGTCCCGATGCTGTTGGAGCAGGTGCGCTCCGGCGGCCTGGACCTCGGGGCGCTGATCACGCGGCGGATCGGCCTCGATGATGTCGACAGCGCCTTCGCCGAGATGGAGGCCGGCGTGGGCGCGCGCAGCCTGGTGGTGTTCTAGCGGTTTTAGCCGACACAGAGCCCGGACGTACAGCCGGGACGTTGGAGGACAGATGGACATCGACACCTACGAACACGGCGTGCCGTCCTGGGTCGACCTGGGTACGCCGGACCCGGCCGCGGCGGGCGAGTTCTACTCCGCGCTGTTCGGCTGGGACGTGCAACCGGGACCGCCGGAAGCAGGCGGCTACGCCATGTGCTACCTCCGCGGCCGGATGGTGGCCGGTCTCGGGCCGCAGCAGAATCCGGGACCGCCGGTGTGGTCGACCTACATCAACGTCGACGACGCCGACGCGACCGCCGCCGCCGTGACCGCGAACGGCGGGACGACTCTGGTGCCGCCGATGGAGGTTATGGACTCCGGGCGGATGGCGGTGTTCGCCGACCCGGCCGGAGCCGCCTTCGGAGTGTGGCAGCCCGGGACGCACCGCGGCGCGGGCATCCGCGACGAGCCGGGCGCTATGTGCTGGAACGAACTGATCACTACAGACGTCCCAGGCGCCGTTGCGTTCTACCGGGCGGTCTTCGGCTGGGAGGCGAGCCCGCAGGGAGAGTCGAGCCCCGCGGCGTACACCGAGTGGCAGCTGGGCGGCCGCTCCATCGGCGGCCTGATGGCCAAGCCGGCGGACATGCCCGCCGAGGTGCCGCCGTACTGGATGGTGTACTTCGCGGTCGCCGACGTCGACGCCTCGACGACCCGGGTCAGCGAGCTGGGCGGCGCCGTCGTGGTTCCGGGGCAGGACATCGAGTCCGGCCGCATGCGGTTCGCCGTGGTCACCGATCCCGCGGGGGCGCCGTTCTCCGTGCTGGCGGGGTCCGCCGACGGCTGACCGGCCAGCGGGTCCCGCCACCGCGTTATCGGGTCTGCATGCCAGGCTTCGGCAGTTACCCCGGTGCCTCGCCGGCAGTAGCTGAGCGCTTACCCAGGCCCGCGGCGCCCGGTAGCGGCGAGGTCCCATGGCCCCAGCGATCCCGTCGTACGCCGACACGTCGACGGTGCCGTAATCCACCGCCCGGCGATCGGGCCAGTAGGCACCCGCCACTGCCGGTGGCCGCCCGCGCAGGAACAACAGCCGGTCGCCGGACCAGACCGGGAGCATGCCGGCGAACACGCCCGGGGAGTCGGGCACGACCGCGGGCGCCCCGCCCCTGGTGTCGGCGACGGCCAGCTCGAACGTGGCGTTGAGCCGATCGCCGGGACTGCTCGACACACGCCGGCCCGCTGGCCGAGCGGGGAATCGTGGCCGCGTTCGACCACGACCCCGGCGGCCGCTAGGCCGCGCCGCGCGCCTACCAGCTGCTGGCCGCCACCTGGGCCTGGCCCACCACCGCCACCCTGCCCGAAGGTCAGGACCCCGCCGCCGTCGCCCAGCACCGCGGACCGGCGGCACTGCGCGCCACCCTGGACGCCGCCACCACGCCGCTCGCCGACCTCGTCGTCGACGAGCGGCTGGTCCGCTGGACCGACCGGCTGCACTGGGTCGAAGGGCAGCTCGGCGCCGCCCGCGACGCCGCCGGACTCATCGCCACGCTCCCGCCGGACCAGATCGGCCGGCAGGTGCTGCGCATGGCCGACCGGCTCGGTCCGACCCCGCAGAGGTCACCCGCGCCGATGCCGGCGCGGTCAGCCGGGACGGCGATGCCCCGAGGCGACTCGGGCGGCGGGACCGCCGCGACGACCTGGACCGCGACAACGTGCCCACGCCGACGGCGGCGGCGCAGCTCGTCCGGACCGGCCACCCCGCTCCTCACAGCCCGCCCGCCTAGAGCCAGCTCGTGTTGGTGCCCGGGCTCGCCCTGGGTGGCGGTCAACAAATCACCGGAGCTGAGTTGTGCCGGCGGGTCGTAGGTGTGGAACTCATGACACCACTGGAGCACGACCATGGGGACCCGTCCAGGGGCACGAGCCGGCCAGGGCGCGGGCGCCCCACGAGCGTCAGGTCGCGCCCCGCCGCCGGAACCGGCTCGGCGTGTCACCGAACCAGCGGCGCACCGCCCGGGTGAGCGTCGCCTGGTCGGCGAGCCCGACGAGCGAGGCGACCTCGGCCAGCGGCAGGTCGGAGCCGCTGAGCAGCTTGCGGGCCGTGTTGCGCCGGACGGTGTCGAGGATCTGCTCGAACGTCGTCCCCTCCGCGGCGAGCTGCCGTTGCAGGGTGCGGGGGTGGACGTTGAGCAGCCGTGCGGCGTGGGTGACTGTCGCCGACGTGACCCCGAGGACCTCGACGATCGTCGCGCGCACCTGCTCGGGCACCGACGCGACTGGCGGCGGGTGGTGCCTGGAGAGGTAGTCCATCGCGATCCGGCGCACTTGCTCGTTGCGGCTCGGCAAGGGGGCGAGCAGCGTCTCTTGGGTGATGTGCAGCGCGGACTCGGGCCGGTGGAACCGCACGTCTACCCCGAAGAACTCCCGGTACCGCTCCGGCTCGGACTGTGGGCCGTGCGAGAGGTCGACGGCGCGCAGGCCGTACTCCTCGCCCACCAGCGCCACAAGGATGCGGTGCGTCATGGCGACGCCGAGTTCCATCGCCTGGGTGGGGTACGGGGCGCCCGGCACGATGATGTCGTAGCCGAGCACGACGGTCCCCGGCTCGGTCGGGTCGGGACGCACCGTCGTCGTCATGGCCGGGCAGTGCACGTGGAGGAACCGGGACGCGCAGTCGGCGGCCTCGGCGACGGTGGCGCAGGCGCTCAGGGCGACGGCGAGCGGGCCGAGGATCGTCTCGTCCTCGGCCTCGGCGAGGAGGAGCCCGAACGCCGCGCACCCCAGCTCGGCGGCCGCTGTGTCGAGTAGGAGGTTCATGTCGGCGACCGGCACCGTCATGTCCTCGGCCGGGACGAGCGGCAGGCCGAACCGCGCGAAGTATGCCGTGGCGTCACCGCCGTGCCGGGTGACCAACGCGGGCACGCCGTGCAGCGCCCGCGCGCGGACGACCGGCGCCACGGCACCCCTCCTCGTCATCGGACCGGCCACGATGCCGGAACCGCTGTCGCACAGAGTCAAACACGTGTCGCCGGATGTCAAGACGGCCGGGTCGCCCGCAACCACAGTGGGCGTCATGTCGCACACTCATTACAACGTCGTGGTCATCGGGAGCGGGTTCGGTGGCAGTGTCGCCGCCCTGCGGCTCAGCGAGAAGGGGTACCGCGTCGGGGTCCTCGAGGCGGGCCGCCGGTTCACCGACACCGACCATGCCCGCACGAACTGGGACCTGCGCAGCTACCTGTGGGCCCCACGGCTCGGGCTCATGGGGGTGCAGCGGATCCACGTCCTGCCTGACGTCGTCGTCCTTGCAGGCGCGGGGGTCGGCGGCGGGTCGCTCAACTACGGCGGCACCCTCTACAAGCCGAAGGCCGACGCCTTCTACCGCGACCGGCAGTGGGCGCACATCACCGATTGGCGCGCGGAGCTCGCCCCGTTCTACGACCAGGCCAGCCGGATGCTCGGGGTCGTCCCGAACCCGACGACGACCCCCTCGGACCTCGTCATGAAGAAGGTCGCCGACCGGCTCGGCGTCGGCGACACGTTCTCCACGACCCCGGTGGGGGTGTTCTTCGGCCCGGACGGCGCGCCGGCGCCTGGTCGGACGTGCCCCGACCCGTTCTTCGGCGGCGCCGGCCCGGAGCGCACGGGTTGCATCGAGTGCGGTCAGTGCATGTCCGGCTGCCGGCACGGTGCCAAGAACACACTCGTCAAGAACTACCTCCATCTCGCCGAGCGCGCCGGCGCCCGGATCCACCCGGAGACGACGGTGACGCGGCTGCGGCGCCGTCCAGCAGGCGGATACGAGGTCACGACCGTCCGCTCGGGCGGCTGGCGTCATCGGACGGCGACGATCTTCACCGCCGACGAGGTCGTGCTCGCCGCGGGCACCTGGGGCACGCAGCAGTTACTGCACCGGATGAAGGCGTACGGTGACCTGCCCGGCCTGTCCGACCGACTCGGGCACCTCACCCGCACGAACAGCGAGAGCCTCGGCGGGGCGGTCGCGAGGCTGCGGGCCAAGGACACCCCGGACTTCTCGCGCGGCGTCGCGATCACCTCCTCGATCCACCCGGACGAGATGACGCACATCGAACCGTGCCGGTACGGCAAAGGCTCGAACGCGATGGGCCTGGTCGCCACGCTCGCGACGCGGGGTGACACGGGCCGGAAGCGCTGGCAGGAGTGGCTTCTCGAGCTCGGTCGCCACCCCGGTCGGCTCGTGTCGCTGTATGCCGGCCTGCCGCGACAGTCCGAACGCAGCCTCATCACCCTCGTCATGCAGACCCGCGACAACAGCCTCACGCTCTACCCCCGCAGGACCCGGTTCGGACGGCTCACGGTGACGAGCAAGCAGGGGCATGGCGAGCCCAACCCGACGTGGATCGAATCGGCCCACCGGACCCAGGATGCCATCGCGGAGGAGATCGACGGGTTCCCCGTCAACACCCTCGGCGAGGTGGCCGACATCCCCATGACCGCGCACTTCCTCGGCGGTTGCACCATCGGAACCGGCCCCGAGGACGGCGTCATCGACCCCTACCACCGGGTGTTCGGTTGCCGCGGGCTACACGTCGTCGACGGGTCGGCGATCTCGGCCAACCTCGGCGTCAACCCCTCTCTGACGATCACGGCGCAGGCCGAGCGCGCGCTGTCGATGTGGCCGAACCGTGGTGAGGCCGACTCCCGGCCCGCCGTCGGCGAGGAGTACGAGCAGGTCGCACCGGTGCCCCCGGTGCGGCCCGCGGTCCCCGCCTCGGCGCCCGCCGCGCTGCGCCTACCGATCGTCGCAGTGCGATGAGGGCACCGTCGGCCCAGACGTCCGAGGCGGACGTCGTAGCCGGGCTCCGCGCGGTCTTCGACGACGGGCGCACGCTGCCGCTCGAATGGCGGCGCCGTCAGCTCAATGGCCTTCAGCGCCTCGTCACGCAGCGTGAGCGGGACCTCGCGGCCGCGGTCAAGGCCGACCTCGGGCGGGACGCGATGACGACGTTCCTTGCGGACATCGGTCCGGTGCGAGCGGAGATCGGGCACTCGCTGCGGTCCCTGTCGCGGTGGGCGAGCCCCCGCCGGGTGCGCGTGCCGGTCGCGCTGCGGCCGGGACGGGCGGCGGTTGAGCCGCGGCCCAAAGGGATCGTGCTCGTCATCGGAGCGTGGAACTTCCCGATCCTGCTCACCCTCCAGCCGCTGGTCAGCGCGCTGGCTGCGGGGAATGTCGTCGCGCTCAAGCCGTCCGAGCTCGCGCCCGAGACCGCGGCCGTGCTGGAACGGCTCCTGCCGGCTTACGTCGACGCCGAGGCGGTGCGCGTCGTCACCGGTGGCGCCGAGGTGAGCACAACACTGCTCGCGGAACGGTTCGACCACATCTTCTTCACCGGGTCGACGCGGGTGGGCCGGATCGTCGCCGAGGCGGCCGCGCTGCACCTCACCCCGACGACGCTCGAGCTCGGCGGCAAGAGCCCCGTCATCGTCGCGGCCGACGCCGACCTCGACGTCGCGGCCCGGCGCATCGCGTGGGCGAAGTGCGTCAACACGGGCCAGGCCTGCCTCGCCCCGGACTACATCCTCGTCGAGGCACCGGTGCGGGACGCGTTCCGGACCCGGCTCGTCGAGGCGCTCCGTGGCGCAGCCGCGGCGCAGCCCGGGCGGATCGTCGACCGGCGCCAATTCGACCGGCTCGCCGGGCTGCTGCGCGACTCGGGTGGCGAGGTCGTCGGTGGGGCGGTCGACGAGGCCGCCCTGCGGATGGGGCCTGCGGTCGTCGTCGACCCGGCACCGAACTCCCGGCTCATGCAGGATGAGATCTTCGGGCCGATCCTGCCGGTCGTCACCGTGCCGTCCGTCGACGAGGCGGTGCGGTTCGTCCGCCAGCGGCCGGACCCGTTGGCGCTCTACGTGTTCACCGAGTTCTCTGCGACGGCTGACGCCGTTCTCGCCGCGACGACCTCCGGGACCGCGGCCGTCAACCACCTGCTCCAGCAGCTCCTCGTCCCCGACCTCCCGTTCGGCGGCGTCGGGCCGTCGGGGATGGGGGCTTACCACGGCCGAGTCGGCTTCGACACCTTCAGCCACCTGCGCGGCGTGCTCCGCCGACCGACGACGCCCGACCCCTCGATCGCCTACCCGCCGTACGGGCCCGCGACCCGCAGACTGCTCCGTCGGTTCCTCGGCTGAGCCCGATCCCACCGACGGTGACTCGTGGAGCGGTCGGGACGTCGTTCGTGGGGCGCTCTGTCTGTGGGATCCGGCCGGCGCGGGTGAGCGGCCGGTCTGTCAAGGCTCTTCCACGCTGGGGTGGGGGTACCGGTAGGCCGTCGGCGAGGTACCTGTTGTGCAGGTCCTTTTCCGACGGCCCCCGGCCCGAACCGGACGTGCCCGTTTCCGTGGCATCCGGCTCTCCAGTGACTACGGGGTCGAGGATGATCCGCGCAGCCATTAGCGCTAGCGATGATCTTGCGCCGGTCGGGCTTGCGTCGCCGCCTAGGTGCGACCTCAGTTTGCAGTGGTCTGGACGGTGGTGATGTTGCGGTAGATGGTCATGGGGGTGACGCCGGCCCAGGCCGGGCTTGCCGCCGCACGCGTCCGCGGCCGCACCGGCGGACGCAAACCGAAGGTGACCCCCAAGCTGATCGACAAGGCCCAACGGATGTACGACGCCCGCCAATTCACCATGGCCGAATCGCCCAATCCTGCGCGCGAGGGCACACCATCGAAGCGCCCATACCCGGCGACCTGCGCACCAGTCAGAAATTCCAGCGGCATGCTCCGCAGACCGTAGGACCCATCAGCTACCCGAGCCGGCAGTCAAGCGCACCAATCCGGGGCCAAACCGGCGCAAGATCATCGCTAGCGCTAATGGCTGCGCAGATCATCCTCGACCCCCAGATCTGCCACAGCAAGAAGGGCGAGCTGTACCACCGGTACGAGCGCGGTCTGGAGAACCAGTTATCTGCCCTCGGCCTGGTCCTGAATTGTGTTGTTTTGTGGACGACTGTCTATCTGGACGCCGCCGTCCGACAGCTCAAGGCCCAGGGCTACCCGGTCCTGGACGAGGACATGGCCCGCCTGTCCCCGTTCGTCTGCACCCACCTGGGCGTTTATCTGGACCACGGCGGGGGCCTCAGCCGGCCGGCGCCGCGGCGGTCTTCTCGTCGTGTTCGCGCAGCATCCGCAGAACGGTCGCGGGCGAGGGGTGCCGACCTGCCCGACCTGCCCGCCGGCGCCATCCGCGAACTACGCGACCCCGACGCCACCGACGAGCGATGGACTTGCCCCGGGTACGGGCGGACTCGTGGCCTTCCAGGGTGCGGTCGCGGATGTACTCGCGTTCCATCCCCGACAGCGCCGCGAGCACGGTGAACACGATCCCGGACGGGTCGCGCGAGCCCTGCAGCTCACCGGTCAGGAACTCCAGGCCGATGCCGGCGGCCTTGAGCTGTTCAGCCAGCACCGCCAGCTCGATGCCGCGCCCGAGCCGCTTGTGCTCGTGCACCACGAGAGTGACCGCGACACCGGACGCCCGCATCTCGCGGGCCAGGGTGACGGCCCGCTCGAGCTCGGGACGACTCGTGACCCGGGTGGAGATCTTCTCGGAGAAGACCCGGCTGACCCCGGCCTCCTTCAGGGAGTCCAGCTGGGTGTCCAGGGACTGGCGGACGGTCGAGGCGCGGGCGTACCCAATCCGCACGTGCCCCACAGGCTCGACGCCTGCCACCACCGGGCGGGGCAACTCGACCCAGACCGAGCCTGGCCGGCGAACGGCCGGGATCGGCACGTTGAGGTCCTTGGCCAAGGACGGCACCAGCCGGAACCGGGCAGTGTGTTACTGAACAGCAACCCTCCCCTTGCTGGTCCGGCACGGAGACCCGGCCGGGGCAGCGCACGACGACATGGGGCAGTCGTTGCCCTCCACGCGCAGGAAATCGTCGTCGCTCACCCCGGGAATTGTTTCATGTGGGCGTTTCAAACATCAAGTCATTTGGACCGACCCATGAACCGCGAACTGCCCTGCAGCGTCCGGGTCGGACGCAGTGTTTCATCGGTGACCGCTCATGAAACACGGACCTGAGCGTGCAGGCCACCTCTGGCACGTCCTGGATGCCCACGCCGGAGCGGGCACCGGATGGTCCCTACGGGGGACCGCCCGCCCAACTGCCTTG
>Ga0207930_1000072_pt1 | contig 24882 bp, 24 predicted proteins | sample NGESurshal092012_7_FD_184477 | JGI IMG/M metagenome (GOLD analysis project Ga0207930, IMG submission 184477) | Arctic peat soil microbial communities from Barrow, Alaska - NGEE Surface sample 210-3 shallow-092012 (SPAdes) | ecosystem: Environmental > Terrestrial > Soil > Wetlands > Peat ... | reverse complement strand
CGGCAACCGCCCGAAGCACCTGCAACGGGCCGTGACGAAGGAGGACGAACATGGCTGCGTTGATTGCATTAGTGCTGATCCTGGCTATCTTCGGAGGTCTCGGCTTCGCCGTGCACCTGCTGTGGATCGCGCTCGTGATCGCGGCCCTGCTGTGGTTGATCGGCTTCTTCGTCGGCGGCATGCCCGACGGTGGTCGGCGGCGGTGGTACGGGCGCTAGCAAGGCGCAACCGGACGAGTCTGGACGAGCATGGTCGGTCAGAAGATGCGCACACGGTCCCCTGAGGGAGCTGTCAAGGTGGCTCTCGTGGAGGACTCCTTCCGTCACGAGGCGCTGTTCTACAACGGTGAGGATGGGTTCCTGCGCGGAACCCTGCCGTTCGTCAAAGAGGCGCTCGATGCCGGCGAGCCCGTGCTCGTGGCAGTCCGCGACGAGCGCGCGACGGTGCGCAAGCGCGCGCTCGGGGACGCCGCCGGGCAGGTGCGCTTCGTCGACATGCACGAGCTCGCGCGCAATCCGGCGCGGGCGATCCCGGCATGGCGCGAATTCCTGGCCGAGCACGCAGGCCAGGGCCCGGTGCGCGGTATCGGCGAACCCGCCTGGCCGGGACGCAGCGACGCGGAGCTCGACGAGTGCCAGCGCCACGAGTCGCTGCTGAACGTCGCCTTCGCCTACGGCCCGGCTTGGGCGCTGCTGTGCCCGTATGACCTCGACGAGCTGGACCCGCAGCAGATCAAGGCCGCGCGCGTGACGCATCCGACGCTGACGCACGAGGGCATCAGCCGCCGCAGCGACAGCTTTCTGGCGCTGCACCGCGCGCCGAGCGCCTTCACCGGAGCGCTGCCCGAGCCGCCGACGGATCGCGACGAGCTGTCGTTCGCCTTTCGCGATCTGGGGGCGGTGCGCAGTCTCGTGTCGGCGCGCGCCGCGCGGGCCGGACTCGACATGCAAGCGCGCGAAGATCTCGTGCTGGCGGTCAACGAGCTGGCGACCAACAGCGTGCAGTACGGCGGCGGCGGCGGGACGCTGCGCATCTGGAGCGAGCACGGAGAGCTCGTCTTCGACGTGCGCGACCGCGGCTATATCGACGACCCGCTGGCCGGGCGCATCGCTCCGCCGCTTGACCAGTACGGGGGGCGCGGGCTGTGGCTGGTCAACCACCTGTGCGACCTCGTGCAGATTCGCTCCACGCCCAACGGCACCGTGGTGCGCGTGCGCATGGGCGTCGACGCCGACTAGCCCCTCCCGGCGACTACCGCCTCTTCGCGTCGGCTGCCCCTGGAAGCTGCGCTTCGCTCGTGCTCGAGCGGCCTTCCACGCCGACGAGCGCCCCGGCGAGCGAGCCGCCGGACATGCCGTGGTGGGCAAATGGCGTGCGATACGCTTTCGCTGTGAGCGCTCAGGAGCACCTGCGGGTGGATGCACGCAGCGAGCGGGATCGGATCGTGCTGCACCTCAAGGGCGAACTCGACCTCGCCAGCTCGCCGATCTTCGAGCGCGCGCTCGAAGACCCCGCGCTGGCGGAGGCGCCGCTGGTCGTGCTCGACCTCGACGACCTGAAGTTCGTCGACTCCACCGGGCTGCGGATCATCCTGCTGGCGCACCAGGGCGCGCGCGGGCGCGGGCAGGAGTTCGCGATCACGCAGGGCTCGCCGCAGGTGCAGCGTCTGCTGAGCATCACCAGCGTCGCCGAGCACATGCACGTGATCGCCTCGCCCGACGACCTGCTCGTCTGAAGCTCGCGCAGCGCCGGCGGCGCGCGACCGGGCCGGTCTGAGCCCTCCGCCGGGGTGAATACGCTCACGCCATGAAGCCCGGAGCGCGCTTGGCCGTGATCGATCTCGGCTCCAACTCGTTTCGCCTGGTCGTGTTCACGGCCGGCGACGGCTGGTGGAAGCGCACCGACGAGATCTATGAGCCGGTGCGCATCGGCGAGGGCCTGGTCGCCAGCGGAAAGCTCGGGCGCGAGCCGATGGCGCGCGCGATGGCCACGCTCGACGTGTTCGCGCAGTTCGCGCACGCCAGCGGCCTGCAGCCGGACTCGATCGATGCCGTAGCGACCAGCGCGATCCGTGACGCCGAGAACGCCGAGGCGTTCCTGGACCGGGCGCGCGAGCGCTCGCGACTGCCGATCCGCGTGCTCTCGCGCGAGGCCGAGGCGCGCTACGGCTACCTCGCCTCGGTCAACTCGACGACGCTCAGCGACGGCTGCGTGCTCGACCTCGGTGGCGGCTCGATGCAGCTCGTGCGCGTGGGCGATCGCCTGGCGCGCGAGACCGGCTCCTGGCGCGTCGGCACGGTGCGCATGAGCGAGCGCTTCCTGCCCGCCAACGGGCCGGCCAAGCGCCGTCAGCTGGAGGCGCTGCGCGAGCACGTCGCCGAGCAGCTCGCCCAGGCCGCTTGGCTGAGCGATGCCAAGGCGGCCGCCGGCGGCGGGCGGCTCGTCGGCATCGGCGGGACCGTGCGAAATCTTGCGTCCGCCGCCCAGCGCGCCGCCGGGCTGCCGACGTTCGGCGTGCAGGGGATGCTGCTTGAGCGCGACGCGCTCGACGAGCTCGTCGAGCGCCTGGCGGCGCTTGCGGCCGCCGAGCGCGCGAGCGTCCCGGGGATCAAGCCGGCTCGTGCCGATCTGATCCTGGCCGGCGCGGTGGTCGTGCAGGGAGTGCTGCAGGCCGGCGGCTTCGACGCCCTGGAGGCCACCGAGGCCGGGCTGCGCGAGGGCGTGTTCTTCGAGCGGCTGCTCGGCGCCGACGCGACCGGCGAGCGACCGCCGCTGTTTGACGACGTGCGCCGCGCGAGCGTGCTGAACCTCGCCGGTCAGTACGACTTCGACTCCGCGCACACGCGCCACGTGGCGAAGCTCGCGCTGGGCATGTTCGATGAGCTGGCGCGCCTGGGGCTGCACGACGGCGACGCGCGCGAGCGCGAGCTGCTGTGGGCGGCGAGCATGCTGCACGACATCGGCATGTCGGTCGACTACGACGACCACCACAAGCACTCGCGCTACCTGATCCTCAGCGCCGGCCTGCCCGGCTTCACCCCGGTGGAGGTGGCGATCATCGCGCAGGCCGCGCGCTATCACCGCAAGGGAATGCCCGACCCGGGACCGATGCGCGCGCTGTTCGGCGACGGCGACTGCGAGCGACTGGATCGCTGCGCCGTGCTGCTGCGCCTCGCCGAGGATCTCGAGCGCTCACGCGACCAGCTCGTGCGCGGCACGAGCATCGCGGTCACCGACAGCGAGGTCGAGCTGCGCCTGATCGCCGACGTCGAGCCGCTCGTCCCGCGCTGGGCGGCCAACCGCGAGACCGAGCTCTTCGCACGCGCCTTTCACCGCGAGCTGGCCGTCGCGGCCTGAGCGGAGGGCTCGCGCGACGGTCGCCGGGGCACCGGGCGGGGGCTCGCTCGGCGGTCGCCGGGGCACCGGGCGGGGGCTCGTTGGTCGAGACCTCGGTCGGCGAACGCTCAGGCGGTGGCCATCGCGGCCTGGCGCCCGGCGCAGTCGAACAGGGTCAGGCCCATGGGCGCGAGCGGGCGCGGCAGCCACGCGCGCGCGGTGACGACGCGGCACGCTCGCTGTACGGCGACGGTCGCGCCGTTGCCCCCGCGCGTGGAGAACTCGCCGCCGAGCACCACGTAGCGTGCCCGCCCGTCGGCGACCAGGCGCGCCAGGCCGGCGCCGTCGAGCACCGGGTCGGTGCCGCTGAAGCCGCCCAGCGCTCCCGCCTGGCCGCCGAGCAGGATCATCGACGAGACGGCGTTCGACGCGTCGCCGAGCACCGTCCAGCGCGTGCCCGGCCGGTGGCCGTCGACGTAGCGCAGCAGCGCGCGGTCGACGGCCACGTGCTTGGCGTCGACGCCGTATCCCCCCGGCCCGGCGGCCTGGCGCGGGCCGGCCGCGGGGAACGTCGACTGCACGGGCGCCAGCCAATTGGTCGCCGAGTAGACCGTCGGCGCGATCAGCAGCGCGCCGAGCAGCAGCGCGATCGCCAGCGGTGCGGCGCGACGCAGCATCAGCACGGCGAGGGCGGTGGCGAGCAGGCCGGCGGCAGTCAACGCGATCAGCGGCGCGGTGAACCACGGCAGGTAGTGGACCTTGTGCAGCAGCGACAGCTGCACGGCGGCCGTCGCCGCGGCTCCGCACGCCGGCAGCAGCAGTCGCCAGTCCCCGCGCTTGGCGAACTCGGCGAAGGCGAACGCGCCGGCGCCGACCATCGCCGCGACGCCGGGGCCGAGCGCGGAGATGTAGTACGGATGGACGATGCCCTTGGAGAGGCTGAGCACCGCCGCCTCGACGACGAGCCAGCCGCCGAAGCAGAGCAGCAGCGCCAGCCGCGGATCCCGGCGCCGGCGATCGGCGCCGAGCAGCAGCAGGGCAAAGGCCACCAGGCCGGCGATCGCGAACGGCAGCATCCACGCCCCCTGGTCGTCCAGGCCCCTGCCGAACAGCCGCAAGGGCCCGGTGTGGCCGCCGAAGGCGATCGGGTTGCGCGCGCGGCCGTTGGGCAGGATTTCCGTCCTTTCCGGGCCTGCGGGCGCCGTGTGCGTCTTGGTCGCTTCGCTCGGCCGGCCGTGGGCCGGCGAGACCTTGCGCGCCACGCCGCCGGTGCCCACGGGAATCTGCCCCGGGCCGCCGGTCTGGCCCCCGACGCGCCCGAAGCCGTTGTAGCTGAACGTCAGCCCGAGCTCGGTGTTGTTCGTCGAGCTGCCGACGTATGGCCGCTTGGACGCCGGTGTCGCTTCCACGACGGCCATCCACGCGAAGGACACGACGAGCATCGCGACGCCGGCCGCGAGCAGCTGGGTCAGCCGCCGACCGAGCGTGCCCTGGCCGCACACGAGCACGCCGAGCGCGATCCCCGGGACGACGAGGTACGCGGCGAGCGTCTTCGTGTTGAAGGCCAGCCCGACGAGCACGCCGCTGTAGATCAGCGTGCGCCAGCGGCCGGTTTCGGTCGCGCGCACGCCGGCGTCGCAGGCGAGGATCATCAGCACGATCAGCAGCGTGTCGACGTTCGTCGTGCGCGACACGGCGACGAATGACGGGAACACCGCGAGCGTCAGCGCGCCGGCCACTCCCGCCCAGCCGCCGAGTCGCCGCGCGAGCGCGCGGTAGAGCAGCAGCGCCGCGAGCATCCCGAGGATCGCCTCGGGCAGCAGCAGGCTGAGCGGCGAGAAGCCGAACAGCTTGGCGCTGCCCGCCTGCAGCCACAGGCCGAGCGGCGGCTTGTCGACCGTCACCAGGCCGCCCGGGTCGAAGGACACGAAGAAGAAGTTGTGCAGCGAGCGCAGCATCGACTTGTCGCCCGCCGAGTAGAAGATGTTGCCGTAGCCGTTCTGGCTGAGCCGGTGCAGGTTCAGCACGCCCGACAGCGCGAGCACGGCGGCCAGCGCCAGGTGATAAAGCGCCGGGCGCCGCAGCCAGGCAGGCGTGCGGGCGCCGTCCGCGGTCGGCTCGGCCGCGGTGCTCTGGCTGTCGCTGCTCGGCGGTGTGGCCGTCCGCCGCGGGTCGCTCATGTGGCGAGCGACGAGAGCAGGCGATTGAGGTCGCTCTCGTCGTTCCACGCTCCCACCGACGCGCGCAGCCAGGGTCGCCCGGGGATGTTGCGCACGACGCAGCCGCGCTCGGCCAGCAGCTCGCGCTCGGCCTCGGCATCGTCGCTGGCGAAGGAGACGAGCGTGGTGTCGTCGCGCGGCGCGACCTCGCGGCCGCGCTCGGCGAGCTGCTCGGCGAGGCCGGCCGCGAGCGAGCGGGCGCGCTCGTGCACCGCCTGCCAGCCGGCCGACTCCAGCAGCTCGACGGCGGACAGCGCGCACGCGACCGCCTCGGCGCTCAGCGACAGCGTGTCAAAGCGCCGCGCGTCCTCGTGCAGGCGCGCGTCGATCCCGCTGTTGGGGTCCTGCAAATTGGCATAACCACGTCGTGAGACCTCCAGGCGCTCGCTCAGCTCTGGGCTGACGTAGAGCATCCCCAGGCCGTCGGGGCCGCACAGCCACTTCTGCCCGGCGCCGGCATAGGCGTCGCAACCGAGCGCGCGCACGTCGACGGGGACCGCGCCGACGCCCTGCGCGCCGTCGAGCAGCACCGGGACGTCGACCTGCGCGAGCTCGGACGGCGCGAGCAGGCCGCTCATCCAGCCGACGTGCGAGCAGGCGACCAGGCGCGTGCGCGGCCCGACGGCAGCGGCGACGTCGGCCATCGGGACTTCACGGATCGAGGCGCCGCGCAGCTCGCGCGCCGCGCCGAGCGCGCCGAGCAGGCCGGGGTGCTCCTCGTCGCTGGTGACGATCTCGTCGCCCTCGCTCAGCGCCAGGCCGGCGATCGTCTGCGCCATGCCGTCGCTCGTGCACGTCGTCAGCGCGACGTCGTCGGGATCGGCGCCGAGCGCGCCCGCATAGGCCGCGCGCAGCTGTCCGTTGAGCTCCTTGCGGCGCTCGAAGTGCGCGAACGTGCGCCCGTCGGCGGCCTCGCGCTCCAGCTCGCCGGCGGCCGCCTGCACGGCGCCGTCGGGCAGCGGTCCGTCGGTGCCCGCGTTGAGATATGCGCGCGTTCGCAGCACGGGAAACTCGGCGCGCAGCCCAAGGACGTCCACAAACCGCGAGAATACCCGCATGGCCAGCGCACCCCGTCAGTCACCGTTGTGGGAGCCCACGCAGGCCGATCTGCAGCGCGCGGAGATGACGCGCTTCATGCGCTGGGCGGCCGAGCGCCGCGGGCACGACTTCGACGACTACGAGGATCTGTGGCGCTGGTCGGTGGAGGAGCTCGAGGACTTCTGGGCGAGCATCTGGGAGTTCTGCGAAGTTCGCAGCTCAAAGGCCTACGAGCAGCCGCTGGCCGAGCGGCGCATGCCCGGCGCGCAGTGGTTCACCGGCGCAGAGCTCAACTACGCCGAGAACCTGCTCGCCCCGCTGCGCCACGAGCACGCCGACGGCGGCTCGGATCGCTCTGACACGGTCGCCGTCGTGCACAGCTCCGAGCTGCGCGACATGCGCGAGCTGACGTGGGGGGAGTTGACCGCGCAGGTCGCCGCCGTGGCGGGCGGATTGCGCGACCTCGGTGTCGGGCGCGGCGATCGCGTCGTCGCCTACATGCCGAACATCCCCGAGACGCTCGTGGCCTTTCTCGCGACCGCCTCAATCGGCGCGATCTGGTCCAGCGCCGCGCCGGAGTTCGGCGCGCGCAGCGTGGTCGACCGCTTCGCGCAGATCGAGCCGAAGGTGCTGCTGACCGTCGACGGCTACCGCCACGGCGGCAAGGACTTCGACCGCAGCGCCGTCGTGCAGAGCATCCTCGACGAGTTGCCGACGGTGGCGCACACGGTCCTGCTTGCTTACCTGAGTGAGGACGCAGAGCTCGACGGCGCGCTCGGCTGGGAGGACCTGAAGCGCAGGGGGGAGGGCAGCGAGCTGGTGTTCGAGCAGGTGCCCTTCGAGCACCCGCTCTGGGTGCTCTACTCCTCCGGCACGACCGGACTGCCCAAGGCGATCGTGCAGGGTCACGGCGGGATCCTCGTCGAGCAGCTGAAGAAGCGCATGCACCTGGACCTGCACCCCGGCGACCGCATGTTCTGGTTCACGACGACCGGCTGGATGATGTGGAACTTCCTCGTCGGCGCCCTGCACTCAGACGCCGCGATCGTGCTCTACGACGGCAGCCCCGCGTACCCCGACCTCGGCGCTCTGTGGAGCCTTGCCGAGCGCGCGGGCATCACCTGCATGGGCGTCAGCGCCGGGCTGCTGGCCAGCTGCGAGAAGGCCGCAGTCGAGCCACGGCGCGACTACGACCTCAGCGCCCTGCGCGCGATCGGCTCGACCGGCTCGCCGCTGGCGCCGGAGAGCTTTCAGTGGGTCTACCAGCACGTCGGGCGCGACGTCTGGCTGTTCTCCACCAGCGGCGGCACCGACGTGTGCACGGCGTTCGTCGCCGGCTGCCCGCTGCGGCCGGTCTACGAGGGAGAGCTGCAGTGCCGCGCGCTGGGCTGTGCGGTGGAGTCCTGGGATGAGGCCGGCCACGCGCACGTCGATCGCGTCGGCGAGCTGGTGATCACCGAGCCGATGCCCTCGATGCCGCTGTTCTTCTGGGGCGACGAGGACGGAGAGCGCCTGCGCGAGAGCTACTTTGCGATGTATCCAGGGGCGTGGCGCCACGGCGACTGGATCCGCATCACGCCGCGCGGCGGCGCGGTGATCTACGGCCGCTCTGACTCGACGATCAACCGCCAGGGCGTGCGCATGGGCACGAGTGAGATCTACCGCGCCGCCAACGCGCTGGAGCAGGTGCTCGACGCGCTCGTCGTCGACATCCCGGCTCGCCCCGGCGAGGAGGAGCTGCGCATGGTCCTGTTCGTCGTGCTCGCGCCCGGCACGACGCTCGACGACGAGCTGACAGCGCAGATCAAGCGCCGCATCCGCGAGGACTGCTCGCCGCGCCACGTGCCCAACGAGATCCGCCAGATCGAGGAGGTCCCGCGCACGCTCTCGGGCAAGGTGCTCGAGGTTCCCGTCAAGCGCATCCTCATGGGCACCGCCGTCGGCGAGGCCGCAAGCGTCGACTCGCTGGTCAACCCGCGCGCGCTGGACTACTTCGTCGAAATGGCGCACGAGCTGCAACTGCAGTCCGCCGACGCAGCCGGCCCGCGCTGAGCGACCGCGCGACCGCGCGGCCATCGCCGGTTCGCGCCAGACGGAGACTCCGCCGCCTCGCCCGCGGCGCGGGCGCGACAGGCCGACCTTCAAAGACCCAGCGAACGCCCGACGATCTCCTTCATGATCTCGTTCGCGCCGCCGTAGATGCGCGTCACGCGGGCATCTGCAAACGCGCGCGCGATCGGGTACTCGAGCATGTAGCCGTAGCCGCCGAACAGCTGCAGGCAGCGGTCGATCACGCTGCCCTGCAGGTCGGTGCACCACCACTTGGCCGTCGCCGCGTCCTCGGGCGTCAGCTCGCCGGCGTCCAGCGCCTGCGTGCAGCGGTCGACGAACGCCCGCGCGATCTGCACTTCGCCGTGCGCCTCGGCGAGCGTGAAGCGCGAGCTCTGAAACGAGCCGATCGACTGCCCGAACGCCTGGCGCTCGCGCACGTACTGCAGCGTCCAGCCCAGCGCCGCCTCCGCCGCGGCGACCGCCGAGGCGGCGATCGACAGGCGCTCCTGCGGGAGGTTTGAGACGAGGTAGCGAAAGCCCTCGCCCTCCTCTCCGAGCAGGTTCTCCACGGGCACGTGCACGTCGGAGAAGGACAGCTCGGCGGTGTCCTGCGCGTGCTGGCCGATCTTCTCCAGGTTGCGCCCGCGCGCAAAGCCCTCCATGCCGCGCTCGACGATCAGCAGGCTGATCCCGCGATGGCGCTGCGACGGGTCGGTCTTGACCGCCGTGATGATCAGGTCGGCGTTGATGCCGTTGGTGATGAACGTCTTCGACCCGTCGACGACGTAGTGATCGCCGTCGCGGCGCGCGCGCGTGGACATCGAAGCGAGGTCCGAGCCGATGCCCGGCTCGGTCATCGCGATCGCCGTGATCAGCTCGCCCGTGGCGATTCCCGGCAGCCAGCGCTCGCGCTGCTCCTCGGTGCAGTACGTGAGGAAGTACGGCAGCGAGATGTCGTTGTGCAGCGTGATCCCCAGCCCGAAGCTGCCCACGCCGGCGCGCTGGGTCTCTTCGCCGATCACCAGGTTCAGGCGAAAGTCCTCCGCGCCGGCGCCGCCGTAGCGCTCGGGCACGGCCATCCCGAGAAAGCCGCCGCGGCCCGCCAGCGCGAAGACCTCGCGCGGCATCAGCCCCTCGCGCTCCCACTCGCCATAGCGACCGTCCTCGCCGATCACCTCGCGTTCCAAGAACGTGCGAAAGCTCGCGCGGAAGTCTTCGTGGACGTCCTCGAACAGCGTGCGGCGCATGGCGCGGACCCTATCTCGCGCGCCGCTCAGCGGAAGCGCGGCTTGGCCAGCAGCAGCTGCACGTCCTGGATGCGCCGCTCGCGAAAGCCGCCCTCGCAGTAGCTCAGGTACAGCTCCCACAGCCGGCGGAAGCGCTCGTCGTAGCCGAGCGCGGAGAGGCGCTCGCTCGCCGCGAGGAAGCGCTCGCGCCAGCGCTCCAGCGTCAGCGCGTAGTGCGCGGTGATGTCGTCGACGTGCGCCTGGCGAAAGTCGGTCACGCGCGCGACCGTGCGCCCGATCACCTCCAGCGACGGCAGGCAGCCGCCGGGGAATACGTGCGTGTTCATGAAGCTCTTGCCGGCCTTCTCGACCTCATAGGCCTCGTCCTCGATCACGATCGCCTGCAGCAGCATCGCGCCGTCGTCCTTGACCAGCTCCGAGCAGCGCTTGAAGAAGGTCGGGAAGTACTGCCAGCCGACCGCCTCGATCATCTCGATCGACACGAGCTTGTCGTAGGGGCCCTGTTGGCCGATCTCCGATCGGTCGCGGTAGTCCTGGAAGAGGACGGTCACGCGGTCCTGCAGGCCGGCCTCGCGCACGCGCTCGGTCGCGTACGCATGCTGCTCGGCGGAGATCGTCGTGGTCGTCACGCGACAGCCGTGGCGCTCGGCCGCGTACAGCGCGAAGCCGCCCCAGCCGGTGCCGATCTCCAGCACGTGATCCTCGGGGCCGAGCTCGAGCTTGCTGCACACGCGCGCCAGCTTGGCCAGCGACGCCTGTTCGAGCGTGTCCTGCGGCGACTCGAAGACCGCGCACGAGTACATCATCGTCGGATCGAGGAACTGCGAGAACAGCTCGTTGCCGAGGTCGTAGTGCGCCGAGATGCGCTCGCGCGAGCGCCCCGGCGTGTTGCGCGCCAGCCAGCGCGCCCAGCGCTGCACGGGGATCAGCACCGGCGCGAGCACGCGCCGCAGGCGATCCAGGGTGGCGACGTTGCGCGCGGCGATGCGCGTCAGCGCGACCAGGTCCTCGCAGTCCCACAGGCCATCGACGTAGGACTCGCCGAGGCCGACGCTGCCGCGCAGCAGCTGGCGGTAGAAGCGCGCCGAGCGCACGTGCAGCACCGCCGACAGCGGGCTTCGCGCCAAGCGCTCGCCGAAGACCAGCCGGCGCGAGCCCTCGACGACGACCAGCTCACCGCCGCGCGCCCGCGACAGCAGGCGCAACGCCAGCCAGCGCGCCACGCGGTCGATCGGCGAGTAGCCGCCGCCCTGCGGCCGGCCGCAGTCGCTGTGCGCGGGGGAGAGCGCAGCGGCGGGGTGCTGCGCGGCGCTCATAGGACAACCTCTCGCTCGGCGCGTCGCTCGGTGGTGCTCGCGCCATCGTCGGCGCTCGCCGCGCCGGCGCCGGGGCACCTGCCGGGATGCGCGTGATAGCTGGCGCCGCGCAGGCGCAGCCGCAGCGCGTGCGCATAGATCCGCGCGCTCAAGCGCATCGTCAGAGCCGGATAGCGCAACAGCGCGCGACGCAGCTCGCCGTGGGTCATCTCGTGGCGGCGCAGCGAGAGCGTCGCGTCAAACGCCCGCTCACCGCCGCCGCGCGTCGATTCGATGTGCACCGACAGGCGCTCGCCCGGCTCGCTCAGGCGCCAGTCATAGGTGTGGTCCATGCCCATCAGCGGCGACACGTGCAGTGCCTTGGCAAAGCGCCCGTGCAGGACCGCCGTCGTGCCGTGGTCGCTGCGCTCGTCGACCGGCATGACATAGGCGTGGCGCTCGCCCCACGGGGTGTTCGTGACGTGCGCGATCACTGCCCTGACCCGCTCGCCGACGGCGTCGTAGCAGTAGTAGAAGCTCACCGGGTTGAAGCAGTGGCCGAGGTAGCGCAGGTGCGTGAGCAGCCGGATCGGACCGTCGGCGGCGATGCCGGTGCTCTGCATGACGACGTCGGCGACGGCCGCGCGCAGCGACGTCGCCGGGTCGCCGAGGTAGTCGGCGCGGCGAAACCACGCGACGGCCGGGCGCCGAGCCGACCACAGCAGGTTCGCGTCGAACAGCCCCGGCAGCTCGTCGATGTCCAGGTAGGCCATGAACAGCGGGAAGCGAAACTCGTCGCGCGGCGCGCTGCGGCGGTGACGGACCGACCCCGCATACAGGCACGAGGCCCGCGGGCCCGGTGTCACGGCGCCGGCGACCGCTCGGGCGCCGAGCGTGGCCGGCGCGGTGCTCACAGGCTCACCCCGAACGGCTCGCACGCGCGCAGCGCGCTGACGACGCCGTCCTCGTGAAAGCCCCAGCCCCAGTAGGCGCCGCAGTAGTGCGTGCGCCCGCACAGGCCGCTGATCGTCGAGTGCTCGGACTGCGCGGCGACGCCGCTTGGCGTGTACATCGGGTGGGCGTAGGGGATCTTGCGGATGATCTTCGCCGGGTCGATTGCCTCCGTGCGGTTCAGTGTGACGCAGAAGTCCTCCTCGGCGGCCAGCCGCTGCAGGTGGTTCATGTAGTAGGTCACCGTGCTCAGCGGCTTGGGCTCGCGCAGCAGGTGGAAGTTCCACGCCGAGCGTGCGGCGCGCCGGCGCGGCAGCAGCGTGCTGTCGGTGTGCAGCACGGCCTCGTTGGGCTGATAGTCGATCGCGCCGAGCAGCTCGCGCTCGCGCTCGGAGGGGTCGCGCAGCATCCCCAGCGCCTGGTCGGAATGGGTGGCGATGATCACCTGGTCATATGTCCCGGCGCCGGCGCCGGCGGCGAGGATCTCCACGTGGTCGTCATGGCGCGTGACCGAGCTGACCGGAGCGCGCAGGCGGATGCGGTCGCGAAACGGCGCCGTCAGCGCCTCGACGTAGCGCGCCGAGCCGCCCTCGATGGTCGACCACTGCGGCCGGTCGCGAAAGCCGAGCATCCCGTGGTTGGCGAAGAACTCGGCGATGAAGCGCGCCGGGAAGGAGCCGGCCCTGCGCGGGTCGGCCGACCACACCGCCGACATCTGCGGAACGATCAGGCGCTCGACGAACGCACGCGAGAAGCGCTGGCGCGAGAGGAAGTCGTGCATCGACTCGCCGCTCTCCTCGTGCTCGAGCAGGGCGCGCAGCGCCCGGTTGAAGCGCAGCAGGTCGACGATCATCCGTGCAAAGCGCGGGCTGGCGAAGTTGCCGGGCTGGCAGAACAGTCCCCGCGGCGTGCCGCTGAACTCGAAGTCGCGCTCCTCGCCCTTGACCGAGAAGCTCATGTGCGTCGGCTGGCGCGCGACGCCGAGGCGGTCGAGCAGGCACGTGAAGTTGGGGTAGTTGCGGTCGTTCATCACGATGAACCCCGTATCGACGTGATGTGTCTGATGAGCGGTGTCAACGCGGATCGTGTTCGTGTGCCCGCCCGCGTAGGAGTTGGCCTCGTAGACGACGATCTCGTGCTCGCGGTGCAGCAGGTGCGCGGCGACGAGCCCGGAGACGCCCGCGCCGACGATGGCGATCCTCACCGGGCCGCCCTCCCGCCTGCCGTCGCGATGTCCGTTGGAGGCTGCATCTCGTAGGTCAATCTACGCCGCAGCGCCCCTTGCGGATCACCGCCGCGGCACGCAGATCCGGATCGCTCGGCCGAACGCCGATGCACGGTCGTTTCGCTCGCCGGCAGGAGTGAGTGCACGCGGCGTCGAACAAGAGCGCCGATGAAGCGTGTTGCCACACCTCCCATCGATCGTCAGGCTCCCGGCAGCTCTCCGCTCGGCGGCACCAGCGAGCACCAGAGCCTCTCCAAGTACATCCGCGCACGCTTCGACGAGTGCTCGCGCTCGCAGAAGGACGTCGCGCAGTACATCGTCGACCACCTCGACGAGGCGGCCTTTCAGACCGCCGAGGAGCTCGCGCGCCGCGCCAACACCTCCAGCTCGACCGTCGTGCGCTTCTCTCAGGCGCTCGGCTTCGAGGGCTTTCCCGAGTTGCAGGCAGCCGCGCGCGAGGAATATCGCCGCGTGCACGCCAACTCCGCCGAGCCTGGCACGGCGTCGCCGTCGACGCCGCTGTTCTCGCTCGATCAGAACGAGTTCGAGACTGCCCTGGCGGCAGACCACCTGAACGTCGAGGAGACCGCGCGCAAGGTCTCGCGCAGCTCCGTCGAGGCGCTGATCGAAGCGATCGTCTCGGCCGAGAAGGTGCTCGTCGCGGGCACCGACCAGATGGCCTTCTTCGCCAGCTACCTGCGCCACCTGCTGATGCTGCTCGACCTGCGCGTCGACGTCGTCGCCAGCCCCTCCCAGGAGGCGCTCAGCCGCCTCGGGCGCATCGAGCAGGGAACGCTCGTGATCGGCCTGTCGGCCGGTCGCCCGCACCCGCTGGTGGTGCGCGCGATGAAGCTCGCCCGCCATCGCAAGGCAAAGACGGCGGCGATCACCGACGCGACACTCTCCGAGGTCGCAAAGCTCGCGCAGATCAAGCTCTACTACTCCTCCAACAGCCCCGCCTACGTGCGCTCGCACACGGCGCTGCTCAGCCTCATCCAGGCCCTCGCCTACGGCGTCTACGCACAGGACTCTGCGCAGTACGACGACCGCATCAAGGCCTTCCGCCTGAAGTAGGACCGCGCGGCCAAGCTAGACTTGGCGCATGCGCGACGAGTCGACCTTTCGGGTAAAGACAGGCCTGGCCGAGATGCTCAAGGGCGGGGTGATCATGGACGTGGTCAACGCCGCTCAGGCGACGGTCGCCGAGGAGGCTGGCGCCGCCGCGGTGATGGCGCTCGAGCGCGTTCCCGCCGACATCCGCCGCGATGGCGGTGTCGCGAGGATGTCCGATCCGGAGATGATCGCCGGCATTCAGGAGGCCGTGAGCATCCCCGTGATGGCCAAGGCGCGCATCGGGCACTTCCTCGAGGCGCAGGTGCTGCAGGCGCTGGAGGTCGACTACGTCGACGAGTCCGAGGTGCTGACGCCGGCCGACGAGAGCAATCACATCGACAAGTGGGCGTTCAAGGTGCCGTTCGTCTGCGGCGCGACGAACCTCGGCGAGGCGCTGCGACGGATCGGCGAGGGTGCGGCGATGATCCGCTCCAAGGGCGAGGCCGGCACCGGCGACATCGTCGAGGCGGTCCGCCACATGCGCTCGATCACCGGCGAGATCCGTCGTCTGCAAACGCTGGCCGACGCTGAGCTCGCGACCGCCGCCAAGGAGCTCGCGGCGCCGCTTGACATCGTGCGCCTCCTCGCCGGCGACGGCAAGCTGCCCGTCGTGCTGTTCTGCGCCGGCGGGATCGCCACGCCGGCCGACGCCGCGCTGATGATGGCGCTCGGGGCCGAAGGCGTGTTCGTCGGCTCGGGCATCTTCAAGTCCGACGACCCGCCGACGCGAGCGCGCGCGATCGTCGAGGCGACGACGCACTGGCAGGACCCCGAGCGCGTGGCCGCCGCCTCGCGCGGTCTCGGGCCGGCGATGGTCAGCCTGGAGAGCTCCAAGCTCGAGGGCGAGCAGCTCCTGGCCCAGCGTGGTTGGTAGCAGCTGGGCTCGTTCGAGTGGACGAGGACGGTCGAGGGTCGAGCGAGACAAGGAGGCAGGGAGCGTGGCGTGCTAAGCACGCGAGCGACCGAGGACGCCGGCTCGCGAAGGCCATCGGGCGTCCTGATTGGCGTGCTTGCGCTGCAGGGCGACTTCGAGGCGCACGAGCGCGTGCTGCGGCGGCTCGGCGCGGGGGTGCGCGAGGTGCGCGTGGTCGACGATCTGGATGGGATTGCCGGTCTGGTCATCCCCGGCGGCGAGTCGACGACGATGATGTTCGGCGTGCAGCGCGAGGGCCTGGCCGAGCCGCTGCGCGAGCTGGTCGCCGGCGGGCTGCCCGTGCTGGGATCGTGCGCCGGGCTGATCATGCTCGACCGCGCGCACCTCGGGCTGATGGACATTCGCGCGCAGCGCAACGCCTTCGGGCGCCAGATCAAGAGCTTTGAGACAGACCTCGACGTGGCCGGCCTGCCTGGCGGACCGCTGCACGGCGTGTTCATCCGCGCTCCGTGGATCGCCGAGCACGGCGACGGCGTGGAGATCCTCGCGGAGGTCGACGGTCACCCGGTGGCCGCGCGCGAGGGTCGCCTGCTGGCGGTGGCGTTTCACACCGAGCTGACCGAGGACGATCGCCTGCACGTGCTGCTGCTGGAGTGGGCGCAGTCGGCTAGCGCGCAGGCGCCGCGCGGCTGAGCTGCTCGCCGCCGGTTGCGGCAGGGACGGGCAGGAGATGGCGGCGCAGGAAGGCGAGCTTGACGCCGATCAGGTCGCGTGCAAGGGCGAGCCCGGCGGCGCCGATCGCTGCAGCGCGTCCCAGCCCTGGTCGAGCTCGTTTTCGGCGTGCTCGGCGGCGAGACCGCCGCGCAGGCCGAACAGACGCTTGGCGCGCAGCAGGTACACGACGACGGCGAGGTTGATGACGAACGCGATCACCTTGAAGACGGTCGCGCGGTTGGCGATCTCATAGATCTCCAGTGGCAGCAGCGAGGTGGTCACGATGAACGTCAGATACTCCGCCCAGCGCCGCTGAAACCACAGGCCCACGCCCTCGATCCCCTCGACGACGCCGTACAGCAGCAGCACGCCGCCGACGAGGTGCAGGTGCGAGGAGGAGGTCGTGAAGGCGTTGTCGATGTCGTGCAGCAGACCGGTGCTGTGCGACTGGCTCGCCGCGACGCCTCCCTGCAGGTCGGCGATCACCTTGTAGAAGGTCTGTCGCAGCGTCGCGCGGTCGGCTGCGAACAGGAGCACGAGCAGCCCCAGCGCGCAGAGGACGACGAAGTGAAACCCGCGATCGAGCGCGATCAGTCGCAGCACGACCTTGTCGCGCAGCGGCTTGCCGCGCAACGGCAGCTCGATCTTCTCGCGTTCGGGCGGGTGCGCCTGCGCGGGATCGGCCGGGGGCGCCAGCGCCAGCCAGCTGTCACAGCGCAGGCAGCGATACCAGCGCGCCCCGGCGGCGTCCTGACGGGCGAACAGGGCGTCCTCGGGACGCAGCTCGGCGGCGTCGGTGCCGACGAGCTCGTGCCCGCGCACGCTGCAGATCGACAGCTCCCAGTGCAGGCGCGGGCGAAACCGCCGCGGCGGCTGCGTGCCGGGTGGCTCGCGGTTCACGCGGCTCATCTTCGCAGGCGCCATACGTGACGGGTAGGCGGCGGATCGACGCTGGCATACTCGCGCGCATGCGCATCTCGATCGCCGCGGATGAGCTGACCGGTGTCGCCTCGGCGCTGGCAGCGCAGCTGCAGCGCCGCGGGCATGCGACGCTCGCGCACGGCGCGCTCGGCGCCGGCGAGCGCGCCGACTGGGCCTGGGCGGCCGAGGCGGCGGCGCGCGATGTCGCCGAGGGCCGCGCCGAGCAGGCGATCGTCTGCTGCTGGACGGGCACGGGCGCGTCGATCGCCGCGAACAAGGTCGACTCGATCCGCGCGGCGCTGTGCCTCGATGCGGCGACGGCCACGGGTGCGCGGCGCTGGAACGACGCGAACGTGCTCGCGCTGAGCCTGCGCAGCACCTCCGAGGCCGAGCTCGCAGAGATCCTCGACGCCTGGTTCGCGGCCGAGCCGAGCGACGATGCCGAGGATCGCGCGAACGTCGCGCACCTCGCGGAGATCGAGGGCGCCGGAGGCGACCCTTTCTGACGGGCTCGCGTCCCCGGGCGCAAGCCGCGCGCCTAGGCCGGGCCGAAGCGCACTACGCCGTCGTTCTCGCGCTCGACCACGCTGCCTTCGGCGAGCAACAGGTCGACGTGGCCGAGCACCTCCGACAGCGTCAGGTAGGCCTGCGTGACGGCGACGTTGCCCCACAGCTCGTGGGCGATCTCATGCGCCGTTCGCGGTTGCGCCTCGACCAGGCGGCGGATCTTCTCCGCGCGCCGGCGGTGCAGGCGCATGCGCTCGTCGATCAGCGCCGCGTGGTCGACGATCGGCGGCCCATGACCGGGAAGCACGAGGGAGAGCTCCATCGCGCGCGTCTGCACCAGCGACGCGATGTAGGTGACGAGCGCCTGCGGGCGCGGGCCTGTGTAGTCGGGCTCGGCGCCGAGCGGGCGCGCGAGCAACGGGTTGGAGGAGATGTGCTTGATCAGGTGGTCGGCCGCGAGCAGGATCGAGCGGGACTCGTCGTAGAAGACCGTGTCCGAGGGACTGTGGCCGGGCCTGTGCAGGACCTTCAGCGTACGGTCGCGCAGGCGAAGCTCGCTGCCGTCGGCGAGCGGCCGCGTGACCTCGACGGCCGAGCCCCACGCGCGAAAGCCCGCCGACACGGCGCGCAGTGCTGTGACGACTTCCGGCGGGATGCCGTGGCGCAGCATGATTCCCTCGGCGAAGGAGTCGTCGGCGTCGGCCTGCTCGCCGTAGCGCGAGAGGTACGGCGCGAGCGCGTCCAGCGCGGCCACCTCGGCGCCCGAGCGACGGGCGAGGATGCTCGCGAGCCCGAAGTGGTCGATGTGCTGATGGCTGATGACCAGCAGCTCGATGTCCTCGACCGCGTGCCCGCGCGCCGCGAGCGCCTGTTCGAGCTCGTCCAGCGCCTTGGCCGAGTTGGGCCCCGAGTCGATCAGCGTGAGCGGCGAGTCCTCGATCAGGTAGGCGTTGATGCGCCCGACGCGAAACGGCGTGGGAACGGCCAGGCGGTGGATCCCGGCCTCGGCGGCCAGCGCCAGCTGCTGATGCTCCTCGCGCTGGGCGTCCTCGTCGCTCACGAGCGGATCAGCGCGAGGACCTCGTCGCGGCGCCTGGCCATGTCCTGCGGCGAGCGCAGCGACTCCAGGCACAGGCGCAGCAGCGGCTCGGTGTTCGACGGGCGCACGTTGAAGTGCCAGTCCTCGTAATCGATCGAGATCCCGTCGAGGCGTTTCTGCTCGGCGTCTGCATAGCGCTCGGCGATCTCCTCGATCTTCGCCAGCGGGTCTGAGACTTCGGAGTTGACCTCGCCGGAGATGAAGTAGCGCTCGTGGTAGGGCGCGAGCAGCTGCGACATCGACTTGCCCTCGCTGCAGAGCAGCTCGAGCACCAGCAGCGCTGGGATCGTGCCCGAGTCGGCGCAGTAGAAGTCGCGGAAGTAGTAGTGCCCGGAGACCTCGCCGCCGAACAGCGAGCCCTCCTTGCGCATGCGCGTCTTGAAGAAGGCGTGCCCGACGCGGTTGATGAACGGTGTGCCGCCGGCCGCCGTGACCGTGTCGGGCACGGCGCGCGAGGCGCGCACGTCGTAGAGGATCGCCTCGCCGGGGCTCTTGCGCAGCAGCGACTCGGCGAGCAGTGCGGTGAGGAAGTCGCCGTCGACGAAGGCTCCCGTCTCGTCGATGAAGAAGCAGCGGTCGGCGTCGCCGTCCCAGGCGATTCCCAGGTCGGCGCCGGTCTCCAGCACGCGTTCGATGATCAGCTTGCGGTTCTCCGGCAGCAGCGGGTTGGGCTCGTGGTCGGGGAAGTTGCCGTCGGGCGTCCAGTAGGTCTCGATCAGCTCCAACTCCAGGCTCTCCAGCAGCGGCCCGACCACCGGGCCGGCCATGCCGTTGCCGCCGTCGACGACGACCTTCAGCGGCCTCGGCGCGCAGCGCACGACGTCTGGGTCGATGAACTTCAGCGCCGCGGTCTGGAACTCCTGGAAGAGGTCGACCTCCTCGAGCGTTCCACGTTCAGAGCCCTCGCTCGCTGCGTTCTGCCCGGCGCCCGCGCCTTCGGCTTCGATCCGCCTGCGGATGTCCTGGATGCCCGAGTCGCCCGACAGCGCGATCGCGCCCTCGCGGACGAGCTTGGCCCCGGTGTAGGCCTTCGGGTTGTGCGAGGCGGTGCACATCAGCCCACCGTCGAGCTCGCGCGAGCCGACGAGGAAGTAGAGCATCTCGCTACCGACCTGCCCGGCGTCGATCACGCTCGCCCCGGTGCCGAGCAGCCCCTCGCGGTAGCGCGCCGAAAGCTCGGGCGCGCTCAGGCGCATGTCCCGACCGAGGCCGATGCGCAGCTGGGAGGCGGGCTTGCCGGCGAGACCCGCGAGCACGTGCGCAAACGCGCGGCCGATGCCCTCGGCGACGTCGCCGTCGATCTGCTCGCCGTACAGGCCGCGGATGTCATACGCCTTGAAGATCTCAGGTGTCGGGGAGGCGCCCATGCGGGCGTCCATCCTATGCGTCCGCGCGCACCGGCTCCGGTCTCGCTCCCGGGCGCCCCCACACGCGGGAGATTCGTAGACTCCGATGCATGTCAGGACATTCCAAGTGGGCGAGCATCAAGCACAAGAAGGCGATCGTGGACTCGCGTCGCGGCAAGCACTTCTCCAAGCTCACGCGCGCGATCATGGTGGCCGCGCGCGACGGCGGCGGGGATCCGGTCGGCAATCCGTCGCTCGAGCTGGCGATTCGCAAGGCCAGGGAAGCGTCGATGCCCAAGGACAACATCGAGCGCGCGATCGCCAAGGGAACCGGCGAGGGCGGCGAGGCCGACGCGATCGAGACGGTGCTGTACGAGGGCTACGGCCCGGGCGGCGTGGCGCTGCTCGTGGAGGCGATGACCGAGAACCGCAACCGCACGGGCGCCGACGTCCGCCACGCCTTCTCAAAGCACGGCGGCAGCCTCGGCGAGCCGGGCTCGGTGGCCTACCTATTCGACAAGAAGGGCTCGATCGTCGTCGACGCGACGCGCTACTCCGAAGACGACCTGCTGCCCGCCGTGGAGGCCGGCGCGGAGGACATCGCGGCCGACGACGACGTGTTCGAGGTGATCTCCGAGCCGGCCGAGTTCACCGCCGTGCGCCATGCGCTGGAGCAGGCGGGCGTCGAGATGGACAGCGCCGAGATGGCCTACCGGCCCTCCAGCCTGGTGCCGGTCGACGAGAGTCACGCCGGCGCGCTGATGCGCCTGATCGAGTCGCTGGAAGAGAGCGACGACGTCGAAGCCGTGCACGCCAACTTCGATGCGCCCGCCGACGTCCTGGAACGGGTGGCGGGCTAGCTCACGCTCTCGGGCGCCTGACGCCGCGCGCGAAACAGCGACACCGGGTCGCGGATGCCGCGCAGGCGCCGTTCGCCGGCGAACGACCAGTCATAGGGGCCGTCGATCGACTCGCGCAGCTCGCGCTCGACGAGCAGGCTCCGCGGCCGAGCGACGGCCGTGATGCGGCTGGCGAGGTTCACGGGGCGCCCGAACCAGTCGCCGGCGCGCGGGAGGGCCTGTCCGATCGCCGCGCCCGCGCGCAGCTGGGGGAACTCCTCGCCCCCTGCTTCGGCGGCGTCGATCAGGCTCAGCGTGGCGCCGAGCAGCGGCTCGGGCTCGGGCGAGGCGAGCATCGGATACCTCGCGCGAGCCGGGCGGCTGCCCGCCACTTCGCTCCAGCGCGCTGACGACGGTGCTCTGCGTGGCGTGTTTGAGGTGCAGCGTGAGCACGCTGTCGACCAGCGGGTTGACCAGCGGGTACAGCGCGCCGGCGGCCTGCGCGTAGCGGTTGGCGAGCTCGGGCTCGCTCATGCCCGGCTGGAGCACGAGTTTCAGCGGCAGGGCGCGCAGCGCTTCGGCCACCTGGGAGAGGCCGCGGCCGAGCACGCGCATCAGGTCGAGCAGATCGTCGTCGGAGATCCCTGCGTCACGTGCGACGTGAGTCATCCGCGCGGACTGCAGCTCGGCTTCGGTGTACACGGCGTCGTCCTGCTCGGGGATCGGCAGTCCCATCGCTCTGCGCGCCGCGATCAAAAAGCTCTCCTCGACTTCGCTCATCTCGGCCACTTCACCCGAGGCGTAGCGCTCGCTGCCGACGATCACGCGGTCGGCTGGCAGGTACACGATCGAGCCCGCGGCGGTGCTGCGGCGCAGCTCGGCCAGCGGCACGCCGTCGTCGGCGAGCTGTTGCAGCAGCGCCAAGCGCTCTGTCCGCTGCGCGCCGTCGAGCCCGTCGAGCAGCCCCTCTGCGGCGAAGTCGATCCGCTCGGCGCTCATCTAACGCGCAGCGTACGCCAGGCAGGCGTCCGGTGGCGGGCGCAGAATCACCGACCATGATCGTTCTCGGAATCGACCCCGGCCTGGCCAACACCGGCTATGGCGTGGTGGCGCTGCGCGGCGGCCGCCTCGCGGCGCTCGACGGGGGCGTGATCCAGACGCGCGCCGAGAGCCCGCGCGAGCAGCGCCTGGCGGACATCCACGAGGAGGTCGACCGGTTGATCTGTACGCACGAACCCGATGCGGTGGCGCTGGAGGAGCTGTACTTCGGCCAGAACGTGCGCACGGCTTTCGCCGTCGGCCACGCCCGCGGCGTCGTGATGCTCGCGGCCGGCCAGCGCAGGCTGCCCTGCAGCGGCTACACGCCCCAGCAGGTCAAGGGCGCGGTCTGTGGCAACGGCCGCGCAGCCAAGGATCAGGTCTCGCGAATGGTGCAGACGCTGCTCTCACTCGAGCGCGAGCCGCGACCCGACCACGCCGCCGACGCGCTTGCGGTGGCGATCTGCCACGTCAACTGCGCGCCGCTGACGCGGGCGCTCGCGAAGGCCGGCGCATGATCTCGCTGCTGCGCGGAGAGGTGGCCGTGCGCCGCGCCGATCACGTCGTGATCCTGTGCGACAGCGTCGGCTATCGCGCGGCCGTCTCGGCCGAGACGCTGCGCCACGTGCCGCCGGTCGGCGAGCAGGTGACGCTGCATGCGCACCTGATCGTCCGCGACGACGCGCTGGCGCTGTACGGCTTTCAGGCCGAACAGGAGCGCGACCTGTTCCTGATGCTTCTCTCCGTGCAGGCCGTGGGGCCGAAGGTGGCGCTCGCGGTCCTCTCCGGCGGCCCGCCGCGCGAGCTGATCATGGCGATCGCCGCCGGCGATGCGGCGCGCTTTCAGGCCGTGCCGGGAATCGGCAAGCGCACGGCCGAGCGGATCATCGTCGAGCTGCGCGAGAAGGTTGTCGTTCGCAGCGATGGCGAGGCCGCCGACGAGTCGATCCTCGCTTCGCGCGGATCGCACGGCGATGACGCCGCTGCGGGCACGGGTCGCGGCCTGGCGCGCGCCGGGCTGATCGAGCTCGGCTACACGCCGGGCGAAGTCGACGGGCTGCTGATGGATGCCGAGGGCGAGAGCGCCGAGGAGCTGATCGCGCACGCGCTGCGCCTGGCGCGATCGGGATCATGAGCGGCGACACCACGGCGGTGCCCGAGACGGCGCGCATCCAGACCCCGTATCTCGTCCCCGAGGACGAGCTCGACCGCTCGCTGCGTCCCCGGCGCCTGGGTGACTTCGTCGGCCAGGAGTCCTTGCGCGAGCAGCTCGCCGTGGCGATCGAGGCCGCCAGCGCGCGCGGCGATGCGCTCGATCACGTGCTGCTCGCCGGCCCCCCCGGGCTGGGCAAGACCTCGCTCGCGCAGATCGTCGCCGCTGAGCTGGAAGTGCCGTTCGTGCAGACGGCCGGGCCGGCGCTGGAGCGAAAGGGAGACATCGCTGCATTCCTGACCGCGCTGGAGCCGCGCAGCGTGTTCTTCGTCGATGAGATCCACCGGCTGCCGCGGACGCTGGAGGAGACGTTCTACCCGGCGATGGAGGATCACCGCCTGCCGATCACCGTCGGCCAGGGGGCCGGCGCGCGCGTGGTGACGCTCGAGCTGCCGCCGTTCACACTCGTCGGCGCGACGACGCGCACGGGGCTGCTGACGACGCCGCTGCGCGATCGCTTCGGCATCCAGGCGCGCCTGGAGCCCTATGCCGTGGACGACCTCGCGCAGATCGTGCGCCGCTCGGCGGGGATCCTGGAGATCGGCCTCGACGACGAGGGCGCCGTGGCGATCGCGGCGCGCAGCAGGGGAACTCCACGCGTGGCCAATCGACTGCTCAAGCGGGTGCGCGATTTCGCCGAGGTGCGCATGCAGGGCGTCGTCACCGCGCCGGCGGCACAGGCGGCGCTGGAGATGCTGGAGGTCGACGAGCTCGGGCTCGACCGCCTGGATCGTGCGATCCTGCGCGCGATCTGTGTCAAATTCGAGGGTGGGCCCGTCGGGCTGTCGACACTCGCGGTGGCAGTCGGCGAGGAGCAGGACACGATCGAGGACGTCTATGAGCCCTACCTGCTGAAGGAGGGGCTGATCAAGCGCACGCCGCGCGGTCGCGCGGCAACGGCGGCGGCGTTCGCGCACATGGGCCTGCAAGCTCCGGCGCCGGGAGACCAGGCGCTGTTCTGAGCGAGCCGAGGCTGCGCGATCGCCCCCCGGCGTGCGCTGCCGGGATCATCGGGGGCCCCGCTGGCTCTGCTTGCGTAGTCTGTATCCATCCATGGCACACCCGTTCATCTGTCCCAACTGCGGTCACCGCACCACCGAGGTCGACCGCAACATCGGCTTCACGCGCCAGCCCAAGGGCTGCTCGAAGTGCGGCTTCGCGTTCCTGTTCGAACTGCTCGACGACTACTACCCGGCGCCGGATGCGGCCTTTTTCGTGTGCGACGGGGAGGGCCGCGTGATCGGCTGCGGCAAGAACTCCTTCGCGTTCACGGGGCTGGAGGAGGAAGACGTGATCGGCCAGCGCGTCGAGCAGGTGCTCGGCCTGAGCTTCCACAACGGCGAGAACCCGGTGGCGACCGTGCTCGAGTGGGGCGTGCGCAAACTCGAGGTCCCGGTGCAGGTCTCAGGCGAACGCGACAACGCGGCCAGCGCGAAGGCCGACATGTTCCCGGCCTACGACGACGACGGCGGGCTGTTGCTCGTGCTCACGCCCGACAAGTAGTCTGAGCTGGCCATGGGTGCGCAATGACCGACCGCCGCCGAAACGCGCTGATCCTGTTGATCGTCGCCGGCCTGATCGCCGCGTCGGTCGCGGTGCTCGCAACCAAAAAGACGCGACTCGGCCTCGATCTGAAGGGTGGCGTGCAGCTCGTCTACCAGGCCAAGCCCACGGCGCAGTCGAAAGTCGATGCCGAATCGCTGAACCGGGCGATCGACATCATGCGCAAGCGCGTCGACCAGCTGGGCGTCGCCCAGCCGGAAATCCAGCGCTCCGGGGCCAACGAAATCAATGTCGCGCTGCCCGACGTGACCAATGCCGAACGCGCAGAACAGGAGGTCGGCAAGACCGCCCA
>Ga0207930_1000070_pt1 | contig 24981 bp, 21 predicted proteins | sample NGESurshal092012_7_FD_184477 | JGI IMG/M metagenome (GOLD analysis project Ga0207930, IMG submission 184477) | Arctic peat soil microbial communities from Barrow, Alaska - NGEE Surface sample 210-3 shallow-092012 (SPAdes) | ecosystem: Environmental > Terrestrial > Soil > Wetlands > Peat ... | reverse complement strand
TTCGGCCGGGCCGAAGCCCAGGCCATCATCAAGGTCAACGACAACGTCAACTTCAGGCTCGGGCTGCTGCTTCAGGGGCAGTGGGACGAGCAGCAGATCGCGAACTCGACGAACACCGCCACCGGCGGGTGGGCGCAGAACATGCTGGTCCGCCGGGCCCGGATCGTCATGGGCGGGCAGGTGGCTCCGAACGTGTTCTTCTTCGTCGAGACCGACAACCCAAACCTCGGCAAGACGACGGTCGGTGGCACGGGCACGGGCGCCAAGGCGCCCGGCACGGGCTTCGAGCTGCAGGACGCCGCCGGCGAGTGGCGCATCGCCAAGGAGTTCAACATCCAGTTCGGCGAGATCCTCGTGCCGACCAACCGCGCGATCATCACGAGCAGCACGTCGGCGTTCATGCTCGACGCGTCGGCCTACTACAACCTTCCGAGCACCGCGTTGCAGAACAACGCCGGGCGCGACACCGGGTTCATGGTCCGCGGCTTTTTGGCCGGCGATCACCTCGAGTACCGCTCGTGCTTCCTCTCGGGCCTGCGCCTGCCGGGCGTCAAGAACGCCACCCGCTTCACCGAGTATCTCCAGTACGACGTTTTCGACACCGAGGTCTACGCCCTGCCGTCGTACGCGGGCGCCAACTACGGCAAGCGGAAGATCCTTGCCATCGCCGGAGGCTACGACACCGAGGGCGACTACAACCTCGCTTCGGCCAACCTGTTCCTGGACCTTCCGACCGGCTTCGGCTCGTTCGAGTCGACAGAGGTCTACCAGCACGTCGACGGCGGCAAGTTCATCACGGCGCTCCCCAAGCAGGACACGTTCTCGGCCGAGGCGGGCGTCTTCCTCAAGGGGCTCGGCATCGCCCCGATCATCCGCTACGAGCAGCGCGAGTACAGCGACGCCGTCAACAAGCCCAAGAACGAGAAGCGCTACGTCGGCGGCCTGAACTTCTACCCGTACAAGAAGTTCGAGAACAACTTCAACATCAAGGCCTGGTTCTCCCGCGTCGAACCCAAGGTCGGCTTCGCCACCAACGAGTTCACCCTCCAGATGCAGGTCGCCTACTTCTGATCCACCCAGGAAGGGGACGCCCGCCCGCACGGCGCGTCCCCTTCCGCCGGGTTCCGCCGAAATCCCCTCCCGGCCCAAGGCCCGTGCCGGCCTAACGGTCGCGCTCTCCCGACGCGAGCGCGGCCTGCGCGGCCGCGAGGCGCGCCACGGGCACGCGGTACGTCGACGGCGACACGTAGGTGAGCCCGATCTGGTGACAGAACGCCACCGAGCTCGCCTCCCCGGCGTGCTCGCCGCAGATGCCGATCTTCAGGTCCGGCTTCGTCCTGCGGCCGCGGTCGACGCCCATCTTCATCATCTCGCCGACGCCGCCACGGTCGATCACCTGGAACGGGTCGTCGGGGATGATCTTCTGCTCGACGTACTTCGTGAGGAAGCTCTTCTGCGCATCGTCGCGCGAGATGCCGAGCACGGTCTGGGTGAGGTCGTTCGTGCCGAACGAGAAGAACTCGGTCTTCGTGGCGATCTCGTCGGCGATGATGCAGGCCCGGGGGATCTCGATCATCGTCCCGAACTTGAACGGGATCTTCCGCCCGCGCTCCTTCTCGACCGCCGCGGCGACGCTCATCACCTGATCGCGCAGGCGATCGAGCTCCCCCATCGTGCCGACGAGCGGCATCATGATCTCGGGTTTCGCGCTCACGCCCTTCTCGGCGGAGTCGGCTGCGGCGCCGAGGATCGCGCGGATCTGCATCTCGAGGATCTCCGGATAGACGAGCAGCAGGCGGCAGCCGCGCAGGCCGAGCATCGGGTTGTCCTCGTGGATCTGCTCGAGCCGCCGCCAGATCTTCCTCTTCTGCTCGATCTCCGGCCCGTCCTTGCCGGTCGCCTCGGCGACGGCGATCTCGATGTCGACATCCGCGAACTCACGAAGGAACTCGTGGAGCGGCGGGTCGATGAGCCGAATGACCACCGGCAGGCCGTCCATCGCCTTGTACATCTCGCGGAAGTCGCCCTGCTGGAACGGGAGGAGCTTCGCGAGCGCGGCCTTTCGGCCCGCTTCGGTATCGGCCATGATCATGTCCTGCACGTGCGGGAGGCGCTCGGCCTGCCGGAACATGTGCTCGGTCCGCGCGAGCCCTACCCCTTCCGCGCCGAGCTTGCGCGCCTCGATGCACTCGCCCGGGGTGTCGGCGTTCACCCACACGCCGAGCCGGCGCCGCTCGTCGGCCCACGAGAGAAGCTCGATGAGCTCGGTCTCCTTCTCGTAGTTCGGCGGGATCGTCGACAGCTCGCCCGCGAACACTTCGCCCGTCGTGCCGTCGATGGAGATCGAGTCGCCCTCCTTGATGACGGCCTTGCCGACGCGCATCTCGCGCTTCCCGAGATCGATCGAGAGCTCGGCGCAGCCGGCGACGCACGGCAGGCCGAGGCCGCGCGCGACGACGGCCGCGTGAGAGGTCGAGCCTCCGCGCGCGGTGAGGATCCCGGTCGCCGCGATCATGCCGTGGAAGTCGTCCGGCGAGGTCTCCGGCCGGACGAGGACGACGAGCTGTTTCTGGCCTTTGAGCATGACCGCGCGGTCGGCGTCGAACACGGCGCGGCCGGTCGCCGCTCCGGGTGACGCGTTCAGGCCCTTCGCGAGGAACCGGCCTTCCTTTCGCGCGCGCTCGACCGCGGCCTGGTCGAAGCCGGGCACGAGGAGCTGCTCGACCTGTAACGGATCGACGCGCTGGATCGCCTCGTCCCTGGTGATGAGCTTCTCCTTCACCATGTCCGTCGCCATCTTCACCGCGGCACGTGCGGTCCGTTTCGCCGCGCGCGTCTGGAGCATGAAGAGCTTGCCGCGCTCGATCGTGAACTCGAGGTCCTGCGAGTCGCGATAGTGCTTCTCGAGCCGTTGTGCGATCTTCTGAAACTCCGCGTACGCCTTCGGGATGTCCCGCTTCAGCTGGTCGATCTTCGAAGGCGTTCGGATGCCGGCCACCACGTCCTCGCCCTGCGCGTTCATGAGGTACTCACCGTAGAGCTTCTTCTCGCCGGTGTTCGGGTCGCGGGTGAACGCGACACCGGTGCCGGAGTCGTCGCCCATGTTGCCGAAGACCATCGTCATGACGCTGCACGCCGTGCCGAGGTCGTCCGAGATCTTGAACTGCTTCCGGTAGTCCTTCGCGCGCGGGCCGAACCACGAGCCGAAGACGGCTTCGATGGCGAGGCGAAGCTGGTCGCGCGGCTCGGTCGGGAAGGGCTTTCCGGTCTCCTTCTTGACGATGGCCTTGAACTCGTCGACCAGCCCGGCGAGGTCCTTCGCGTCGAGCTCGGTGTCCGACTTCGCGCTCCTCGCGTGCTTGCGCTTCTCGAGCGCCGCGTCGAACTTCTCGGCGGGGACATCGAGGACGATCCGGCCGAACATCGAGATGAACCGGCGGTACGCGTCCCACGCGAAGCGCTCGTTCTTCGTGAGCGTCGCGAGGCCCTGGCGGCTCTGGTCGTTGAGGCCGAGGTTGAGGACCGTGTCCATCATCCCGGGCATCGACATCGCAGAACCCGAGCGCACGGAGACGAGCAGCGGGTCCCTCGGGTCGCCGAGGCGCTTCTTCGTGGATCGTTCGACCGTCGCGAGGCCGCGCTCCACCTGATCCCAGAGTCCCGGCGGCAGCTTCCGGCCGCCCTTGAAGTACGCGTTGCAGGCCGCGGTGGTGATGGTGAACCCAGGAGGGACGGGGAGGCCCGCGTTCGTCATCTCCGCGAGGCCGGCGCCTTTGCCGCCGAGCAGCGCGCGCATCTTCGCGTTGCCTTCGGCCTTGCCGCCGACGAACAAGTACACCCACCTCTGGGCCTTCGCTTTCGGAGCGACCTTGGTCGCTTTCTTCGCACGCGTCGACGGCATGTCGTACCTCCCCTGGCTGCAGGACGGATATTGGCAGATTGAAGGGCGTCGCGTCGTCAGTCGGGCACGGCCGCGGGACCCGGCCGGTATGGGCTGAACTGTGGCTCCCACTGGGCCTTGCGGACGACGCCCTCGAGCTCGCGGTCGGGAAGGAGGCGGCCCAGGCCGGCGTCGCGTGCCTCGATCGCGACAGCCGTGGCCACCCGGGCAGACACTTCGCGGATGGCCTCCATGTCCGGGAGGAGCAGGCCTTGCTCCTCCTCCCCGGACGTCACCATCGCGCTGACGGCGCGCGTTGCAGCGAGGAACATCCCGTCCGTGACCTTGGACGCCTTGCTCACCAGCGCGCCGAGCCCGACACCCGGAAAGATGAAGAGGTTGTTCCCCTGCGACGTTTTGATCGTCCGGCCGTTCCACTCGAGCGGCGGAAAGGGGCTTCCCGTCGCAAGCAGTCCCCGCCCGTTTGTTGCGCGGGCCAGCTCCTCAGGCGTGCACTCGGTCCGCGACGTGGGGTTGGAGAGCGCCATAACCACCGGACGGCCGGTATTCCGGGCTGCCTCCTCGAGGATCTCAGCGGAGAAGAGGCCTCGCTGCGCCGTGACGCCGATCAGGACGGTCGGCTTCGCGTTCCTCACGACGTCGAGAAGACCGACGCCCGAAGGGGACTGGAGCCGCCAGCCCTCCACCGCGGCGCGGGGCTGGGCGTACACCTTCTGTTGGGGCTCGAGAGCGGAGTCGTCCTCGAGGAGAAGACCCTGCACATCGAGCGCGAAAAGCCGGCGGCGCGCCTCCTCCTCGGAGAGCCCCTCCTGCCGGAGCATCGTCCGGATCATGTAGCAGATCCCCGAGCCAGCCTGCCCCATCCCGACCACGACGAACCGCTGCTCGTGGAATGCGGTCTCCTTGATCCGCATGGCTGTCATCAGAGCGGCGAGCGCAGCGGCGCCGGTCCCCTGGATGTCGTCGTTGAAGGAGAGGATCCGCTCGCGGTAGCGCGCGAGGTTCTGGAGGGCCTTGTTCTTGGCGAAGTCCTCCCACTGGAGAAGGGCGTCGGGAAAGTTCCGCTTCACGCCGAGGACGAACCGCTCGACGATCTCCTCGTATGCCTCGCCCTCGAGGCGGCGGTGGCGGTAGCCGAGGTAGAGCGAGTCGCCGAGGAGCCGTTCGTTGTTCGTGCCGATGTCGAGGCAGATAGGAAGGCAGACGGCCGGGTGCAGGCCTCCGGCGGCCACGTAGAGGCTGACCTTTCCAACCGGGATTCCCATGCCGTCCGAGCCGAGGTCGCCGAGGCCGAGGATTCGCTCGCCGTCCGTCACCACGATGAGCGAGACGTGCGGCCGGCTGATCGACTGGAAGATCTCGTCGATCCGGTCGATGTTTTCGGGGCTCACGTAGACGCCCCGGAAACGCCGCTGGATGTGGCTCAGCTCCAGGCACGCCTGCCCGACGGTGGGCGTGTAGACGATCGGCACCATCTCCGTAAGGTTGTCGCGGAGGAGCCGGTAGAAAAGAGGCTCGCTCCGGTCGAGCAGACTGTTCAGGAAGATGTAGCGCTCCATGGCGTCGGGCTTGCGGCGATAGGCCTCGAGCGTCCGCTCGACCTGCACCTCCATCGGGGAATAGCCCGAGCGGACGTACCCCTCGAGGCCGAACGCGAGCCGTTCCTCCCGGGTGAAACCCGATCCCTTGTTCAGGAGCGGATCGTTCAGGAGCTGGCGCCCCCGGATGTAGACCTCGAGGAACTCCTCGCCCGTGAGCGCGTCGATTTTGAAGGAGAACGTCTTCATGCGTATACCACCCTGCGCCGCAGCCCGGCGGTTCAGCCTAGCACCCGGCGCCACCGTTTACGCCTCTCCGATTCCGGAAAGAGCCGGAGATGTCGCGACTCCCGCAACCCGACCTCCGTCGACCTCGAGGACCAGTTCAACTCCCGGAAGGCTGGTAGAATGGCAGGCCGTGGTGCGTCCTGAAGCCACGGGTTTTCGGAGACACCTGGGTGGATATCAGCTTGATCCTCGCGTTTCTGACATTGGGTGCCGCGGTCGGCTTTGCTGCCGGCCTGCTGGGAGTCGGCGGTGGCTTGTTGCTGGTTCCATTTTTTACGTTTCTTTTCACGCTCAAAGGAGTGCCCAGAGAGCTCGTCGTCCATATGGCGATCGCAACCTCGCTGGCGACCATCATGTTCACCTCGATCTCGTCGGTTCTCGCACATCATCAGCGCGATGCCGTGTCATGGCATATCGTGAAAGTGCTTGCACCCGGCATTCTGATCGGTTCATGGATCGGCCCGTGGATAGGCAAACAACTGAACTCGGCGGGCTTGGCGATGTTCTTCGCGCTGTTCGTCTCGATCTCCGCGACCCAGATGCTGCTGGACAAGAAACCCACCGCTTCGCGCGAACTTCCGGGAGCCCCCGGCATGTTCGCTGCCGGAGGCGTGATCGGCATCTTGTCCGGGTTGGTCGGAGCCGGCGGCGGCTTCGTTTCCGTGCCCTTCATGACGTGGTGCAACGTCAAGATCCACAACGCCGTCGCGACCAGTGCGGCTCTTGGTTTTCCGATCGCACTGGCCGGCACTTTATCGAATATCTATTACGGCCTGAAGACGCCAGACCTGCCGCCACGGTCGCTCGGCTTTGTCTACTTACCGGGGCTGCTGATTGTTTCATTGGCAAGCGTCCTGACGGCACCACTTGGCGCCAGCACTGCACATAGCTTGCCGATGAGCTCCTTAAAAAGAGTGTTTGCGCTTAGCCTGTTCGCGCTCGGGGGGTATATGTTTTACAAGGCGTTACGGTAGATACGGGTTTTTATGCCCGAGGAGTCCTTGGTGTCCGAAATCGAATTAAAGGTGGCAGAAGTGTTCATCGAAGACGTCGGCAAGGGGTTGGCGCGCTTCGACCCTGACGACGTCAAGGCGCTGGGCGCTACGCTCGGCGACATCGTCTCAATTACCGGCGAGCAACGTACCGTTGCTAGAATTTCCGGGATTTTTCCCGAACATTTTGGTAAACGCCTGGTCCAGATTGACGGCTACACCCGTGAGAACGCCAGGATTCAAATCGGCGGCACGGTGAAAATCAAAAAGGCGCCCCGCCAAACCGCAGCCGCGATCGTGATCACCCCGATCGACTCCGGAAACTGGTGGCCCGACGAGAACGAGGTCGGATATATCGGCAAGGTCCTGCAAGGGTTGGCGGTCATTGCCGGCGACAAAGTGAATATTCCACTTTTTGGAGGCAAGGACCGTTTTTTCTCCGTGGACGGCACGTCACCTTCCGGCGCGGTGATCATCAACCAGCACACCACATTCAAGGTAAACAAACCCGACTATACCGAAAAGGCGGACTCCTTCATTTCTTACGAGGATATCGGCGGATTGGAACGGGAGCTGAGATCCATTCGGGAGATGGTGGAGATTCCGCTCCGTTATGGAGAAATTTTCGACAGACTGGGCATCGAGGCGCCGAAAGGGCTGCTTCTCTACGGACCGCCGGGAACCGGGAAAACCCTCATTGCCCGCGCCATTGCGGGGGAGACGAACCTCCACTTCATCAAAATAAACGGACCGGAAATTATCCAGAAATATTACGGCGACAGCGAGGCCAGATTGCGTGAGATCTTTGAAGAGGCCACACGCAAAGCCCCAAGCGTCATCTTCATCGATGAAATCGACGCCATTGCCCCGAAGCGTGCCGAGGTCGTGGGGGACGTGGAAAAGAGGGTAGTGGCGCAGCTTCTCGCCCTCATGGACGGCACGGTTCCCCGCGGTCATGTTCTCGTGATCGGCGCAACCAATGTTCCGGAAATGATAGACCCTGCGCTGCGGAGGCCGGGCCGGTTCGATCGGGAAATCGGCATCTCGGCTCCCCACGTGGACGGACGCCGGGCGATCCTGAAGATTCACAGCCGTCGCATGCGCCTTGCGGCCGATGTCGATCTCGATCAGCTTGCGCAGATTACCCATGGTTTTGTGGGGGCCGATCTGGAAGCACTCTGCAAAGAGGCAGGGATGGCCGCCGTGCGGCGATATCTGCCGGTGGGCGCTTTGGGGAACTCCGACCGTCTCCCCGTCACTCCGGAAAGCATGCAAATTTCCCGCGACGATTTTCTGACGGCTCTTCGGGAGGTTGAACCCACGGCAACCCGTGAATTCTTCAACGAGAGGTCCACCCTGAAGCTCAGCGACATCGGCGGTCTGGGCCAAATCAAGGAGACGCTCCTCTCGATCGTGGATTGGCCGCTGAAATATCCCGACCTCTTCGCTTCGGGCAAGGTTTCGTCACGCGGCATCCTGCTGTCCGGTCCTTCCGGCACCGGGAAGACCATAATGGTCAGGGCTCTGGCCGGAGAAACCGGTATCAATTTTATTCCGGTCAGCAGTTCCATCCTTTTTTCAAAGTGGCTGGGGGAGTCGGAGAAGGCGCTGCACGGGATATTCAAGAAAGCCAAGCAATCCGCTCCGACGATTCTCTTTTTCGACGAGATCGACGCCCTGGCGCCAAAGCGCGGTGAAGATACGGGATCAGGAGCCATTGAACGCGTGGCAAGCCAGTTCTTCAACGAGCTGGACTCTCTGAGCGATCTCTCTCAGGTGATCGTGATCGGGGCTACCAATCGGGAAGACCTGCTTGACGCGGCCCTGGTACGGCCCGGCCGACTCGATTATATTCTGAAGTTTCATGCCCCGGATGAGCGCGAGCGACTCGAAATATTCCGCATCAACACCCGTGAAAGGCCGTTGAGCGGCGACGTGGATCTTGGCGTGCTGGCAAGCAGTACGGAGGGGCTGGTCGGGTCCCACATCGCCTTCCTGTGCAAGAGGGCGACGATGCTGGCCATTGCCGACCTGATTCACGAGCAGCAGGGCAAAAATCACGACAAGCTCTGCGTGACCGCAGTACACTTCAAGACGGCGACCGAAGAACTTAGAAAAGGCCTTGAGGCCAGGCCATGCTGAAGCCGGTGGAGAAAATAAAGGCGTATGCGGTCCGCCAGCCGCGTCGGGCGCTATCGATGGTGTCGGCGAAGCTCATGCCGCGGTCCCAGGGGTTCGATAGCCCTCTGACTGATTCATTCGCCTCATACCCCGCTACAGGCCTGATTCATTCACCTCATACCTTCCGCGCGGCTGGACCCTAGACTCACGCAGTGTCAGGCTTTATCGCCACTAAAGGATCCTGAAGCATGACAAGGCAGCACCTCCCGTGAACGGCAAGGACTGCATGAACCGGCTTGGCTTGGTCCGGCGCCGGAGCTGGCCGCCAACCGGCACGCGACACTTTCGGAGTTCGTCCGGCGCCCGCGACTCTGGTCTGATCGAGCCGATCAGAAAGACGCGGGTGGCCGAAGAGATCGCCGACCGCATCCGGGTGCTGATTCTCGACGGCACCTTCCCGGCGGGTCAGGCCCTGCCCGCTGAACGCTCTCTCGCCGAGCAGTTCGGCGTCAGCCGCGGGTCGATCCGCGACGCGTTCCGGACGCTCGAGACCATCGGCCTGCTCGTCACGCGCCACGGTCACGGCACGTTTCCTCAGGAGCTCGACGTCGACCGTCTCATCGCGCCGCTGGCTAGTGTCCTGAGCTACCGCTCCGAGCTGCAGGACGAGCTGCTGGATGTGCGCCTCATGTTCGAGCCCGCCGTCGTGCGGGCCGCGGCGGCGCGCGTCACCGACGAGGATCTCGCAGACCTGGAGCGCATTCTCGAAGCCCAGCGCAAGAAGCTCGAGACCGGCCGGTCGGCCATCGTCGAGGACACGGCTTTTCACCACGTCCTGGCGCGCGCCACGCGCAATCGCGTCGTCGTCAGCATCATGGCCACCCTGAACGACCTGCTCGTGGAGTCCCGCAAGCTCAGGCTGAAGCAGACGGGCCGTCCTGGCCGCTCCATCCAGGGACACGAGGCCGTCGTCGCGGCATTGCGGCGGCGCGACGCCGGCGCCGCGTCGGAGGCCATGCGGGAGCACATCGATCAGATCGCCGACCTCCTCCAGCACGCGGCGCCCGCCGTTCACCATGGGTGACGGGCGGCGCCATCGGCCCGGCACTTTGCTCGTGCAGCTCGAGGCCTTGATGCGAGGGGGCTCCTTCGTGGTCTTCCCGGCCGAAGAGGCCTCGATTCAGCTCTTTGCGGCGGTCCACGGCGGGCAGCGCGTGTCGATCGCCCTCTGACTGATTCATTCGCCTCATTTCTCCGGGCGGCTCGACCCTCTACATTTGGTCTGATGGTCGAACCACTTAGACGGGCGAGTCTGACATCCAGGGACCGTCGCCTCAAGCGCGTGGCCCCCTCCCGGCGGTGGTCCGGACGTGAGGTTGATGGCGGCGGCGCCCTTCCAGGAGCCGCGATGTCCTCGCCTGAGGAATCCAGCTCGTCTTCTGGCCCGAGCGCGGCTCCCTCGCCGGATCAAGCGAGTTCCGAAATCTCCGGAAGGGCATCGGCGGCTCTCTTCCGCTATCACAACAGGCGACAGCCACGAGGCGCTCCAATCCTGTTCCGTCACTTCGATGACGTCGCGACTCATTCCAAATAGAGAGGGGGGACATTGAGGTTCCTGTCTTTTACGGCCGCCGGTCTTCAGGGAAAGCGGCATCACACAGCATTAAGTTTTCGACGCGCTTAAGGAGATGTCTATGGCAAAGGTCCACGAAATTACGGTTTGGGCGCGCGGCGTCCTCCAGGACAAAGAGGGGCGCGACGTCATCAACATTTTCGCCAAGGCCGCCCAGATGGAAGGCAAGTACGCGCAGGCATTCGACAACTACGAAGACCTGCCCGACCGCGTGCTCGTGACCGTCCGGAAGTACGTACGGCTCAGCGACGAAGAGATCACGCACAAGTACGTCTACACGAACGACAAGCCGGAAGTGGTCGTTATCTGCGAGGCGACCATCGTGAAGGGCATCGACGTCCTGAGGGGCATGGAGCCCGGCGGCACCCTCATCATCAATACGAACCGCTCGATCGACTTCATGCTGAAGCTCCTGCCCAACGCCAACCTGCTCGCCACGATCGCGACGGTCGACGCCGACGCGATCACCGGGGTCCGCACCGTCGACTTCTCCGGCTCCGAAGGCGGCGTCGACGCCACCGGCATCGGCAAGGGCATCGCGGCGCCCATCGTCGGCGCCATCGCGAAGGTGACCGGCCTGATCAAGAAAGAGAGTCTCGCAAAGGTCGTCAGCGACGTGTCCGGCATGGAGCGGGGATTCAACGAGGTCAAGATCAAGCACCTGAAGCCCGCCGCCGCCGAGCTCGTCGGCGCCGCCGCCGGCAGCAAGCACAGCAAATGAGCAAGGAGGACAAAATGGCAAAAAGACTTCCCGGCTACGGGACGATCGACATTCCCGAGGATCGCGTCGTGCCCTTCGGCGCCGTCACTCCGGCACCGGTCGGCACGCAGAAGCTGTTCCAGACGTCCAACTGGCGGGTCGTCCGCCCCGTCAAGGACGACGAGAAATGCACCCGCTGCCTGCAATGCTATCTGGCCTGTCCGGATGCCTGCTGGACGTACAAGGAGGAGACCGACTCCCTCGAGTGGGTCGGCGATTTCTGCAAGGGCTGTCAGGTCTGCATCCAGGCGTGCTCGGTGGACGGGGCGCTCGTCGCAGCGCCTGAGCTCGATTTCGAGGGCGGCGTGGTTCGTCTCGAAAAGCCTTTCTAAAAGGAGAACGCTATGGCAAAAGAAAGCATGATGACCGGTTGCCGCGCGGCCGCAGAGGGCGCGAAGGCCGCCGAAGTCGAAGTGATCTGCTCCTTCCCGATCCGGCCCTACACGGCGATCATGATGGAGCTCGCCAAGATGGTCGCCAACGGCGAGCTGAACGCGGAGTTCATCCACGGCGAGGGCGAGCACGCGCAGCTGTCGGTGATTCTGGGCGCCTCCGCTGCCGGCGCTCGCGCCTACACGGGAAGCTCGGGCGTCGGCGTGACGTATGCCATGGAGGTTTACAGCCCCATGGCCGGCGGCCGCTACCCGGCGCAAATGGCAATTGCGGATCGGACGCTCGACCCTCCGGGCGACTTCGGCTCCGAGCACACGGATGCCATGTCGACGCGGGACCAGGGCTGGCTTCTCGGCTGGGCGTGCAGTCCGCAGGAGGCCTACGACAACACCCTGATCGCCTACCGCGTCGGCGAAGACCGCCGCGTGATGCTGCCCCAGATGGTCTGCCAGGACGGCTATTTCATCTCCCACATCCCGGACACCGTCACCCTGGGAGAGAGGTCCCAGGTGAAGGAATTTTTGCCGCCTTACAATCCGATCAATCACCTGAGCCTGACGAACCCGGTTTCCCACGGTCCGCAGATCCGGCCCGACCAGGGTGCTCCGATGGATGCCATGCGGGCCCAGACATTTCTCGAGGTTCCAAAGGTCATCGAAGAGGCGACGGCCGATTTCGCGCGCATCTTCGGGCGCAAGTACGACCCCTTCGTCGAGCAGTACAGGCTCGACGACGCGGACATCGCGTTCTTCATCATGGGCGCCCATTCCAATACCGCCCGCGCGGCGGTGGACAAGCTCCGCAAGGAGGGCGTCAAGGTCGGCATGGCGCGGCTTCGCTGGGTCCGCCCGTGGCCTACCCATCAGCTTGCCGAGGCTCTCGGTCATGTCAAGGCCGTCGGTGTGATCGAGACCAGCACCTCGTACGGAGGAGCCATGCGCGGCGGCAACTTGATTCACGAGCTCAGGGCCAGCCTCTATGACCTGGATGACCGGCCTCTGGTCACTTCCTTCATGAGCGGCCTCGGCGGCGAGACCATCTGGCCCGCCGATTTCGATTACATGGCGGGAGTCCTCACGGGGATGGTCAAGGAGAAACGGACCGACCGATACGTCTACTGGCTCGGGATGTAGGCCGACTGGAACTCATCAGAGCATTACGGAGGAAACATGCCAGCATTTGACTATAAGTTTCAGCAGTTAGAACCTATCCGGTCCTTCAAGAAGGTGCCGGAGGCGGAGCAGTATCTGCCGGGCCATCGCACCTGCGCCGGCTGCGGCCCTGCCCTGAACTACCGGCTCGTCGCGAAAGCGGCAGGCAAGGACACCATCTTCATCGGGCCCACCGGCTGCATGTACGTAGCCAACGCCAGCTATCTCTGCACGCCCTATGCGGTTTCGTGGATCCATGCCCAGATCACGAACGCAGGCGCCGTGGCATCCGGCATCGAGGCGGCTTTCAAGATCGCGGCGCGCAAGGGCCGGCACACCGGCCCGTTCCCGAACATCATCGTCATGGCAGGCGATGGAGGCAGCGTCGACATCGGCCTTCAGGCCATGTCCGGAATGATGTACCGCGGTCACAAAGTTCTCTTCATCTGCTACGACAACGAGTCGTATGCAAACACGGGCATCCAGGTATCGCCGATGACGCCATACGGCGCCGCGACCACTTTCACGCCTCCCGGCAAAGAGATTCCAGAGGGCAACACGCTCTTCCCCAAAAACGCCCCGCAACTGGTCATCGGCGGTCACCCCGCCGTCAAATACGTCGCCACCACCACCATCGCCCATCCGCTCGATCTGATGAACAAGGTCCGTAAAGCGTTGAGCAAACCGGGACCGACGTTCCTCCACATTCTCTGCCCGTGCCCCAAGGGCTGGCTCTTCGATGAGAAGATGACTCCGGACATGGCGAAGCTTGCCGTGGAGACGGGCATGTGGTCGAACTACGAATGGGAAGACGGTGTCTATAAATACACCAACGTCCCGAAAAAATACAAACCCGTCAGCGACTACATGAAGCCGCAGGGACGGTTTGCCCATCTCAAGCCGGAGCACATCGCCAAAATGCAGGCGTTCGTCGACGAAAAGATCAAGCAGGTTCAGCGGCCGATCCCGGTGGCCGCGGCCGTTCCCAGCAAGCAGATCGCCTGACCGGGACGAAGGCAGAGCACGACTATGGCAGAAACCGAGCCCTTGGATCCGAAGAAAGTCTTCGGGCCGATTGTGGGAAACCGGTGGATTCAATTGATCGCCGGCGTTGTGGCCATGATCGTCATCTCGAACTTTCAATACGCGTTTACCCTCTTTACGCCGGGTCTCAAAGCGTCGTTTCCGAATGTCGCTTACAAGGACATCGCGCTTATCTTTACCCTGTTCATCCTCTTTGAGACCTGGCCGGTGCCGCTTGCCGGGCACTTCATCGACAAATTCGGCATTCGCAAGCTCATGCTCGTGGGAGCCACGTGCATTCTTCTGGGATGGGTTCTCGGAGGAACGGTCGCGACGTCGGTCTTTCATCTCTACATCTTTTACGGAGTGATCACCGGGACAGGCGCAGGTATCATCTACATCGCGACGGTGGCGAATGCCGTCAAGTGGTTTCCCGACCGACGGGGTTTGGCGGCGGGTCTGACGGCCGCAGGATTCGGAGGCGGAGCGGCGCTCACGCTCATCCCCATTTCCGCCACGATCAGCAGGATGGGCTGGGCTGGCGCCATGACCACATGGGGGCTTGGCCAGGGCGTCGTTGCCATCGCGGCGGCGCTGGTTCTACATCATCCACCCAAGGGCTGGGTACCCGCGGCCTGGACGCCACCCAAGGCGGTCGCGCAAACGAGGGAGGAATTTACCTGGACGCGGATGCTGACGAGGGGAGAGTTTTACCTCTTGTACGTCATGTTTCTCATGGTCTGTACCGGCGGCCTGATGACGACCGGAAACCTGTCGCAGATCGCGAAGTCCCTCAAAGTATTCGACGCGAAGGTCCTGGGTATCGCCATTGTCCCCTTTACGGCGACCATCGCGGGAGTGACGAATGCCTTCGCCCGGATCATGTGGGGCGGGCTTTCAGACAGGTTCGGGCGCGAGTATACGATGGCCTTTGCCTTCGCGTTCGAAGGAGTGCTCATCTTCCTGATGACACAGATCATGGGAAGTCCCATACTGTTCGTTCTCCTGTTGCCCTTTGTCTTCCTGGCCTGGGGCGAAATATATGCCCTCTTCTCGGCGATAACGGGAGACGTCTTCGGCGCACGGAACGCCTCGGGCAACTATGGCATCTTGTACACGGCCAAGGGGCTGGCTTCCATTCTCGCCGGGTACGGCGCGGCGCTGGTGGCCGCACATTATGCCGGCTCTTTCCAGGTGCCCTACTATATCTCGGCGGTATTCGACATCACTGCGGCGATCTTGGCCCTTTTCGTATTGAGACCGATCATTAGAAAGAGAATCGGCAAGGAGGAGGACGCAAGGGTTCCCGCAACGCCTTTCGGATCGGTTGTGTCGCCTGCGCATCTGGAGGGCAGAAGCTGAAATAGGAGTTCTTATCTTTGGAAAAGGGGGAACAGAGGATCAATAAGGCGCCTTTGTTCCCCTTTTTTTTCGCCGGAGAGAGCTCGCGATGCTCGAGGTAAGGGAAGGGCGAAGGAACTTCGGAACGGTGCCTGGCGGCGGTCGCGGTCGGCCTGCCGTCAGATCTGGCCCTCTGCGCGTAAGCACGCGATATGATTCAGGCGCATCAGCCATTGAACTTCCCGGGGTATTCCATTATCCTTTCCCGTCATCCAAAACGTCCGGCCCAAGGACTAGTGAGGAGAGACGCACTCATGCCGATTTCCGCGCACCGCGCACTGCGGACGGCCGCCCGAGGCCTCATCGCCGCCCTTTTCCTGCTCGCGTTCGGCCGGGCCGAAGCCCAGGCCATCATCAAGGTCAACGACAACGTCAACTTCAAGCTCGGGCTGCTGCTGCAGACGCAGTGGGACGAGCAGCAGATCGCGAACTCGACGAACACCGCCACCGGCGGCTGGCAGCAGAACATGCTGCTGCGCAGGGCCCGGATCATCCTGAGCGGACAAGTGGCCCCGAACGTGTTCTTCTTCGTCGAGACCGACAACCCCAACCTCGGCAAGACGACGGTCGGTGGCACGGGCACTGGCGCCAAGGCGCCCGGCACGGGCTTCGAGCTGCAGGACGCCGTCGGCGAGTGGCGCATCGCCAAGGAGTTCAACATCCAGTTCGGCGAGATCCTCGTGCCGACCAACCGCTCGATCATCACGAGCAGCGCGTCGGCGTTCATGCTCGACGCGTCGGCCTACTACAACCTTCCGAGCACGGCCCTTCAGAACAACGCCGGGCGCGACACCGGCTTCATGTTCCGGGGCTACTTCTTCTGCGACCGCCTCGAGTACCGCTCGGCCTTCCTCTCGGGCTTCCGCCAGCCCGGCGTCAAGAACGCGCCGCGCTTCACGGAACGCCTCCAGTACGACTTCTTCGACACCGAGGTCTACGCCCTGCCGTCGTACGCGGGCGCTAACTTCGGCAACAGGAAAATCCTCGCCCTCGGCGGGGCCTACGACACGCAGGGCGACTACAAGCTCGCCTCGGCGGATCTCTTCATGGACCTCCCGATCGCCATCGGCTCGTTCGAGTCGACGATCGCGTACCAGTACATCGACGGCGGCACGTTCATCACCTCTCTCCCGCAGGAAAACACGTTCTCGGCCGAGGCGGGCGTCTTCATCAAGGCGGCCAAGATCGCCCCGATCGTCCGCTACGAACAGAAGACGTTCACCCCGACGGCCAGCGCGCCCAAGAACGAGAACCGCTACGTCGGCGGGCTCAACTTCTACCCGTACCCGAAGGCCGAGAACAACTTCAACATCAAGGTCTGGTTCTCTCGTGTGACCCCCAAGGTCGGCTTCGCGACGAACGAGTTCACGGTCCAGATGCAGGTCTTCTACTTCTGATCGAACCCCGAAGGGGACGCGCGCGGCGCGTCCCCTTCCGCCGGGTTCCGGTAAAATCGCCACCCGCACCCAAACGACGCTGATCGCCGCGAGCGCGGCACTGGAGGCTTCGATGACGGGCATCCGTTCGAACCGTTCCTTCGCTCTCTCTGTCCTCTCGCTCGCGCTCGCCTTCACCGGCCCCGCGGCCGCCCAGGAGGCCACGATCCGCATCGGCGCCGTCCTGCCCGTCACGGGCAAGGAATCGAAGATCGGCGGCGCGTACAAGCAGGCGACGGAGTTCGCCGTCAAGGAAGTGAACGACGCGGGCGGTCTCGACGTGGGCGGCAAGAGGATGAAGATCGACCTCGCCCTCCTCGACGACACCTCGGACGCGTCCCGCAGCGAGCAGCTCGTCGAGCAGCTCATGGCGCAGCAGAAGGTCCATGCGGTGATCGGCGGCTACGGCTCGCAGCTCGTACAGGCGCAGAGCGTCGTCCCCGACCGCTACGGCATCCCGTACGTCTCGGGCGGAGCGGGAGCGACGAGCATCTACGGGCGCAGCAAATGGGTCTTCGGCGTCCTGTCGCCCGTCGAGAACCTCGCCTCCACGCAGATGGACTTCCTCTCGGATCTCGTCGCGCAGGGCAAGCTCAAGAAGCCGCTGAAGATCGCCCTCCTCATCGAGAACACCGAGCACGGGAAGGACTTCCAGAAAGGCGTCAAGGACTACGCGAAGGCGCATCCCGAGTTCTCGGTCGTCCTCGACGAGAGCTTCGAGCTCTACGCGCCCGACTTCAAGCCGCTCCTCGGCCGCGTCGCCGCCGCGAAGGCCGACCTCTTCATGTGCGACGCGCATCTCGAGGACTTCATCTCGATGCAGCGCACGTACACGCAGATGGGCCTGTACCACCAGATGGTCACGTACGGCGCCCGCGGCGCGGACGAGGCGGGCCGGAAGGCCCTCGGCGCGGCCACGGATTACATCTTCGCGAGCGGCTGGTGGTCGGACCTCCTGCCGTATCCGCAGGTGAAGGCGTTCACGGCGAAGTGGAAGGCGGCCACCGGCTCCGCGCCGCAGTGGTACCACGCGACGGCATACGAGACCGTGCGCGTGCTTTTCGCGGCGATCCAGAAGGCCGGCTCGCTGAATCCCGAGGCTATCCGCGCGGCCCTCGCCGGAATCGAGCTGAAAGACTCCATCCTGCCCGGCGGCGTCCTGAAATTCACGAAGACCGGCCAGGCCGTGCTCCCCTTCGTCGTGACGCAGAACAAACCTGACGGGAAAGTCGACATCGTCTGGCCGAAGGAGGCGCGCACGGGCGAAGCCGTCGCTCCGATGCCAAAGGGGTAAGCTGCCGCACCGCCCGTGCAGCAGGCTCTGGACGTCGTCGTCAACTCGTTTCTCGCCGCGGGTCTGTACGCCACGATGGCATACGGGCTCGCGGTGATCTACGGGGTCATGCGCATCATCAACCTCGCGCACGCGGGGATCATGATGCTCGGGGCGTACACGACGTTCACGCTCTTCACGCACTTTTCGATCGACCCCTTTCTCTCGATCGTCGTCGTCGTGCCCCTGTTCTTCGCGGGCGGTGTCGCCCTCTACCGCACGGTCGTCCGCCGCCTCCCTCGATCGGGGTCGACGCCTTCGATGGAGAGCCTCCTCCTTCTCTTCGGCGTCTGGCTCGTCCTCCAGAACCTCGCGTACGTGCTCTGGAGCGGGGACACGCAGTCGATCCTGACCTCCTACACCCTCAAGTCGGTCTCCCTCCTCGGCGTGCGCGTGGGCGTCCCCTCCCTCGGGGTCTTCGGGATGTCCGCGCTCTCGCTTCTCGTCCTCGAGTTCGTCCTCCACCGCACGTACCTCGGCAAGGCGATCCGGGCCGTCACCCAGAACCGCGACGCCGCTCTTCTCTCGGGAGTGGACGCGGACCGGATCTCGGCGGTGGCGTTCGGTGTCGGAACGGCGTTCGCCGGGCTGGCGGGGACACTTCTGTCCACGCTCTTCGCCTTCACACCCGACTTCGGCCGAAGCTTCCTTCTCAAGGCCTTTTGCATCATCGTGCTCGGCGGCCTCGAGAGCGTGACGGGCGTGGCCGCAGGTGCCTTCGTCCTCGCCCTACTCGAGAACGTAACGGCCGCCTACACGGCGGTCCCGACGTCTCTCCAGGACGCCCTCAGCTTCACGCTCCTCGTGGTCACGCTCGTCGTGCTGCCGCAAGGGCTGCCGGGACTCTTTCGCCTCGTGCACGTCAGGCGGCGCGGGTGACCTCGAAGCGAGCGCTCGAAGCGGCCGGCATGCTCGCCGTCGCGGGAGCGCTTTATTTCGCTCCTTCCTTTCTCGAGCGGGGCACCTTGAACGACCTGTGGAGCGTGGCGCTGGCCGTCGTGTTGGCCTCGTCGTGGAACCTCCTCGGCGGCTTCGCCGGCCAGGTTTCGATCGGTTACTCCGCTTTTCTCGGGATCGGCGCCTACACGACCGTGCTTCTCGCCCTGAGTGGCACGCCGCCTGTCCTCACGCTGCCTCTCGGCGCGCTCCTCGCCGGGGGATTCTCGGTGATCATCGGCTATCCCACGTTCCGGCTGCGGGGCCCTTACTTCACCATCGCCACGATCGGCGTCGGAGAGGCCGTGCGCGTCGTGGCGTCGAGCCTCTCGTTCGCGGGCGGCGCGAGCGGGCTCAGGATGCCCGCGGGCTCTTACGACTTCGAGTCGAACTTCCGATCGATGACGCTCCTCGCCGTGGCGCTCGTCTGGATCGCGCTCGCCATCTCGCGGAGCGCTTTCGGATCGGCCCTCTCCGCCGTCCGGCAGGACATCGATGCCGCCGAGGCGCTCGGCGTGAACTCCACGCGCCTGAAGGTCACCGTACACGCCCTCTCGGCCGCGCTCGTCGGCTTGGCGGGCGGCCTGTTCGCGATCAATTTCCAGTACGTATCGCCCGGCTCGGTGTTCGACTTCCGCCTGAGCCTCACGATCGTCCTGATGCCGATCGTTGGCGGAGTCGGGACCGTGGCGGGACCGGTCCTCGGCGCGATCCTCTTCGGCTGGCTCCAGCTCAAGCTCCTGTCGATCCCGGCCCTGCTCAGCTCCTCGCTCCTCATCTATGGGGCGCTGCTGATCGCCGTCATGCTCTTCGAGCCGAAGGGCCTCCTCGGCCTCGTGAGGCGCCTTTGGGCGCGACGCCTGCGGCGCTTCTACATCGATGCCTGAGCCCGTCGTCTCCGTCCGCGCGCTCACGGTGCGCTTCGGCGGCCTCGTGGCTGTCAAGGGCGTTTCGTTCGACGTCGCGCCGGGCGAGATCTTCGGCGTCATCGGACCGAACGGGGCCGGCAAGACGACTCTCTTTTCGTGCCTGGCGGGCGCACAGCGGCCCACGTCCGGCTCCATTCACCTTCGGGGAGAGAGCCTCGACGGACTGGCGGTCTGGGCCGTCGCGCATCGCGGGCTCGTGCGCACCCACCAGATCGTGCGGCCCTTCCGCGAAATGACCGTGGCGGACAACGTGGCCATCGGAGCCCGTTTCGGCAGGGGGCGAAGGCGGGGCGCCGACGAAAAAGGCCGGGTCCGCGACATTCTCGCGCGCACCGGCCTCGGCGCACGCGCCGGCTCCCTCGCCGGCACGCTGACCCTCGGCGAGCTCAAGAGGCTCGAGATCGCCCGGGCGCTCGCGACCGAGCCCGACGTGCTGTGCCTCGACGAGATCATGGGAGGCCTGAACCCGGCCGAGATCAACGCCGCCATGGTTCTCGTGCGCGAGCTGCGCGATTCGGGCCTGACGATCCTCCTCATCGAGCATCACGTCCACGCGGTGGTCGGGGTTTCGGACCGGATCCTCGTCCTGAACTTCGGCGAGAAGATCGCCGAGGGGCGCCCCGAGGAGGTGCTGCGCGACCCGGCCGTCGTGGCCGCGTACTTCGGGGACGCCCCGGAGGAGGCGGCCCTTTGAGCCTCCTTTCCGTCGAGAGCCTCGACGTCTCCTATGGAAACGTGCAGGCCGTCTGGGACGTTTCCTTCCGCGTCGAAGCCGGCGAGATCCTCACGCTCGTGGGCGCGAACGGCGCCGGGAAGACGACTCTCTTGAAGACGGTCGCGGGCCTCCTCGCGCCCCGGCGCGGACGCATCCTGTTCGACGGCCGCGACCTCGTGGACCGGCCGGCACACACGCGGGCTTCCGACGGCCTCGTGCTCGTGCCCGAGGCGCGTCAGCTCTGGCCGGGGATGACGGTTCTCGAGAACCTCGAGATGGGGGCATGGGGGAAGAGAGCGCGGGCCGAGTCGGCACGCACGCTCGCGGAGGTCTTCGCCATGTTCCCGGTGCTCGAGGAGCGCCATGCCCAGAAAGCCGGCACGCTCTCGGGAGGAGAGCAGCAGATGTGCGCGATCGGCCGCGGCCTCATGGCACGCCCGCGCCTACTCCTCCTCGACGAGCCGGCTCTCGGCCTTTCCCCGCGCCTCGTCCGCGAGGTGTTCGCCTCGCTTTCCGCCATTCGCAAGGCCGGCGTCACCGTCCTCCTCGTCGAGCAGAATGTGGCGCATGCCCTCGCTCTCGCCGACCACGCCTGCGTCCTCGAGACGGGCCGCGTCACGCTCGCGGGCCGCGCGCAGGACCTCGCCGGCGACCCGCGCGTCAGGGAGGAGTTCCTCGGAGTCTCGGGCGTATGAGGATTTCTTGGTCCGCGCATCAGGCCGTCGTCTGGAACGGCCGCTCTTACTCATTCGAAGAAATGCGCCGGTGGGCCGGCTCATACGTCGCTTCTCTGGGGCGCGCGGGCGTCAAGCGCGGGGACCGGGTGGCCGTGTTCGCCGACACGTGCCCCGAGATCGTGGCGGCCCTCGTGGGCCACCTCGGCGCGGGCATCATCCACGTGCCCATCAACGCCCGGTACCGCGCCGAGGAAGCCCGGCACATCCTCGAGGACTCGGGCGCCGCCGCCGTCCTGACGAGGAGGACCGACGAGTGCGCCGGCATTCTCGACCAGATCCTGGCGGACGGGAGGCCCGCCACGCTGCTCCACGTCCTCCATCTCGACGAGGTCTTTCCCTCCTTTCCTTTAGAAGCAAATCTTTCTTCCTTTTCGTCTTCGGTCGACGCCGCAAGCGAGCCTCCCGCCGGCGACGACGTGGCGCTCCTCATCTACACGTCGGGGACGACGGGCAAGAGCAAGGGCGTCGCGCTGTCGCATCGCGCCCTCGAGGAGAACACGCGCGCGATGATGGATCTCTGGCGCTTCAGCCCGGCCGACCGCCTCGTACTCGCGCTTCCGCTGTTCCACGTGCACGGGCTCTGCCTCGGAGTCGCCGGCGCGCTCCTGACGGGGTTCACGCTTCTCCTCGAGGAGCGTTTCGACGCGGGGCGCGTCGTTGAAGCGTTCGCGAACGAGGGTGCGACGGCCTTCATGGGCGTGCCGACGATGTACGTCCGCTTGCTCGAGCATCTGGACGCTCATCCCGAGGCCGCTGAGGCGCTGCGGAAGGCGAGGCTCTTCACGGCCGGCAGCGCTCCCCTGCCGGCAGCAGACTTCGCCGCGTTCCGCGAGGAGACCGGCCACGCGATCCTCGAGCGTTACGGAATGACCGAGACGCTCTTCACGCTGTCGAATCCGCACGATGGCGAGCGGCGGCCCGGCACTGTCGGGCTGCCCGTCCCCGGCTGCTCGGTGCGGCTCGTCGACGACGAGGGACGCGACGCCCGGGAGGGCGAGCCTGGAGAAATCCACGTCAAGGGCCACGGCCTCATGAGCGGCTACTGGGGACGAGAGGCCGACACGGCGGCTGCGTTCCGGGACGGGTGGTTCCTGACGGGCGACGTGGCGTGCAGGGATGCCGATGGGTACGTGACGATCCTCGGCCGCAAGTCGGTCGACGTGATCAAGAGCGGCGGCTACAAGATTTCAGCCCGCGAGATCGAGGACGTACTCCGGGAGCACCCCGCGGTGAAGGACGCGGCCGTCGTCGGCCTGCCAGACCGCGTCTGGGGCCAGCGCATCGCGGCGGCCGTCGTGCTCATCGAGCCCCGCAATGAGGAGGCCGCGAAGAGAGCCTGTGAGGAAATCGCCGCCTTCGCGGCGTCGCGTCTCGCGGACTTCAAGAAGCCGCGCGACCTCCGCGCGGTGACCGAGCTGCCGCGCAACGCGCTAGGGAAGGTGCAGAAGCACCTTCTTGCGCGCGATTTCAGCGACGGACTGGGCGCGTCAGCTTTGCCTCGAGGAGAGTAGCCCCGCTCCCGTCAGCGCGAGGCCGAGCAGCACGAGCATTAGGGGAGACAGTGCGGGAACGTCTTTCGTCGATCCGCCGCCGCCGGGAACCGTGACGGTCGGCGTCAAGGTCGACGTGCTTGTCGGCGAGCTCGTCGGCGTATTGGTCGGAGTCGACGTCGGCGTGACCGTAGGCGTGTTCGTCGCAGTCTGAGTTCCCGTCGGCGTTTGCGTGAATGTGTTCGTGGCCGTCGATGTGGGTGAACTCGTCGGCGTCTGAGACGGCGTGCTCGTGGGCGTCACGGTCGGCGTGATCGTCGGCGTCTGAGACGGCGTGCTCGTGGGCGTCACCGTCGGCGTGATCGTCGGCGTCGAGGTGTCCGTCGAGGTCGGCGTGATCGTCGGCGTCTGCGAGGGCGTGCTCGTGGGCGTGATCGTCGGCGTCGTCGTCGGCGTCGGCGGGATAATCGCGACCGTGATCGTCTTGATGCCGGAGACCAAGTCGTCGAAGAGGGGCGCCGTGTGCACGATGCCACTAAACTCCGTGCGGGCTGTCGCGATGAGAATGCCGTTGTTCACGTTGATCAGGCATCCGATCGGCGCGAATGGATGAGTCGTCTCGGAAGAGGCTGAAAAGCCCGACGCGACCGTGATCGGGTTCGCCAGGTCCGGCGCACCGTCCGCCCCTGGACAGTAAAACGTGATGTTGATCGTGTCGGCGTCGCAGGCAAGCGTCGTCGGCGGAATGCTGCTCACGTTCGACATCGTGAGCGTATACGTTTCGATCGATCCGTTCGCGACGAAACCCGTCGGGTCCTGATTGACGATGAGCTTCAAGGCGGTCTCGTTGCAGCCGCCGGGCGTCTGAGAGTTTGGAAATCTCGAACGGACTCGAACGACGCGGCGAGAAACATCCTGCGAACCCGTCGCCGAGACCGCCTGGAAGGAACCGCTCTGGGCGCGTGCTTGATTCGATCGCTCGACGAACACGAGGAGAAGGCCGAGCGCGATCGCTGCGAGCCCGGCGGTCTTCAGAACGGAAGATATCCCTGAGTTCGGTTCTCTCGAAGTTCTGCTCATACACCCCTCCCGCAGACACCCCGACAGGCAACCCGAGGCCGCGCAGCCGCGCGACCGGATTTGTCGCGTCGATTAAAACTATCCCGCTCTACATCGGAAACTCAATAGGCTGCCGGCTTCGGCCCCGGCCCGGCGCGGCATCCTAGGTTTCCCATGTGGCTCTCCCGGGCGCAGCTCGCGACGCTCCTCTTCGCCCTGACGGCGGCGTCGTTCGGAATCCTCGTGCTCACCCTCCCCGTCCGCGCGGTCCCGGAGCTGCCGCGCAACGCCCTCGGAAAGGTGCAGAAGCATCTCCTGGTGAAGTCGCTCGGTGAGGGCCCGGCTTAGCTGTCGTTCGCCGGTCGCTCGTTAGTGGCCTAGCATTGCCGGGTGGACCGTGCGAGCGTCTCAGCCCCGCTCACAAAGCTCTGGAAGCCACTGCTTCATCGCGTCGTCGCGGGTCGGTGGGCGCGTCTACGGATGTCCCCCGGCTGGCCGGCCGAGGCAAACGAGGATTTGCCGGTTCCTCGGAGTGTCGCGACCGAGGTTCCCTTCCCGTGCGGAGTTTCTCACGCGGGTCTCTATCTTCACATTCCGTTCTGCAGTCACCTCTGCCCGTTCTGTCCCTACAACCGCTGCTCGTACGAAGCTATGGCATTCACCCGCTTCGAACAGGCGGCTCACCAGGAGATCGATCTCTATCAACCGCATCTAGCCGGAACCGCGATCGGGTCCCTGTACGTGGGCGGCGGCACCCCGACCGTCGATCCTGCAGGGCTCGGCCGCCTCCTCGACCACCTCCGGCGCGTCTTCGAAATCGGCGGCCCGACCTGCGTCGAACTGCATCCAGCGAACATGGACGACAAATGTCTCGCGATCCTCCGGGCCGCGGGTGTTTCTCAAGTCTCTATCGGGGTGGAGTCACTCTTCGACGAGCTTCTCGGGCGAATAGGGCGGTCGCACGACGCCGCCACCGCTCGCGACGGCGTCGATCGTGCTGTCGAGGCCGGCTTCGATTCTGTGAACGTGGACCTGATGTTTGCGCTTCCGGGACAGTCCCTCGAGGATTGGGAAAGTGACCTCGCCGAGATCCTGAAGAGGCCGGTCGATCAGGTCAGCACCTACCCGCTCTTCGGTTTTCCCTA